>LWDU01035201.1_pt1 | contig 60941 bp, 53 predicted proteins | sample 727161 | NCBI WGS metagenome assembly LWDU01 (sample SAMN04566230, study PRJNA314399) | hydrothermal vent metagenome | isolation source: deep sea hydrothermal plume seawater | place: Mexico: Gulf of California, Guaymas Basin | collected 2004-07-11
AAAAAGGACCACAGTGTCACCAACGCCATAAAGTCCGATTGTTCGTCCCAGTGGTGCCGGTGCTTCTCGTCGGCCGCCTGCTGTTTATCATGGGGTCGCTCCCGCGGATCCTGGATTGCCAGCGCACTGACAATGGTCAGGACTTCGCTCAGGCAGCCTTTTTTACCCGCTTCAAGCAGCATACGTGCCAGGCGTAAGTCAATTGGCAAGCGGCTCATCTCCTTGCCAAGCCGGGTTATATGCTTGTGGTTGTCCACCGCCTGAAGTTCGAACAGTAAATGGTAACCGTCGTTTATCTGTCGCTGTTCGGGTTTTTCCACAAATGGAAATTGACTAATGTCTCCCAGTTTCAGGGCAAGCATTTGCAAAATGACAGACCCAAGGTTCGTTCTGAGTATTTCCGGGGAGGTAAATTCAACACGGCTGTCAAAGTCCTCTTCTGAATACAGGCGAAAGCAAACGCCTTCACTCACCCTGCCGCATCGGCCCTTGCGCTGATCCGCGCTGGCCCTCGAAATGGGTTCGATCGGCAATCGCTGGACTTTCGACCTGACGCTATAACGTGAAATTCGCGCCAAGCCCAGGTCAATCACATAGCGGATTCCCGGCACCGTAAGAGAGGTTTCAGCAACATTGGTCGCCAGCACCACTCGCCGACCCGTGTGTTTTTGAAATACCCTGTTCTGTTCGGCAACACTTAATCTCGAGTAGAGCGGCAAAACCTCAAACTGAGGCAGGTCGGATTTTCGAATCAGGTGTGCAAGATCACGTATTTCGCGCTCACCAGACAGGAAAATCAGGACATCGCCGGGGACCTGACGGGATTTTTCGAGAATCGAAATCTCATGCAGGGTATCAAGCACGGCTTGATAAACAAGTTCATCAACATCTGAAGATTTCGAATCGGACTCCGGCGGTCGATAATGCACTTCTACGGGAAATGTTCGGCCAGATACTTCGATAACCGGGGCACCTGAAAAGTGCCTGGAAAATCGCCGCACATCAATCGTGGCAGAAGTGATAATCACTTTCAGGTCTGGACGTTTTGGCAGGATCCTCTTGATATAACCCAGAAGAAAATCAATGTTCAAACTGCGTTCATGGGCCTCGTCGATAATCAGGGTATCGTATTGCTCAAGAAACCGGTCGTGTTGGGTCTCTGCCAGCAAAATCCCATCGGTCATGACCTTGATATGGGTCTCACTGGAGGTACGGTCGGTAAAACGGACCTGGTAACCGACACTCTCACCAAAGCTCACGCCGAGCTCTTCTGCTATCCGGTGGGCGACGGTTCGGGCTGCTATTCTGCGCGGCTGGGTATGCCCAATCACACCATAAATGCCTCGTCCAAGGGTCAGGCAGACTTTGGGCAGCTGGGTGGTTTTACCAGAGCCGGTTTCACCCGCAACGATAATCACCTGATTGTTGGAGAGGATTCGTTGAATATCCTCGAGCCGCTTAACCACGGGCAATTGTTCAGGGAACCGGGGTTCAGGCAGGGTACTGGCTCGTTTCTCGGCTAGCGAGACCGACTTTTCGATCTGTGCTTTCAGGTTGGAACGGTGCTGTTTCTTGAACAGCAGCTTTCGGAACCGGTGTCGATCCCGAATCATGCATTGATCCAGCGCCTTTGTTAATTCACCATGGAGCGTGCTACTCATCGAGTGTGCTACTCACGGGGATAACCAGTTTTCTCCTGACTATTTCGTCAGGTAGTTCATTCCTTCCTCAATGCCGCGGATGGTTAACGGGTACATCTGGTCGTCCATTAACTTTTTGGTCAGCGCAACAGAGTTGGAATATTCCCAGGTGTCAAGCGGCGTCGGGTTAATCCAGATTACCTTGTCAAAAGTATCCTGAACTCGCTGGGCCCAGATAGCACCGGCTTCTTCATTCCAGTGTTCAACACTGCCACCGGCATGGGTAATCTCGTAAGGCGCCATCGTCGCGTCACCGACGAATATCACTTTATAGTCGTGAGTGTACTTGTGCAGAATGTCGTAGGTTTCAATGCGTTCATTCATGCGACGCTTGTGCTCTTTCCAGAGACCATCATAGATAAAATTATGGAAATAGTAGGTTTCGAGGTGTTTAAACTCTGACCTGGCAGCAGAGAACAGTTCTTCACACACCTTGACGTGTGCGTCCATGGAGCCGCCATTGTCCAGCAGCAACAAGACCTTGACGGTATTGCGGCGTTCCGGACGCATAATAATATCGAGCAAACCACCATTTTTTGCGGTCTTGTCGATGGTGTTATTGATATCAAATTCGTCATCGGCACCAGTACGCGCGAGTTTCCTCAGGCGACGAAGGGAAATTTTCATTCCCCGGGTGCCTAATTCGACGTTGTCATCGTAGGCTTTATAGTCGCGCTTGTCCCAGGTACGCTTGCCACGCTTTTTCTTACCCTTGCGTTCCTTACCATCTTTGCCACGACCATTTTCGCCTTTTCCTTCCTTATCTTTCTCTTTGCCTTCTCCCTTGGCAGCTTCTTCGACCTGGCGCTTGAACTCCTCGATGAGTTTCTCTAGCCCACCGAGAGACTTTATTTTCTCAAGCTCTTCCGGGGTCAGGGACTTCTCAAATTCACGACGCAGAAACTCATCGGGAATCATTGAGGCTATCATCGATGCGAGATCTTCAAGGCCCTTAAAGTAGGTGCCAAAGGCGCGATCAAATTTGTCGTAATGACGTTCGTCCTTTACCAGGGCCATACGGCTCAGGTAGTAGAACTCATCGATATCCGCATACACCAGTTTCGCACTGAGAATTTCCAGCAGATGCAAAAGCTCGGTAATCGAAACCGGGATCCTGGCGTTTTTTAAAGCAAGGAAAAAATTGATTAGCATCTATCTATCCCCTCTGGGGGCCACCTCCCCCGCTACTTTGCCGTCTGTTCATAAACGCCAGGCGTTCCAGCAATTGAACATCCTGCTCGTTTTTAACCAGTGCGCCGTACAGTGGCGGAATGGCCTTCGATGTGTCTCTATTCTTGAGAATTTCTTCCGGAATATCATCTGCCATCAACAACTTCAGCCAGTCTATCAATTCCGAAGTTGACGGTTTCTTCTTCAGGCCCGGGACCTTGCGCACGTCGAAGAATATCTCCATGGCCTCTTTCACCAGATCCTGCTTGATATTCGGGTAGTGAACATCAACGATTTCCTGCATCGTGTCGCGATCAGGGAACTGGATATAGTGGAAGAAACAACGTCGCAGGAAGGCATCGGGCAGTTCTTTTTCATTGTTACTGGTGATGACAATTACTGGCCGGTTTTTTGCCACAACAGTTTCGCCAGTTTCGTAAACATCAAATCTCATCTTATCCAGTTCCAGCAACAGGTCATTGGGAAACTCAATATCCGCCTTGTCGATCTCATCAATCAGCAGGACGACCTTCTTGTCGGCTGCAAAAGCTTCCCAGAGCTTGCCCTTTTCAATGTAGTTGTTGATGTCATGGACCCGCTCATCTCCCAATTGGGAGTCTCTCAGTCGGGAAACAGCGTCGTATTCATAAAGACCTTGCTGTGCCTTCGTGGTTGATTTGATATGCCACGAAATCAGCTCCATCTCCAATGAACCCGCAATTTCTTCAGCCAGCATGGTTTTACCCGTACCTGGTTCACCTTTGATCAACAAGGGTCGTTCGAGGGTAACAGCGGCGTTAACCGCCATCTGCAGTTCTTCTGTTGCGATATACGTCGTCGTACTGGAAAATTTCATAGCCATTTAAGAAAACCAAAGAAATAGAAGCGAAGGAATATAACTTCCGGTACTTTAATTTGCCAGCGCTTACTTAGCAAGGGCATAAAAAAACACACCTATAGGCATCATAGGGCAGTTTGCTGGCACATTCAGGGCGTTTATGGTGCCAGGGCAAACCGCAGTTGGAGCATTTGTTTCGCTGTTTTCGGCAGCCTGGCAGGGTCTCGAAGAACCCTAACTGGTCTCTTTCGCCTCAGGTTCCTTCCAGACGAATTGCCGGACCGTCAGTACTATCAACATCAGAAACGAGCTGAACAATAGCGCCACCCCGCCATTCATACCACTCCTGGCTCCCTCAAGGAGCAGATCCATCAGCAGCACCACAATGGCGGGTGCATAAAATTCCGGGGAATCCCCGGCATACCACGGCGTAAAAATAATAACTACTGCCAACCCTCTGAGCAGATCACGCCAGCCGCGATTCTTTATCCAGGAGGTCAGTTTCCACCAGAATAAGCAACATCCCAAGCCCGCCAGGAAATAGACCAACCAGGCGACCGCGTATTCGTTGTTTTCAATCCAGCTCATAAGTTCATTTTGTCCGCTCTCAATTCCAAAACGAGTTGGAAACTACTGATGAACCCAGTGAATAATGTGTTCGTCATAACCATCAGGATGAACGTAGCGTTCGTTTATAACCTTCCCTGTGACGGTGATCCCGGCTTCAGCCACGGTGTTTCGATCCCCTGAAATCAAAGGATGCCACCAGGGCAACTCCTTTGATTCCGCCAGTAATCGATACGCACAGGTATCCGGCAGCCAATGAAATTTGTCGACCTTGTCAATTGATAAATGGACACAGTTGGGCACATTAACATTTCGATTCTCATAGTCGCTACAGCGACAGGATTCCGGCTCCAGATAGCGGCAAACTACAGAGGTATAAAACACGTCGGATGTGTCTTCATCTTCGAGCTTATGTAAACAGCAACGAGCACATCCATCGCACAGACTTTCCCATTCCTGCGGGTTCATCTCTGCCAATGTCTTTTCTTTCCAGAATACATTTGCCATTAATCTTCTTGCTTGCCTAGCTGGCCCAGGGTGGTAGGTGGCATTTGCAAATGATAGCCTTTTTCCTGCAGGTTCTTTGCAACTTCACGAGTATCTTCTTTTGCCAGTTTCCGATTCTCGTTCAAATTAAAACTTAACGCCAGCACCGGCTCACCAAAATTCTCAAGCAACTCTGCTGGCACTCGCTTCAAACCTTCATGCCGTGCGACGTAGATATAAACCTCGGGTTTTTGCACGCTTTTGTAGACGTCACAAATCGTTAACATGAGTCCCTCCGGTGTTTTTGACCAGCTGTTGGAGCAGTTCATGCCCGATCACCGATTCACGCCAGCCGTCGAATGCTGCAGGCAAGCTGTACTGGCCTTGCTCGTCAACGGAACGCAGCAACTGCTCAAGATGACGACGCTTTGCGAGCATTTCCGGCGCCACATTAATATCCTTCGCCTTTTGGTCAACAATTTTCTTTAGCGACTTTAACGACTTGTTGTTGACTGCCGTCTTCGGTTTCAAAATAGCCGGTGGCAATTCGTGCTCAGCGACATTCACAACGGCATCGACCATTGATTGCAAGTCGTCGCCGTACTTGCGCATCTGTCGAGGAGACAGGTTGGCAAATTCCTGGAAATCAGGTTTATGCAACGATAACTGGGCTATCAAAAACAGGGACTTTTCATCGACAACCCGGTTCCGGGGAATATCCAGTTCTCTGGCCTTGATCTCACGCCAGCCACAAAGGGATTGCAGCAAACCCAGTTGCCGGCGAGTCAGCCGTGACGTGTTCTTCACCCGCTGGTAGTACGCCTGGGGGTCGATTTGAGTCGCTATTGTGGTCGGCAGGTCCTGACACTCCTGTTCAACCCAACTGCTGCGCCCGCGCTCCTGCAGGTGTAGATGCTGTTTTTCATAAACTTGCAGCAAATAGATTACGTCTAACGCGGCATATTCCAGCTGTGCGGTTGTCAGCGGTCGTCTGAGCCAGTCCGACCGGGTTTCTTCTTTCGGCACATGAAAGCCAAGGTAGTGTTCTACCAGATTCTGATAGCTGACAGAAAAGCCGACACCGAGCATGGCTGCAGCAATTTGAGTGTCAAACAAGGGTGCCGGAGCGACACCAAGGCAGTGTTTAAAGACCTCAAGATCCTCGGAGCATGCGTGGAATATTTTCGTGACCGAGCTGTCTTCGATCAGGTTTGTGAGGCCCGAGATATCCTCAATCTGAACCGGGTCGATGAGATAACACGCGTCTCCGTCATAGAGCTGGATCAATCCAACAATGGGAAAGTAAGTATTGAATCGGGCAAATTCGGTATCTATGGCGACGACGTTCTTTTCCCGACACAGGCCAACAACCTCGCATAATCGCGAAGGCGAGACGACGATTTCAAACTCGGGCTGGTAGATAATGGTTTCCATAAGATCAGATAATTTTTCGCCCATTAAGCGCGTGGGTCAGCGTTCCCCCGTCAACGTATTCCAACTCACTACCCAAAGGGATGCCCTGCGCAATACGAGATACACGGATATTTTTTAGTTTTACCAGTTCAGAAATATAATGGGAAGTTGCCTCACCCTCGACCGAAGAACTTAACGCCAGTATCACTTCTTCAACCTCCTCATTACACCGTGCCATCAGTTCGTCCATACCAATTTCCTTCGGGCCAATGCCATCGATGGGTGACAAGGTCCCCATCAACACAAAGTACCTGCCTTGATAGTGACCGGTCTGCTCAATGGCGATGACGTCCCCTGGATTCTCCACGATACACAGGGTGGATACATCACGCGTCGTCGAGGTACAGATGTGGCAAACGTCATGCTCGGTAAAATTACGACACTTTTGACAATGCCTGATCTTTTCCATTGCCGAATTAAGATTGGCCGCCAGGTTCCGAGCGCCATCACGGTCTCGTTCAAGCAAATGCATAACCATGCGCTGCGCGGTCTTTGGTCCGACACCAGGCAGGCAACGAAGTGCTTCCACGAGCTGATCAATGGTCGAGAGACTATTCATATCTGGGCGCTGTTTATTAACACTGTTACTATGATAATGGGAACTTAAATCCGGGTGGCATGGGGATACCGGCCGTTAAACTCGACATTTTGTCTTTCTGATTTTTCTCGACTCGTCGTACCGCATCATTGACCGCCGCCCCAATAAGGTCCTCCAAAATTTCTTTGTTCTCTGTCAGCAAACTATCATCTATTTCAACCTGCTTGACATCATACCGACCCGTCATTGTGATTTTAACCAGACCTGCGCCGGACTCTCCGTGGACTTCAGCATTGGCCAGTTCGTCCTGCATCGACTTTACCTTGTCCTGCATCTCTTGGGCTTGTTTCATCAAGTCACCCAGACCACCTTTCATCGCCATATTAATCTCCGGATTGTTGACGGGCAGCAATGGTGTCGTGTTCCAGCGTGCCATCAAAACTGTTAATGAGTTGTCGCACATTCTCATCATTTTCTATTTCTTTTACCGCTGCTGCCCGGGCTTCATCCTGTTTACGCGTTCGAGCAGCCGCAGGAGTCTCATCTGTCGCCTCGCCAATTTCCACTTTCACTTTAATATCACGTTGATATAGTTTTACCAGCGCGGCTTCAATCCTCGATTCATGCCTGCTGTTCCATAAGCTGGCGTGGTGTTCGTTAAGCCGCAGCTGGCAAGCCCCTTTAGTTGCCTGACGGATTACACAGTTTGACGCAAGGGAGAACGTAACCCCTGACAACCCAAGCATGGGCAGGATGGTTACCCAGTTACCTGGCGACAGGTCCGGTGCAACTTCGGGATTTTCCGACGATGATTTAGCGGGTTCTTCTTGTGAAATATCAGGTGAAGGATCAGGTATTGGATCAGGCACAGGATCAGAAACAGGTTTGATTACGGGTTCTGTCGAATCCTGGCCAAGACTTGCCAAAATCCCGGAGACTCTGGATGTTGCACTATCTATGGGAGCTACGGACGCTGTTTTTTTTTTAAGTTCCGATTCACCCGTGCCTGCCTCGCCGGTGGCAGCCGCCGGTGAGAATGCGAGCATTCGGAGCATGATCATCTCAAACCCGGTTCTCGGGTCAGGTGAGAACGGAAGATCACGCTGGCCAATCAATCCTATCTGGTAAAACAGTTGCACATCTTCTCGCCCAATCGCCTCGGCGATCGCGATAATCAATTCCCGATCTCCCTGACTGTTGTCTATTCCTGCCGGTACCGCCTGGGCTACAGCGACGCGATGCAGGACCGACAGCACCTCAGCGAGCAAAGCGCCATAGTCCGGTGAAAATTCTGACAATTGGGTGATTTTACCCAATAACCCCGACGCATTTTTTTGGATCAGTAAATCAAGCAATTCATAGACTGATCTTTGATCAATGCTACCCAGCATCAGCTTCACATCCGCATCTCTAACGGAGTTGTTTCCGAACGAGATCGCCTGATCGGTTAAACTCAGGGCGTCCCGCATACTGCCATCTGCCGCCCTGCCTAGCTGCCAGAGTGCCGGATCATCAAAGGTCACTGCCTCAGCAGTGAGGATTTGCCGGAGATAACTCACGATTCGCTCTGGGGACAGGTTTTTCAGGTTGAACTGTAAACAGCGGGACAAGACGGTAATGGGAAGCTTCTTTGGATCCGTTGTTGCCAGGAGAAATTTCACATGCTCAGGCGGTTCTTCCAGGGTCTTTAGCAGTGCGTTGAAGCTGTGGTTGGATAACATATGCACTTCGTCAATCAAGTACACTTTGAAGCGGTTTTTTGCAGGCATGTACTGGACGTTATCGAGGATTTCCCGCGTATCTTCCACCTTGGTACGGGACGCGGCATCATATTCAATCAGGTCGATGCTGCGACCTTGAGCAATTTCAACACAGGACCCGCACTGCCCACAGGGTTTTGAAGAGACGCCGGTCTCACAATTAAGACACTTCGCCAGAATTCTCGCGATCGTGGTCTTCCCCACACCCCGGGTACCGGTAAACAAGTAAGCATGATGCAGACGATCATTATCTAACGCATTAACCAATGCGCGCAGTACATGTTCCTGGCCTTCGAGTTCCTCGAAATTCGCCGGGCGATATTTTCTTGCAAGTACCTGATAGCTCATTGACAAAAATTTGGCATAATTCGACTCCGATTCAGATTGTATTAGTAATTGCGCTTGAGATCACTCATCGGCATGTGTTTTCACTCAGGGAAGCTCTGATTAAGTAGATATCTTCGTCAGGGCAAGGAAGGGTGGAATTGAGAAAAGTTGTTACTATGCCGTATATTGGCGACGTTTTGGATTTCTGTCCCAGTTTGAACCCAATCAAAAACCACACAGGCCACCAGCGATGACGCAATCAACTTTTCTGTGCATTGGGCATCGTGGTGCTTCTGGCCATGCGCCAGAAAACACGCTTAAAGCCTTTGAAATAGCAGTTGACATGAACTGCCCCTGGGTTGAGTTGGATGTTTATGCGGTGGAAACCGAGCTGCTGGTCATTCACGACGACAAGCTGGAGCGTACGACCAATGGCACCGGCATGGTCATGGACGCCAATCTAGGCTACCTTCGCTCTCTGGATGCCGGACAGGGTCAACAAATCCCAACCTTGAATGAAGTCATTCAAACCGTCGATCACAGGGCCGGGATAAATATTGAACTCAAGGGGCCGGACACAGCAGAACCTGTGAACCAGCTCCTGTTGGAACTGACCCGGTCCGGATGGCAAAACGAAGAATTTCTGATTTCATCCTTCAATCACAGAGAACTTGCCCGGGCTGATCCGCGATATCGGCGGGGCGCGCTGTTTCATCGCAAGGTCAAAGACTATTTTTCAGTGACGGACAGGCTCGCCGCCTACGCTATAAACCTTTCCATGAAAATTGTCGATCAGGAGACCGTGACCCAAGCCCATCAACGTGGGCTAAAAGTTTACGTTTACACTGTCAACAAGAAGAAGGATATGCAGGCACTAAAATCAATGGGCGCAGACGGCGTTTTTACGAATTTCCCTGACCGCTTTCCCTGGGAGGAAGACCACAATGTTACCAGTTGCTAACATCGCCCGGGTCGAGCAGAAACATGTGCTTGCAAATCTGCTGCAATATTACCTGTATGATTTTTCGGAATTTTCCGACGATCAGATCAGCCGGGATGGGCGTTTCGACTATCCGTACCTGGACTATTACTGGCAGGATCCTGACCGTACACCCTATTTGTTCTACCTGGATGGTAAACCCATCGGATTTGCGCTGGTTCGTGTTGAAACCGATCCGTCGAACGGAAACAAGTGCACAGACCTGGCTGAGTTTTTTATCTTGAGACCTTATCGGCGCCGGGGATACGGATCGACTTTAGCGATTTCAGTCTGGGGGTGCCACCCGGGTAAATGGAAGGTCAGGGTCTTGCAAACAAATAAAGCCGCCTACCCATTCTGGAAACAGGTAATCGGCGAATTTACTGCTGGCGACGTCCTGGAGACGTCACTCGGCGCCCACCCTTTTATTGAATTTGAGTTTGAATCTGGTTGAGCGGGATGGTCCCTTCAACCTTTACTGGCCAGGTCATCGATTTTTCGACTCAGGTTTTGCTTCTCATCGGTGACAATTTCTTCCAGCACCTCCAGCCGCCGTTTCGAATCTTCCAGTTCCTGTTCCATCAGGGCCAGATCTTCTTCAAGCTCAAAAATTCGATCCTTCATTTCTTTCGGGCTGCCACTCTTCGAGGCTTTAATAATCTTAACGACCGTATCGGAGATGATCGCCGTGACCACAACCACGCCGACGAATATCCAAAATGTGCTACCAGGCATGTTCTTTTCCTCTTTTTGGGGGTTGGGGTTCTTTTCTACGCCTTGTTACCTTCCCTGACCCCGTGATTTGTTTGTAGACATCCGGATACCCCGCATAGCTCACCGATCCGGAGCCGGAGATAACAACCGATAGTTCATCGCTGACCGATACACTGACAGAACCAGCACCCGCTACATTGATGTCAGCAAAATCGCTGACGAGTTTTTCAGACGAATATTGTCCGGAACCACTTATTTTAATTCGTTGAACTTCGACATCACCTTCTGCCTTCACACTTCCCGAACCCGTGATATTCGCTTCAAACTGATCCGCGGTGAGCTTTTCCAACGAGAGCTGACCGGAACCGGAAACCAGCACGGAAACATGATCATTGTCCAGGTCAGGTATCACTATTCGCCCGGTGCCGGAAAACGTCACACGACGGACGTCTTTCATTTTCAGATCATAGGAAATGATTTCCCGACGCACCTTGAGCAACACAATGTGAGGATTTACGTAGCCGAGCCGGAGAACACCATCGACCACTTCAGACTGAATATTCTTCAGAACATAGTCAGGTGCATGAATGGTGAGGGATTCGTCATCAGATTGGATGATTTTCAACGTGCCGGGGCCACGAAATCTGACCTGGTCAAACTTCATCACTGAACGAGTTTCAACGGTCATCAATCTTCCCCGGAAATTTTCTTGAATTCACGTTGCAATTCAAATTTCGATGACGTGACGTGAGTTTCCATACACCTTAATTTGTCTTCAATATCGGCAAATTTCCTTTTCGCGGTACTCATTGCCTGAACATTTGATATGCGGGGTTTGTTTACGCGGTTTTCGGATTTTCGTTCTCGCATCGAAGGCCTCATATGCTCATCTTCACGCTGGTGACCCTGATCAAACCGGTCGGTCACCTCACGATAATATGGTTTTTTGTCCATTAGAAAATAGGTGATGAAATAAGCAGGGACGGCGATCGAAGGTAAGACAAGCCGAACCTGCCAGGTTTCCACCCCCAGGTATTCAGCCGAACCGGCGCATACACCGCAGATCTTTTTGTTCTTGTTGTCCCGGTACAGCCCGTAACCATGACGTCGCCATTTAGTTCGGCCCCAACGGCGGAAATCAGCATTGCCATAACTGCGATATTGTCGTTTTGATTTTCCCCGTTTCGTGCGCCGACTGGAGCGATATTCCTGGCCGCTGCTCCTGCTGGCGAACTCTGCCGCTTCTTCTGTGGCCTGCCTGGCTTTTCTTGCAGCGCGACGAGCTTTTCTGGCTTCAACTTCTGCGCTATCAAGTCCGTCCATTGTATCGGAGCCATGACTACCAGACTGTTCATCAAACATCTTCTGGGATTTTTCGTCGATCCATTCTTCCGCTTTGCGGGACCATGTTTCTGCCACATCATCGACAAAATCTTCTATGGATTTGTCCAGGTCTCTTTCCCTGGGGCTTTGTCGGCGATGGGCACGTCGTGCTAATTCTTCAGCTCTGTCGGCAGTGCGCTTTGCCTGCTGTCCTTTTCGCTGAGCTCTTTGCTCGGCTCTGTCCGCCAGCCTTCTGGCCCTTCTGGCAGCTCTTTCTGCATCACGTCGTTCTCGATCTGACCTGCTCACTTGATTCCCCTTATTTCCTGACCCGGTCTCTATGCCTGGCGCTGTTCTTCACGCCATTCCGGGTTTTCAACATCCAGAATAGCTTCCAGGGTTTCGATTCTGGCAGCCATTTTATTTGCCACCTCAATCATCTCGTCCAGTTCCGCACGTTCCCCGGAAGAGAGGCCATCAGCCGTACGAGCGACTGATTTGTAATGAAGAATAATCCAGATAGGTGCCACGATAACCAGGAAAACAAGCACGGGGACAAATATTGCTACTAACCAACCTTCCATAATAGTCTCAACCTTAATTTAATCGTCTGACTGATATCGGGATTTACTGTTCTGCCGCATCGGGCGACTGCCCCATGCGTTCTTTTAGCTTGGCCAGTTCCTCATCGACCTTCTCGTCAGACTCCAGATCTGCAATCTCATCAGCAAGGTTTCGTTGTCCCAGATCATAACTCTCTATTTCGCCTTCCATCACGTCGATTTTTCGTTCGTAATGTTCGAAACGACTCATGGCAGCATCGATATCGACCTCGTGCAATTGGCGTTTAACCCCAATTCTTGATTTCGCAGTTTTACCACGCAGGATCAAAGCTTTCTGACGTGCCTTGGCATCACCTAACTTCTGCTGCAGCAAACCGATGTCGTCTGACAGTTTCTCCAGATTGTGCTCGATCTGGCCAAGGTCAGAACTCACCGTATCGACCTCTTCGAGTGCAGCCGTCTTTTCTTTCAGCGCCGCCCGGGCAAGGTCTTCCCTGTCTTTCGAGATCGCCGTTTCCGCCTTACGTTCCCACTCAGCCGCTTCCTTCTTCATCCGTTCGGTACGGCGACCTAATTCTTTCTTGTCGGCTATCAGTTTTGCTGACTGGGTACGAACCTCAACCAGGGTCTCTTCCATTTCCTGAATTATCAGTCGGACCATCTTTTCAGGATCTTCTGCCTTGTCCAGGATGGAATTGATATTGGCATTGATTATGTCTGTGAATCTGGAAAATATACCCATCTTCGTTTGCCTCTTCTTTGTTGAAACTAGTGTTAAAACTTATCGGCAGATGCTCTGCCGGTTTATCGCTATTTCACATAGCGCGTTTAAATTCTATGCCTAACCAATAACACATTCCGTGCCAAGACATCGGAGTACGCTATGTTACTGTTATGTATAGGTTATTTAAAATCCACACGAATAGGTTATGATTACCTTGTTAATGCACTGCTCATAAATTAGTGAATCAAACCAACAATTAGCATTTTAACCTAACCTGATCATCACCCAACCTGATCTTAAGCAAACAGGAAGCATGGATGTCACAAGGACCACAAGCAGAACGACTTATAGGTGAGTCGCCTTCATTTTTAGAGGTACTTGAGCTCACTTCGCAGATAGCACCATTGAACAAACCTTTACTTATAGTCGGCGAGAGAGGTACAGGGAAAGAACTCATCGCCGCGCGGCTCCATTATCTGTCAGGCCGCTGGGACCAGGAATATCTGAAGATGAATTGTGCCGCGATTAGTGAAACCCTGCTGGAGTCCGAGTTGTTCGGCCATGAGGTAGGATCCTTTACCGGTGCGCAGAAGCTTCATCGCGGCCGATTTGAACGGGCCGACAAGGGTACTCTTTTTCTGGATGAACTGGCGAACACTTCACAGCTGGTGCAGGAGAAGCTATTGAGAATAATCGAGTATGGTGAATTTGAGCGGGTCGGCGGCAGCAAGACAATAATCACCGATATCAGGCTGATCGCGGCGACCAATGAGGACCTACCGGCTCTGGCAAGGAAAGGTGCCTTTCGCGAAGACCTTCTGGATCGCCTGGCGTTCGACGTAATCACCCTGCCTCCACTGCGAGCTCGACCCGAAGATATTCTTATTCTTGCCGAACATTTTGCGGTTTCCATGGCGATCGATCTGGGCAGAGAGTACTTTCCTGGTTTTACACCCGCTGCCAGGAAAGTACTGCGCAGCTATCACTGGCCCGGCAATGTCAGGGAGCTTAAAAATGTAGTGGAACGAAGTGTTTACAGAAACCAGGCACTTGATGCACCGGTTGACCTGATTTCGCTCGATCCCTTCGATTCTCCTTTTAGACCTACTGCAGCAAACCAGACCCTTAGTGTTTCATCCACACCTGATGCCAGCGACCACACGACCACGGTCGTGCCACCGGTGCCGAGTGTGAGTGACTTCCCCATCGATTTTCGGCAGTCAGTACAGGACTATGAGGTTGGTCTGATCAAGAATGCCCTGGCGAGTAATCAGTTTAACCAGAAGAAAACTGCGGAGGCCCTGGGTGTTACCTACCACCAGCTTCGTGGGTATCTTAAGAAGTATGATCTGTTGGAGAGTGCTTAAAAGGAAAGGTGCCTACTCTCCGGTAAAGTGGGGTGCACGCTTATCAATAATTGCATTCACCGCCTCAACATGATCTTTGGTCTGGTGCGCCAGGGCCTGCAAAGACGCTGATGCCTCCAGCAATGATTCGAGTTGGGAATGATCTGATTCCTTGATCAGGCGTTTGGTCATGCGAAGTGCACCCGGCGGATTGACGGCAATTCTTTCAGCCAGTTCATTTGCAGCAGACATAAGTTCATCCGGTGGTACAACACGGGAAACCATTCCCCATGCGAGGGCGGTTTGTGCATTGACAGGTTCCCCGGTAAATGCCATTTCATTGGCTCTGGATATGCCAATTACCCTGGGGAGGAACCATGCGCCCCCGTCGCCGGGAATTAGTCCAACTTTAACAAAACTCTCTGCGAAGAGCGCCTTCTCGGACGCAACTCTCATATCGCACATCATTGTCAAATCGCAACCGGCACCGATTGCTGCGCCATTGACAGCGGCGATAATCGGGACTTCGAGACTATATACAGCGAGAGGAATCCGTTGAATGCCGTTTCGGTAGCCATCGCGTATTTCAGTAGCCGTGCCACCGAACATACCTTTTTTGTCGCGCATATCCTTGACGTTACCACCGGAAGAAAATGCACTCCCCGCACCGGTAATAATCGCTACCCGTACAGAAGCATCCGCGTTGATCCGCGCACATGCCGCCTCGATTGCATCAACCATTTCATCTTCTGAAATCGCGTTGCGGGTCTCGTGCCGGTTCAGGGTCAAGGTTACAATGTGGCCATCTTGTTCGTATAGCAAAGGATCGGACATGGTGTTTCTCTTTTGGTTACAATCCGGGAAAACTACCATAGCTGTCACATAAAATCCCCATGACTCGAATTCTAATCTGCCTGCTTAGTGGACTTTGTCTGGTCGCTGGCCATGTCAACGCCAGGCCCCTGGATCAATTACTCCAACTGCGACTAGGCCATATGAAAGATGTTGCTGCCTACAAGTGGCACCACAACCTGCCTATCGAGGACGTGAAACGCGAAAAGGTCGTTCTCAAACAGGCCTCACTGCAGGGCCTGAGATACGGTCTCCGAGTAGAATCGAGCGAGCATTTCTTCCAGCTCCAAATAGAGGCTGCCAAGGAAATCCAGCGTTACTGGTTCGAACACTGGAATAACAACCCTGATCTCAGACCAGGCCTGGTACCGGACTTGAAGAGCGAAATTCGTCCGGTGTTAATCGAGTTGGGAAATCAAATTACCCGTGCCCTGACAGAACAACCGTCATCTAAACCCGGAAGCATATCGGTTGAGGGTCTCTCAACGGAAACCGCGAACCGGTTGCTGGATGCAACACAAATCATCGAAACATACCCGAACCAGCTAAGCCAGGTCCTCGAGGCGGGTATCTTGAGAGTTGGCACCACTGGCGACTATGAACCATTCTCTTATTTATCGAAGGGCGCCAGGCAGGCCATATATGAAGGTATTGATATTGATCTGGCCAGAGACCTGGCACAATCGCTACAAGTCGAACTTGTCTGGATAGAGACTTCCTGGCCTGCGTTAATGATGGATTTAAACAGCGGCGGATTCGATATTGGCATGAGTGGTATTTCCATTAACCTGGTCCGGCAGCGAACGGCTTTTTTCTCCTTGCCATATCATGAAGGCGGCAAGACCCCCATCATCCGTTGCGTTGACAAAGACCAGTTTCGTTCCCTGGCTGATATCGATAAAGCTGGGATTCGAATCATTGTTAATCCAGGTGGAACCAACCAAAAATTTGTTACCGGCTCGATCAGGAATGCAGAGGTGAGAGTTCACCAGGACAATCGAACCATATTTTCTGAAATCGCCAACGATCATGCTGATGTAATGATCACCGACGCGATCGAAGTGCGGTTGCAAAGTGCAAACGATTCGAATCTCTGCCCGGCCATGCCCGGCAAAACACTTACCTATTCGCAAAAAGGTTATCTGCTGCCGCAGGACACCGTGTGGAAGGAATATATCAACACCTGGCTTTCATTAAGAATCGAGCAGGGTACCGTCAAAAAGATATTCGCCAGTCATCTTGACCCGAGTTATTAACCCGGCTCTCATAGGACACTACACCAGGTGCATCTTCCACTCGACCTCGGGCACTTCTTCTCCTTTCAAGAATGCCTGTATCATCGCGTTTACTGCTTCAGGAGCCTCTTGCTGGACCCAGTGCGACACCCGCGGCAGATAACGAATTGAAAAATCTGCTACATATTTGTCAGTGCCATAAGTGGACTCCTTGGTTAATGCGACGTCGTCCTCGCCCCAGATCATTAACGTTGGCGTTTCAATGATCGGCAAAGGCTGGCGGGCAAACTTTCTGCCACTTCGAATCAATGATCTGTAGTAATTGATCATCGCTGTCAATGCACCCGGCTGGTTAGCATTGTTGCGATAGACTTCCCGTACTTCAGGCGGGAACATTTCCTTATTTGCACTGGTGTTTAAAAAAATTTCTCCAATTGCCCTGGCCTGCTTGCGACCAAATAAATACTCCGGTAACCACGGGATCTGGAAAAAGAACACATACCAGGACTTTCGCAGTTGGGCAAAGCCATTGCGCATCGCCTCTCGCATGGCACCCGGATGTGGCACATTGCAAATAATCAGATGACTCAGTGGGCGGGTTTTCATAATAGCAAATTGCCATGCCACCACTGCGCCCCAGTCATGGGCAATGAGCACGACCTGCTTGTGACCCGATGCGTCGATCAGACCACCAACATCAGCCACCAGCTTGTCCAGTGAATAGTCATCAACCAATGGCGGACGTGAGCTTTTACCGTAACCCCTCATATTCGGAGCCCAGGCTTCGTAACCCAGATCTGCCAGCATCGGCAATTGATAGCGCCAGGAAAAACTGTGCTCAGGAAAGCCGTGCAGACAGATGGCGAGCTTGTCGCCCGAGCCACACTTGTCAACCTCAAAGGTCAATCCATTGGCAGATACAAGCTCTGTCCTGATTCGTTCGTCCTTTACATTACCCGCCACTATAGCCATTCACGCAGTCTCCTGATTCATTTACAATCACATTTTCTCTCGCGCTATCGCTGGTTTGGCTATAGCAATACCTTGCGTTACGGAGTATGGCATGTCCTTTGGCAATCTGAAATTCGGGATATTTCTCGCACCTTTTCACACCCTGAAGGAAAACCCAACAATTGCACTGGAGCGCGATCTCGAACTCGTCGAGCTACTGGATGATCTTAACTATGACATCGCGTGGATTGGCGAGCACCACTCAGCCGGGTTCGAAATTATTGCCAGCCCGGAAGTTTTCATTGCTGGCGCTGCACAGCGAACAAAAGATTTAAGGTTCGGCACCGGGGTATCCAGCCTGCCTTATCATCACCCGTTAATCCTGGCGGACAGAATCATGCAACTGGATCATATGACCCGGGGGCGCGTGGCGTTCGGCGTCGGTCCCGGCGCTCTTCCCTCTGATGCTTTTATGATGGGTATTAACCCGGTCGAGCAACGGGACATGATGTTAGAAGCTATCGAGGTGCTCGTTCCTCTGTTGAAAGGAGAGAAGGTCACCTGTAAGACAAAATGGTTCGAATTGAACGAAGCACAATTGCAACTCCAGCCCTACTCAAAGCCGATGGTCGAAATGGCAGTAGCGTCCCAGGTTTCGCCAGCAGGAGCCAGGGCGGCAGGCACCCACGGCCTGGGGCTCCTCTCAATTGGCGCCACTTCAGCAGGTGGATTTGACGCGCTGGCCAGCAACTGGGAAATTTACGAACGTAAGGCTGCAGAGAATAAGCAAACCATTGATCGTGGCAACTGGTCCCTGGTCGGCCCGTTGCATATCGCCGAAACAAAGACGCAAGCCTTGAAGAATGTTCGACATGGAATTGGCCCCTGGGTTAAATATTTTCAGGAAGTCGCCGCGCTACCAGTTGCCCCGGAGGAAGGTGCTGACCCTGCGCAGGCGCTCGTAGACACCGGCATGGCAGTTATTGGCACGCCCCAGGATGCCATTAAGCAAATTAAACGTTTGCAGGAGGAATCTGGTGGCTTTGGCAGCTTTCTGCAAATGGCCCACAACTGGGCCGATTGGGAACAAACCAGAAAAAGCTACGAACTGTTTGCCCGATACGTGGCTCCGGTCTTCCAGGATCGAAACCGGAACCGGGCAGCAAGTTACAAGTGGGCAGCAAAAAACCATGATCGATTTATGGAGAGAACTGGAGCTGCCATTGAAAAAGAAGTAGAAAAAGACAAAAAAGAGAAAGATGAAACTATAAAATATGAAACAAGAATGAACTCTGAAGACGATGCAAAGTGATGGATAATAAAACAGGAATTTTCTATACAAAAAATCCCTCTGGTGTAGTGGTCATGCAGAATGATATTGAGATCGCACGCTATTGTAGTGTGCAGGACTTTGTCCTGGCACATAAAGAGGGAATCGAGGCGGTCAATCGACTCGATGAAAGTCTCCACAAAGCCATCGAATCACAGTACAAGCCTTCAAATATATGAAGTTAACTTATGTTCCTACCAGGCTCACGACAGTTAGAATTTGCAGTTAGAAAAAGTGTCCGCTCTGTTAAAACAACAGCAATCGCCCAACTCATTAAGCGACACTTTGATCCTCACAAAGAGCGAAGCCATTAACCTGACGTATAGTGTGTCATTAAACAAATTGAGAACTGACTGTTGACGGCGCTAATCTCGTCACATAGTATGCTTTTGTTATACCTGTTCTACGTGGTCTTGGGGGAGACCAGTGAAGTACGCAGTATGGAATCCCCTGAAGTGTAGAAGACGTAAAAAAGATAGTCACAATAATAAGTTATAACGTAAATCCGTCACTTTTTACAGGGAGTTTTGTAATGACAAAACCATTGCACGCACTAGCGAAATTACTGGTTGCCCTTCTTATTATTCCTTTTGTTTCCAGCATTTATGCTGCGGAAGATCTGGAAGAAGTTGTGGTAACGGGAAGTTATTTGAAACGCAACGCGGCTGATTCACCATCACCGCTGTCAGTCGTCACATCAGCCGATATTGAAGATATCGGTGCGGCAGATGTGTCGGAAATCATTCAGGCTATGCCCTGGGCTTCAGGTAGCCAGAGCCGGGCTTCAACATTCCAGGGTGAAGGCGCCGACGGTCGAAACTCGGTTAACCTGCGAAACCTTGGCCATGGTGCGACCTTACCTTTGGTCAATGGCAAGCGCCAGGCAGCATCGTGGTATAACGGCCGCGGAAATGCGTCGGTTAATATCAATGGCTTGATTCCAAATATCGCAATCGAGCGGGTTGAAGTCGTAAAAGACGGCGCATCTGCCCTCTACGGTTCTGATGCCATCGCAGGCGTTGTGAATTTCATCACAAAGAAAAATTTCGAGGGGATGGATCTCTCCTACCAGTACACCGTTGACCAGGAAACAGGTAATGGTGACGCCAATCAGATTGGCATAATTTGGGGTTTGCAAGGGGATCGTGGCGGAATTGTGGTATCCGCGTCACTCTTGAACCGAGATGAGATCAACATCGACGACAATTATTCCCGCTATGGTGGCACAACCTTATCTTCAACCGGCCAACCTGGACGCGTGAGCCCGATTGCCGGGCAGATAATTACCTGGGCGGCGAATGGTTTACGACCCGGTATGGCAGTAGATCGGGCAATTGACGGTGTGGGTATCACTCCCAACGGTACCAGCCTTTTACCACGCGATACCACTGGCGCAAGCTGGGGTGAAGCTGATATAAATTGTGAAGATGCCGCTGCCCTGGAAAGAGGCGGCGCCCTGGGTAACCTGTTTAATCGTTGCGTCTATGACTATGGTTCGTTTTTCTCTATCCAGGCCGAAGAATCCCTGAGAAAAGTTCATGTCGATGGTGACTATGAACTCACAGATGACTTCAAAATTTATTTTGAAATGGGCTACAACGGATCAGAATTCGACCGGTTGAACTCCCTGAACCCAAATGCACCCGCACTGACTATTCCAACGTCTGTCGCTTATATCGACGCAGATGGTGTAACTCAGTCGGCAGCCAACCCAGGCAGCGTTGAAGACGCATTTCGCAGAGGCATCGTTCCGATTGAATATGCAAACCTGACCCGGATGATCGGTGGTACCAAAAACTCACCCAGGACCCGGCGACCAATCGACACATTTACCAAAAGAGGCTATTCCGACGAAAGAATAGTCATTGGTGGCGTGTGGGATTTCGAGTTTGGCGACAAATCATGGTCTTTGGACGCATCTTATACGGCCAGCTCGCACAACGCAGGCGTTACCCAGGCCCAGGATACGTTATCGTCACATATGGAATTGGCAATCAGCGGTATGGGTGGACCTAACTGTGACACTATTAACGGTGTTCCGGGTTCAGGTAACGCCAGTTATGCGACTTCCGGCGGTGACTTCGACTCTGGTACCTGTTACTTCTTCAATCCATTTGGTAACACCCAGTTTGCCCGGGACGGTAGCGAAGGCCAATCCGACCTGACCCTGGTTAACCCGACCGAGCTTTATCAGTGGTTGGCAGGTCGAGCCAACAGCACCCACGATTATCGCCAGCGCGTGACGGATATCGTCGCAGCAGGTGATCTTTTTGAAACCGCTTCTGGCCCCGTTGGCCTCGCCGTTGGTTTTCAACGACGACAGGACAAAGCCTGGGTAACGGTTGACTCATCGCTTGTCACCAACAATCTTGACTTCGTTTATGGTGCCCAGGACTGGAAAGGTAAGCTGACCACCACAGGGGTCTTCGCTGAGATAGGTATCCCCATCGGTGACAATTTTGACGTCAATATAGCCGTACGCTATGAGGATTTCGACGAGATCGGTGAGGACACCACAGACCCCAAGATTACTGCCATATGGCGTCCAATAGACAGCTTGTCCTTACGGGCATCAGCAGGTAGCTCATTCCGAGTACCTTCACTGAACCAGTCCTTTGGTACATTAACAACAGTCGCCAACCAGGCTGACATCGTGGGTGGTACAACCTTTAAGCCTTCACTTACAGTAGGTAACCCGGCGTTAACGCCAGAGTCTGCTGATACTTACAATATTGGGCTTTCATGGATACCCCAGGGTGGTGCGCTGGAAGGCTTGCAGGTTGATCTCGACTACTACACCTACGAGTACACCGATATCATCACCCGGCAGTCTTCAGCGACATTATTGGCTGAAGACAACGCTGCCCTGACTGCCTATATCGCGGCAAACCCGGGTTCAAGCTACATAGATGCAGTGAATGCAGGTGCGGGTAACAGAGCCCAGATAATCAGAAACAGCCAGGCTATCCTGCTGCGCATACTGCCGGAATTCTCCAACGCAGACGGTGCAGATATTAGCGGGGTAGACGTCACTGCTTCCTATAGTTTCGATACTGGAATCGGCAGTTGGAGAGTGGGTCTGATGGCGGCTTTTGTGAATGAGTACGAGGTGGATGTTATCAATTCCTCAGGCGGTATTACGACGTTCGACGCAGTGGGAAGCCTCAATAGTCAAACTCCAGTGGCGCGACCCTTGCCGGAGTACAAAATCAACACCACGTTGAGCTGGTCTTTGAATCAACACCGCGCGTTTACGATCGTCAAGTATGTCGATGGAATTGACAATGACTATTCTGCCGGTACCCGGGGATTCTTCGCCGCGGTTGCCACACTCGCTGGTAATGGACATCTGGCTAATGACTTGAATAAAGATACCATCAAAAGCTTCACCACATGGGATGCGCAATACACCTATAGCTTTGGTGAAGCCGCTTTCCTGAATGACAGCTCTTTCACATTAGGTGTGATGAATATCACTGATGAAGAGGCACCAATCATCGGTGGGTTTGTTACAGCATATGATGGCAGGTTGCATGATGGACGAGGCAGAATGTTCTTCCTTCGAGTAGGCGGGAGTATGTAACTCACAATTTATGGTGGGCCTTGCGTCTACCTAAACAACTAAAAACCCCGGCGTTTGCCGGGGTTTTTTTTACGATTACTGAATGCGGCTAACTCGAGTCGATGTGCCTGCACTGTTCCGCATCATGTAACCACCCACTGTCCCTTTCTTGATCGTGACTTCGTCGCCTTCACGAATAGGCAGGTTTCGGGGAGTGTTCTGCAACCAGATTTGCCGATTGCTCAGCAGGAAAACCATCTTTTGCTGATCGTTATTCAGGATATCCTCAACGGTAGCCGTGAACTCAGTATCCCGTTTCTTGAATAAATCCCAGAAGGATGTCTTCGCTGGCTCGACAGCTGTTTCATTAATCAAATCGGGCTCTGTCTTCTGCTCTGTCTCTGGCACCATAGTCGTCGTGATCGCCACACTTTCCGGCTCGGGGATCATCTCGGTATTCGTTTTGGGCTCAACTGTTATAGATATAGATTCTGCCCGTGGAAATTTCTCATCAAAACACGTTAATCTATCCTGCGTGTTTTCAATTTGAGAACAATCTTCTGCGCTGTAACCTGAACTGCAAAACATCAGTAACGCAACGGGTAAATACTTCATAACACATCTCCAACAACCATCTTCCAGAATTTGCTTAGAGTCTACCTTGGGAAAGTGCTGCAAGGTAGTCTGAACCAATAAATCAAGTGAACTTTTTTGCCAATTGCTGCCAGGCTTCCACCAGCGGCACAGTGTAGGCTTTTGCCAGAGAATTGTGAGGATTGAGAGCACCTTTGCCCAAACCTATCTCAAACTCTTCAAAGTGATCAGGTATGTACAGGCTGCCAAACATCCAATCCCAGACAGCAAATACCTCGCCGTAGTTTTTTTGCATACGCTCCGGGTCATGGTGTATCTGATGCATCGCAGGACTGATAAAAAGGTAACTGAGTGGTTTGCCCCATGACAACCACACGTGGGAATGACGCAGGTTTGCACCGAAGAAGTTGTACAGCACATAAACCGTATTAATGCCAAACAAAACCTCGAACGATGGACCGCCAAAGAAAAAGAATACAAAAATACCCTGAAACACACCGGTGAAGGTAAGACTGAGCAAGTGAGCCAGCACGTTCCACACCGGGTGTTTTCGAAACAGCGTTACCGGTGTCAGCACTTCTGCAGAGTGGTGTAATGCGTGTAATGGCCAAAATATATCCGATTGATGATGAAAACGATGGATAACATAAACCGATAAATCGGCAGCGAGCGTGTACCCGAGAATAAAAACAAGGTAGGTTGTTGTACTCCAGCTACCAACAAACACCGCTGAGTCACCATTAAGGTCAACCAGAACCGCGCCAATCTGAGTTGACAACCACGCCTGTAATCCTGCACCAACCAGCAACAGCGGCGATATAAAAAGATTGATCAGAAAGATACTGTAATCAACACGAGCCGACTTGTGCAGATAGATTGAACGGGGAAACAAAAATTTAAGAAACCCTTTCCGCGTGCGTTTCCTGTAGTGAAGCTGATAACTCAGGAAGGCCAGTCCAACAAACGTTAACAAAAATAAGTAATAGAACTTCTCGCCAATGTTTATTGGCATATAAATCAACACGGTCGCGATGTCGATCAGGTGGAATGTTAAAGCGTCCAGCATAGTACTCCATAGTATCTGTAAGGAACTCTTACCGACGGATCTCTTTTTGGAAAATCCCGGGTATTTCGAGTCACTAATAGAGCGCTTTCACACAAAGCCGAGGCCCAGATATGTGCATCCGGCACACGAATGCGGGCTCACTTCTGATGCTGACCGCTCGTTCCGCTATAGCTGGTGAAACCGAAAGGCACTCGAAACGGTCCAGAAACCTTCGGACAACATCTTCCTCAGCAGAACTGACGCCAGCCATAACCTCGGTCCAGGTGATAATGCTGATTGCCTGAGCATCATATTTCGAAAACTCTACCGTGGCCTGCGCTCGCCCATTTAAGTAGTCAATTAGAATGTTGGGATCGAAAACCGCTTTCATGAGTGCCATTCGTCCCTGACCGAGTCTTCATAGCTGCGGCTGTCTCGAGGACAGTCCTTCCAAAGATCAAATGCGGCGTCATCCTCGAGAACAGCTCTGCGACTGAGGTATTCGGCAACTGCCCGTCGCAACAGCTCGGCTCGCGAGACCTGATCCTTCTTGCAAAGTTTGTCCAGTGCATCAATTGAATCCTGAGGTAGATCAGCAATAGTTCGCAATTTGGCTAACGCCTGAATGTCATCATATGACGTTATCATATATCGTGCATTTCGACGGTCCCCGAACTATCAGTTCAATCTGTTTACCGGTACTTCAGGTCATTCCTTAACGACACCGGCCGCGGCCATTAACTCTGCGATGAAACCCTCGCGAACCTGCGTCGCGTGGCTTTCGATTGCCTGGCATTCATCATTGCTGAACCCCAGGTTACCCAATACTTCCTTGTTCGCTTCTCCCAACACCGGTGGGTCACCTTTAACGCTGCCGGGTGTCTCACTCAACGTCACGAGATTGCCCACGGTCTTTTTGCTGCCGAGACCAGGTATCTGCACCGTGGTGAAATAGTTATTCACGATACACTGCTCGTCTTCCAGCACCTCATGCCACGCGCGGGCCCGTTCCCAGATGATCTCCGGCTGGGTTCGAAAAAAGTCCTCCCAATCCTGCGTCGTTTTCATCGCGAATATATCGACCAGTTTATTGCGTACTTCAATAGAATCGTCCTCCGTAATACCTTCTCCCAGACGTTGACCCGGCGTCTGGAAACGGGGATCAACCGCAAGCTCCCAGGCTTCAGCAAAAATACAAAACGCATCCCAGGCTTCCTGGTCCATCGTCTGGGCTAACATGATGGCACCATCATCTTTGGTGCGATAGACACCATAGGGTCCACGGATATTGCCGTGATGATTTCCATCCCGGGTCAGTTTTGCACGGGTCATACTGACGTGGGTCAGCTCCCATTGTTGCAGCCAGAGCGCCGTACCCAGCGCACTGGTCTGAACCCGCTGGCCTGTGCCATATCGCTCACGCGCCAGTAGTGCGGTCATTACGCCCAGAGCAAGCTGCATGGCGCCAGCCGTGTCGATAACGACCGCACCGGGCAAAGACGGTTCGCGGTCTGCATAACCCGTGTGATTGACCAGCCCTCCTCTGGTAGCCGCAACACCATCCAACATGGCCTTGCCAGAATCGGGACCCAACGGGCCGAACCCGTTAACCGAAGCGTATATCAAATCAGGATACTTTTCGTGTAGCTGGTCGTACCCGAGACCCATCTTCAGCAATGCCGGTTCACGGTAGTTCGTTAAAAATACGTCTGCATTTTCCAACAATCCATATAAGGCGCGAAGACCGACATCGGTTGCCATATCAATACAGACAGATCGTTTACCCCGGTTAACAGCCACAAACTGGGGTCCAATCGTCCCATCCGGTGTCTCGTTGCCTCGTCCGCGTCCATATCGGCTCGCATCTCCAAGCGGTGGTTCAACCTTGATCACTTCTGCACCCATATCTCGCAAATACAAAGCAGCGGCAGGGCCCTGCACCGCGACGGTCATTTCGACGACGGTAAATCCTTCCAGTGGTTCTGGCATATCAATTCTTCCAGGTTGTTCTTATTCTCAAGAAGCAAGCATGCCAAAAAACACGCCAGATTAAAAAGCCTTCCCGTTGAGTTAATTCTTCTTCAAAAAAACCAGACTTGCTTAACGTGCTATCTATACAGGACACTACACTCGTACTTTCAGGTTACTAAGGGTAGATTGTGTCGGGATCGCTACAAGTCGTTGATTTTTCGGGGTTGCAAGCCTTGATGATGGAACCGAACTGGGCCGATGTAAATCCTGGCAGCCTCGCCCTTGCCGTCGAACTTCCGAAACAAACCCTAACGAAGACTCAGGTGGCAAGGGTAGAACACTGGATTTATCGTCAACCAGTGCCTGTAATAGGCATTGCACGGCACAACAATCAGTCAAGCCTTTCCAGAAGCGTGGACATTCTCGTATTCAACGATGATGACAAAATCACCGTTATGGAGAAAATCTCACAAAACCCACAAGCATCTGCGGTGTTGGTGCAGGTTATTCGCAGCACTTTGGCATTGTCGATACCTGAGGCACTTGCGATGGAATCCCTTGCCTATTCGACATTACAAGGTGGCAAAGAATTTGCCCGTTGGCTGCAGACTTACCGCTCAGGTCGAGCAGGCAAGGCGGGAGTGCAGATCAATGACCCTGCCGCCAGGGTAGAAAGAAATGATAATCAATTGACTATTGTTCTTAACACACCCCAAAACAGGAACGCACTGTCGACCAAGATGCGTGATGCCCTCTCGGAAGCCTTTAAGCTGGTGATCCTTGATCCGTCGATTGAACAGGTGCATGTGTCCGGCAATGGGCCTTGTTTCAGCGCAGGTGGTGACCTGTCGGAATTCGGCGAGACTACTGATCATGCACTGGCACATCAAATCAGGTTGCTACGTATGCCAGCACAATATCTGGCCCAGAAAGCTGATCGCTACACCTTCCACCTGCACGGTGCCTGTATTGGAGCCGGTCTGGAAATGCCTGCCTTTGCCGGAAAAATTAAAGCATCTCCTGATACTTTTTTTCATCTACCAGAGGTTGGCATGGGATTGGTACCTGGTGCGGGTGGCTGCGTTAGCATTCCGCGGAGAATTGGCCGACAGAGGACGAATTTTCTGGCGATTACGGGTATGCGATTGTCAGCAGAGACAGCACTGGCCTGGGGGCTCATTGATGAAATTGCGGACCAGGCTGTAGACATTTAATATCAAAGCATCAGGCGGAGAAATTCCGATATCTGATTAATATTTTTTCGTTACAAATGCGGAGTTTATTATGGCGGGCGCACTCTCACATTTTAGAATTTGTGATTTTACAGGCCAACTGGCTGGTGCAGGGGCGACTAAGTGGCTGGCGGCATTTGGCGCTGAAGTCATCAGGATAGAAGACCCGGTGAGACAGGGCCGTTGGGACATCCTCCGGGGTATTGGACCATTCGCCGATGATCGACGCGGTATCGATCTGGGCGGTGCTTTCAACAATCACAACACCGACAAGAAGGGCATCACCCTCAATCTCAGAACGGACAAGGGCAAAGAGATCCTTACCGAGATTATTAAGAAATCAGATGCGGTAACGGAAAATTTTGCTGCAGGTGTGCTGGAAAAATGGGGATTTGGTTACGAAGACCTGAAGACCATCAAACCTGACATTATCTATGTATCGAACTGCGGCTTCGGTCATGAAGGTCCCTACAGCAAGTTTAAAACATGGGGGCCTATTGTCCAGGCGGTGTCGGGCTTAACCTTCTCCTCCACCCTGCCACAACAACCACCGGCTGGCTGGGGATACTCCTACATGGATCATACGGGTGGCTACTATATGGCCATGGCAATCATGCTCGCATTACTGGAGCGAGACAAAAGCGGCAAGGGTCAATGGGTGGATCTTGCCTGTACCGAGGCAGGTCTGAGCTTAAATGGCCCGGCATTGCTGGACTGGACAGTGAACCAGCAACCCATGAGGCAGGAGGCGGGATTCAATTCCAACCGTAGCCAGTACGCGGTAATGGCACCCCACGGTATTTATCCATGTCAGGGAGACGATGAGTGGATCGCGATTTCCTGTCGCAATGATCACGACTGGATGCAATTGTCAGCTCTCATTGACGCAGATCTTGCAGATACCGTAAAGCAGTGGTGCAGTAGTTTTGATGCTCTGCAATACCGGCTCGATCAGCAGGATGAACTGGACGAGCATATGATGAATTGGACCCGGGAGAGGGAAAAATTCAATCTGCAGGAACGACTACGCCACTGCGAAATACCTGTCGCCGCAGTACAGAAACCCGCGGAACGCATCGACCAGGATCCAACCACCGGGAATTTTGGGCTCTGGCCGACAGTCACCCATTCACAGATAGGTGAGGTCAGGGTTGACGGCCTGCCTGTACATTTCTCCGAAACAGACTGGCATATGGCAAGGGGCGCACCCTGCCTGGGCGAGCATACCGAGGAGGTACTTGTAGATCTGTTGGGAAAAACCACCGACGAGGTTACCAGGCTGCGCGAGGAAGGTGTTATATGACGGTACTTGATGGTATTCGCGTTATAGAAATCGCCAATGAACGAATCGCTTTTGCCGGTAAGCTGCTGGGCGATATGGGCGCCGATGTGATCCTCGTTGAGCCGCCGAACGGAGACCCGGGCCGACAACTACCACCTTTTGTGGACCAGGAACCCGGGGACAATCGCAGCCTGCACTTCATGCACTACAATACCAGCAAACGTAGTGCAGTCGTGGACTTGAATTCCACCGCAGGACAATCGACTTTTCGCGACTTGATTGGAATCGCTGACGTGCTTATTGAGTCTGAGCCAGTTAGTCGTTTATCGACACTGTCGCTGGACTATGCGGACCTTGTTGGAACCCGACCCGGGCTGATTCATGTAGCTGTCACGCCCTACGGTCGAAACGAACCCCTGAGCGATTTGCCCGTGACCGACCTCACATTGATGGCAGCAGGTGGTCCGCCATGGAGTTGCGGATACGACGATCACTCGTTGCCCCCTATGCGCGGCTGGGGAAACCAGGGTTACCAGACCGGCTGTCATTTTGCCTTTATGTCCATTTTGACTGCCCTGCTTCACAGGAATGTCTCGGGCGCGGGGCAATTTATCGATGTGTCCATGACCGCCGCCTTGAATGTGACGACAGAGGCAGCCAGCTACTCCTGGCTGGTCAATCAATCTACCGTCCAACGACAAACGGGTCGTCATGCTGCGGTCAAATTGACCGGAGAGAGCCAGGTGCGCTGCGCTGATGGTCGTTATGTAAACACCGGCGTGCCACCGAGATTCCCAAAGGAATTTAAAAGCCTGCTTAACTGGATGAAAGAAATAGGTCTTAGTGAGGACTTTCCTGAGGTGATCTTCCTGGAAATGGGTGCAGCCTGGGATGGGCCTTTTGACCTGTCGATGATCGGGGAAGACGAAACAATTACAGCAATCTTTATGGCGGGTCGGCAGGCACTGGTGAAAATCGCTAATTCTGTTGGCGCATACGAATTCTTCACAGGTTGTCAGCAGGCAGGTTTATCTGTCGGTTTGATTTATTCCCCTGAAGAGGCTTTCGAGGATGAACATTTCAAGGCGCGGGGATTCCAGGTCAGTGTAGAACACGACGACCTGGATAGGACCGTGATCTATCCGGGTGCTCCTTACAGGCTGCCCCAAAGTCCCTGGTCTATCAGTCGCCGTGCACCGCACCTTGGTGAGCATACTGAAGAGATTATGGCATTGATACAATAGGAATCCCTTATGAAAACTCTACATCGACTTCCCTACGATGGCGCTGTCGACGCAGATGGTCACCTTATGGAGCCGCCAGATTTGTGGGAGCGATACATCGATCCTGAATATCGGGATCGGGCGATAAGGGTACGTCAGGATGATGAGGGGTTTGAGTATCTTGAGCTTGACGGTAAACCGTCGAAGCTTATCGGCAAAGGGATGCTTGCAGCCACCGGGTTTATGGATCGTGTCGGAGGGATCGTCTATGAGAGAGAAACCAAGACCGGCATGAAATACGTCGATGACGCACCACTTGGCGGAATGGACCCGGAAGAGAGAATTATACGTCTCGATAAAGAGAATCTCGATGCGGTAATTTTATACCCTACTTTGGGTGTACTCTGGATTGCGGAGTGTGAGGATGAAACACTCACCCAGGCATACATTCGTGCGTATAACCGTTTTATCGTAGAATTCTGTGCTGACTCAAACGCTCGTCTCGTTCCGGTGGCGCAGCTTTCACTGGGTGATCCTGAAGCGGCTGAAACAGAACTATACCGTGCAGCGCAGGATGGTGTGAAAGGTGTTTGGGTGCCGCCGTTTACACACACGCGCAAACCCCTGGGTGATCCCGCACACGATCGGGTCTTCGCGGCTATTGAAGAACTGGGACTGCCGCTGGGAATCCACCCTAGTTTTGAACCAAAATGGGCCGGTCCTGGACGCTTTGGCCCCTACACAAGCGGGAAGTTTTCATTTTTCATTAACGTGACCGCGCCTGACGCGGTGCGACACGCATTTACATCATTGTTTCAGTATGGAACCCTGGAGAAGTTTCCGAAGCTCAATATAGTTATTCTTGAATCCGGCGCGGGTTGGATTAGTCATTGGCTTGACCGGATGGATACCGTCTATAACTCACCACAGGGCAGGAACGTCCGACGCCTGATGCCTGAACCCCCGAGTTTTTACTTCAAACGCCAGTGCTATATTTCGGGAGACCCTGATGAAACAGGGCTGGCTCCTATCATCACTCATGTGGGGCAGGATCGGTTCTTCTGGGCATCAGACTTCCCACACCCCGACCACCCGCCGAATTACATCCCTGAATTGACACGGCTGGTCGGGCAGCTACCGGAATCTGCGAGGGCACCGCTACTCGGAGAAAACGTCTCTCGTTTGTTTAGCATTGACCTCTAACTGGGATGAAAGGCCAACACGGGAAAACATCCTACAATGACAACCCATTATCGCCGCTTCGTTGACGTCGATATCGATGGTAGCACGGGTTGAAAACCTACAAGTCCAAATCCGGGTAGCGCTTATTATTCTGCAAAACACCCGGACTTGTATCCATGAAAAACTTCAAGAAACACTTTCTGCTGCTGGCATTGCTGCTGATTTGCCATATCCCGATGTCACGTTCAGCCGAGGCAGAGCCTTCAGCCCAGAGAGAGCCTTCAGCCCAGAGAGAGCCTTCAGCCCAGAGAGAGCCTGCTTTGCTCCTGGCCAATGTCTATCAGCGGGATATCAAGCTTGCTGACTACTGGATCAGTGAAAAGCTCGACGGGGTGCGGGCTTACTGGGACGGAAAGCACCTTGTCTCGCGGCAGGGTCACTGGTTTAACGCGCCGGAATGGTTCCTGGCTGGATTTCCACCAATACCTTTAGATGGTGAACTGTGGATGGGACGTAACCAATTTGAAATCGTCTCGGGCGCCGTCCGTAAACAAACGCCTGATGCGGCTCAGTGGCAAAAGATCCGGTTTATGGTTTTTGACATCCCCAACCATGGCGGCACATTTAATCAACGCGTAGAGGCCATGAAAAAACTGCCTGCTTCACCCTATCTCAACGTTGTTAAACAATACAAGCTCGTCACACCGGCGTCGCTTGAAAATGAACTGGATCAAAAAATTTCCCAGGGTGGGGAAGGCCTGATGTTGCATCGAGGCGCATCCTACTACCAGACAGGAAGAAGTGATGATTTACTGAAGTTCAAACGCTATCAGGACGCCGAAGCCAGGGTGATCGCCCACATGCCGGGTAACGGGAAGTTCACCGGACTGCTTGGCTCACTATTGCTGGAAACACCTCAGGGATTGCAATTCAAGGTGGGTACAGGTTTTACTAACGAGATTCGCAGGCAGCCGCCCCCGATTGGTACTATTGTGACCTATAAGTACTTCGGCAAGACCGCCAACGGCGTACCAAGGTTCGCCAGTTTTCTACGCACCAGACCAGAATTCCAGGACACCTTTACCCTCCAGATCCAGTGAGTTCCCAATTGCAGTCATTCGCATCTGGCGCCATATCCACCAGGTACAGTGTGATCGCCGCACTTTCTGTCATCACGCGTCCATCGGGTAAGAATCTTTAATCCCGAAGGCACCATAATCCAAATACTCTACCTCGTATTCGATGGCGGCAAGCGCGAACATGGCCTCGGTAATGGCAGAACCGGCGCCTTGGCTGCGTATAGTTTGTAGGTTATTTTTTTATGTCAGTCCCGGCAACCTTCAAGATTTTCAAGCAATGAATCAAGAAATGCCTCTGTGTGCGGCATGATATCCGGGTGAGCGCGGATTTGTGATTCCGTTAGCCAGAGTATCTCATCGACTTCTTCCAGGTTTGCTCTCACCTCGGTCGACAGCAATTCTGCATGCCAACCCCATAAGGTTAACGACCGTTCCCGGGAGACAAAATGCCAGACCTGCGTGCGAGGCAGCACATCAACCCCAACCTCTTCCTTCATCTCTCTTTTGGCAGTTTCAGACTGGGATTCTTCTTTTTCAATTCCTCCTCCGGGGAAACAAACTTTTAGAGGCGCAGCAACGGTCGCACTGCGACGGATTAAGAGCCAGTGTCCGTCTTCTCGCTGGCAACCAACGATAACACCATGAAGATGTCCATCAGCCTGAATTGTTCTTTGTTGATTCACAAGTTGAAGTCTACCGAATTCAGCAAGCAAAAACTTTTGCTGGTGCCCTTGATGCCAGTCTCCGATTTTGCCAATTTGGATTGCCAAACAGGAAGAAGCATGATTTAGTTTCTTATTGCCAGCATTGATAAAGGAGGAATCATGCTTTCATCATACAAGGTTCTTGATCTGTCTAATCAGCAAGGGATGTTTTGCGGATATATTCTGGCCCATCTGGGGGCAGAAGTGACGGTAGTTGAACCCCCGGCCGGTTCACCGGTTCACCAAATTCCTCCTTTTGTCGGCGACAATGGTGACAGCCTCTGGTGGCAAGCCTATTCAAGGGGTAAAAAAAGTCTGTCACTTGATCTGGAATCTGTGGCTGGCCGCAACAGACTCAATGAGCTGATGGCTGATGCGGATTTCCTCATTGAGTCATTCAGCAATCGTGAAGTTAAACGGCTGGGCATTGATTACCAATCCGTGGCAGTTACCAACCCACGGTTGATTGTCGTCTCCATTACCCCATTTGGCCGCACCGGGCCAAAGGCAGATTGGCCAGCCACAGATCTGACCGTGTGGGCCGCCGGAGGGGCACACATCCTGGCCGGTGACAATGATCGGGCGCCGGTTCGTACGAGTGTCCCGCAGTCCTTTTTGCATGCGGGTGCTGACGCCGCCGGTGCTGCGCTAATCGCCCTGCAGGAGCGTCACAAATCAGGTCTGGGTCAGCATATTGATGTCTCAGCCCAGCAATCCAGCGCCCAGGCCTCACTATCAGCAATCCTCGCCACCCCAAACAATTCCGCTATTACTGTTCAACGAGCTGCGGGTGGCCTCGCTGGTATCATACCCGCCCAGCTAACCTGGCCCTGTAAGGATGGATATGTAGCGATCACGTTTTTATTCGGCCCGGCATTCAACGGGCCTAATCGCCGTTTACTCACCTGGGTTCAGGAATCTGGAGCCTGTACCGAACAAGATGTAGCGGTGGAATGGGGTGAACGGTTAGCAGCCATGGCACGCGGAGAAGCAGAACCAGATGCCTATTTCGAGATATGTAAGAAAATCGAATCCTTCACCTTGCAGCATACCCAGCAAGCGCTGTTTGACGAAGGTATCCGCCGAGGTCTGTATATTGCACCCACTTTTGATATTGAAAAATTACTTGCAGAACCTCATTTTCAGGCTCGAAATTTTTGGCACAGGATCGAAATAGAGCCGAATAGTCTGAAGTTAAAACACGCCATCCGGGCGCCCGGTGCATTTGCAAAATTTTCGGCGAGCCCCATGACCCTGCCCGGTGCAGCACCGACGAGGAAATCTGCCGGAACCATGAACCCAGCGCGAAAAAGAGGCCCATCGGCTAGCGGCAGCTCTCAATCAAACACCTTACCCCTGGCTGGCCTCAAGGTACTGGACTTTATGTGGGTGATTGCCGGGCCACTTTTCACCCGGGTACTGTCAGATTACGGTGCAACCGTAATCAAAGTGGAGTCCACCAAACACGTTGAACCTGCCCGCGCCGCGCCGACTTTTAAAAATGACGATGCAGGCATAGAAATGGGCGTGCCGTTTGCAAACTTCAACGCCGGAAAACTGGGTGTGACCATTGATCCCTCAATCCCACAAGGCAGGGAAGTTATTCTGGATCTTGTGCGCTGGGCGGATGTCGTCACTGAATCGTTCTCACCCAAGGCGATGAAAGCCTGGGGCCTCGACTATGAAACACTTAAACAGATCAATCCCAACATTATTATGATATCCAGTTGTCTTATGGGACAAACCGGTCCAAGAGCGCAGGTACCTGGTTACGGTAACATGGCTGCTGCGATCGCAGGTTTTTATGACCTGACAGGATGGCCTGACCGATCACCCGCTGGACCCTATCTCGCATACACCGACGGGGTAGCGCCACGATTTATGCTTGCATCTCTGCTGGCCGCAATGGAACATCAGCGCAAGACCGGCGAAGGGCAGTATATTGATATTTCTCAGGCCGAAGCTGCAATCCATTTTCTTGCGCCTGCCATACTGGACCATGAAATCAACCAGCGGGCCTGGCAGAGGATGGGTAACCGTGATTTGCAATTCTGCCCCCACGGCGTTTACCCGGCTAAAGGTGAAGACCGATGGATTGCTATCGCCTGCCAATCTGATGCTGCATGGCAGTCGCTTTGTGATGTCGCGGGGTTTACCGACGCGGCCGCAGATAAATCACTGTTGGATAGCGACAATCGTCATTCTCGGGCAGACGAGCTGGATGAGTTGATCTCAACATGGACAATTTCACGCCCGGCGGATGAGATACAACAACACCTGATTGAAGCGGGCGTCGCTGCTCATGTTGTGCAGAACTCACCGGAGTGTATGCGGGATCCCCAACTCAATCACAGGGAGCATTTTGTTTCTGTACCACACAACAGCGTTGGCGATTTCGTCATTGAAGGTACTCGCTTCAAATTGTCCCGAACACCAGGCCGGTCGCTTCGTGCCAATCCGGAACTCGGGGAGCACAATGTTCATGTTTTGACAGAAATCCTCGGTTACGACGTAGACCAGATGGCTGATGTTTTCGCATCATTGGCGATGGAATAAACCAGTAGTCCTCCAAAGGACTACCAGCGTTGAGTTCTATTGAATTTCCGTGATCTTGTCATCCATCTCGGTGAGGGCAACGTGAGGCTCAAACGTGTCCGTGGTCGCTTCTTTCATCACCAGTTTATAAGCTTCAGGAATATTGCCTTCACGCAGGCAATTTGCCTGTAAGTAGGGAAATATCTGGTCGTAACGCTTGACCTCATGTTGATTGATGCGACGGTAGATATGACTGCGATTAAGCTTTGAAGTATGTGCGAGGTTCCCGGAGGCTATGATTTCAGCGGTGGCATGCACCGTATTCTCGTGAAATTTTGCAACCCTGTTCACCTTGTCGGTCACGACCAGACCCCGGTAAAGGGTGCGGTTTTGCGTAGCAACCCCGGTAGGGCACTGATTTGTGTTACAGATCAACGATTGAACGCAGCCCAGAGCAAGCATCATGCCCCTGGCGCTGTTGCAAAGGTCAGCCCCAATCGCCATGTTCTTGATCAGGTGAAAGCCAGAAATTATCTTGCCTGCCGCGATAATCTTTATGTGAGGCCTGAGACCAAAACCTGTAAGACAGTCAGCGACAAAAGCGATCGCTTCACGCAAAGGCATGCCAACAGAATTGGTGTACTCCAGTGGTGCGGCACCGGTACCACCTTCACCCCCATCAACAGTGATGAAGTCTGGCGTAATATTACTTTCTACCATTGCTTTGCATATGGCGACAAACTCGCTGGGACGACCGATGGCCAGTTTAAAGCCAACAGGTTTGCCTCCTGAGAGCTCTCGTAATTGCGCGATAAAATGAACCAAGCCCAGGGGCGAGTCAAAGGCCGTATGGGTCGGTGGAGAATTCACCTGGACATTAGGCTCCACGCCCCTTATTTCAGCAATTTCGCTGGTATTTTTTTCTGCGGGAAGAATTCCGCCATGCCCCGGTTTTGCGCCTTGCGAGATTTTGATCTCAATCATTTTGACAACGTCGAGCAACGCCTTCGTTCGGAATGCCTCTGCAGCAAAGTTACCCGCTAAATCACGACAGCCAAAATAGCCGGTACCTATCTGCCAGATAATATCGCCACCATTTTTAAGGTGATACGAGCTAAGCCCCCCTTCACCCGTATTGTGTGCGAAGTTTCCTATTTTTGCACCACCGTTCAATGCAAGGATCGCATTGCTGCTCAGGGCGCCGAAACTCATCGCCGAGATATTCAGGATGCTGGCCGAGTACGGCTTCAGGCATTTAGGTCCCCCCACCGTTACCCGCATATCTTTGTCTTCGACTTGATTAAAATCGATAGCGGATAGTGAATGACCAAACCACTCGTAGCCTGTGCGATAGGTATCCACCTTGGTGCCAAAGGGTATTGTTTCCAGATCTCCCTTCGCGCGCTGATAGACAACACTGCGGAACATTTTGTTGATAGGAGTTCCATCGGTGTCGGATTCAATAAAGTACTGCCTGATAAAAGGCCGAATCTCCTCCATGACCCAGCGGCCACGGCCAATCAGCGGGAAATTACGGAGCAGGGAATGTTTCTTCTGGAACCGGTCGTAAAGGCTTAGTGCACCCAGACCACCAAAAATCACCAGCACCCAGACCAGCGGCGACAGGTAGTAAAACATAGCCGCTATGAGGCCGGAGAATAACAGTAACCTCAAAAATGCCGTTTGCATATCATTCCATTCTTTGTTCTGTCTGATTTAAGGAACCTCTGATTAAGGTCAGTATGCCGCATCACCATTTCCGCCCTGTCAGCGTCAGGGTGGAATTCCAAAAATTTGTTAAGGTACAGCATATTAGCAATATTTTCTCCATTCCTCCCTTCCTTGCCCTGACGAAAATGTCTAATTAATCTGAGGTTCATCCAAATTATACGCTGCGCATTCTCGGCCGATTGCCGATAATGCCTATCGACCTGAGACGCACGAGGTCGGCTTCATCCATTCCTATAATATCAGCCAGCACCTCCTCGTTGTGTTGACCGAGGGTAGGCGCAGGGGAAGTGATCACAAAAGGCTCAGTTCCCTGCCGGTAAGCCAGGGATGGGTTCGGCTGTTTGCCCACTACCGCTCGATCAAGCCACTGCCAGTAACCGCGAGACTTAAGATGAACGTCAGCCAACAAGCTGGCTGAGGTGTGAGTTGCCGCCGCCGGGATGCCATTTTTCTGCAAAAGGAACATCAGCTGCTGAGGTTCCTGATTCCGGGTCCAGTCAGAAATCAACTGATCCAACTGATCGCGATTTTCGATGCGATCAGCAAGCGCTCCGAAAGGTTCGAGAGAATTTCCTACAAGCTGTTGCAGTGAAACCCACTGGTCTTCATTCATCACCTGAATCACAATCCAGGCGTCGTCTCCTTCGCATGGGTAGGTGCCGTGAGGTGCCATGGTTTGCGAGGCATTTCCTCGCCTGGCTGGTGCTTCACCGGTCGCTGCGAATTCGAGAATGCCATGTGCAGCAAGGGGGAACATCGATTCGACCTGGGAAATGTCGACTAACTGCCCTTCACCAGTACGTTTCTGGTGGCGTAACGCAACCAGCAGGGCAGCAGCGCCATTCAGCCCACCGTTTGCATCACCGTAGGCCACATGATGCATGGTGGGTGGATCCGCTGCCTCTCCATTTAAATGTGGTAATCCCGATGCCTGCTCTACTGTAGACCCGTAAGCACGAAAATTTTTCCACGGTCCAGTTGAGCCGAATGCTGGCATCGACAGCAGAATGATGTCGTTTTTAACCTCCCTGAACACCTCGTAACCCAGGTTCAATTTGGGCAAGACGCCGCCGGAGAAATTCTCTACCACCGCATTCGCGCTGCCAACAAGTTGAAGTAATATCTGTCTGCCCTCAGGATGTTCAAGATCCAGCGTAATATCGCGCTTGTTACGGTTAACCGTGTTAAACGCCACCGACTTTTCAGCACCATCATTCTCGATCCACTCCGGTGTCGCCTCCCAGCTCCGCCACCAGTCAAATCTCTCGCAACTCTCTACCTTGATCACATCAGCGCCCATATCTGCCATATGCCGGGTCGTTAGTGGACCTGCCCAACCCATACTTTCTTTCCTTAACGTTACCCATGCTGAAAGCTCTCGGTATGTTCTCCCACGGATGCGACGGGACCGGCAAACGAAGGTGGAGTGCGATACAGACGAAATGGGACTGTTGGCACCAACAACGGAATATCGCCTGGCAGGATAGCGGGTGCGAATGCATGACGTTGCAGGAACTGGTCAATCCCAAACAGCTCCTCCATTGTAGGCACCCTGGCCAGGGGCACCGCATTTTCCTGGGCACGGTAGAAGAGTTCTTCGGCCGAATGTTCAAGCAACTTCTTCCTGATGACTGGCTCAAGGATATCGATAGATTGCAAACGTCCTATGGCAGTCTGGAAAAGTTCGACATCAGCATACTCAACGATATCCAGAAGCTGACAGAACGTCTGCCACTGTGATGGTGTGAGTACGGTTACCCCGATCCAACCGTCACGGCAGGGAAAAACACCCAGCGGGTAGGTCGGTGGAAATCGATTGATACCAAGGCGCGGAACCTGAATGTTTGTGTTGTAGCTGCTAACCGCACCGACATCCGTAAAACAGAGACAGGCCTCAAAAATACTCGTATCAATTTCTACCCGGTCGTGCCGGTTGCCCAGTTCGCCGGCCAGAACGTGAACCATGCTGCCAATGAATGAGGTCAGACCGCCCACAATCTGTGCCTGATAACCCGTGGGTATCAACGGTGGACCCTCAACGTGACCGATGCCTCGCAACATGCCATTCAATGCAAAGCACTGGGCATCAGAGCCGATAAAATTCGAATACTCACCCGTATTGCCATACCAGGAAATACTCGCTCTGACATTCGGGCAAAGGGAGGCTAACTCAGCATCTGTGTTATCGTCCAACACCAGATCGGCACTTTTCAGTAAGCTTGCGAGGCTTTCCTGACCCAGGGCTTGTTTGTTGAGACTCAGTTTGTTGGTGCTGAGATAGGCGTGCATTGCGCTCTTGTCGGCTTCATCAGTACCCAAAATAAATGGAGGCAATATTCGTGTCTGGAAGCCCTCTGCCGGTTCCAGATTGATAACCTCAGCGCCGTAGTCGGCCCAGAGTTTGGCGCAGTAGCTGGTAGCGATTGTGCCGCTGATATCGATAACCCGTAGTCCCTGTAGCGCAATACTCATCTATTCAAGAGCACCTGCAATCAGTAACTGACCAAACTTTTCGTCATCGTACCCCAGCAGATCGTTCAGCACGTGAGCCATGTCTCTACCGAATGTTGGCGCACTCGAGTCGACGAATGTCCTTACGCCGGACAAGTGCATGCGAGAGGCTTCAATGGTTGTTTCGCCGCCATCGGGATGTGGCAGCTTGATAAAATGACCCAGATGATTGAGCTGCGGGTCTACGAACAATTCAGGACTGTTCTGCACTACCGACGCGGGAACGTTAGCAGACTGCAGTGCTGACTCAAGTTCTGCTGCATCCTGGTTCGCGGTGTAAGCACTAATCAGTGCGTCCAGTTCATCCTGGTTGGCCAGCCTCGTGTCCAGATTCTTAAAACGCGGATCATCTGCATCCAGCGTACTAACCGCACCACAAAACGCCTGCCATTGCTCCTGAGTCTCACAGGCTAAGGCAATGTAGTTGTCATCACCTGTTGTCGCATATACACCGTGGGGAGCTATGTAGGGGTCCTGATTGCCTATTCGCGACTGAATATTTTTGTTGGCGACAAAGTCGAGAATCGCGGGGGTTAGAAAATGTAACGCTGCTTCACTTTGGGCAAGGTCTATATACTGGCCCTGGCCGGTGCGCCTGCGATGATCCAGTGCTGCCAGCACCGCGACTGCATTATAACGGGGCGCAATGTAATCAGTGTAGGCACCAAAGGGACCGGCAGGTTCACGATCCTGCCAGCCGGTAATTTCATAAAAGCCGGTGATCGCCGCTGCAAGATTGCCATAACCGGCAAACATGGCAAGGGGCCCGGTCTGGCCCATAAGACAAGTGCTTAACATAATAATTTTTGGGTTGACCTGTCGCAGGGTTTCGTAATCCAGGCCAAAGGCTTTCATCGCTTTCGGTGAAAAGGATTCTGCTACAACATCGGCCCAACGAACCAGATCGAGGATAACCTCACGCCCCTCAGGCTTCGTCAGGTCAACTGTCATCATACGCTTACCAGCATTGGTACTGTGGAAGATCGCAGATTTTTCAGAAGATTCATCACCATCCATAAAAGGCCGGATCGTCCGACAAACATCGAGCCGTGAGGTGGATTCGACCCGTATCACCGTCGCACCGAAATCTGCAAGCATTCTTGTTGCACCAGGGCCCGCCAATGCCCACATCAGGTCCAGCACTTTTAGATCTTTGAGCGGTAACCCGTCGTTGCCTTCTCCAGCCTGTGAGGCAGACACCCGTTGAGATACAGGGGCCACACTTTCAAGCTCCGCCAATATTTCAGCGGTATGTTCACCCACTCGTGGAGGCCGCTGGCCAACTTGCAGAGGCGTTTCACTGAACTTTGCAAAAGCACCAGGATAAAGCAGTGCGGCTGAAGGTCCCTCCCCCTCCGGGCTCCGAAAGTACTCGCGAAAAGCGAATTGCTCACTGCCAACAACGTCCGCAAGGGTTGTCATCGGCGCCAGCAACAGGCGTCGTTCGAGGGCAGCCTGGAGCAGCTCATTTTTTGATTTTGACGCGGTACAGGCAGCGACACATTCCTTAACACGTTCCCATTCCGACATTGGCTCTCTGCCGTCCGTCAATAGCAGACCATATTCCAGCCAGTCTTTATCACGTGTTGCCTCATCGCAAAATCCCTGCTCACAAACATACTCCATCAAACGTCTGGTTGGGGGGCCGATGGTGGCGCCGAACAACAGGGTGATGGATACCTGCCCATCTTTGGCAGGAAAGGTCAGTCGTATCGTCAGGTCACCGATTTTGATACCACCTGCGGTTCGAGTCGCCATTTCATCGTTCACTGCCGTGGCTAGAACGTACCCTTGCGTCGCAGCCGTGAGCGCCTGTTGCGCTGATACCTCAACATGTTGTCCTCGCCCAGTACAGGCGCGTTCAGTCAAGGCCATCAGCGCACCGACAGCTGCTTCAGCAGCAGCGTGATGCCACGCCTGTGGCACTGAAACGCGGACGGGAGGTCGATCGTCATCACCGGCAATCGCGAGGGGGCCAGCACTGGCTACCAGGGTGAGATCCGTTGCAGCCCAATCCGCTTTCGGGCCACTGCTGCCAAAGGGCGTCATGGAAATATGAATCAGCGCCGGGTTATGTTCACTCAACGTATCATAAGCAAGTCCCCTGGCTTTGAGGCTACCGACGGGTTCAGACTCGATCAAAAAATCAGCGCGGGAGACCAGATCCAGGAAGATATCCCTGTCTGCATCAATATCCAGCTCAATGCTGCGTTTACCCCGTGCGTATCCCCACCAGTTTAATGACAGTTCCGGGTCGATTTGATTCTCAAAGAAAGGCCCCCGGCTTCTTCCTGCTGCCCCGCCGGGAGTTTCGATCTGTATGACATCAGCACCCAGGTCCCCGAGGATCTGGGCACACAACATGCCATTTTGGCTGGTCAGATCAAGAACACGATACGGTTTTAATAGCATCCGCTCACTCCTTATTCTTATTATCGGGTAACGCGCCACAACCCGGACTATTCCTGAGCAGATACTACCCCCCTGCTCTTCACGGTGCCACTATCAGACCTAGCTGCAATTTGCTTTTTTAATCGCCTGAAATTTACGTTTCTGCTGATCCAGTTTGTTTGCATCAGCTAATTTGTAACCATTTCGCTTCTGATGCTGTATCTCGGCAATTTGCAGGGAGGCGAGCATGCAGCTCTTTTGCCTGATTTCCCGGTCCTTCCTGATCCGCCTGGACACCCTTTGGCTTTCTTTTAGAAACCTTTTCTCCAGGTTTGTCAGCGCCAGTCGTTCGGCTTCACTCAATCCCGCCGCTTTCAGCCTTTGGGTCGTCAATTGTGTCGACAATTCAATCTGTTCACCCATGCCCCTGGTACAGCCCCTATCGGTAAACACCCATTGTCCATTGTCTGCCTGACAGCGATAAATATCTGCCGATGCACTCAAAGCTATCATGAGCAGCAACGCTAACGTACTGGTCTTAAAACACATTCATCATTTCTCCCCGTGTGGTCATCAATGGCAATAATGGATGGCCAGCAGGTTTGATGAAGCAGCGATAGTCTTTATTTATTGTAGGAGAACTTCCACTCTACCTGTTCAGAGTTTCCTCTGGTAAATCAGCTCACCATCGAGAATGGTCGCCCTCACCAGGGAACTGGACAATTCGAGTCGTGCCACATGCCAGGGGGCGTTGAGCAGGCAGAAATCCGCCGCTTCCCCGACGGCGATTGATCGAGGCTGCGCAGGCCGTTCCAGTTCGCCTAGAAAGCAGCTCAGAGCAGCTTCAGCTGTCATCAACTCACCTTTTCCCAACACATCACCGGACCCGGTCTGTCTCAGGGTTGCAGATTTTATGGCTACCCATGGATCGGGATTGCCAAACGGCAGGTCTGTTCCAAACGCCAGTGGCACGGATCGGTCGATCAGACTCTGGCATCGGTACAACCATAGGTGTTCGTTCTCCGGTATTTCCTCCAGGTAGGTTTCACCGCGGTCAAGTATAAAATTCGGCTGGGTAACGACACATAAATTAACTTCCCTGATCTGTTCCAGCACGTCTGGCGGCACGACCGATGCATGCTCGATACGATCCCCGGGCCGGATACCTGCCTCACGCAGCGCCGCCAGAGTAAACACCAGTTCTGTTTCAGTAACGCAATGAACTGCAACGGCGCGATTCAACCCATGGCTGCTGCTGATGATCCGACACAAGTGATAAAAATCAGGTAAGTCAGACTCGTGCAGGTGTATTTTGGTTTCGCCTATTTGGAGTTTGCTGTTGGGTGGCAATCGGGCGTCCGAGCTGGATTCAGACCTTGATTCAGATAGTTCTGAAGTTCCTGAAAGTCTCAGTTTTTGTAGCAGAACACCCTGATCCTGCAACCCGGAAAACCACCTGAAGGTATCCAGGTCGTTGCTGGCTGTCATATCATTGATACCAGTGACGCCAAAGGAAGCAAGATTCTCACTGGCTTTCGCAATCGGCAGTGTCGCGCTTCTGGTAACTTCCCTTAGCAGGTCATCAACATCATAGAGACGCCCATTTTCAACATCCAGCATCGATCTGCGCTCAGCGGACATCTTGCCCGTTGGGGTATCCCGAATCACCTCCAGTGCCGGCGAGTTCAAGATCCACAATCGGCCAGTCCGGTGCTGGATCCGAACAGGTTTTTGGGGGCCATGGGCATCCAGCCAGCGTCGGTCGATATCACCGGCAACCGACTCATGATAACCAATCCCCCGAAACCAATGATCTGCCTGATTCGTCTCGTTGAGTTGTTTTATGAGTGCAGTCTCGGTGGAAACCTCAGGCGGGCCGCAGAAAACAGACCTCAGGGAAGCAGCATAGGAGGCAATATGGACGTGGTGATCATGTAATCCGGGCAACAGCAGAGCGCCAGCCGCATCCATTACCTTTTCTTCGGGTGCTGGTGTGAGCTTTCCCATGGCGACCACAATACCCTGGTCGCACCGAACATCCTGCTGACTCAGGGAAAAATAGCGGTTCGGGCTGGAACCCAGGCATTCCGCGTTTTTGATTAACATGGCTGAGTGCTGCTAGCGACTCATTCAAACCAGGTTTTAACAACCCGGCGCAGTAGTTTACCGGTATCGGTATACGGCAATTCACTCCTGAATACAATGACTTCCGGTACCCGTGACGAACGCAGTTCGGCACGCAAGCTTGACTTTATTTCATCTTCAGTCATCACTGCGTTGTTCTTTAAAACCACCGCGAGGGCCACAGCTTCACCCCACTCTTCCGAGGGTATTCCAACGGCTGCAACGTCACCAATCGCCGCGTGATTATGCAACACATCTTCTATTTCTGCAGGAGATATATTCTCCCCGCCGCGAACAATCACATCGTCGGCTCGACCGGACAGGTAGAGGTAATTGTCATTATCCAGATGCCCGGCGTCCCGGGTGGGGAACCAGCCATCTTCAATCAGGGCATTTTTCTCAAGGTACTCACCGGAAACCTGGGGGCCACGGACATAGATCTCTCCCGCCTCTAACGGACCCAGCACATTGCCATCGTCGTCGCGAATTTCGATTTCAACCGCGGGCAGTGCCTTACCTACTGAGCCCAGTCTTGACCGGATCGCGGGATCGTCGTTCTCCAGCGCATGGCGATGGTCGTCAGGGTCCAGCAGTGTAATTGTGGAGCTGGTTTCCGTGAGACCGTAGGCATTGGTGAAATTGATATGTGGCATTAAATCAAGCGCGCGTTCAATCACCGGTACAGGCATTTTTCCTCCACCGTAGGCAATCGCTTCCAGTGCATTGAGTGAATCCGTGTCAAACCCGGACTGTTCCATTTCCTCGATAATACGGGTCAGCATGGTCGGGACGACAAAGGCGTTGCTGATCTTTTCATTCGCGCATAGATTCAACCAAACCGCAGGATCAAAATTAGGTAACTGGACAATCCGCCGACAAGCATAGATCGAACTCATGACGGCCGAAATCCCTGCAATATGATAGGGAGGTACAGCCACCAGGGTCGCATGCTCCTCGGCAGCCCCCATGAATTCCACAGTACCCAGGATGTAAGATACCAGGTGTTCATGTCTCAAAATTGCTGCCTTGGGAGCCCCGGTTGTGCCGCTGGTAAACAGTTGGATGGCTACTGCTGATGGATCTTCTGCCCAGGTGAACTCAATGGAGGCGGAGGATTCCAGGGAGCTGAGAAAATCCTCTCTGCCACGGACAATCGCCCCTGCCCCTTTAAAATCATCGATTTTCCCGTCGTCGACCACGAGATAGGCAGGTTCTATACGTACCAGTAACTCATTCAGTTGCCCGGGACTTAACCGGTAATTGAGTGGTACATAAGGGATACCGGCCATGGCAGCTCCCATCAACGCGACGGGAACCGCAGGGCTGCTCACATCCAGCACTGAAATAAACTGGCAGTCACTGTTTGAGAACAATTCAGCCGCTTTTTTTGCTGAGTCAAACAGTTCGAGGTAGGTGTAGTGCCGTCCCTCATAAGTTAGCGCAGAGCGATCAGCGCAGACTTCAGCCGCCATCTGCAGAAACATAGCAATATTCATGGTATCAGTCCGAGGATGGCAGTTTTTTGGTGTCTTTGGTCATCAGTTCATCACCATTGTAATAAAGTGAACCATCACCGCTTTTTACACACAGCAGCTCAACCGTTTGCGCTTCATTGACGTATCGTTTGCCAATCACACAGCCGTTCATATGGTCCTCTTTGGGCGTTGTCTTTTCCTGCGCTTCGGCGCTGAGCGGTTCACCGCCACAGCTGAGCTCGTTTCCATCAGTTGCCTTGATGACCATGATCTCAGCATCGCATACGGTGCTTTTTAGTCGTAGACCTGGTTTTAATTCCATCGCTTATGGTTCCTCAAATTGATTTAGTGTCTTACTCTTTATAGCCGGAGTTATAGCCGGAGTTATAGCCCGAATCAGAAATGTAAAGTATCTTGCCCTCAATGTCGATTACGCCACCTCAACAGATTCTAGGAGGCTGCTTGTCCCAGTGCGCCATTCTCCTGTAGCACCGAAATACGATCTTCGTCATACCCTAATTCTTCCAGTATTTCCCTGGCGTGTTCGCCCAGTTCAGGGGCGCGACTGGGGTCAACCTGCGGGATATTCGATACTTTTATAGGGTGGTTGATAATCAGCGGCGTATCAATATCCGCAGCTTGCGGTTTAATGGCCATTTCATTGACAAAAATCTGCGCGTCATCGATGGTTTCTTCTACTCTCGCCACCAGATTCACCGGCAGGTCATAGGAGGCAAAAATGGGGAGCCATTCATCCTTGGTTTTGGTTCCAATCACTGCCTGGAGTTCGTTACCAAAGTCCTCGCGATGTTCATATACAAGCTCCGGGGTGGCAAATCGTTTATCTGCCAGTAAATGTACCGCTTCCATGGCTGTCAGCAGCAAATCCAGCAGTGCTTCATTTCTGACCATATTGAACTGCAGCCAGCGGTCGTCTTTTGTGCAGTAAGGTCGCATCATAGGGTGATCAATCAGACGAAGCTCGCGATACAGTGGCATGTCACCACCTGCCAGCACACCCTGGGCAATACCAGCCGCAGACCAGAGTCCATTCGCCAGTAGCGAAGTATGTACCATCCCTCCTTCACCTGTTCGCTCGCGATTCAACAATGCAGTGACAATACCGGCATACAGCGCCACACCTGTGGGGTGATCTCCCATACCAGGCAAGCCTTGTGTCGGCCTGGTGCCCGGTTCGCGCATCAGATCCATAAGACCGCTCCGTGCCCAGTAAGCTAACTGGTCAAACCCTTTGCGCTCACGTTCATCACCTGCTTCGCCGTAGGCGGTCAGCGATGCGTAGATCATTTTTTCATTGAAGGGCTTTAGTGATTCGTAGCTAAGACCAATAGAATCGCGAACGCTATAGGGCTGATTGGTGATAAACACATCACAATCAGCGACCAGTTTGTGCAGCACTTCGAGCCCGGAACTTAACTTAAGGTCAAGCGTGATGCTGCGTTTGTTGCGCCCATCCATCTGCCAGAACCAATTACTGTCTGCATACGGCGTACTCGGGATGCTGGCAAGCATGCGAAGCATATCGCCTTCGCCGGGTTGCTCAATCTTTATTACATCAGCACCAAAGTCAGCGAGAATCATCGCTGCTGCCGGAGCGGCGATAACTGTCGCGCAGTCTATGACTTTCAATCCAGAAAACAGGTAATCACTCACAGAAATCCTCGTTCAGTGTTTTTCGTATCGCCCTAACAGGCTGCTGAAAAAGTGCCTGTTAGATGCAAGGCAAGACCTGTTAGCGCCCAAACATGTTCAGATCTACCTCTTCCAGGCCAAACAACTGCCAGCCCGCGCGGTTATTCCTGAGATCTTCCCCTCCGACGGATAAACCACTGCCAGGGGTTGTTTGAAGTGCCTGCTGAATCCCCCACTTGGAGAGCCCCTGTACCGCTTCCATGGCAGCAATCTCCTCCAGGGAAAAAAACCCGGCAGCGGCGATCTCGTCACCATCGTGCCGTGGCTCACCCTCGACATAGTCAAGTCGAAAGATCATGTAGACGTTGGTGCTGGGACCACCTATGGTTCCAGCCAGAGAATGGCGCAGTGCTACCAGATCGTTGACCCGTGCGACGATACCCGCCTCTTCCTCGACTTCTCGCTCGACTGCAAGTGTAAGCATTTCATCATGCTCGGCATAACCGCCTGGGATTTGCCAGCTACCGGCAAAAGGATTCTGTCCCCGTTGCACCAGGAGTGCCTTCAGAATGCCTTCTTCCTCCCGCAGCACAACACCGGCACAGCCAATCGAAAAATCACCAAAATGCATAAAGACACAATCGCGGGCAGGACAGGCAATGCGATCACGACCTCCATCGAATCGGGTCGAAAGTTCCGTCGCACACCTGGGGCAGTATTTCATGTTCGCCATGGGTTTAGCCTGAGGCAAGGACGATACGTGCGTCCACTGCAATGGCACCATCTGCATAAACCAGCATCGGGTTCAGGTCCAGTTCCTGAACTTCAGGATGCTGCTGCACAAACTCGGCCACGTTGAGGATTGCTTTACACAGTGCCTGCTTGTCACTCTGCGGCTGGCCGCGGACCCCATCGAGCATTTTGCTGCCTTTAATTTCTCCGATCATTTGCGCCGCATCCCGCTCTGTCAGCGGAACAACTCGAAACGATACATCCTTCAAAACCTCTACCATGATTCCGCCAAGACCGAACATGATGACGGGCCCGAAATGCGGGTCGGTGGTCATACCGACGATAACCTCAGTACCTGCCGGTGCCATATTCTGAACGGCGACACCGGTTATCGAAGCACCGGGAACCGCCTGCTTCGCATTGGAGACGATTTCCTCAAATGCTGACGTTACCGCCTGGCCATCCTCAAGGCCGATCCTGACTCCACCGACATCACTCTTGTGTGCGATTTCAGGCGATACTATTTTCAAAACTATCGGATAGCCGATCTGCTCAGCCTGGGCTCTTGCTTCTTCCGGAGTCGTTGCCAGGACTGTGTTCACCACGGGGATTCCGGCGCCTGCCAGGAGTTGCTTCGCCTCGACTTCATTCAGCAGGCTGCGGCCCTCCGCACGGGCCTGGGTCAGTACGGACTCAAAGGTCATTTATCATTCTCATATCTGCTGGGAAACATCGGATTTAAAAACATCAGGCAATCCCTCACGGGTCTTTCGCCACTCAAGAATCTGCGCGATGGTGTGAGCCGCACGCGCCACACTGGGATAACTGCCAATACCTTGGCGGTAGGCTGCCTGGTGAAATGAATCGGAACTCACACCCATCATACGCGCCATGCGACCGCCTCGAAGGATGCCAACCACTGGTGTACCTGTTTTCGCCTGAATTTGCTGCATCTGCCGGGCCGCCTTAACAGCCACATCCTCCGACTCTGATTCTTCCTGCTCAGCCTTATTCGATTCTTCGTCCTGATCTGCTGCGGCAGAATCGGCCTGTGCTGACTTAATGCCGGGTGGCGCCCATCCCATCATTGGAGACATGAACATCATATCGATCCCCTCAGCTGTTGCTACAATATTCAGCATCCGGTCGAGGAACTCCGGTGGCGGAAACGCATCAATCGGGTTGTTGACGCTGCTCCCGGCGACGGGTATGAATTCGCGCATCTGTTCGATGGCACTATCAGGCATTCTGGGTACTGACAGGCCCTCCCGGTCGATGGCATCGGCGGAAAGTACCGCAAAGCCACCACCACCGCCGCCGATCAAGGCGACCCCGCGACCGGTAATCTGGCATGTATTGGTTGATGAAGCCACGACCAGGTCGAGCATTTCGTCCATGGTTTCAGCCCGCAGTGCACCGGTCTGGCGACAGACCGCGTCGAAAATCTCTATAGATCCGGCCAGCGATCCAGTATGTGAATGCGCCGCGTTGGATCCGGACTGGGTTCGCCCGCCTTTCAAAATCACCACGCGTTTTGTACGCGCACAGCGTTTGAGCGCGTCGAAGAATAATCGGCCGTCCTGTACACCCTCGATATAGGCAGCGACCACATCGGTCTCCGGGTCGCTCGCAGCATAATCAAGAAAGTCGTGGGCGCGAAGATCTGAACCATTGCCATAGGAAATTACTTTAGAGAAACGAACCCCACGGCTGGTCAATTCATGCACGATCTCACCGGCATTGGCACCAGATTGTGAGAGAAGAAAAACATTGCCGGATTCCATGGGAAAACCGTCCATAAATGCCAGTCGACTGGCAGGCACGTACAGACCCATACAGTTGGGTCCAATGATCCTGATACCCGCATCCCGCAGTTTTTTTACCATGGCCTGCTCCATTGCTGCCATTTCCTGATCACCGGTTTCCGAGAATCCGGCGGTGAAAAAATGGATCGAGCGCACCTTCTTGGCAACACACTGATCCACCAGCTCCGGCACAACCCGCGCCGGTACCTGGGAGATAACATGATCAACCGGGTCTGGTGTATCCAGCAGGCTGGCATAACACCTGGCTCCATTTATCTCACTAACCTTGGGGTTCACCGGGTACAGCTTCCCCACTTCGGCAAAACCGGCATCCAGCAGCGAGTGATAAAAACCTCTCATTCTGCCGGTGCTGGGCGCGGAGGAAACACCCACGACGGCGACCGCTCGCGGGTGAAATATGGGGTCTAGGGGATGTTCTGACACTGCAATTCCTCAGGCACTTGTAATCTGTATTTAACGGTATTAGCAACCAGTATTAGCAATACGAAGGTTGCCGAAACTATATCACGAAAATGTTGGTTGTCGTGTTCGCCGATATAGCAGTATTGATAGCCCTTGAGAAGTTATCCGTGGTCCAGAATCGCCTCCAGGGCAACAGCGTCTTCTGGGGAAAGCCATCAAGAGGGTAATAACCGCTGATTGACAGACCGAATTATCCGTATGCAGCGGACTCCTGTTTTAATTGATAAACTGGTATCCACAACAGTCACTTTCAGTTAATTAACATGACACTATTCCCACTACTGTACTTACCAGTCCTAAAGTGGTCAGGACATGGCTGAAGCTCCCATCCTTTATACCTTTCGGCGTTGCCCCTTTGCCATGCGAGCGAGAATGGGCCTCGCCTATGCCGGTGTTAACTTTCAGATCCGCGAAGTCGTGCTGAAGAACAAACCCCGGGAAATGCTGACTGCTTCCCCGAAGGGAACGGTACCGGTACTCTTGCACGGGGAGCTACCGATGCTGGAGGAGAGCCTGGAGATTCTCGAATGGAGTATTTCGAAAAATGATCCCGATGGCTGGAAAGATTATCCCGATGAAACCCTGGCGCTGATGGAAACCCTGATCGATGAGAACGACCATGTATTCAAGGAGCACCTGGATCGCTATAAATATTCGGACCGCTTTCCTGGGCATTCCAGGGATGACTATCGTACGGCCGCCGAATCCTTTCTGTTGCGTCTGGAAATGCTGTTAACAGATTCCGCTTTCCTATTTGGCGATAAAATTTCCTATGCAGATGTTGCTATTTTTCCGTTTGTTCGCCAGTTTTCCAATGTTGAACCTTTGTGGTTTGCCAGGGCGCCTTATCCTTGTTTAAGGAAATGGCTGACGAGCTTTCTCGAAAGTGAATTGTTTACATCCATTATGAAGAAATACCCACCCTGGAAAGTTGACGACCCGGTACGTCATTTTCACCAGGGGATTGGTTAATCAAAAATTAGAAATGCAAACAAGCCAGTCGTTTAACAAACAGGATAAACAATGAATCCAATTGAGACTTACAGACGCAATGGGGTTGTACACCTGGCGCAGGCTCTGGACGCCGATGCTTTACAACTGGCCCGTGAGGCATTCGACTGGTCGTTGGGGAACCCCGGTAAGGGTGCCACCAAACTGATCCCCGGGACGCCAGGCTCATTCTACGGCGATCTGGCGAACCCATTCTGCTTTGACGCCTACAAAGCGGTGAACACAAGGACAGTCATTCCCCAATTGGTAACGGAGCTGTGGGACAAGCCTGATATCTGGTTTATGTACGAGCAGATTTTTAAAAAATCGGGTGGTGATGATGGCGAATCAGCGAGGCGGACACCCTGGCATCAGGATCTGCCCTACCTGCCTATTCAGGGAAATGACCTGGCCGTGGTCTGGATATCTTTCGAGCCACTAGCTGCCAATGAATCCCTGGAATTTGTTGTGGGTTCCCATCATGGCACCCTGTACGATGGTTCCCGGTTTGATCCACGGGATGACACCATTCCACTCTACGGTACCGGTGATCTGCCAAGACTGCCCGATATCGAAAAATCCCGGGAAGAGTACGACATCGTGTCATTCGCAATCGAGCCTGGTGACCTGGTCATTTTTCACCCTGCCATGCTGCACGGTGGTGCCCCGACCTCATCAGGTAAAACCCGCAACACCTTGTCTCTGCGCTACTTCGGAGATGACGCCACTGTCGCCTGGCGACCAAACGACACCATGGAGCGGATTGCAAAAATCGGCTCAGGTCCCGCGGTACACCCCATGAACCGCGCTAAACAGCTCGGCGAAGGTGCGCCTTTCAGGGATGGCGGGTTCCCCAGACTGCTGTTTGATACAAACTAAAGATTCACCTGCTCATTTTAACTCGACACGTTTGACGGCTGTATGGTCCAACTCCTGAAGATCGACAAAAAAATACTCAGCGAACTGCTATCCATCGCCTATCCCATGGTGGTATCCCAGGGTGCATTCGCAGTGATGATTTTTACCGATCGCTATTTTATGTCGCTGCTGAGCCCCACCCATATGGCCGCGTCACTGGGTGGCGGGGTCGCATCATTTTTTTGCATGTCGCTGTTTATTGGTGTCTTGTCTTACGCCAACGCACTGGTTGCCCAGTATTACGGCGCAAAAGAACTGGAGAAGTGCCCGCGGGTCGTGACACAAGGCCTTATTCTATGCCTCGCATTTATTCCCGCGTTGTTATTTATCGGCTATTTTGTAGGCAATCTGTTTGCCTTTATGGGTCATGACCCGGAGCTTGAGGTGCTTGAACGAAAGTACTTCTACATTCTTATCTGGGGTTCAGGTATCGGGCTTATCAAAACCTGTTTTGCCTCTTACTTTGCAGGCATCGCAAAAACAAGAGTTGTCATGATCGCCGATACCCTGGGCGTACTGATGAATATACCCCTCACCTATGCGCTGATTTTTGGTGTCTGGGGATTTCCCCAACAAGGTATAGAGGGCGCGGCATATGCAACCATTATCAGTTCAATTTTTAGTCTGGGTCTGTTTCTGTTGTCTTATTTTGAACCTGGCCATATAAACCGATATTTCATAAACCAGTCCTTCAAGCTGGATACCGGCATTCTGCGCCGTTATATCAGGCTCGGCTTTCCATCCGGAATTGAAATGTTTCTCAACGTCGCCGCATTCAACTTGTTCCTGTTGATGTACCAGTCTTATGGTGTGGCTGAAGCAGCTTCGGCGGCAATTGTGTTTAACTGGGACATTGTCTCGTTTGTCCCAATGATAGGGCTCAATGTCGCACTGATCAGCATGGTAGGTCGATTTGTCGGCGCCGGCAATATGGATCAAATGCGCGAGGTCGTCGTATCGGGATTCCTGATCAGCCTGACCTACTCCGCCTTTCTGGCTGTTATTTTCGTGTTGTTCCGGGAACCTCTGGTGCAAATATTTATTATTGAAGACCAACACGCCAGTGCAATTTTGGAGTTATCGACCTATATGATGATTGGCCTGGCAAGCTATGTAATGGGGGACGCAATCATACTGGTGACGGGTGGAGTCTTAAGGGGCGCAGGTGATACCCGCTGGCTGATGTGGGTTTCAGTTTTACTGCACTGGCTCATGCTGATCATCCAGTATTTCGTTATCAAGGTTTTCGACCAGGGACCGCGCATTGCATGGGTAATTTTTGTCATCATGATTATCGTGACTGCTGCGATTTATCTGCTTCGCCTTCGCAGTGGAAAGTGGCGCTCACCTGAAGCATTAGCCAGAGTAATGGCTGAACAATAATGGCGTGCACAAGACGCCTATTTCTAGCAACCAATAATATAAACATCAGCCAAAACCCTGCCAGCCACTAAACACTTCAAAATAATCATCTGGCCACTGCCTCCCGGACAAGGACTAGCTAAAGTTACGCTACACATCCTGGAACACGCGCGCCCAATCTTCTATTGCTGACTCGTGCCCATGAACAACTTGCACCGTTACCTGTTTGTATCCAGCATCTTTGATTTCGCGAACGCGTCTAACAATCTCTTCATGTCGCCCACTCAATGTCGTCGCCATCGCGAGTTCAGGTGTCACATGCGTTTCTTCTGGACGGACGTACATCAGATGACCTCTGTGATTCTCAAGATACCGCGCGTCCTCGGGTTCATACTGCTGGTGCTGTATCAAGTAATCGGCAAGTACATTGGATAATGGTCCTGCTTCCATGTTGGCGCCACCCATGGCGCCTACTTCATCCGCTAGATTGTGGAACATCACAGCAGTTTGGGGTGCTGCCTGGGCCATCAAACGCGCCTCATCTTCATCTGCATCGCCGGTAAGCACTGCACCAAGGAAAAACAAGTTCGAGTCAAGATCTTCCTGATCGTTCCCCGCCGCTCGCCATGCCGTGTGCATGTTCGCGAGAGCCAGATCAGCATTCGCCGCCCCAAAGTTAAGCCACTTTGCACTAAGTTCTGCCGTTAACCGTTGAGCGTTCGGACCGAAGGCTGAAAACCATAGCGGTATATCGTCTTCGATGTTGATCAACCCAAACTCAGGGTCGAGGAATTTCACTTTGTGGGTGCCATCAGAATCCGTCCATTCCGCAATGTCGCCGCGCAACATACTCTGGACAGTTTCAATATAACGACGAGTTGCTTCGAGTGATACAGCCCCCTGCCCCATCGTCCTGCGCGCGGTGAAACCTGTTCCAATACCAAAGTCAATACGGCCCGGAGCCAACTTATTCAGCGAAGCCAAAGCATTAGCGGCTACCGGAGCAATTCGGTTAGACGGTACCAATACTCCCGTGCCGAGGCGGATTGTCGACGTTTCGTGAGCTGCAAGTGCCATACAAATAAACACATCTGGATTCAAAAGCTGTGTGTCGTAAAACCACGCCGTGGAATAACCCAGCGCTTCTGCTTTCTTAGCCCATTTCCAGGAATCCACTTCAGATGCAAAAGCAACGGAATATTTCATTTGTCCTCCTTTTTGTAAATCTACTGCAAGCTACCGTCAACACGAATAATCGTACCCGTGGTGCATCGCTACACATTGCCGGTACCAACGTGCTCGACCTCTCGTACGGCACCCGTCTCCGGGTCGAATACGCGGCGGGTTTCCAGTTTCATGTCTGCACCTGTCACTCGAACGAATTTTGAACCGGCGGCGTAGTCAATGGAATGGATCTCTCGAACGTCAAATAACCCTGCTTGGCCCGGTTCTAGACGGAAAGTCATTGACGGTTCGATATTGCCATTATCTGCGACAGACCAGATCGTCATATCCGTGTGTCCGGCTGTTTGCCCATAAACGGCCCAAGACTCGCCATGGTCATGAGGGGGTGAGGTGCGCGCCTCTGCCATGTTGTACGCCAACACGCAGAAGTGCAGGTCGGGGTCTTCATAGATCTGGCGCATCCCCGCATCTTCATTAGGTCCGACGTAGGCGGCGCAAAATGCCTCATCCTCTAAAAGCAATTCGAACTTTTGCCTGATTTTTCCCCTCCCCTCGGGGTCGTCGTTCATCGATAGGATGGCGCGCGTGTCGTCACAGAAGTTTTCCAGCGAGTAGCTCATAACGTTTGTTTCCGGTGATTTATCAAAACTATGCACTCTATCACCGTGTCTCGCAACTGCTGGTCAGAATGCTCGAAACTGCGTGGTGCCATCACGCTCGATCTGCGCGACCAGAGCGACTTCCCATGTCAGGTAGTCGCGCATGAACTTTTCCTGGGCGCCGCGATGTTCGTAAGGTTTGTACCAGACATCGTCGGTACTCCCGACGGTATGTTCTAGACCCGATACCGTTTCACGGCCCTCGGAAAACCATCGAGCCATGCCCCCATCAAGAGCTTGCACATCGCCGGTAGTGAGCGCGCGCGCTTCTTGTAACGCCAGCTGTGCCAATCTACCATCAGGCGAGGTGAGGACAACAGATGTTGGGTTCGCAACATCGGCAAGTGCATCTGCGAGACGCGCTCGTACGCACCACATAGCCCCAGGGATGTGGTGTTGCTCATAGCTTGTAGAAGGTCCAAGGTCGATGACGCAGACACTGTCGTGACGATCAGCGAGGCGATTAGCGAGCACCTCGGTTGTGACTCTGGCAGCATTCAACTGGCGTAGCACAGTTGGCTCATGCGTGCCTGACTCCAATGGTCCAGAGCCGAGGCCACCCTCGAGTACGTATACATTTCGCCAGCCCATCTGGATCAGCCAGGAAGCTGTCATGACACTGCGTACGCCGACATCATCGGCGAGCACCAGGCGGGCGTTCTTGACGGCAACGTATTCGTCGGTCGCCTGCACGAGTTGACCCCCTGGTGCATTACGATATCCCGGTAGATGCCCGTCGGCGTATTCAGCGGGGGAGCGAACGTCCAGTAAAAAGGTCGTGCGAACCGGATCCTTCCGCCATTGATCGACCATCTCGTGACTCACTTCAGACACCTCAAAACGGTCCGCCACCCGTGCCGCAGCGGCCAATGCCTTCTCTATGCCCACAGCAGTCGGCATTCGGGCTTGGCGAGTCGAACCATGCTCCAGTTCCAAGCCAGCTAGATGCCAGCCCATGGTGCCATCTTTTAATGCTGCTACCGGATTAGGGATACCAGCATTTATCAGACTTTGCGCGCCAATAATAGAGCGCGTACGACCGGCGCAATTTACAATCACAAAGGTCTGGGGATCAGGGGCGATGTCATGAATCCGAAACGCCAACTCTGCACCGGGCATGTCCGTTGCGGTTGGAATATTCATGCGATGGTATTCATCAAATGGCCGCGAATCGACTATTACCATGTCACACCCTTCGTCTATCATCGCCCTCACCTCGTTGGCAGCCAGACGCGGCGTTTCATACTCCGCCTCGACAAATTCGCCGAATGCCTTACTCGGCACGTTGACGCCAGAGAAAAGCTCCAAACCCGCCATCTGCCAGGCGGCCACGCCACCATCCAACCGCATGACATTGGTGTACCCAAGCTCGCCCAGCAGATGAATGGCACGTCCGGCGAAATCTTCGTTATTGGTTTCATCGACGACCACCATCGGCGTGTTTTTGCCAGGCACCAGATCGCCAATCAATAGATCGAGATGGCTGAGCGGCACACAGACCGCAAACAATAGATGTGATTCCGAAAACGCGCCTTGTCCGCGCACGTCAATCAGTGCAAGTTCCTGCTCGCCATGCAGCATTTGCTTGAGCTCAAGTGGGGGAATCTTATTCATGGGTCTTTGTTACTCCGATCTAAGGGGCTAATGCGATATGTCACTCTATGTGAAGTATCCACGGACAATCAAACTAAAACAAATGCGTGGTTGGGTTGTGAGTCTTTCCTGATGAAGTCAGTTGGCAACACGCAAACTCGGTCTGGGAACCATGGTTTCCTTTGGATTCGGGCAGGTTGCTGAAGCGACCAAAAATACCGGATTCAATATTTTCCTCCTGTTCTACTACAATCAGGTGCTGCAGGTTTCCGCAACCGGAACGAGCATAGCGCTTGCGGTCGCACTCGGGCTCCTGGGCGGTGCCATTCCGGCCATCAGTGCGGTTCGAATGTCGAAGCTAACTGGCTCGCAATTCCTCTCGCAGTATATCGTCGTTACAGACATATACATCAGGACCGGCAATGAGTTTCGCAATTTCGTATTGCCACTTAACCCTTCCCTTAATCCTGAGCAAAACCTACCCTAACTTTTGCACAAGAATTAAAGCGGTAGCTTGTCGGCTGCGTGAGCGAAACGGAAATCTTGCATCTTGTAGTATCGCAGGTTGCGCATCCATTGAACCACCACGGCAGGGTTCTTCTGACCTTTATCAAGCAGGACCAGTGCGCGAGATTGATCATCCAGGCGAAGATAAGCATCGAGCAACACCACCGGATTTGGGGCAGAAGCCTTCTCCAGGTTCCTCAGAAGCGCAAGCGCTTCCGCCTCTTCACCAAGGTCAACCAAAACAGAGATAAACAGATCTGGATAGGCATCGCCACATGAGGACCATACCTCTTTAACCAGATCGACAGCCTCGTCATTCCTGCTCATGCTTGTTAGTACCACCGACTGTGCAGCCCGCATGCGACATTTAGAATACAACATTGGTACCAGGGGCAGATTCTGTTCCAAAAGGGCAATCGCCGACTCTGGGCGACCCATGGCTGCTGTATACAGCGCATGTGGTATAAAAATGCTTGCGAGGGACCCTCCCGACGCGATCGCACGTTCATACTCTTCAACCGCTCGGTTAGGTTTACCGGAATAGGCGTAAAAACCGGCCAACAAGCTGTGGGCGACAACTGAATTGGGGTTTTGCTGCAGAGCCTCCAACGTAAGTTCATATGCAGCCTGGTATTGTTTTTGCCTGATCATATACTTGGCCTTCACCGCCTTCCGTCTGCCGAGAACCCAAGTGCCTTGGGCATTCTCAGACTGGACCAATACATTATTCAACAACTCACTGAGGCGCTCATCCACATCCAGAGTGGATATTGAACGGGATTCAATATTCAGGTAAGTCTGCAATAGAAACAGGTTGCTGAAAAAGAATGATGGTGTGTCGATCAGCGACTTTTCATAGTTCGCTGCAAGGTTCAACAGATCTACCTTGTCACCCATGTGCATTTGCATCGTTTGTTGGTGCGCCAGCACAAAATGGGTGTGGGACTGTCGTGAATTGAATTTGGGCCTGATGAATCTATACCAGTAGTCATCAGTTACTTGTTCAATAACGTAGCTGCCTGCATGCATCGAAATCATTTCGGCAGATTTAGCGTGGTCTGCTATCACAGAATAAGAGTTGGACCAGATTTGTTCGCCGTCAGCGACTTTAATTAACCGTAACGCGACACGATTTATGTCACTAATCTGTACATCCCCATGAAGCAGATATCTGACGCCCAAGGCCGCGCCAATTGAAGAAGGACTCTCGAACGACTCTACGTAACGACGTGTTGCGTCGCTAGCCAGCACTCTTAAACCACCTGCAGCAGTCAGAATTGGGTAGAGCCGACGAATTGTATCGAGGCCATTAGCTGACAGATTGGTGATGATCTCTTCGGTCAGTAACTTGGCAAAACCTGCATCACCCCTGTCAGTAGTCTGGAATGGCATTACGGCCAGAGAGGGGCTCCAGTCTGCCAACGAATTGTTGGGATTGTCAGCAGTTATAGAAGAATCGACTGTGTTTACGTCGGATTCCAATACAAGTTGCGATGTGTACCATGCAAACCACATCGCAGTGATCCCCATTGCAACGCGGGAAGGAACGATAATGCTAGAGCGCAGCCAATCTGGAAGTCTGGCTGTTTGAACAGGAATCCCAGATTGAGGCTCGTCACCGGAAATGGCATGGCCTGTTGTTGCTTTCGATTCGCCAACACTGTCCAAAGTCACTTGTGCCAGGACTCGGTAGCCACGTTTTGGCACTGTTTCGATGTAGAGCGGTTTTTTCGAGGAGTCATCAAGCGCTGAGCGAAGTTTGTTGATTACGCGGTGAACCGCACTTGGCTCGACAATCCTTCCTGACCACAGTCGTTCAATCAGTTCATCAGTGGTAACGACGCGATCGGAGTGAGTTACCAGGAAAACCAGCGCGTCCATCACCCTTGGTTCAACCGCGACTTCCTTTTCCTTCGAGATTACCTTGTTACGGTTGGGTTCAATTAACCACTTACCAAATTGCATTTTTTTAATTGTACGTAACTGAGATCATCGGATCTGAGTATAAATCCTTGAGAAACAAAAAACAGTATTGTTAAGGTGGGCTCTACAAGCCATTTTCCAACGTGGATTTGTTCTTGTTCATATCTGTCGCTAGTTCTTCAACGAAACGCGTTGTTAGATCAATGACTTTTATGCCACAACGTGAATGAATCTCCGACAATGACGATGCGAAATTTGTCGCTTGTTGGCAGATGGATTTGATCACCGCGTACACGGTCACCCGAGAGTTGGCTCGGTGACAGCGCCAGCCGCAAGGCACCTTCAAGTAAAAAGAGTGTCAGGATTACGATTGCTCGTTTTTGATGGGAAGATTCTTGTTCAATGTTATCGCAGGATGTCGTTTAGGGAAGTATGTCTTTAAGTTCATCCGTATCGCGCTGTACCTTCGATATTACAGATCCCGACTTAATTCAGAAAATTCTAGATCATATTGGAGCACAACCACCACCGATTAAAACTGCCACAGTAAGTCCAACGTAGGTAATATTGGTCTTTTAGTTGGCCTTGTCGAGCGCATCGTGACTTGGAATTAATTTCGATTACATTACAACGATCTAGAAATTGCTCTTGCTTTTATCATAGCCGGAATTGTGGTCGATAAAATCAACAAGCAGTTCGACAATGATGCAGGTGTTCTTGAAATATTCACGGGTGATCCATCATATTGAAAAGACTACAATTGGATCAAAAAGGTGTGAACGGGACGATCAATGACAAAGCTATCTTATCCAAAACCTGCCAGTACCCCTGCTTACACACTCACTGAAGAGATGCAGGGCTGGCTGAACAACCCATCCTTTCCGCGTAGCGCAGCATATGACCCTGCGTGGATGCTGGAAAACGATATGGGACCCCACGTATTGTGGATGACAGAATGGGCGATGCAAGCGCTCAGACCAGAACCAGGCCTGCGCATTCTGGACCTTGGCTGTGGCCGGGCTGTTAGCTCAATATTCCTGGCGCGAGAATGTGACGCACAGGTCTGGGCAACGGATTTATGGATCCCCGCTGACGACAACCAAAAACGCATCGATGCCACAGGGTTAGGCCCTCAGGTGACACCAGTGCACGCAGAGGCGCATAATTTGCCGTTTGAGGAAGGTTTTTTCGATGTCATCATTTCTATCGATGCCTACCAGTATTTTGGCACCGATGATCTGTATCTTGGCTATATCGGCAAGTTTCTGAAACCTGGCGGCACGCTTGCAATCGTTGTCCCCAGCGTTACCCGCGAAATAGTGGGTGAGCCGCCCAAAACTCTCCAACCATTTTGGGAGTGGGAGTTCTGTTGCTTCCATACCGCAGACTGGTGGCAGCGTCACTGGGCCAAAACGGGGCTGATGGACGTACTATCCGCTGATGTGCTGGAAGATGGCTGGCTGCGTTGGCAGGAATGGACCCATGTTTCCGACCATGCCGCCGTAGGGCCTTACGTGGGTGTGGTGGGCGGCCAAACAGCAGAGATGCTTGAGGCAGACCAGGGGGAATACCTGTGTTTTTCCCGCGTGTTGGCAAGAAAGCCCCGACCCGGTG
>LWDU01039418.1_pt1 | contig 60845 bp, 46 predicted proteins | sample 727161 | NCBI WGS metagenome assembly LWDU01 (sample SAMN04566230, study PRJNA314399) | hydrothermal vent metagenome | isolation source: deep sea hydrothermal plume seawater | place: Mexico: Gulf of California, Guaymas Basin | collected 2004-07-11
TGACTGCCAGATTGCTGGGCCTGCCACGTACTAACTTTCCGGACGGGACCCGAGAATTTAGACCGACTCGGGTCACTGGCAGCATCGACATCATCGCCGATACGATGACGGGTGTTTTAGAGGTGACAGCAGACGACCCACTCCGCTGCTCTGACGAGCTCGCGCGAACCGGTGCCCAGGGAACCCTTTTTGGTATGAAGCGCGTCGAGTCGGATGTGGACGTCGCAGGAATTTGCAGGAACGGTTTACACAACGTTTCTATCGACGACGCGGTCGAAAGTTGTGTGTGGATCGAGGATTTGGAATAGGCAGCGTATTCTTCCGTTTGACGTCAATCAAACGCGGCCCCTGTGGCCAAAGGGAAAGAACACATCACCGATGAACAATGTAATCGAGAGCTAGACGGAAGGGAAAGACCAAGGAAGGGGACGATCGGTTCGGGCACGATGCAAGTCACATCTCCCCGCGTTCGCGATGAACGGGTGGATGCCGATGCCGACCGCTGCCGCTTCACGAGCGAGACCCTGCCTCCGTACCTGCGACGATCGCCGAAGAGCCGGTCGGGAAGTTCGTGAAGCAGTACGACGACAAGTATCCGAATGCACCACAGGGCTACACCGCACTACACGGCACTACACCGCACTACACCGCAGCGGATCTGCCGCTCGCCAATTTCTGGCTCGGGCTATGGCAGACGTTCCTTCGGCAGTGGGTGACGGTAGAGCTTGGCCGCATTTTCGTGGGCGATCATCCGAATTTCGTTGTCGGGGAGCGACCCCAGAACGTTTTTCATGACGTCTTGGGTGTCTGGCCAGGTGCCATCTCCGTGGGGATAGTCTGACTCGAACAAGATGTTTTCGACGCCAATGGTGTGTCGTGTCGAAATCGTCGACGGATCGTCGATCATGCAGAACCAGAAATTGCGTCGTAGCACGTCGCTGGGCGAGTTCTTTTTGTCCGGCCAGCCGTCGCCATAGCCCGAGCGCGCCATGATGTTATTGACCCGGTCGATCAACATCGCGACCCAGCCGATCCCCCCTTCGGACATGGCGATTTTGAGCTCGGGGAACTTTACGGGCCACGGACTCCACAGCCATTCGGCGCACGCCGACACCGCCATGGGGCCGAACAACGTGGCTCCAAGTTCGAGCATCGGTGCGCCCGGAGGCATTTTGGGGAAACCGGACGCGCCCACGTGGAGGTTCAGCACCGTCCCAGTTTCTGCACACGCGCGGACGATCGGCTCCCAATGTGCGTCGAAAACCGGGGGGTAGCCCAACTCGTGGGGTTGTTCCGGAACCGTGACCGCGGTGAATCCCCGCGCGGCGTTGCGGCGGATTTCTGCTGCGCCCTTCACCGGGTCGGATAGGAACGTAATGCCAAGTGGGACGATCCGGTCCTTGTGGGGCAAATGCCATTCTTCGAAGAGCCAGTCGTTCCAGGCCTGCGTGCAGGCAAAGCCGAGCTCCTGATCTTTGGATTCGGAAAAGAGCGTGCCTCCGAAGCCCGTCACGCCCGACGGAAAGTTCACCGAAGCGTGAATGCCGCCGATATCCATGTCTTTGATCCGCGCGTCGATGTCGTAGCAACCCGCACGAACTTCTGAATAGCGACTCGGTTCAACGCGATGATCTTTTTTGGGCCGTCCCGCCACGCACATGAACCCGACTTGAAAATAGGGTTGGTCCTCGAATATCCAGACTTCGTGGCCCTCTTCAGTCTCAACGACCTTTGGCGCCTGGTCTTGAAACTTCGCCGGCAGTCGCCCCTCAAAGGTGTGCTTTGGCTCGAGCAGGTGGTCGTCGACGGAAATCAGCGTGTAGTTGACTTTGCGGGGATCGGGGTCGGGCAGTAGTGGGTTGGTGACCGGACGCTTGATGCCGAGTTTGACGATCTTGACCATTTTGAGATCCTCCGCGGTTCGCGATGAAGTTCACGATTCTAGGGGGCGAAAGTTAGCCGGGCTCGAAAACCCGTAGTGCTCGCATTCGGTGCATGTTTGGCAGAACTACCTGGAAGCAACGGCCCGCGCGGCCCTTCGACCGAAGAAAATTCCGTCTCCGAGCGAAAGGCCACTGCAATAGCCGCCCACGGAAACTCCTGAAGTCGATCGACCCGCCGCGTACAACCCCGGGATGCAGTCGCCGACCGGGTCGAGCACCCGCGCGTCGGTGTCTGTGCGCAGGCCCCCCAACGTGAACGCCGCGTAGAGCGCGTGTTCAGTCGTGCAGTCGAGCGCGCCGTACGGCGGGGTTTGCAGCGGCTTGATGTATTCGCGGTTCTTGTGAAAGACCGGATCTTCGCCTTTTTCGGCGTGGCGGTTGTACACCTGCATCGTGGCTTCAAGGCTGCCGGACGGCAGTTCGAGTTCGCTCTCGAGTTCAGAGAAGGTTTCTCCGACCGCCGAAACCTTGTCCATATAGGTGGGCTTTTCGAAAATTTCATCGTCGACGATCAACCAGGCCCGCCCATTGTTGTGCAGCAGCGCGTGTTCTCCGAGGCGACCGTAGTAGGTGTCTTCGGTAACAAAGCGTTGGCCCTGGGCGTTGATCATGACACCGCGCTTGAGTCCCCACGGTTGGGTGATGGGCATGGAGAACGAAACGGCGCTCATGTTCAATGTTGCAGCCCCAGCACTCACGCCGAGGTTGATCCCGCTGCCATCGTCTCCTTCGGCTGCGACGCGCATTTTGCACCGCTTGGCGAGAGGAGCATGGTGTTCGAGCATTTCGTTGTTCAAGACGAACCCGCCAGTGGTGATGACGACGCCTTTGTTCGCGCGGATGTTTCGCTCTTCGCCGAAAACTGTGATGACGGCGCCAACCACTTCGCCGCCGGGCTCTTGGTAGAGCGCGGTGCAGCGCGCGTTCATCACTTTGGTTGCAGGGCAAGCTTCGACTTCTTCGCACAACACCTTCATCAAAAGCGGTCCGCCTTGATGCTCGATTTGCGGCACGTGTCCGCGCGGCGCGGGGTTGGCAATTTCGCAATAGGGGTGGACTTGCTCGGGCCCGGACCAGACGAGTCCGTCGTCGGTGGGCGGTTCGCCGCTAACGCCGTGGTAGTAGGTTTGTTTGAACGGGACACCGTGGCCGGTGAGCCAGTCGTATTGATCGACGCTGCCGTCGCAGTAAAGGCGAATCTTGGCTTCGTCGGGGTTTTCGCCGCACGAGGCCATCAAGAACTTGAACATTTCATCCGGCGTGTCTTCGAAACCGCACGCCTGCTGGAGGGGCGTTCCTCCGCCCATGTAGATCACGCCCCCGCTCATTGCCGACGTACCCCCGCCGCCGCCGCCTCGCTCGACGATCATGGTGGAGAGGCCGAGCGCAGTCGCGTCGAGCGTCGCGGCGGCTCCGGCGACCCCCATCCCGACAACGAGGACGTCCACTTCGTCGTCCCAATGACGAATGGTTTGCGGGTCACGGTTCAGCGTGGTCATTGGGGAGTCTCCGGGCTTGTGCAGTGAGGCAGACGTGAACTGAGATGGTGGGTGCCGCGCTCGGGGTTTGCAACCCAGAAGTTGGTTTCGCATGCGCGCCGGGCTCCGCGAGAACGAACGGTCTAGTGTGCGGCCATGCAGTGCGTTGAATTTGATCTGACACCAGAGCGACCCTATTCGCTTTCCCAAACCGTCGCGCGGCTCGTTCGCTTTACGACCCTGGTCGACCGTATGACCGACGACGGTGAATACAGTCGCTGCCTTCACTTGAACAACGAACTCGCACTCATGCGAGTCAACCAAGTGGGCCCACCCTCGCGCGCGACACTGCAGGTGACATTGCACGGTGAGCATGTTCGCAACAGAGGCGTACGCGAACACGCGGAACGAATCGTTCGTCGTTCGTTGGGTGCCGGTTGCAAGCTGGCTCCGTTTTATCAGGGCTTCCGCAACGATCCACTACTCGCCGACTCGGTTCGCGCCCACCACGGGATGGCGCTGTGTGGTGGCGCGACATTATTCGAATCGATGGTGACCTCGATTTTCGCGCAGCAGGTGAATCTCAAATTCGCCCATTCAATTTATGACGAACTCACAAACCGCTACGGCGATACGATCGAGGTTGAGGGGGAGACCCGCGTCGCATTTCCTCGGCCAGCGCGTCTCGCACGGGTGCGGGAGTCGACGTTTCACAACATGAGACTGACGAAAGCGAAGTCAGGCACCATCGTCCGCATGGCGAAGGCCTTTGCGAAGGGTGAACTCGATGAAGACAAGCTCGGTGCCCTTCCCGACGAAGACGTGATCGAACAGCTCGTGGCCTACAAAGGGATCGGACGGTGGACCGCGGAAACGAGCCTGATACGTGGCCTCGGACGCGTGGACGTTTTTCCGGCTGGCGATTTGGGCGTCGTCAAAAAGATCGCCATCGACATGTTGGGGCGCAGCAAGGTCGCCAGTGAGGCCGAAATGCGCGACTTCTCCGAACGCTGGCGCCCGTACCGCAGTCTCGCGTTGATCTATGCTTACGCTGTTTTGTATGGAGACCAGGACCCGCCACTGCGCTGTGCAGACTCCTAGTGATCGCGGCTCAAAATCAGTGCGCTGGTTGGAACCGCCGTGCCCGCCGTCACCAATACGTTCTGCGCATCACTCACTTGATTGACCGCGTGGCCGCGAACCTGACGCACACCTTCGGCGATTCCGTTCATGCCGTGAATGTAGGCCTCGCCGAGTTGTCCGCCGTTGGGGTTGACCGGTAAATCACCGCCCATTTCAATGTTGCCGTTCTGGATGAAGTCTTTGGCTTCGCCGCGCTTGCAGAAGCCAAACTCTTCGAGCTGAGGAAGGACCAGCGGGGTGAAGTGGTCGTAGATCACCGCGGCCTGGATGTCGCGTGCGCTCAGGCCAGTGTCGGCCCATAGCTGTCGCGCCACGATGCCCATTTCGGGAATCCCGGTGATGTCGTCCCGGTAGTAACTCTTCATCATCTGTTGGTCTTCGCCGCTGCCTTGTGCGGCCGAGGCGATGATGGCCGGGGGTTGAGCGAGGTCCCGCGCGCGTTCGGCCGTGGTGACGATGAAGGCTTGACCGCCATCGCTTTCCTGACAGCAGTCGAGGAGATGTAGGGGCTTCACGATGAAACGACTGTTTTGGTGATCTTCGAGGGTAATTGGCTTTTGGTAAAAGAACGCTTCGGGGTTGGTCGCGGCGTGCTTGCGGTCGGCAACGGATACGCGGCCGAAGTCTTCACTCGTTGCGCCGTATTCGTGCATGTAGCGGCGGGCGAACATCGCGACCCACGAAGCGGGGGTCAGCAGGCCAAATGGGGAACTCCATCCGAATTCGACGTCAATCGGGCTCGGTGTCGCAGGGCGGTCTTGGACGCCGATGCCGAAGCGGGTTTCCGACCGCTCGTTGAATGCACGAAACACGAGGCAGTAGTTGCACGCGCCGCTGTGCACCGCCATCGCGGCTTGGTGAATGGTGCCGCAGGCGGCGCCCCCGCTGTGGTGGATGCGACTAAAGTGTGTGAGTTCGCGGATGCCGAGGTTGCGAGCCACTTCGATTTCGGGGCTTTCCTCGACGGTGAAGTTCACCATGCCGTCGATCTGGTGAGGTTCGAGGCCGGCATCGGCGATCGCCTTTTCGGCGCATTCGATCGCGAGGCGCAGGCTCGAACGTCCCGAGCTTTTTGAAAACTCCGTCGCTCCAATGCCCGCAATCGCAGTTTCGCCTGCGAACTTCATAGTCATGCTTAAACCCTTTGGCGGTGCTCTGTGTTGATGCGCTGTTCTCGTATGTGGATCGTCGGGTGTTAGGCCGGGAGGTCGAGGGAGATACTGCCCGTCAAGTGGTTGCCCATCCGGTTGTAACCGCGGATGGTGACTTCGACCGTGCCGCCGTTGTCCCCCGCAGTTCTTGACGTGACTTCTCCCGTCATGGTCATCGCGTCGTACGGGTAGTTCGGAACGCCAAGTTGAATCTTCAGATCCTTTAGGATCGCGTCGGGTCCCGCCCAGTCGGTGACGAACCGCGAGCTCAAACCGCTCGACGTCAAAATGTTCATGAAGATATCCGGCGAGCCGCGCTTGATCGCGAGGTCACGGTCGTGGTGCACGTCTTGGTAGTCCCGCGACGCAATAGCGGTCGAGACGATGAGCGTCGGTGTGATCGGAATGGGGCAGGGTGCGAGAGTATCTCCAACCTCAACATCCGCAAAGCGGAGGGTTGTTTCGTTGCGAGGCGGTCGTACGGGCCGGAACACCGGCAGCTCGACACCGTTGCAGTCTTGAATCACGACTTCGACATCCATGCCGATTTTAATCTGGTCTTCGTCCAAGTTGACGAGGTTCGAGAGCAGTCGCGTCCCCTCTTCGAGTTCGATCAAAGCCACCACGAGTGGGTAGTCGAACGCTCGGGCCTTGGGGTGAACCGGCTCGACGTGGCTGTACACCTTCCCCCGTCCGCTCGCGACGACGTAGCCGAGATCGTATGCGCCGCACTTTGGGCACCGAACCATCGGAGGATGATGAAGCGCGCCGCAATCACACTTCTGGATGCGCAGCTCCCCCTCGGCGATGCCATCCCAAAAGAACCGGTTGTCGCGTGAGACTCCCGGCTTAGGGCGGCCCGTCCGCGGGGTTGCGGTGCCATCCGAATCCGCCACTTGAGCCATGCGCCCAGTGCCGGGTTTGAACTTCAAAATCCGAAACGTCATCGCGCCGATCACTTCACCCGACGCGGTCGTGTACTCGGTGCGCGTTGTGACGAAGTGTCCAATCCCGAGGGCGGTTTTCTTTTCGGCAGTGACGTCAACGACCGACATGCTGCCGTGCACGAGTTCACCGAGCTTGAGGTAACGGTTGTAAGTGTGTTCCGAGTTGGTGGCGACCACCGACGTGTAACCGGCGGCATCGAGGTCTGCATAAACCTGCACGCCGGGTTGCTTCGATGCCGCTTCGGGCGGAACCAGGCCGGGCATCCCCCATGCGTTCAACATGGCGGGGGGAGCGACGATGTCGCCGTGTGCGGACTTCGCTGCGTGGTCGGCGTCGAGATAGACAGGGTTGAAGTCCGTCATGGCGTCGGACCAATGCCGAATCATGGCTTGGTTTACAGCATCGCGTGCCGGGAGTGGCGCGTTGACGGCGCCCCCGATGCTGCTGCGCAGCTGTTCCAGAAACGCAGCTTTATCATCTTCGGTTCGTTCTTGGTTTGTGTCGGTCATGTTGGGTTCTCTGATTCGTGCGGGCACTCACGAAAAAATGGAGTGTCACGGTGGCGGCAGGATGGCGCCGCTGCGGTAGGGTAGAGGACGCCGACTGGATTCGATATTCGCGTTTGGGCGCGTGCGCCTTCTGGCGCGGAGACTCCTAGCGCAGCTCGAACTTGCCTTCTGTAGTCACGGCGACGTCACGACCACAGGGTTCGATGCGCAATAGCTCTTCGAGGGTGTCGTCGTCGTTGGTCGTCGCGAAGAGTCGAGACCCGTCGTCGAGCAAACAGGCAATAACGGCCTGGTGGGGTTTCTGTTCGAAGTAACTCAGCGCGTAGGTCTCGATTGTCGAGTTTGCGTTCACGTTCTGGGAGAGCGCCCGGGAAGGAAGCTTCGAGATTTCATCGTCGAGGCACGCATATGCATAGCCGTTGCGGGGAGGCTCAGCGGAGTAGACCCCGAAGGCCATCTTGCTGAACCAGCCACCGAGCGATGTGACGAGTGCCGGTTCCCCTCGCGCGTCCCGAACTTTGTTCATCGCCGTCGCGATCGAATGCATCACGTAACTGTTGAAGGGGCCCCCGCCATGGTTGAGTCCACCGGTGAGGGTCGGCGTCGCATCGTCGCCTAGGCCAAGCTCGCGCATGCCGACTTGGACCGCTGCGGGGAAGCAGCTGTAAATGTCGATCAGCGAAATGTCGTCGATCGAGAGGTCGGCCATTTCGAGCGCACGTTTTCCCGCGACTTCCAATGCGGTTACGCCGTTGTAGTTTTCGCGATTCGAGAGCATTGGCATCTTGCTGACTTCGACCACGACGTTGGGGTACACGACCCGGTCCATTGCGACGCCGTACTTTGCCGCGGCCTCGGACGAACACACGAGCATCGCGGCGGCTTGGTCGACGACCATGTTTGCAACCATTCGTTTGGTGTACGGGTACGAAACCATGCGGTTGCCGTCGATGTCGTTTCCGATCTGATCCGGGGTGAGTGCTACGTCATCCCAGCCATAGGGGTTTGCAGCCGCAACGGTACTCATGCGAGCGCACAACTTGGACACATAAGCGCGGTGGTCGGCGAGGGATCGGCCGCTCTCATGGCGGAGTGCGTTTTCGTACATGGAATAGACGCTTGCCGGCATCGCGAGGCCCAACGCGACTTCTTCCGGCGTAACCATTTGAGGGTCGCCGCCGAAGTGTCGCTTGGGCGACGAATTCGTTTGCGGTGTGCGCGCAGGTTGCCCACCACTGCGGATTATGCGTCGCTTGCTGTATTCCGCTTCGCCGCCGGTGATTAATACGATGTCATGTCGACCGGCTTCGATCTCTGCGATCGCGGTACAGATCAGGCGTTGAACGCTGCTGCCGCTGATCGGCGCGAGCCCCGTGTCGACGCTAGACGCACCGAGTCGATCTGCCAGCAGTGCGGCAGGATTCGAATAATCCCAGATGCCACGCAGAACCCAGATCGCGTCCACGGCTTGGAGGAGCGAAGGGGCCTTGGCGTCTTCGGCCGCGAGACGGGCCGCGCTTTCCATCAGCTGGATCGGTTCATGGGCGAGAGCGGAATCTTCTAGCTTTTGTTTTACCTGGCCGCAGCCAACGAGCAGCGCGGTGCGCGGATTTTGGGTCATCGATTCTCTCTTGGGGTTCGGGTGGGGTGTCCGCTGAGCCGCCGAGCGCTAGTCACGGGCGCTCTAGCAGGCTGCGGAAGAACCCCTCCCGTCGCATCGCACGCGTTTTTGCGTCGATCCCTGCGTTGCGAAACTTTGCTGTGCGCCCGCACCGCGGCGGCTTCACGCCTTGTGTTCGCCGAAAAACCGCGCACGCTGCTCGGTCCGGGGTTTTTCCGCCGCCTGCTAGTTGGCCGCGCACTAATCAGAGGATAGATACGTGTAGTCGCGCAACGCCTCTTCGAATCGCTTTCGGAGCAGGGTGGATTCACTGAGGCTGATGTCGCCCCGACGAAGCGCGGCTTCCGAGGTTCGTCGCACGCGTTCGATCAGGGCCGCGGGATCATATTGCACGTAACGCAAAACTTCAGAGACGTCGTCGCCTTCAACAACATGCTCAATGTTCATTTGTCCGTCATCGTCGACGCGAACGTGCACGGCATCGGTGTCGCCGAATAGGTTGTGCAAGTCTCCGAGAATTTCCTGGTACGCGCCTACCAAAAAAACGCCGATGAAATAGGGCTCGCCGTCATGGGGATGCAACGCGAGTGTTCGCTCTTCCCCTTGTTGGCCAATGAAGCGATCGATTTTCCCGTCGCTGTCGCAGGTAAGGTCCGCAAACACTGCGGCCCGGGTCGGCTCCTCGGCGAGTCGGTGGATCGGAAGTACGGGAAATAATTGATTTACCGCCCAGTGATCGGGCGCAGACTGGAAGACCGAAAAATTTCCGTAGTAGGTGTCCGCGAAGTCGCGTTCGAGGTGCGCGAGGTCTTCTGGAATGGGGTTGAGCTTTCGCACCGCGCACAGGATCATTTCGCAGCAATGCAGAAAATGGCGATCGGCTTGCGCGCGTTCGCGTAGGTCGAGATACCCAAGGCCGAAGAGGCTGTTGACCTCGTCGCGAATTTGCAACGCGTCGTGGTATGCCTCTTGGACGTTGCCGGCTTCGAGTGTTTCGAGGACGTTCGCAAAATCGTGCAGCGGCTTTGGGGCATCGTCCACCGGCGTATTGGGTTTGCGTTCCGACCGCAAACGATTCGTCCCCAGGACGTCAAAGATGAGTACCGAATGATGTGCGACCAACGCACGTCCCGATTCGGTGATGATGTCGGGGTGCGGCTGACCGACGGCATCGCAAGCTTCCTGGATCGCACTGACGACATCGCGCGCGTATTCCTGCATCGAATAGTTCATGGACGAATTCGAATCGCTCTGGCTTCCGTCATAGTCGACGCCAAGTCCGCCGCCCACGTCGATCGTTTTAAGACTCGTCGCACCGAGTTCGCGCATGCCGACGTAGATCCGACTCACTTCCCGCAGTGCTTCTTTGTGGGCGCGGATCGCGGTGATCTGTGAGCCGATATGAAAATGAATGAGTTCGAGACAGTCGAGCATTCCTTCGCCGTGCAGTCGGTCTGCGACATCGACAATTTCAGAAGGAGACAACCCGAACTTTGAACGCGACCCCGATGATTCGACCCACTTGCCTGCGCCGGCTGTGGCGGGGCGTCCGCGAATACCAACGTGAGGACGGATCCCAAGCTCGTGACAAAGCTTGATCAGGATGTCGATCTCGTGAAAGCGATCGATCACGATCACGGGTTTGCGGCCAAGGCGTTGCGCGAGCAATGCGGTTTCGATGTAGGTGCGGTCTTTGTAGCCGTTACAGATGATGAGCGCGTCTGGGGTATCGAGCAGCGCGAGGGCGATCAATAGTTCGGGCTTGCTGCCCGCTTCGAGCCCCATTTGCATTGGCGCACCGTACTGAATCAACTCTTCAACGACGTGTCGTTGTTGATTCACCTTGATCGGATAGACCCCGCGGTAGCGCCCTTTGAAGTCGAACTGCTCGATCGCTTCGCCGAACGCAGAACTCACCTCCGCGACGCGTCCGGCCAAGATGTCCGAAAAACGAATCAACATGGGAGACCGCATCCCGCGTCCCTTGAGTTCGTCAACAAGCGACATCAGGTCGACGCGGGGGCCTTTGTCTCGAAGCGGCAAGACTTCGACGGATCCGCGATCATTCACGCCAAAAAAGCCGTCCCCCCAACGGTCGAGGCCGTATAACTCGACGCTGTCCTTGAGAGTCCAGTCTTCCACCGCAAAATCCTTCGATGCGATCGAAACGTTTCGATCTTGGCGTGTAGTTGAGATACCGCTGAGATACTGCTGAGATACTGTTGAGGTGTCGTTGATGCGTTGTCGGTGTGGAACGCGCGTTTGCATTGTGCTTGAAGAACGGCCGTGTTAGAGAGCGTGCAAAATGAAGCGACGTCCGTGATTCACGGAGTGCCGTTTGGAACAGCGAAGTTGGCAATTTCTACTTCGTTTTCGACCCCGGACTCGAGTACCCGCTGCTTCGCAACGCCGCGGCTCACTTCGTGCGGTCCTAGCAACCACAGGGACGATGCCCCGTCTCGGTCCGCGTCTGCAATCACCCGCTTCAACTTTGGCGTTCCGAGGATCAATTCGACGCTACGCCCCAAGCCGCGCAAGTGGTTGGCAACTTCGATCGCGCTCCCTCGTTCGTCTTCACTGAAGGCGTAGACAACGTCATCGAGCCGTCGCTTGAGATCCGGCAGGCAATTCATGTCCGATAGGAGTTCGCCGATCACGACGTCGCCGAAACCAAACCCCGCTGCCGGAATGCTTTGGCCACCGAGGGTTTCGGTCAGCCGGTCGTAGCGACCGCCGCCGCAGATCGATCGCAAGTCGCCCCGGGTGTCGAACGCTTCGAAGACCACGCCCGTGTAATACGCCAATCCGCGGACCACCGATGCGTCGAAGACGACGCGATCTTCGATCCCGTAGGCTTCGAGCAGGCGCCAGAGTCGCTGAAGTTCAGCGCCGGCATCCGAACCCTTGGGCGCCGCGTTGACGGCGTCGTCTAGGCTCGAAAGCGAAAGCATCTGCACCACGTCCCGGGCTTCGGTCGCTTCGAGACGGATCTCACCAGTGGGGTCGACGAGCATGTCAACCACCTTGTCCGGGCCAATCTTTTCGATCTTGTCGATCACAACGCAGAGCGGCTCGAAGGCTTCGGGACGTTGCTTCAGTATTCCCGCGCGCAGAGAGTCTTCGAGCAGGCTGCGACTGTTGAGTCGGACTTTGACGTCGCCGCGCGCAAGACCGACGGCGTCGATCATCGTCAAAATCGCTGCAATCAATTCCGCTTCGGCGGCAACCGTCGGCTCACCGTAGATATCCATGTTCCACTGGAAGTGTTCTCGCTTGCGGCCCCGGGACATGCGTTCGTAGCGCCAGTTCTGGCTGACCGTGAACCACCGGATCGGAAAGCGCAGGCCGCCGGCACGCGCCATCACCATCCGGGCGATGGAGGGCGTCATTTCCGGCCGCAGGGCCAGGTGCCGGTCGTGGATCTCAAAGTGATAGAGCTGGTCGACAATTTCTTCGCCGGCCTTGCGCATGAAGAGTTCTGCATGCTCGACGATCGGGGCGTCGACCTCCTCGAAGGCGAATTTGTGCGCCGTGTCGCGGAAGTGGCCAAACAACCACTCTCGAAAGCGATGATCTTCCGGGTAGAGGTCTCTGGTTCCCCTCGGAGGCTTCAGGTGTTGTCTGCTCACTGCCGCTAAATAACACTTTCACCGGGCAAGCGCAGTGAGCAGGCGGCGTCCGGGGCACGAGATCTGGCCTTCGCGCTTCACAAGGGGGTGAGTCACTGGGATCGGGCTGCTAAACCCCTATTCAATTTGGAATTGAGATTGGAGGATCCACCATGGTTCACGGCGCGAAATCCGCGGCAGTTTTTAGTTTTGCGATCTGGCTTGCAGCTGCAGCCGTCGCTTGCGGCGGAGACTCCGATAAGGCGCCCGCACCCACCAAGCCGGCAAAGCTCGCGCCCGGGGTCGAAAAGCAGCCCACAAAGGCGCAGGAACCGGACCTCGGTCATGCCCTCGTTCTCGGGTTGGCCTCTTTTGCGCCCTTCGAAAAGGGCAAGCCGCCGAAAGCACTCCCGGCCCGCATGGAGTTTCTGAGCTTCAGCGACGGCAAGTGGAACTTGACCCAACTAGAAGACGAAGGAAGTGACGTTTTCCACAAGGCGATGGCATATCAGACGGCGGATGGTCAGACGCAGATTCTGTCGGTCAGCGGTTCGAAGGCCGTGGTGAAGTTGTGGAGCAAGGGAGCGGACGGGCTCGAAGCCAAGACGCTCTGGGAAAAGGACTTCGGCGGCAAATTCAGCCGTATGCGCGACGTTGAAGTGGGCGACCTGTTTGGCGACGGAAGCGCCGCCATGGCGGTCGCGACCCACGACCAGGGCATTGTGGCGACCATCCACCCCAAGCCGGACGGAACCTTTGAAGTCGTCGAGATCGACGAAGAGCCGAACACCTTCGTCCACGAGATCGAGATCGGCGATATCGACGGCGACGGCACACTCGAGGTCTACGCGACGCCGAGTGAGCCCAATCGACTCGACGGCTCTCACCAGTCGGGCCAAGTCGTGCGCTACATCCCCGAAATTGGGGAAGGGCGCAAGATCGTGGCCGACCTCGGAGATCGCCACGCGAAGGAGATCTACGTCGGTGACGTGGACGGCAACGGCAAGGACGAACTCTATGTTGTCGTCGAAGGACGCTTGAACAAAGAAACGAAATCGATCGACGTAAAGACCGAAGTTCGTCGCTATGAAGCGGACACCGACCCGGCAGCGGGCGTGGTGATCGGCGAGCTCCCGGACTACATGTGCCGCTTCCTGACCGTTGGCGACATCGACGGCGACGGCAAACTCGAAATGGTCGCCGCCGCCTACAGCAGCGGTCTTTGGTTGTTGCGCCCGGGCGCGGACCCCATGGCGCCGTGGAAGGTCGAGCTCCTCGACAAAAATTCGGGTGGCTTCGAGCACGCCGCGATCCTGTCCGACCTCGACGGAGACGGAAAAGACGAGCTCTACGTCGCCAGCGACAAGCACAAGGAAGTGCGTCGCTACGAGTGGAACGGCTCGCGGATGGTATCCGAGACGATCTACAAGCGACCTTCCAGCGCAGGCGGTGTCTTCACTTGGAACATCATGCCCGTCCCGGTGGCGCTGCTCCCCTGAGCCGCGGCTGACTTTTCGGCACTCACACAGCGTTTTAGTGGTCGGCGCCCGCGAATTGTAGTTCGCGGGTGCCTCGCTCGGCCGCCATGCGATGCGACGCGATCTGAATAAAACTGACCAGCATTCAGCATTGGCGGCAAATGGTTCAATTCTTTGCGGACTCTGCAGGGTTTTGTGCGAAGCCCCCAACACGCCTCCGCGCGCGGAATCCCTGCAAAAATACGTTGTCATTGAACCACTCGCGGGGGTATAAACTCTCAACGAAGAGTTCTCGGCGACGTGGATTCCTCATCACGTCGAGTCTCTCTTCTTTATAATCAGTTCAGTATATGTTCAATGGCCGGTAGTGGTCTCTGAGGTTCAGCAACTCTTGGGTCTTTGGCAGTTGCATCTATTTTGGGAATGGCGACGAGAGTTGGCGCTTGGGAAGCGACCCTCGCATCGCGGTTCCTGCGCGATGCGGCTTCATCGTTTTAAGGTTTTGCGGATTTTGAAATTTGAGTTCACGGTTTCGCGCACGGAATTTGGTTCGCGGGTGTGAGCACGGATCGTTTGTTCGAGCAATTCCCAGATCAAAAGTGCGTCCAGATTGTTGTTTTTACAGCAGCTTTGGCGACGGGTGATTTGGGTCAGCATTGATCGTCGGTCGAAGTTGAACCCCAATCAACGAGACCGCAGGAGAAGGTATGCCCCTCGGTGTGGTTCAGTACGTTGTAGACCGCTCGCTGCTGCTGCTCGTCGTCCTTACGTTAATTTTCTCGACCGCGCTTTCGGTGGCCCCAGGCGTGGTGGCCCCTGCAGGCGCCTTCGAAATGATGGACGGTCGTTTCGAAGCCCACGGGTTTTTCGAGAGTCAGCTACGCGTCCTCAATGAGGACTTCAGTGAAGACTGGGACGTCGCCCAGTGGTATCAAGTTCTCAATGTCGAGCTCGAACTCGACATCATCGACGACACCTGGATGGGCATCGATCTTCTAAGTGCGTTTGTTCGTCTTGAGGTCCGTTACGACTGCGTCTATTCACACGGTTGTGGGATGTTTCGAGGGATCAACACTTATGGGAACAAATCCCAGAGCTTGCCCCGGCGCTTGAGCAACGGGTTCGACCAAGACACGGCGGGCGTACTGTTACTCGGGAACAACGACCGGCTTTCTGGCGCCACCACCGACCCGATCGCTCTCGCCGACCTCTCCGGCTTTCGTCTCATCTCCGAAACCGAAGGACAGACGATTTACAACGGCACCCTCGGCAATGAGACCGGGGAGGATCGCTTTCTGGCTCCCGGCCTCGGTTCCAACTGCAACGACCAAGACGACAACTACTTCAACTGTTTTGTTGGGCCCACGCCATTCAGCCTGAACTTCGACGACTTCAAGGACTACAAGTTCACTCAGATTCACACTCGCACGGGTGCGATCGCGCGCATGGGGCCGTGGCTTCCGAAGAACAAAGTTGATCCGATCGCCACCATGGCGTCGGTGCCGAACCCCTTCGACAGCGCGGCCACGACCGAGTTGCTCTTCCTTGGTTACATCGACCATCAAGGGTTCCAGACGAACTTTCTCAACTTTTGGAACACGGAAGACGGTGACATTCTGCCGCCCGGCGTCGAGAACATGGATATCGATGCTGAGTTGGCGACCGATCCTACCGTCAACGTCACCGTAAAGTTGAACTACCCGGACCGCGCGGGGGCAGACGTCTCGTTGCGTTTGCCACTTTTGCGGACCGACAAGTTCACCGACATCTTTGCGAATCCCGCGGACACCGACGGCGCCGACCAGATCGACTACGCGTTGAACTCGAACGGCCAGGGAGTCAACTTACTTCCCGTGCGCCTCCGCTATCCGAAGCTCGGCACCGGGGGTGGGGGCGCCAAGCCATATCGCCCCACGTCGATCGTCGACCACGACGAAGCTTTTTACTTCGGTCCCGACATCGAGGAACTCGAACTTAATCTCGACTGCTCAGACACCGACGATGGCGGTTCGAGTTGCTACGTCAAAGAGGTCGATGAGACGATCGTTTACGACGCCGACAACAAAATCGTCGAGATCAACGACTTCAACCTGAAGTTTCAAGAGTACTACCGAGATATTCAGGTCTCGATGCGCACGGTCTGTCAGACGGGGGACATGGGTTGTTTCGAACGTGTCTTTTCCGAAGAGATGGACGTAGAAGGCTACGATGTTACGTGCGGAGGGCTCGGGGCCGGTTGCGGGATTTCGCTTTCGAGCGTGATCCAAGAGACTTTCGAAGACATCAAGTCTCTCGACTGTCTTGAGAGTGAGTGGGACTGCTCCGACCAACTTCTCGAGTCGGTCGAAGATCGGCTGACGGGCCTCCAAGCCGACGGCGTCGCGCTTTCTTGCGACGCGGGCGTAGACTGCGAAACCGAAATTTCAAAGTACTTGATCCGCTTCGGGACCCACTACGTCATCAGCGCGACGCGCAGCGACACCGTGGCGCGCGGCAACTTTATTCCCAGTAAGCCACTCCAGGAACTTCTGGAGTCCGGTCGCCTCGACTCGGTCCCATTGAATTACACCGAGAGCGAGCGCGCCTGGAACCGGGGCTACTCGCAGAACGACGAAAAGGAACTCAAAGAGGCCTATCTCGACATCGAGTTAATGGACAGCCGGCTTTGGTTGCGCGTTGGCAAGCAGAGCATCGTGTGGGGCAAGACCGAACTGTTTCGAACCACGGACCAGTTCAACCCGCAGGACTTTGCGCTTTCGTCGTTGGGCAGCCTCGAAGAAACCCGCATCAACCTCTGGGCATTCCGCGCGGTGTACTCGCTCTATGAAGTCGGCCCGCTTTCTGATGTGCGTGTCGAGTTCGCGTTCAACTTTGATGATTTTCAGTTCAGTGACTTGGGCGCATGCGGCGAGGCGTTTACTCCAAACGTCGTATGCCAGCTGTCGCTTGGCGCGTTGGTTCACGGCATGACGGGCATTGGTGTGGCGGGGATCGCGCAACCGCCGTACCGCTGGTTCGACCCGCGCGGTTGGGAAATCGGGGGTCGTGTTGAGTGGCGCTGGAGTCGCTTCAGCTTCGCGCTGACGGACTTTTGGGGATACAACGATCTTCCCACGGTGGAGTTCATCACCCAGTACCAGCGCAACGTCGATCCGTTCTCGGGTCGACCGCGTCGATACGGTTTTTCGGGTCGTTGTAATACAGACGAACAGGACGTGATCACCACCCGCCTGTCGCCGGCACTCGACGTCAACAACAACAACGCCCAGGGGTTCATCGACGCCATTATCGCCGACGGCAGTGGTGGGACAGGCAATCCATCGATCCTTGCCCAGTACCAGGGCGGTAACGGAATTTCGGAATCGTGCTTGCGCCCGGGGCCGACCCATCGCGAATTTTTCCTGGCGGACTTGCCCCGGGATCAAGACCTGAGCGACCTCGTCGGCTCGGCGCTTGCGCTGAAAGAGCTGCGCGAAGTGCCCGGTGTGATCGACAGGCTGGATCAGCGCATCCCCATCAACAACAGCTACCGCGCCTTCATCGAGGGCAACTCCCTCGACGAGCATCATGCGAACCTTAACTTCTTTACTTGGATTTGTTCTTCGACGGTTGGCTTCTTGAGCCTTGACCCGAACGCCTGCGCGCAGACGGTGTTTGGCAGTACGCGAGACGTGGGCGGAGTCGGCCCCATTGCGCTGTTGATTGGTGCACTGGTAGGCGGGCAGCCGCTTAAGAACAACTTGTTGACGGTGCAGACGGGCGTGTCGAGTGACTTCCTTCCGGTCTCGATACCGGTCGTGACCTTGCAGGAATACGGCAACGTTGATCCGCTGCTAACACCATCGGAGCGGCAGGCCAAGGTGGATAGCCGGCGTGAAAACGAGAATTTCAACTGCTTCGACCCCCAAAGCGAGGCAGACAACTTCAACCCCATCATCGCACCTAATTCCCCGGAGACGCGACTGAAGGTGAAGTGTGGTGTCGCAGATGGCAAGCTCGGCAAGTCGCTCACGCCTGAGCAGGAAGCCTTGCTTGGCTGTGGTCCGTTCTTCGGGACGAACTGTGACTTCTCGGGCCTAGACCTATTGAACGCTGACGCGAGTGCGATATTCCAAAGCTTTGTCGGGATCGAGGGCACACTTCAGGCGCTCGAGATTTTCAGGAAGCAACTCAAAGATGTCGGTCGCGCAGACCTTGCCGATGACATTGAGTTTCGAACGGATGGCCATCTCACACTTCTACGGACTGAGCGAAACGGCGATGGCGCAGGCGTGGATGTGGGCGACCCGAACCCACTTCTGATTGATGACCCCCGTATCGCTCCGCTCCTTCAACCTGGCACAGTGAGTTGGCGCCAAGCAGGGATCCGTACACCCGTTTGTACGACAAATGATCTTGAGGGCCGAACGAGGACGGACCAAAACGGGAATACGGAAACCGCGCCGTCCCGCCTACCGGGTTGTCGTGGTCTGGTCGATACCGCGAAAGAATCCGGTGGGATCACGGCTCTCGCTACCGCTTTCAATCACGTGCGATTCAGCGGGGCGCCGGGCCAAGGCCCCGTGATCAACGGTTATCTGCGCGATAAGGACTTTCTCGAGCAGGGCGGCAATGAGGGCTTCTTCATTAACGAAGAGCTCTTCTTGTTCCACGCCTACGTCGCTCCGGAGGACGCCGAACGCGACTCAGAAGGCAGCATCATCGACGCCAATCTGGACGGCATTCCGGACATCCGATATCCCGGTGTCGACTGCAGTCCTGACCTGGCTTCGGATTGTTTCGAGCACTTCAAAAATTTTAAGGACGGCCCGGGACTCCACAATGTCTGGGACGAGGGCTACAAACTCTCGGTAGACGGGAGCCCGTTTAAACTTCGCCTTAAATCCGAGTCTTCTGCGGTCAAACTGCGACTACCGGGGCAAATTGATCCCGATCAGGATCAGGCTGAGCGGGGGACGCCGAATTGTCCGGGGTGCCCGATTCTGCTGACGGAGCAATGGGCATCCCTTCACGGGGGACATCTTTACAAGTGAGCTGGCGGGCTTCTCGTTCAACTTGATGATGTTGCTCGTGACTTTCGACGAAGAGTTCCAGCTCATCATCGACACCATTACATCCGGTCCGACCGGCAACAGAGGGGTCTTGCCGCGTGAGATTGGCGAGTCGCTCACACTTCCATACTTCCCGGGTGGCCCGCCGCTCAATCAGACCCAGGGGAACTGCCACGAAGACCGTTTGGCTACCCTCGGAGTGGAATTCCCGGGACAGGTTAACGTGGATACCGAAAACGTTGTAAGATGCGGAGCTGAACGGCGTCGTTTTGCGGTCCACTACGCATTTTCCGGCGACGAGTGGGGGACCCGCGATCCAAACGAAGCCTTCGTGGACCCATGGCTCACAGCAAAAACGGGAGCTGTATTTGGCCTGACATACGACTACGTCGAAAACCGGTTCGTCGGGATGGAAATTCTCGAGTCGGACTCCGTCGTGGGCACCGGTGAATTCATTAAGGCGGGTAAGCACTGCAGCTTCGTGACGCCCCAGCACTGCGGGATCGTTCAGAACATCTTCGCCATTGCCGGCGTGCAGCATCGGTCGGTGAAGGCGGGTGGCAGTGGGGACTTTGGTCGCCGCACCTTTATTTGGCACAGCGGTGGCGAGGTCATCCTCGAATTCGATCGACGCAACGTTCTTGGCCTCGCGGTCGACTTCGCCGAGGACTACACCAAGTCGAACTGGGGCATGGAATTCACCTGGGTCGAAGGGGTTCGCGTCAGCGACTATGATGAGTGGGACGGTCTTACGACGGTCGACGACTTCAACCTCACGATCTCAATGGACCGCCCGACGTTCATCGACTTCTTGAACCCGAACCACACTTTCTTCCTCAATACACAGTGGTTCTTCCAGTACCGCGATGGATACAAGAGCAGCATGCCGGCCAACGGTCCGTTTAATGTGCTGGGCTTGGTCTTCATGCAGACGGGGTACTTCCAGGACCGGTTGCTGCCGGGCTTGATCGGCGTCTACGACTTTATGTCGCGCTCTGGCGCGGCGTTGCCTCAGGTGACGTTCCGATACACTGAAAATTTCTCAGTCGTCGTCGGGGCGAACATCTTCATGGGCCGCGAACAATTGCACGAGATGCCGATTCAGGGCATCGGCCCGGCGTCAAACCAGCGCGGCGAGTACGCGTACAAGGTTGGCGTCGAAAACGGGATCGCCCTTGTTCGCGACCGCGACGAAGTCTTCATGAGGCTCCGCTACACGTTCTAGGAAGGCCCAGTTCTACGCTGAGGGCTGACTCTGCTTAAGGGCTAACTTCTTGCTTAAGGGCTGACTAGCGACCTCGGCCCAGACCGTCAGACGTCGTCATCGACCGCTGCAAAGCATCGCTCGGAGGCGTGGTGTCGATGTCATAGGATTCGCGCCTCCAGCCGCCTGCCCCCGCTCCAGCGTCATAGAACGCCGCCGCCACGGGAATAAAGGCCGAAGCCGGAACGCCACCTGGCCATTCGGGCGCGCTCGTCAGGTCGTCGCTGAACTTGTATGCGAACGCACCGATGTCGAGCAACCGCTGCCGGCTCGTCCGGGTGATCCAGTAAAGAGGCTGCAAGGTCTGGTAGTCGACGAAGATCTTCACGTAGGCGACGTCGAGATTCTTGACCCGCAGGGAGCCTTCGAGGATCAGTGCGTGCCGGACGTCCCAGCGATCGTTCGCAAAGGACAGGCCGCTGGTTCCGAAGTTGCGGTCTTTGAGGATGGGGTAGCCCGAGCCGTTCGCGTTGATGGGGGCAAGCACATCGGTTTCGCCAGCGATCCGCCACGCGTATGCGTTCGCGCGGAGCGTAATCCCGATGAGGCCACGCCGCATGTCTTCGGAAGCCGCGATCGAATAACCCGCGGTTGGGCTGATCGAGCCTGTCTCACCGTACGCAAGCTGCCCGCCACCGCCGTCGCCCGTCACGCTGTACTTCGGGACGTAGAGGCCGTCGACCCAGCTGATCGCGGCACGTCGCACTTTCCGCATTGAGGGGATGTAGGTAAAAATGTCGTCAGGTTCGCCGTAACGCTCACTTGCGCGCTTGGGGCGAAATTGTCGCCACGCCAGGTGTCGCGCGTTGAACGGGCGGTGGAACTCACCGCCTGAGGCGAGCTCCATCTTTTGACGCTTGGGGATGTGATAGTCCTGGGCCGCCAGGTCGGCGCGGTGTGAAACTTTGAGCACAAAAAATTCGCCGTCGTATTCCTGCATTTCGCCGACGCGGTTCGGAAAGTCGGAAATGCGAAACTTGCCCCGCAAGCCGGCACCGATATATCGCTCCTGCACGTTGAAGGCCCAATGCGCGCCAGACTTCTTGTCGTTCGGATCAATTTGACCCTGGGGGAAGGGCAGCCCGGCGGTGTATTGGGTGAGGTTGCCGTCGTTGTCGACTTTGGCTTGTCCCGCGAACTTTTCCGTGGCCTCTCGAAAGAAGTCCGGGACGGCGTAGCGGCGATGGCACGGGCCAACCACGAGCCGCATGCCTTCGTGGAAGAAGACTTCCCGGCTTCGCCAGAGCTCCTTGGGAATGAGCTGTCGCAGCAGCATCAAGTCTTCTTTTAACAGCACCATGCCGGGTTTGATCGCGATCGCCACCGCGTCGACCTTGGGCCCGTCGCCCTCCGGCTCGAGCGTCACCTCGGGGCAGTCTCCCTCGTCTGGCAGGCCGGCGGATGCGGACAGGTGCGCGAAACAAATAAAACTTGAGGTGAGGAGCATCGCGCCGAACACCTGGGCGAGGTGTTTTGTCGTGATCGTGGCGCGGGCAGGGTGCATAGACAGGGGGCTTTCTCCTAGCGAGGTCGGCGCATGGTATCGTAGGCGCTTCGAACCTTTGCCGGGACGCTGACGTCCAATAGCAGGGTATCCCATTTGAACTCACCCCCGTTCGCCGCCGAGGCGATCGACGGGGTGTGACTCGGACACCAAGAGGACACCAAAACCCGTGTCACGCCGATCCATACTCCCGAGGCTCACCGTCGGCATCGTTTTGATGGTGCTCCTGTTGGTCCTCGCTGTTGGATGGCAGGTGATGTTGTGGAGTGGACTCGACCCGGTTGGCCCGGGTTTCGACACCCGCGATTGGTTGTTCTTGATCTTTGGAACGATCTTCTTTTTGCTCGTGATGATCGGTCTGGCAGGGCTCTGTGCGTGGCTCTTGCAAGAAATGCGCAGCAACCAACGCCAGCGGGCATTTCTGGATGCCGTGACCCACGAGATGAAAACGCCGATGGCATCATTTCGGTTGTACTTAGACACAATCAAGCGTCACGATCCGCCCGCGGAACAGAGGCGCGAATTCATCGATCGCATGAGCGCCGACCTCGACCGGCTCGACCGGACGGTCGCCAAGGTGCTCGACGCGGCGCGCGCTGAAGAGCACGGTCGCAATCCGATCCGGGAGCGCGTTGATCTCGCCGAGCTCCTGAGCAGCTGCATCGAAGAAATGCGCACGCGCTATCGCCTTTCGAAAGAAGCGGTCGAACTCAAGGTCGAACGCATGACCCCGGTGAGGGGAGATTCGTCGGAGCTCGAATTGATCTTCAACAACTTGCTTGAGAACGCGATCAAGTATTCAGACGACCCGGTGCAGGTTCGCGTGCAGGTTGAAACTCTGCGCGAGGATCGCGTTCGAGTGGAGATCGCTGATTCTGGAATCGGAATCCCGCCGCGTGAGTTGCGGAAAATATTTAGACGCTTCTACCGGGCGGGGCGCGACATGCAGCGTACTGCCGCCGGCCTCGGGTTGGGTTTGTTTGTCGTCCGCAGCCTTGTGCGCAAACAAGGCGGTCGCGTTGTTGCGTTGAGTGAAGGCGCGGGGCGCGGCAGTCGGTTCGTCGTCACCCTACGCACGGTGCCGTTGTAGCCGCAGTGCGCAAACGCTGGGTTGAGTGCTCGATCGACGAGCCGCTCACAAGAAGCAAGGAGTAGCGAGTTTGGCCAGAGTTCTAGTCGTCGAAGACGACGACCACATCGCCCAGGGGTTGCGTTTTAATCTCGAACTTGAGGGCCACGACGTAAGCATTGCGGAGGACGGTCAAGCCGCGGTCGATTTCTTGACGGGCGACTTGCCAGCGTTCGAATTGGTGATCCTTGACCTGATGCTGCCGAAAATGAGCGGCTTCGAAGTCGCACGCCGTGCGCGCGCTTCGGGGAACTTCGTTGCGATCTTGATGTTGACCGCCAAAGACTCGCCCGAAGACATCGTTCGCGGCCTCGAAGAGGGTGCAGACGACTACCTCACCAAGCCTTTTCACCTCGACGAACTCCTTGCTCGGGTCAAGGTGTTGTTGCGACGACGTCGTTGGGACGGCGTCGCCGAAGGTGACGCGGGGCCTCGCGAACTCAGTTTTGGGGACGTGACCCTCCACTTCGATCAATTTCGCCTCGACACCCCGACCGGCCAAATCGAATTGACGACGCGGGAGATGGGCTTGCTGCGCGCTTTGATTGCCCGGGACGGCGAGGTTGTGACCCGAGGAGAGCTGCTCGAAGAAGTTTGGGGACTCCGTCCGGACACCCAAACACGGGTGATCGACAGCTTTATCGTGAGATTGCGTCGCTATATCGAGAAGGATCCGGCGGACCCGGTGCACATTATGTCGGTGCGCGGTCGCGGCTACCGCTTCATCTCTTGAGCGCCGCGACTCCAATTGGATTTCGGTTGAAGCCTGTCTAAGCATGTCGCTGCGTGCGAACATTATGGAGTGACCGACCTTCTTCGCATCCACGTGCAACCGTCTCTTCAAGAGCCGACGGCAATTTTTGCGTTCGAAGGTTGGAGCGATGCCGGAGACGCGGCGAGCAACGCCGTGTCGTTTATCAATGAAGCGATCCGCGCCGTGCCGTTGGCCGAGCTTGATTCCGAAAACTTTTACGATTTCACTGTGACGCGTCCAGAGATCGTGATGGACGAAAACAATCAGCGCGAAGTGCACTGGCCGGGCAACGAGTTTCGTTATGGCGAAGCGAGCAAAACCCGCGATCTCATCACTTGCGCCGGGGTTGAACCGCATATGCGTTGGCGATGCTTCTGCGACTGCATCAGTGAAGTCTTGAAAGCCAACGACGTGAAGCGTGTGGTCTTGCTCGGTTCGCACCTTGCCGACGTCGTGTATTCGCAGCCCGTGCAGATCACAGGTGTCGCATCGAACCCGGCACTGCTCGAACGTCTCGGAGTGCAAGCTTCGACGTACCAAGGGCCCACCGGGATCCTCGGGGTGCTCGCCGATCGATTTAACCGCGACGGCCTCGACGTGTTGAGTCTGTGGGCCGGGCTTCCGCACTACATCAACGCGCGGCCGAACCCGCGTGGCGCGCTTGCGCTCGTGCAGATAGTCAGTGAGGCGCTTGGCATTCGCTTTGATCTCGACCCGCTCTATCGATCCGCAGCAGAATTCGAGGAGCGAATCTCGAACCTGGTCGCGCAAGATCCCGAGCTTCGCGACTACGTGAAACAACTCAAGCGGCGTGAGTTCGCGCAGTAGGGCGCGACGATTGACCAGGAGGTCGCGGCGATCGACGCGAGCGGTCCGTTCTCACAGCGAACTGAGTTCGATCGATTCCTCGATCAGCATGACCGGGATCCCGTCGTCGACGATGTAGACGATCTTGCCGTCTTCGCGAATCAAGCCTTCAGAAATCGGCGCCGCGACGGATTCGCCTCCGCGGTTGCGAAGTTCCCCCGAGGAGACGCGCGCATTGATCTGAGAAATGGTCTCATCGCCCGCGGCCGAAACGCGTTGCTTGGTTTCTGGGCATACGAGGATGTCGAGTAGTTCCTGACTGACGGGCATGACGATCTCCTATGGGTACTGGACAACGATGGGTAGTCGAGAATACACCGCGCGACAATGTGTGTGCCCGTCCGGTGGTTCTGCTTCGGACTGCGAACCGACATCTCGCGCCACCAGCGGGGGTTGGCGCCCCGGATGGTTCGGGTTCCAGATACGCCCCCTGACTTGACGTCAGTGGATCATTTGAGGGGTTGCGCTCGCCGTGTGAATCACGGCTGAATTAGGGGCAAAGCCGCAAGCCTCGGGGCGGAAGGAGAGTCCGCAACAATTCGATGCGCCGTCAGAAATGCGATTCCGGTCAAAGTCGGTTGACGTCGCACGGGCGAAGTCGTAAAACCACCTCGCGGAATGTCTCGAAGGCCGCCAATGGTTTTCCATGTGCGCGATTCAAGGTCACGCAGATGGCAGAAGAGTGACGGTCGAGTCCACGTCGCGCTTGCTGGCTGGGCTTTCTGAGACGTCTCACACGGAAGTGCGAACAGAACCACGATCAAGAGCGCGATCGGCAAGCAGATCCAAATAGATCAAGGTTGTAGGGGGAACGGAGCACGCGGCTCCATTTCCCGCCAGTTCGGCAGAACACGGTAGAAATCGACAGAGGCCGTCGACAAAGTTCGACGAAGGCCAATGGTGACTCGAATGAGCAGGCTATTTCCGACGCGACCGCAACCAAGGCAAAACCGCTTGGGCGTCGCCGCATCGCTCCTGGTTTCCACAATTTTGATCGTCACGATGGGGGCATTTAATTTGCTCCCCTTCGACGAGAACGTGGCCCACGCCGGTCATGGTGAAACCCATGTTGCGACGGGGGTTTGCGATGTCCACCGGCTGCGCGAACTGAAGGAAAACGATCCGAACATCGAAATCGAAATCCCCAAGGAATTTGACAAGAAGTTCCCCACCGCGAGTGCGTGCAAGTCTCACGACGGCGCTTGGGACGTCGAGGCCCCGGGCCCGATGCAGCCGATCCCATTCAGCCACAAACACCATGCTGGCGAATTCAAGATCGACTGCCAGTACTGCCATTCAGGCACCAGCGAATCGCGCACGGCGGGCATGCCGTCCGTCGAACTCTGCATGGGCTGCCACGGCCAGTTCCCCAAAGAATATGACCAGCTCGAAGGGATTCAGATCCTGAAGAAGCACTGGGAAGAGAAGACGCCGATCGAGTGGGTGCAGATTCACCGCTTGCCGGAGTACGTGAAGTTTCGCCACAACCGACATGTCTCAGCGGGGGTCGAGTGCCAGAAGTGCCACGGCCCGGTTGAGGAGATCGACAAGCTGAGCCTGATTCCAGACACCAAGTGGTGGAAGTACGGCTTGCCGACCGAGAAACTCGAGATGGGCTGGTGCATTCAGTGCCATCGCGAAAACAACCAGCAAGCGTCTCAGGACTGCCTCACCTGCCATTATTAATCGGAACCCGATGATCCGGGTTCCTGCCTTTTCGGCGTGGCTGGGAGTTGGTGATGAGTGGGACGCGAGAAGCAAGAAGAGATTGAAGACAGAGCTAGAGAGCAGGGACGAGTAGATCGTTCGATTTCGGAGGCTGAGTTCGCAGAGTGCGGGCCAACCGAAGGGTCGAAGCAAGAACCAAAAAGAAGCTTCTGATTGATTCGGAGCTTCTTCGAACTCGAAAGAGAACCCAGGACGAACGTATGCCCGAGCTCGATCGTCGAGATTTTCTGAAGCTGGTGGGAGCAACCACCAGCGTCGCAGCCGCCGGTTGTACAGGCGACCCCGTGGAGAAGCTGATTCCCTACGTGGTTCAGCCCGAAGAGGTGCTCCCCGGAACGTCGAACACCTACGCTTCGACTTGTATGGAGTGTTCCGTGGCTTGTGGGCTGCACGTGACCTCGCGCGAGGGACGCCCGATCAAGCTCGAAGGCCACCCCGAACATCCGATTAACAAGGGTAAGCTTTGCGCCCGGGGACAGGTCGGTCACGGCCGCACGTATCACCCCGATCGCTACGAAGGCCCGACGATGGGAGGCGCCGCGTCGACTTGGCAGGACGCCCAAGCCGCCGTAGCCGCCAAGATCAAGGCCAACCCGAGCGGCACCTGGATCCTCGGTGCGCCCGTTGGTCCGACCCTTGCGGGTGTGATGGACGAGTTCGTGAGCGTCACGGGTGCTGCAGGGCGCGTCGTCTATGCCCCCTTCTCTCAAGATGCACTTCGATCGGCAGCACAGCTGGTCTTCGGACGCAGCGTTACGCCGGAGTTCGATCTTTCGAGCGCCGACCTCGTGCTCGACTTCAGCTCTGACTTCCTCGATCAGGGGCTTTCCCCCGTCGAACACGCTCGACAGTTTGCACACGCCAAGGACGTTTCGAAGCATGGCGGTGCAGCGCTGATCAACGTCGGCCCCCGACTTTCGATGACGGCCTCGAAGGCAGACAAGTGGATCGCGAGCACGCCGGGCGGAGAGGGCGCACTCGCTCTCGCGCTTGCAATGGCCATCTTCCCAGAGAAGAGCGGCTCACTCGGTGGCGACCTTCGCGGCATTAACGACGTGTTCCGCGGTCAGAACAGCGGTCAGTTGCTCAAGCAGGCGGGCGTGGACCAACACACGTTCGACGCACTCGTCGCCCGCGTCCTCAAGGCTGAGCGCGCGGTTGCGCTTCCGCCGGGCGTTTCGATTCGCTCGTCGAATGCGACGTCCGACACGGCAGCGGTACTGCTCCTGAACGTTCTGCTCGGTGCGCTCAACAGCCGTCTCACGGTCCCGGCCGAGGACAGTGCGGAGCACGGCGCGCCCTACGCAAAAATTCAGAAGCTCATCGCCGCCATGAAGGCCGGCAGCGTTGACGTACTTTTGATTCACGGCTCGAACCCGCTCTACTCGCTGCCGGCATCGTCTGGTTTTGCAGAAGCGCTGGGCAAGGTCGGCACCGTGGTTTCGTTTGCCACATTGAAGGACGAGACCGCGCAAGCCGCGGACATCCTCCTACCCGACAACGATGCATTCGAATCTTGGGGCGACGCAGAACCTCGCACGGGCATTCGCTCACTGGTTCAGCCGACGATCCGCCCGCTATTCGACACCCAACAGATCGGCGACACTCTGCTCGCCATTGCGCGGGAAACCGGTGCGACGGTTGGCGACGGCAGCTTCCTGGATCGACTCAAGACGAACTGGTCGGGCTCTGACTGGCGCGCGACGGTTGCCGCGGGTGGCACGTTTGCCCCGGCGGCAGCACCGGCAACGGCCGTGGCTCCCACCGTGTCCCAGATCAACATTGCCGCACCCGCGCTCGGCGGCAGTGGCGAGTTCACCTTGGTCGCCTACCCGCACAGCTTCATTGGAGACGGTTCGGCAGCGACCTTGCCCTGGATGCAAGAAATCCCCGACCCAGTCGCGAGGGCAAGCTGGCTCTCCTGGTTGGAAATTAGTGAGACCACCTGCGAGAAGCTCGGCGTTGACTACGGAGAAGTCGTCGAAGTCACCACGGCAGCGGGGAGCTTGAAGCTTCCGGTTTATCCCCGAGGCGGCATTCAGGACGACGTGATCGCGATCGCCACCGGGCAAGGTCACACCGTCGGTCACTACGCATCTCTTGAAGGCGACGGCCGACCCGGCGTTGCTCGCGGCGTCAATGTGACGGCTCTCCTCGCCGACGCGACAGACGAGCAGGGCGGGCGAGCATGGCTCTCCACCAAGGCATCGGTTGCGGTCACGGAGCTATATCAGCGCATTCCGCTCACACAGTTCACCGACAACCAGCGCGAGCGCAAGCTTGCTCCCACGATCTCGTTGGCCGCGCTGGCTGGCGGCAGCGACAGCCTGGCGCATCACGACGCGCAGGCCGCAGCCGCAGATCATGGTGACGGTCACGAAAAACCGCTCGGCGACGGTCATGGCGACGAGGCCGCAGCAGGCGGTGGTCATGGTGAAAGCCATGAGATCATTCTTCCGTTCGATCCCGCGAACGATGCCCATCCCGACCAAGAGTACCGCTGGGCCATGTCGATCGACAACGACAAGTGCACCGGTTGCGGCGCCTGTGTCGCGGCTTGTTACACCGAGAACGCGATTCCGATTGTTGGCGAAGAAGGCATGGCGCGACATCGCGAGATGAGCTGGATCCGCATCGAGCGTTACGTCGATGAGGGTGATCGCAGCGACGGTATCGAGCGACGACCGCATCCCGACCGCGAAGCCCTTGGCAAGACCGACGTTCGTTACGCACCGATGCTCTGCCAGCATTGTGGCGCGGCACCGTGCGAATCGGTTTGCCCGGTCATTGCGACGTACCACACACCCGAAGGCCTGAACGGCATGGTGTACAACCGCTGCGTGGGCACGCGCTACTGCGCAAACAACTGCTCCTACAAGGTTCGCCGCTTCAACTACTTCGACTACAGCCGACACAACTGGCCCGGCAACTTGAACCTGATGCAGAACCCCGATGTCACCACGCGGCAGCAGGGTGTGATGGAAAAGTGCTCGTTCTGCGTTCAGCGCATCATGAGTGCACGACAGACAGCGAAGAACGAAGGCCGACCCATTGCAGATGGTGAAGTGGTTACAGCATGTCAGCAGACGTGCCCGAGCCAGGCCATCGAATTCGGCAACGCCAAAGACAAGAAGAGCAAGGTGGTTGTGACTTCGAATAACGAGAAGCGCGCATACCATTCGCTGCATGTTCTGAACACGCGACCGGCGATCACGTACTTGAAACAAGTCGATCGCGCTGATGACGAGAGGTCCCACGGATGACACCTCCTGCTACCGCTGCACCAGCGATGAGCCCGAACGCGATGCCTCAGGACTCGCAGGCCAACGTCGATATCATGTCGGTGATCACCCGGGGTACGTCCTGGCAATGGATGTTGCTTCTCGGGTTGGCGGTGCTGGGCGTCGCCCAGGCAGCCGCCACACTGGCCTATCAGACCTACGTCGGTCTCGGCATTGCGGGCTATCAGGCGCCCGTCTTCTGGGCGGTCTACATCGTTACGTTCGTTTTCTGGATCGGGATCGGTCACGCGGGAACGCTGATCTCGGCGATCCTGTTCCTGTTCCGAGCCAAGTGGCGCAACGCCATTAACCGCAGCGCAGAAGCGATGACGGTGTTCGCAGTTTTGACCGCGGCACTCTTCCCGCTGATCCACATCGGCCGGCTCTGGAAGTTCTACTTCTTGATCCCGTACCCGAATCAGCGCGGACTCTGGGTGAACTTTAAGAGCCCGTTGATCTGGGACGTATTCGCAGTCAACACGTACATGACGATCTCCATCGTCTTCTTCTTCGTCGGCTTGATCCCCGACTTCGCCATCGCGCGCGACCGCACTACAGGGGTCCGCAAGTTCATCTACACGATTCTGGCACTTGGATGGCAGGGCAAGTCGGGCCAGTGGAAGGCGCACAACCGCACGGTTCTCCACTTATCAGGACTCGCGACTCCCCTCGTCCTGTCCGTGCATTCCGTTGTTTCATGGGACTTTGCAATGTCCATCGTCCCGGGTTGGCACGCGACGATCTTCGCCCCCTACTTTGTGGCAGGCGCCGTGTTTGGCGGCTTCGCGATGGTGATGGTGGTGATGATCCCAGTACGCCGAATTTACGGCCTTGAGGAATACATCACGGACTATCACCTGGAGAACATGTCCAGGTTCATCCTGTTTACTTCCAATATCTGCGGGTACGCGTACGCGATGGAATACTTCATCGCCTGGTACAGCGGCGTCGAGTTCGAACAGACGTCCTTCTGGCTGCGCGCGTTTGGTCCGTACTGGATATCGACTTGGTGCATGATCACCTTCAACGTCATCTTCCCGCAATTGCTCTGGTTCAAGAAGCTCCGTACGAACGTTCCGTTCCTGTTTGTGCTCTGCTTCTTCATCAACATCGGGATGTGGTTCGAACGTTACGTGATCATCATTACGTCCCTGTCGCGAGAATTTATCCCGGCGGCATGGGGTCTTTACATTCCGAGCTTGGCTGAGCTCTCGGTCCTTACGGGCAGCTTCTGTTGGTTCAGCATGTTCTTCATTCTCTTTTTGAAGGGCGGACCGATCATCGCGATAGTCGAAGTGAAAGAGCTCATCATTCACGAAAAGGCTCACGGAGGAGCACACTGATGCCGACGTTGGTGAGCGTTTTCGACTTGCCCGGCGACGTGGTCGCGGCAGTCACTAAATTGAAGAAGCGTGGGTTCGACGACATCGAAACCTACTCGCCGGCTCCCTTTCCGGAGATCGACGAAGCGATGGACCCGAAGCCGAGTCTCGTTCGCTTGTTTACGCTGGTCGGTGGTTTGACCGGCGTGGTCACAGGCTTCGCGCTTCAGATCTGGATGAGTTGGGACTGGGAGATCAAGATCGCGGGCAAGCCGTTCGCATCGATCCCACCCTACGTCATCGTCGGTTTCGAGCTGACCATTTTGTTCGGCGGTTTGCTGACCTTCTTGGGGATGCTGCTCGCTGGCAAGCTTTATCCCACCTTCAAGCTCGACGACCATTACAGCCCGCGGTTTTCTGCGGAAGAGTTCGGCGTCGTCGTGAAGTGCGGGGATCGAGACGTTGCTGAGATTGACGCCTTGCTTCGCGCGCAGTCGGCAAAGGAGGTGACTCTTGTCTCTTGAGCAGCAGCGCTTGTTTCTTGAGCAGCAGCGCCTGTCTCCTAAGCCAAAGCGCGCCGGTCATTGGGCCCGCATGGCGTTCATCTTCTTGGTGCTGCCGCTTTCGTTCGGCTGCTGGGAGCAGGTCGACGGGGGGGAGTGGTTCCCGCAGATGAAGCGCCAAATTACGGTTCAGGCCTTCGAAGAGAACACGTACGTTGGTCAGGCCCAAGGTTTTTCTCCGCCGGAAGGCACGGTCCCGATCGGATGGGGCGCCGTCCCCGATCTCGCGAGCTTGACCATCCCCGAGCAGGACGCGCTCGTGAACCCGGTTTCGTCTTCACTCCAGTCGCTCAAGCGCGGCGAAGTGTTGTTCCACCGCTACTGCGAAACCTGCCACGGGCCGGAAGGCCTCGGCAACGGTCCTCTCGCTGGCCCGCCCTTCGGCACCGATGGCCCCTTCGGCATGGTGCTTCCAGTCGGAGGTCCGTCGAGCATGGCGAAGCTCTTTAGTGATGGTCACATCTACACGACCATTTCAATAGGCCGCGGACGCATGCCCAATTACAAGCGGATCCCACCCAGTGAGCGCTGGGATCTCGTCAACTTCCTGCGCGACCTGAATGGTCAGGGAGGCCGCTCGTGAGTTCCGCCGCTAAAGAATTGGAAGTCGCGTTCGCGCGAGAACTTCCGAAGCCGCTAACGCAAATTTGTGCCCTGCTCGCCATCGTGGGCGTCATCGCCTTCGTGATGGCATTGGCAACAGACCCGCAGACCGCATGGCTCGCCTACCACGCAAACTTCATCTACTTCGCGATGTTGTCTCAGGCTGGCTTGGCCTTCGCAGCCATCATGGTTGTCGTCGGCGCCAAGTGGCCTGGGCCGCTGCGGCGTATGTTCGAAGCCTTGGCAGCGTGGGTTCCGATCACCTTTGTTCTCGGATGCATCGGGTACTTCGGTGGCGACTACATCTTCGAGTGGAAGCGCGAAGGCGCGGTTCACGGCAAAGAAGTGTGGCTCAACGCGACGCGGGTCTACACCACGGACCTCGTGATTCTCGGCCTGATGGCCGTGCTGTCGATCTGGTTCCTCAAGGTGTCGAATCGCCCCATGCTCAAAGACATGGCCGACAATGGCACGGGCTTTGGCCAGAAGATGGCAAAGAGCTGGACCGCCAACTGGAAGGGGAACGTCGAAGAACGCGACCATGCGTTCGAGGTTCTCTCCAAGCGCTCTGCGCCGATCTTGTTCATCTACGCAATGGGTTACTCGTTCTTCGTATTCGACCAAGTGATGTCGATGGAGCAGACCTGGTTCTCCAACCTCTTCGGCGCGTACGTGACTTGGGGCGGCATTCTTTCCGCAGTTGCATCCGTCGCACTCTGCAGTGTCTTCTACCGCAAGGCGGAGGGCTTCGAAGGCCTGATCACCGAACACCGCATGCACGACATCGGGAAGCTGACCTTCGCGTTCTCGATCTTCTGGATGTACTTGTTCTGGTCGCAATACTTGGTGATCTGGTACGGCAACTTGCCAGAAGAGACGCAGTTCTTTGCGGATCGCTTGGGTAACCAGTTTTTGGTGGACAAGGGCGCTGTCAGTGCTTCGGCCTGGGCCAAGGCTTGGTCGAGCTGGGACTTTGATTGGGCACGCTTGAGCACCGCCTACGGTTGGACAGCGATGGCCACCTGGGCATGCCTCTGGGTCATCCCGTTCTGGGTTCTTCTCGGACAGCGACCCAAAAAGACGGGTTGGATCCTCGGCCCCGTGGCCAGCATTGTACTCTTTGGTTTCTGGCTCGAGCGCAACCTTCTGATCTGGCCTTCGGTCATCAAGGACGACAGCACGTCGTACCTCGGTCTCTACCAGATCCTTATCGCGCTCGGCTTCTTTGGCGCCTTCGGTCTCGTGTTCTTGATCTACACGCGAGTGTTTCCGACGATCGCCATTCCAAGGCGCGACTGACCACCAAACCGTTTCGTCGGACAGATCGATCATTTGATCTATCAGCGCCCCTACTCTTCATGAGCGGGGGCGTTGCTTTTTATCGAATCCCAGCTGCAGTGTTTGAAGTCCGCGTTGCGGGCTAATCTTGGTCGATGCGTATTTCTAAAGGTCAGCCCGCGTGAATACGAACTCTGCTTTCGCCGAGACCATTCCGCCAGACGGTGACGCCCTGCATATTCCGCTTTCAGGTCGGGGCGCCGAAATCGTGCTGGACGATGCCGGGTTACGCATTGTTTCTGGTCGGCGATGGGGCCAAGCGCGGATTTTCCCGTATAAAGACATCACTCACTTTGCGCCTGCGCCGCACGGTTTTTGGCTGGGGACGTGCAGCGAGATCATGTCGATCCGCCGCGGACGTTTCGAAGACGCCGATGGGCCGGAACATTTGTCGCGCGCACTTTCGAGCGCGATCGCGAAGCAACCCTTTGGTCTCGAACATCTCGGACGCATTTCGGAAATCCACACACTGGCGCGCAACCCCGCGCCCCAACGCATCACGCGACTCGTCGGTTTCATATGCGTTCTCGTTTACGTCCTGCAATTAAATGACCCGTTCGTGCAGGAAGTGGGCGAGTTGACTCCCGCCCTAGTCGATGCGGGGCAGCTGTGGCGCATCGTGACTGCAAATTTCTTGCACGGCGTCGCACTGATCCCGATACATCTGATCTTCAATTTGCTTGGCTTGATGGGTCTTGCTCTGCTGGTTGAACGTCCGCTCGGCTCGCTGCGAACTGGGATCATTATGGGGTTCTCGGGACTTGGGGCGATGTTGGCGAGTCAAGCCATGGGCGTCGGGCCCGTGATTGGCGCTTCCGGAATCGTGCTTGGGCTCGCCGGAGCGGCGCTCTGCCTTGAACTTCACCACTGCGACCGATTGCCGGTTTGGTGGCGAATCCCGCGCCGCCCCTTCATCGTCCTGTTGGTAATCGAGGGCCTGAGTGGATTCACGCTTCCGTTTGTCGCCGGTGAAGCACATCTCGGGGGCTTTGTTGCCGGCTACCTCGCCGCACGCGTTGTCGGGTTTGGCGGTGTCCTTCGGCAACCACAGTCAAAGGGCCTGCGACGCTTGGCTGCGGCGATGGTCGTGGTGGTGAGCGTTGCGACCCTCAACGTAGTTTTCTTGACACTCCGCGAGTCGAGTGCGCTCGAGCGGTACGCGTACCAGCTACTCGCGACACCGCACGCGCGGGTTCAAAGCGACAACGGCATAGCTTGGCGCATGGCGACGGAGAGCCGTGCAACGGCTTCGCAGCTCGCGCCCGCTCAGGGGCTTGCCGAGCGCGCGGCGAACCGCACGGGTTTTCAAGATCCCGAGATCCTCGACACTTTGGCCGAAGTGCTCTTTGTGCGAGGGAACCACGATGCCGCGCTTCGTATTATCGACGAAGCAATCCGCATCACCCGGGGCGAGAACTACTACTTAGAGCAACGCCGTCGCTTTACTGGCGAACGAGCCTTCGACGATCGTCCGGCCCCGCCACCGCCGTGGGCACTGCGTGAAGGCGCCCCGTATTACGACGAAGACGGCGAAGGCATCCTGATTTAGACGGTCCACTGAACACGGCGCCATCCCATCACAGACGCGGTGGTGTGATCTCTTCTCCGTCACTCGAGACGACAAGATCACCGCTGTACGTCTTGCGGACCGTCGCTGTGACTTGGAAGTCGTAGAACGGTGGCGGCTTCATGCGAAAGAGCACCAGGGCTCCAGCATTTGCGCGGCTCGCGATACCGCCGACATCGAGGATGTTGGTGTGGAGTGCCGCTTCCATGCGGAGCAGTTCGGGATCGATCAGGATGCCCGCTTCTTCCGCGTCTTCGGCCGGTGGGATGATGACGGCTTCGTGAAACAAATAGTCGACGTCCTTGGCCGCGCTTACCACAGCTTCGGGCGCCCATCCTGCTCCGGCGACGAACATGCTTTGGCCTTGGCGTTCGAAGCGCCAACCCAACGCCGGGGTAGGGCCTCCCGGAAGGTCAAATGCCTCAATGGCCAGCCCATCGAGTTCGACGGAGAATCCGGGCTCGACATCGAAGCCGGTCAACACTGCGCCGCCGGCGGGTAACCCGCGCGAACGTCCTTCGGCTTCAATTCCGATGGCATGCCCCTGCAAGATCGCTTCGCACAACGCGCGCGTGCCGGGCGGGCCATAGACGCGCAGTGATTGTTCGCGCGGTTGTCGCCAACCGGTGAGCAATAGATCATCGAGGCCGACAGTGTTCTCGGGCAACAAGCTTGTAAGCAAAACCGCTTCGGCCTGGGCGAGGGGGATGCGAGATGTTCGCAGTGCTTCGGAGACGCCACGTCCTGCGTCGACGATGAGCATCCGCTGGTCCCATCCGATCGCAATGGAGGGCCCCATGCGCTCGGGGTTCTCGAAACCGTTGCCACTCCCGACCACGACCGCCGCGAGGTTGCCGGATTCGATGATGTCGAGGGGAGCGACCAAGTCGCCAATTTCGGCCGCCCTGTAGATGACGCACGAGGAAGCCCAGCTGACGGCCATCACGGCTGCAAGGATTCCGTAGAGAACGAGTCGTGCTGTCATAAGCAGTATACCTTCAGATGCGCGGGGCAATCCGGCATTTGTGTTTGATGTCTTGGGCTTGAGGGAAGTGATGCCGAGATGGACGCGGTGTGGGTCGTGCTTCGAGAGGTGCAGCTTTGGCACAGGCATACAGCGACTGGCCGCGAAGCGGGCCGATTCTAGCCAGCATTTCCGGTTTGGTCGCGGTCCGAATGAGGGTTCGAGGCTTCACTTACGAAGTTCGTAGCTGGGGCCCAAATTGGAGGCTCGCTGCGAACTCGACATCAATTGTGGATCGTAGATTGACCGACGGGTCGTTTCTGCTGGACCGAGCTCTGTGTGTCCTATAAGTTGCAGTGCAGGGGATCTCACTCATCCTCGAGTCTCTTGATCGGGAACGTTGACGGATCCATTGGAGATGTCGGCAAAACTCGGTGGGGAGGCGGCCCGTAGGGGTAGGAGCGGCGCCCACCCTGGACAGCGGGAGTCGGACGCGGGGTACTGGGCCCTGCTTGGACTGCACTATGCCGGCAGAAGGGGGTATCAGGTGAAACATAGCGATTCTATGGCGAGTGAGGTGGCGGCGTTCTAGCCGCGAGCCAAACTTCGACGTCATGTACGTCATGAAGGTTCGGTGAGTAGGGGAACGCAAGTGTTCCCAGCGCCACCGACCCTGGGAGCGCGGATGCCGTAGCCGCTTTTGAATAGGGTCTATTCGATCCGCTCCCAGGGATCCTTCGTGCTTTTTCGCAGCTGCTGAAGGCGCTCTCTAGCAGCGGCCTTTGGGCCGCTTCCCCTGTAACCAGGCAGCTGGGCGATTTGTGAAATGGGCTTGATCTGATCTCTAGGGGGGTGACTGCGGGGTCGTCGCCTGTCTTTGCTCCGGGAATTGAAACGATCCCGTTTCGAGCGATCGCGTTGTCCCGGTCGAGACGGGGACTGTTACTTGATCGCCAGTGGGTTGATGGGGGAGCCGACGGCTCCGGTGATCGGTAGGGGTGGGGCGGTGAAGAGGAAGGCATAGTTGCCGTCTTCTGCGCACGCCGCGGCGAGGTCGTCGAGGAAGAAGATCTCGCCGAAGGTCACGCCGGTATTACGGATCGACACCATATGGAGTGGTTGGAAGCAATCCTCGGTTTCGTTGGGTCTGACTTCGAGGCCCCACGTGTCTGTCGCGACGGCGGCAATCTCTCGTTCGTACAGCCAGCGCGCGCAGTACAGGGAAAGCCCAGGTGCCGGGCCTCCGCAGTATCCCTTCCAAGACTTTTGCTCGAGGCAGCGCGTCATCATGCCTGTGCGAACAAGCAGGATGTCTCCAGACTCGATCGTTACGCCGAGGGCTTCCGCACAAGCGTCTAGATCTTCGGGCATGATCGCCGTTCCGTCTTCGAGCCAGCGCGTTTCGCGCACGAGTGGCAGGTCGAGCAGGACACCGCGTCCGACAACGTCGGCTTTTAGTCGGTCGATTGAGTTCGCTTCGGCTCCGCTGCTGGTCACGAGTTTGATGTCGCGACCGTTGTACATAAAACCGTCGTAGTAGACGTGCGACAGGGCGTCCCATTGGGTTCCGCATTGGAGCGGCATGGTGATCGAATCGTCCGCGTAGCGGAAGCCGCCGGGCAAGTGATCCTGTGCGCCGGTTAGCGCATCCCCAGCGTCGGCGAGCATGACGTGGATCGGGTTGTGGCGGCCGCCTTTGCCCGACTGGGGGCCCTTGTCGTCAAAGGGGAGGGCGCACGAAATCACCCGGCCCGACCGCGGGATGGCGCACGCGTCAAGGACTCGACCCTTCGTAATGAAGTTGAGGGTCCCGCGTTCATCGTCGTCGCCCCAGCGCCCCCAGTTGGAATAGCGCTCGCCCCATTCGCGAACCGTTTGTGCATCAAGAACGGGTCTCATTGGATTTCCGCAGCCCGGTCCATTGACGCGAGAAGGGCTTCAACCGTCGCAACGTCTTCGGGTCGGTCGACCGCGACACTGTTCCAGCCTTCGATCTCGGCAACGCGAATCGCGACGCCATGTTCGAGGGCGCGCAATTGCTCTAGGGACTCGCGCAACTCGCCCGGGGTTTGCGGTAGCGCGGCATATTGCAACAGGAAGTCTCTTCGAAACGCGTAGATTCCAATGTGCTGTAGGAAGGTCGTGTTGGGGGCATTCGGGGCTGCGTAGGGGATCGGCGACCGCGAAAAATAGAGTGCGTGGCCATGGCGGTCGACGACGACCTTGACCCGACTGGGGTTGAGTGCGTCTGCGCCATCGGTTTGATGAACCAGGGTGGCGATCAGATCATCTTCGTTTTCGAGCAGCGCCTCGACCGCAGCATCAACCACGAAGCCTTTGATCAAAGGTTCGTCACCCTGAATGTTGACGATGATGTCGTCAGTGAGAGTGCTCGCGGCTTCCGCGATCCGGTCCGAGCCTGAGGGATGAGTCGGGCTCGTCATGACGACGGGAGCACCAAAGGATTCGCAGCAAGACGCGATGCGGGCATCGTCGGTTGCGACGAAAACTTGGCGCAGGGTTTTCGCTTCGCATGCCCCGCGCCACACGCGTTCAATCATGCTGACGCCCGCGATCTCCGCCAGCGGTTTGCCAGGAAAGCGCGATGCTGCGTAACGAACGGGGATGATGCCGACAGCACTCATATGGGAATATCCTAACCAATGCCCATTCGCGCCGCTGTCCTGCGCACGTTCTGCGTATTGTCCGCGCTATGCTCCGTGCCGCGTGGGTTGGGAATGCGATGGGGTGGACAGGGCAGTGGGCAAGAGTTGACTACAGAATCAGTTGACCCGAAGGTTCTCTTTTGGACTGGCGCATTCATCAACATGAGTGTTGTGGTCGGTCTCGCCATTTACGGAATCAGACAGCTCCGAGATGGCTTCCCTTCTCGACATCGATCGTTGATGATTACGGCGTCGCTGCTCGTCGTTGGGTTTATGCTTGCGTACGCGTTGAAGCTCGTATTTCTCGGACGCGAAGATCTTTCGGTGTGGAGTCAGGCCGCTGTCTGGACCCTGCGTTTTCACGAGACGTGTGTGTTGACAATGGTTGTGGGCGGCGCGCTTGCGCTGCGTTGGGGAAGCCAGCTTTGTACGACGCGTTCATTCACGTTGAACTCGGACGACCCGGAGGCGGACCCGGCGCTAGTCAATCGACATCGACGAGCCGGGCGGACCGCAGTGATCGGTGCGGTGCTTGGCCTTCTCTCCTCGGGGTTTGTGCTGATGGGGATGTACGCGCGTTTGTCGTGAGGCGTCTATTGCTTCGTGAAGCGTCTGGCATCCAGCAGAACAGCGCGACCCAGGTAGGCAGGCAAAGGCACGGTTGGCGTCGAAGTGGTCCGACTTCGAGTCCGGTTTGAGCTTCCCGCATAGACCCCTGCATCGATTTCCCAATTCGGCGAGAGTGTCTGGGGCACCCTCCGAATTAATCGTCGAGGATCTAGTTTGCTTGCGACTACCCGGGTCGCTTTGATCGGGTTCCTTATTGTTGTGGTACTTCGTGGTTGCGTTTCCTCTGCGGGGCGTCGTGACGAAGGTGCGAAGCGTTTCTTCAAGCGTTCGCACAATCGTGACTCCGAATTGTGAGCAGTTCCGAAGTGAGATGGTGGGCAAGACGCTGGCTGCGATAGGGGTCGAGGGTGCGATTGCGCGGCACGAGATGTGCCTCTCCATGAATCGCCGGGGGTCAATACCGTGAGGAAAGCGCTGATCCTTGGGTATCGGGACTTATTCGAAACTTCTTGAGTCGATCAAACAGTCTCGCAAGAAACGCATTTGGTCTTCGGCATGTTCCCCGGGGCAGGAGCCCTATTCGATCGCGTTGGTCATGCAGGAAGCGATTCCGAAGTTGTTGGGGCATGACTCACGTATCCTTGCCACCGATCTCGATTCGGACGTGCTCGCTCATGCGAAGCGAGATCTCTACACCGACGAGAGCCTCGCCGCGATTCATCCAGACCGTCTACGTACGTTCTCTAAGGGCGACGGAGGTGAGCGCCATGGTCAGAATCGAGTTTCGCGCCAACTTCGGGAATCCGCCGTGTTTCTGCATCTCAACTTAATGGATGCATGGCCCATGTGCGGATCGTTTGACGCGATCTTCTGCCGCAACGTCTTGATCTACTTCACCAAGGAAATGCAGCGCGTTCTTTTCGAGCGAATAGTCGATCTCTTGGGTGTTGTGAAATGTCTGTTTCTTGGTCATTCCGAGTCGTTGACGGAATTGAACGACCGATTTGAATACGCGGCAAGAAAATCTACCGGAAGGTGAAAGAGAGTCGGAACAGGACTCTTACCCCCATGCGTCGTACGTCTGGTCAAACGTGTTGGATCGTTTGAGCAGAAAGTCAGAGACGAGAATTCGACTCGCAGCTTCCGCAATTTTAACGGTGTTTTTTACAATCGAATTCGCGACGACGGCCTTCGGTTCGATGAACTTCTGTGAAGCATGGCACCAAGGATCATGCCCGCGACAAGAATACACGCGCCGGCGATCAACTCTGGGTGGCGTGAGCCTGCGCGAAGCTTCGTATTGTCGAACACCAGCCGGTTGATTTCAGCGCGTTGTGCACTGTCGGTCGCGCTGAGCGTTTCGTTCGACGTACGTAGTTTTTCGCCTTCGTCGGTCGTCGAGCTCAAGCGAGTGCGGAGGCCTGCAACTTCGATTTCGAGCTGAGCCAAACGCACGGTCGGAGGCGGTTTGGCATTGAGGTAGCCCTTTGGGATCCAGCCTTCGACCCCGTCTTCGAGTCGAACCTGGGTCCAACCCTCACCGCGGGTCATGATGGCGAGACCGTCTCCGGTCGCAACGCCGCCGAGGATCCGGTACTGGGTCCCCGCTCCGCTCCGCACGTTGAGTCGGATCTCGCTTCGAACCCAGGCGCGCTCCTGCGCGAGTGCGGGTTCGGGCGTGAGCGATGCGACAAATAGCGTCGCGATCGTAAGACCGAGCACCACTCCCGTTCTCAACAAGACCTTCAACATAATCTTCACGGACGTGCGACTGGTTCCATAACGATTTGTGTGGATCGTGACCTGGTTCGACAACGCGACTGTCCCCTCTTTCGAATTGGATCAACTAACGATCGTGCATTTCACTAGCAACTTCGTACGAAGTGAATTCCGGCCGCATTGAAACTCAGGTGCTCTGCGCTCCGCGATCCACTGCTTCTCGCTTAGACACTGGAGGTCGGGGAAACGTTCTTTCGCTCCCTCGCCCGGCGGGCAGCAAGGTACCAAAACTCCGCGATCGATTCGTTAATTTAGCAGCCGGCGGCGCGGGCATCGATCGCTCCCGGAGCCCAACCGTCCGGTTTCCCCGCCGCCAGCGCAACGACTTCGTCGATGCAGGGTTTAGGACCTTGAATCCAAAGCTCGAGGCGAACTCGGGTGGGTCCCCTGAAGGAGTACAGAAAGATGAATCGAAGTTTTGTCCTGGCGGTTGCATTGGTGTTTCTTGGGGCTGGTTTTGTCGCGTCGGCTGCCAGTGCGGGTACGTTCCACAAGCGTCAGGTTCGGCAGCGAGCGCGGATCGTGGCGGGTCTTGAGAGCGGATCTCTCGTGCACCGCGAAGCACGCAAGCTGCGCCGCGAGCAGAAGGCCATCAAGAACACCAAGGAACGCATGATCCACAACGATGGCAAGCTGGGGCCGAAAGGGCGATCGCGTCTGAATCGAATGCAAAACCGCTCTTCCCGGCACATCTTCCGCGCCAAGCACAACGCTCGGGCGCGAAAATCTCGCGGGCAGGGATAGAGGGAGTGGGGTAAACCCCGCTTCTATTTCGGCCAGAAGCCCCCTTAACCCAATATGCCGCGGGAGCGCAGTTCGGAGATCTGATCGGCGCTGCGCCCAGTTTCGCTCAGCACGTCGTCTGTGTGCTCTCCGTGGGACGGCGCCATGGAACGGGGGGCCCAAGGGGTGTCGTCGAAATCCACCGGCGACGAGGGCAAAAGCGTCGTTCCCACATCGTCGGGAACTTCGACGAGTCCACCCGCAGCATGCACCTGCGGGTCGGCGAGAACTTCCCCGAAGTTCTGCACGGGCGCCCACCAAAAGTCTTCCTCGGTTTCAAAGATTTCCGCCCATTCATCGCGACTCTTGGTCGCGAAGATCTCATCGAGTGCCTTGATGAGGTCCGGAGCGTTTTGCGCGCGGGTGGCCGTGGTGGCGAAACGCTCGTCGTCAATCCATTCGGGGTGTCCCACGGCGCGGGCAAGCGGCGGCCAGTGGCGATCGCCCTCTAGGCCGACCACCCAAAACCAGCGACCGTCTTTGTCCTGGTAACTGTTGACCGTGGGGTTCCCCATGGTCTTGCGGTCGGCCCCCATGATTTCGACGCCGAAGCGCAAGTTGATCGCGAGATCAAAACTCATGGTGTAAATGCCGTGGCGCAAAAGCGACGTCGACACGAGCTGGCCCTTCCCCGACTTCTCGCGAGCAAAGAGCGCGGCGGAGATTGCGCCGGCAAGTGACATGCCTGCACCGTGATCCCCCATGCCTCCGCGTTGAAATGGTGGATTGGCGCCCGGTGGCGTGAGCGCGTTGGCGATCCCGCTTCGCGCCCAGAACGCGGCGATATCGTATGCGGCCCGATCGCGATCCGGTCCCGCCATGCCGTAACCCGTGATGGCGCCATAGATAAGCCGTTTGTTGCGCGCGAGAAGGGTGGCAGGGTCTAAGCCGAGCCGTGCGAGTGCAGCGGGGCGGATGTTCGTGATGAAGACGTCCGCTTCGTCGAGGAGTTCGAGAGCGATGGCCTTGCCTTCGGGCTGCCCGACGTCGAGCACGATGCTGCGCTTACTTCGATTGTCCATTTCGAATGGCGGGTTGATGTCGAGATCGCCGCCCAACATTTTTGTAAACGAGCGCGCAGGATCGCCCATGCCCGGAGGTTCGATCTTGATGACGTCCGCGCCCCAGTCGGCGAGCACACCTCCTGCTGCAGGCCCTGCGACCCAGACTCCCATCTCGACAATTTTTACGCCGTCCATCGGTCCGGGCATAACGACTGCTCCTCGCTGTTCAGTTTTGAGTGCGACGCGCGTGTCGACACGAAGCTAACGCATTCAGTTCGAAAGCTCGTCGACCAAGCCCCATTGCAATGCCTGCTCGCTGTTGATGCGACGACCACTCAATGCCAGGTAGTTGGTTCGCTGGGCACCGATGCGGCGGGGCAGACTCACCGTACCTCCGGCACCCGGCACGAGACCCATCGAAACTTCGGGTAGCCAAAATGTTGCGTCCCGGTGCGCACGCACGTTTGAGGTGAACGCGGGAAGCTCGGCCCCGGCTCCGGCACACGCGCCATGGACCTCGCAGCGCACGCGATCTGCACAGCGTGCAAGCAAGCGAGCGGGGTTGCGCGTCGAACGAATGACATGGGCGGTCGCCGGGTCGGGCAGCGTGCCAAATTCTGCAAGATCTCCGCCGCTACAAAACGACGCGCCCGCGCCACGAAGCACAACGCTGCGAATGCTCGCGTCCGCATCGATGACTTGCAGCACTTCCGCAAAGGCGTCACGCATTTCAGCGGAGAATGCGTTGTGGCGCTCCGGGCGGTTCAAGGTGACGTGCACCGTCTCGGCGTCGCGAATCACAATGACCGCAGGCTCGTTCGCCGCGGCCGAGACGGAAGGGCGCTTACGGTCACGCAGCCACGTCGCAAACTCGGGGCCGCTTTGCAGCGTGGAATAGACGAGGGACTCGGCGGTCAAACCGTCATGTATCGAAAGGCCCCGGCTATGTCGTAAGAGTTGAACCATTGCGAGCGACGCTTGTGGGTTCGCCCTGATGTTGTGATCGAGGGTGGCGAGGTCAGTCTCGTCTTCGAGACAAACGTCGAACAGGGCGCTCCAGGCATGGCTTCCATTCGCTTGCGAGGGTTGTGCGATGGCGATCGTGGGACAGGCAAGTTGGGCGAGCGTCATTTGCGCGCGTTGGGCAGCTTCACCGTCAGCGGCCGGAGCAGTGTCTCGTAGGTCCACCACGAGCGAGGAAGCCCCGGTAAGCGCAGAAAAGTCTTCCATCGCATACGGAGACGCGAGGGCATCGATCGCTGCGGTCAAAGTCAGCGCGGGCGGGCTTGGTTCCATCACGGTCGAAGCCTTTCGTCGCGAACCCGCGCTAGTGACTCAGCTGGCGAATTGTTCGCGAACCTTCCGGCGCAAAAGCTTGCCGGTTTCGTTGTACGGAAGTTCGTCGGAGAACTGAATCTGCTCTGGCGTGCGGGACGATCGTAAGCGGTCTTTGACCCATTGTTGCAGCTCGCCTTCGCTCGCCGCTTTGCCTTGCTTCAGCACGACTGAAGCCACAACCGCTTCGCCCCATTGTTCGTCGGGGATCCCGATCACGGCGACGTCGGCGACGGCTTCGTGTTCGAGCATCACGTCTTCGATCTCGCCCGGCGACATGTTTTCGCCGCCTCGGACAATGATGTCGTCCATGCGGCCTTCGAGGAAGAGATAGCCTTCGTCGTCGAGGAAGCCGCCGTCCTTGGTGGGGAAGAAGCCGTCATCGAGAAGCTGGCTCCCCTTGCCCAAATACTCGCCGGAGACCTGGTCGCCGCGTACGTAGATCTCGCCGCGCTCGCCGGTCGCGACTTCGTTGCCTTCGTCGTTTCGAATTTCGACTTCGATGGTCGGGATAGGTTGGCCAACAGACGTGATCCGCTTGCGCACGGCGGCGTCGTCACTCGCCATGGCGGCGCGATGATCGTCGGGGCCGAGGATGGCGATGGTCGAGCTGGTTTCGGTGAGGCCGTAGGCGTTCGTGAAGTTGGTGTCGGGGAAGAGCTTCATTGCCCGTTCAATCACCGCTTGCGGCATTTTGCCGCCGCCGTACGAAATCGCTTTCAAGTCTGGAAGGTCAGCGCCGCGCTGGTCTTCGAGTGCTTCGACGATGCGCGAGAGCATGGTGGGGACCACCATCGCGTTGGTAATTTTTTCTCGCCGCGCGGTTTCGATCCACGACTCAGCCGTGAAATTCGGGAGCTGCACGATGCGACGGCCCGAGTAGATTGAGCTGGCGAGCGAGGCGATGCCGGCGATGTGATAGGGCGGAACACAGACCAACTGTGCCGCGTCTTCCTCGGCACTCATGAACTCAACCGTCGTTAAAATGTACGACACGATGTGTGAATGTCGAAGGACAGCAGCCTTCGGCGCACCCGTGGTGCCACTGGTAAAAAGCAGGATGGCGATTTCTTCGGGGTCCATCGACCATTCGGGATCAAGCCCAGCTGCGCCTGCGGCGCGGGTCTGTGAAATGAAGTCCGTGCGTCCGATTGCGTGACACTGGTCTCGACTCGCAAGGGATTCGGTTCGGCCGTCTTCGCAGAGCAGGACCGCGGGTTCAACCCGGGTGAGCAGCGCGTCTAGCTCGTCTCCAGTCAGGCGGTAGTTGAGCGGAACAAACGGAATCCCCGCCCACGCGGCGCCAAATAGCGCGGTCGGAAACGCGAAGCTGCTTTCGTCGAGCATGGCAAAGTATTCGGCGCCCGCTGAACGCGCTTTTTCGCCAGCAACGGACGAGGCCTCGAACAGTTGCGCGTAGGTGAGGTTTTCGTCGCCGTTCGTCAGAGCGACCCGGTCGCCAAAGCTCGACTGGGCCATCTCGAGCAGCATCATAAGGTTCATAGGATCATCCTGAGCGTTGCGACGTGGCGTCGTGTCGATGACAACTCAATGAAAAATCAACAACAACGTGCTGTCGTGCGTGGGGTGTTCTTTCGGTAGCGCGCAACCGACTTCGCCGGGTTGGGCGAAGGATCTGTTGACGACCGCGTGAGTCGTTGGCGTGTCCGACGAGGCGAGCCGCGTCGACCCGCCAAGACGACCCTTGGTCCGAAGACGTTAGTCCGAAGATGGGAGAGGCTTTGCGCCCTTGATTGTAAGCGCGGCGCCCCCGGCGGCGAGCGTTCCTTCGCCGGGCTTGGTGCAGAGGACTTCGAGATCGCCTGCTTCGTTGACATAGCGCTTACCGATCTGGGTTCCGTCCTTCGCGCCGTCCGCGATCTCGCCCGAACCTTCTCCTCCCATTGCAATCAGTGCCGCGCCGCCACACGTGATGTCGACTTCGTCTTTCGGTGCGCCGACGACCATGACTTCCGTTGAGCACACCGCGCTCTTGAGTCGTGTTCCTGCCTTTAGTAGTGCCATCATTACTCCTTCAATCGTGGTTCGCAGAGCACCTTGTTTGGGGCGCACAAAATTGCGCCCGGGTCTGCGTTATTGCAATCGTGTTCTTTAACTGGCTTGACTGGCCTGATTTGATCGGCCTGGTTTGTCGATCTTGTGCCGCGGGTCGGTTCTTGCGTGAGAAACAGGCTCACCGCTTGTGCAGCGTGTCCGATCCGTTGGTGGGTTGTGTCCGAAACACGGCCGAAATTGAGGTCGGCCAATCGGCCAAGGGCCGCGAAAATAAATGTTTTCTGGCGGGAATGCTAGCCTGCTCGCCCGCTGCTCCCAAGTGATCGAGTGGCCAGAGGGACCCTGCATTGTCCATAGACCGATCAGTCTCTACCGCAACTTCGAATGATCTCCCCCTCCTCTCCAGGACTGGGTTCGTGACGAGTTACGCAGCGCGTATGTTGTCTGATTTGGGTGTCGGGGGGATCAGTCAGTGCATCGATGTCCCAGAACAGGGCGAACACGAGCAGCTTCGATGGGCGCGAAGCGGAGGCATGGCCTTGTCCGGCAAGGCCGGGAAGCTGCCGCTGCTCGCCCCGGCTCCGCTGGCCGGTGCCGCGGCCGCGGCCCTCGTCGCGTTGCGCGCGCTTGCGGGCAATCGCTGGACAGGAGGCGAGCTCGATGGTGCTGCGCTTCTGGGCGAACGTGCGGCGATCTTCGACTACGCAAGGTCTGGCGACGTTGCGCCGGGCCAAAGTTGTCGGCTCATCGAAACCAAGGACGAATGGTTGGCGGTGAATCTCGCGCGCGAAAGCGATCGAAATTTGCTCCCCGCGTGGTTGGAAACGGAGGCGGCCCATCCTGAATCGGGCGCTTGGGAAGTTGTTCAGCGAGTCTTCGCAGAACGAGGAAGTGACGATCTCCTCTCTCGTGCGCGCCTCATGGGAATGCCCGTTGCGCCCGTTCGCCGGTTCTCGCCAGGTGCGCCGGATTGTCCGCCTTGGTTCGAAGCGCATGCAATCCCAAAACAGACTCAGCCCGCACCCGGCGCACGCCCCGTCGTGCTCGATCTGTCGACGCTCTGGGCCGGACCGTTGTGTGGACATCTTCTTGGGCTCGCCGGAGCCCGGGTGATCAAGCTCGAAAGTTTGTCACGGCCGGACGGTGCGCGGCACGGTCCGGCTGCGTTCTTCGACCTACTGAACGCAGGCAAGGAAAGTGTTGCGGTCGACTTCACGTCAAAGGCGGGACGGCATTCTTTTGAAGCATTGCTTGAGCACGTAGACATCGTGATCGAAAGCGCGCGCCCCCGGGCTTTGCGGCAACTCGGCATCGTCGCGGAAGATTGGATTGCCCGTCATCCGGGACGCACGTGGTTGAGCATCACGGGCTACGGCCGAAGCGAGCCCGAGGCAAACTGGGTCGCGTTCGGTGACGACGCGAGCGCGTCCGCTGGGCTTTGCTGGGCAGCTGCGGACTTGAATCGCGGCGATGACGGCCCACCGTCGCCGCTGTTTTGCGGTGACGCAATTTCCGATCCGTTGACGGGCTTACATTCGGCCGTCGCCGCACTTGCGAGTTGGCAGTCTGGACGAAGCCAACTGATCGATGTTTCTCTCTGTGCCGTTGTTCGCTTCATCCTCGACCAGGCAGCCGAACTCGAAGGTCAAGCTGTGGACGTGTCCGTCGAGCAAGACGCCCAGGAGCGCGAACGCGTACGCGTCGGCGATGCGAGTGAGGTTGTGGCACCTCCGCGCGCGCGGGCCGTTGTCGCTCGGGCTTCATCGTTGGGCGCAGATACGCAAAGTACCATGGCATCGTTTGGGGTCTCCGCGTGAGCGCACTCGTCATCCAACATGCAGAGCTGCAAGACGGCCGCATCGCCGACGTTCGAATCGAACGAGGCCGGGTGGTCGAAATTAGCGACGAAGTTTCGAGCAAAGGCGCCGGTCGCGTGGTGGACGCACATGGAGGTGCGTTGCTCCCAGGCTTACACGATCACCATATCCATCTCTTTGCACTCGCTGCAGCGCGCGCATCTGTCGCATGTGGTCCGCCCGAAGTGACGAGCGACGAACAATTGCATCTTGCACTCATGGGGGCACAGGTCACGTCGGGCTCGATCCGCGGGGTCGGCTATCACGAATCGGTCGCGGGCGAATTGAATCGCTACAGACTCGATTCGTTGGCACCCGAAGGCGTGCCAGTTCGGGTGCAACATCGAAGTGGTGCAATGTGGATCCTGAATTCTGCGGCGATCGATGCCTACTCGCTCTCGCAGGGGCCGTGGCCCGAGGGCGTTGAACGAAATGCGGCCGGCGAATTGACGGGAAGGATCTATTACCAAGACACGTGGCTACGAGGGCGTCTCGGCGCAGCTTCGATCCCCGATCTTGCGGCCGTGGGACGCGAGCTTGCTTCCTGCGGCGTCACGGCCTTGATGGATGCGACTCCGGACAAGGACCGGTCGGACATCGCGGCGTTAGAACGCGCAATAGAAGAGGGCGCGCTACCGCAAAAGGTGACTGCCATGGGCAGCGCGGCGCTTGATACGCTTTCAGGCAGTCTCGTCGAAGTCGGCCCCGTCAAGGTCATGTTGCGTGAACCTGCGCTTCCCGAATTCGATGAGTTGGTCAAGCTCATTCACACCGCGCACATCGCAAAGCGCGGGGTCGCTTTTCATTGTGTGACGCGGGCTGAACTCGTGATGGCTTGTGGCGCGCTACGTGAGGCGGGGCCTCTGCGAGGAGATCGCATCGAACATGCGTCTATCGCCCCACCCGAGCTCGTGGCCTTGTTATCCGAATTGGACGTGTGGGTGGTGACGCAGCCGGGTTTCGTGTTCGAGCGAGGAAAGGCGTACTTGCGTGACGTCGAGCAGGCGGACCATCCGTGGTTGTACCGCGGGCGTGGCTTTTTGGACAGCGGTGTTGCGCTCGGCGCCGGGACGGACGCACCCTACGGCGCAGCCGATCCATGGGTTGCGATTCGCGCCGCGGTTGACCGCACCACCCGGGAAGGCGCGACCCTCGGCGGCGCAGAAGCATTGACCCCCGAGCGCGCGCTCGCCCTCTTTACCTCTCCAATTTCGTCTCCTGGGGAGTTGCCCGCATCGATTGCACCCGGGGGCGAAGCCGATTTTTGCTTGGTCGACTTACCCTGGCGTGAGTTTCGGGAAAAGCTCTGTCGAGAGCATGTCGCGATGACGGTTTGTCGGGGCAAAGTGATCTGGGATCGGGGCACCGACGGGAACGCTTAGCAAATTGACGGGTGATTCCTCGAACAGGGCCCTAGTTTTGGACACGATGACTCGTTACTTCGCATCGCGGCTTCGCGCGATGACATGCGCGCTGTGTTGCCTTGTTGTGACCGTGCCGACATGGGCGGCCCCACCGGGCGAGCGTCCTTAGTCCGTAGTCCCGAGTCCCGAGTGGCGAGCCGCCAAACGATGATATCGCGTCGGATGCGTTACTCGGAGTTGAGCCCCTCATGCATCCGCTCAACGGCTTCGATGTAGTCGTTGATCAGCTCGTCAATGAGGTTCTTGGCTGGCAGGATTTGATTCATGCTTCCCACGATTTGCCCGACCGGGTTGAAGGCCACGTCCTGGGATTTTGCTGCGTAGATGCTTGTGCGCATCACCATGTCCATCGTGACCAACCCCTGTAGCGGCATCCCAAGTGGTTGTGGGTTTTCGGGGTTTTCCCAAGCCTCGGTCCATGCGTTTTTCAGCATGCGCGCCGGTTTGCCCGTCACCGACTTTGAACGAATCGTGTCGCGGCTTCCCGCGTTCAGCAGCGACTCTTTCTGTTCCATCGGCGTCGATGCTTCTTTTACTGTGAGCCAGATCGACCCGCACCAGATCCCTTGGGCGCCGAGCGCCATGGCGGCGGCCATTTGCCGACCTGAACCGATGCCGCCTGCGGCCAGAACCGGAACGGGCGCAACCGCGTCGATCACTTCCGGCCACAGCACGACGCTCCCGACTTCGCCGGTATGCCCCCCGCCTTCGTGACCCTGGGCGATAATGATGTCGACGTCGGCGTCCTTATGACGAAGCGCTTGCTTCGCACTGCCACACAGAGCGGCGACCAAACGACCGGATTCATGGATGCGCTTGATCACATCGTCCGGCGGTGTGCCCAGAGCGTTCGCGATCAGCTTGACGTTCGGGTGCGAAAGCGCGACATCGATCTGCGGGTTCGCGGTCGCTTCGGTCCAGCCGAGTAGGCCCATCTGTTCAACATCAGAGGGGAGTTCCGGGACGCCATGGTCCGCGAGTAGCTTGGCTGCGAAGTCTCGATGCTGTTGCGGCACAGCGGCCATCAACTGTTCTTCGAGCTTTTTCGGATCGGATTCGCCCATGCCTTCGTACTTCTGAGGGATGACCGTGTCGACGCCGTACGGCTTGTCACCGATGTGCGCGTCGATCCACAGACATTCGCGCTCGAGCTGCTCGGGGGAAAAGCCGACCGCGCCAAGCACCCCCATCCCACCTGCCTTGCTCACGGCGACGACGACGTCGCGGCAGTGAGTGAAGGCGAAAATCGGAACATCGATGTCGAAGCGTTCGCAGAGTTCAGTGCGCATTGGGCCGGGTTCTCCATGCTGGGGTGTCGCGGGAGCTTAGCCCCGCCGATCACAAAGGCTTTCGTCGCTGTCGAAATATTTGCGAGTACGCGCGAGACTTTTCAAATCCGCCTCAACTCCAAAGGACTGATCATGAAAAAACATCAATTGTTCCACTTCGTGCTCACTTTGTTCCTCGCCACTGCGATTCCCAACTTCGGGAAGGCAAGTGACGAAGTCAATGTTCGCACTGTCGTGGTCGCGGACGGGATATCGATGCTGATGGGACGTGGGGGGAACGTTGCGGTCAGTCACGGGGGAGACGGCACGCTGATCGTGGACGACGACTACGCTCAAGTTTCAAAGCAAATTTTGTCCGCGCTTGATGCACTGGGTGCATCGCAAGTCCGTTATGTGCTCAACACGCACTGGCACGCAGATCACACCGGTGGAAATGAGCGCATGAATGCAGTTGGGGCGGTCATCGTGGCGCACGACAATGTGCGCGAGCGCATGAGTCACGAACACGTAAGTGCAGCGCTCGGGCGGACCACGAAGGCATCGCCCACGGCTGCACTTCCTACGGTCACATTCAGCGAACAGGCTTCACTGCACTTCAATGGTCTGACGATTCGTGCGGAGCACGTCGCGCCTGCGCATACCGACGGTGATGCGGTGATCTACTTCGAGCCCGCAAACGTCGTGCACCTTGGTGACCTCTACTTCAACGGGATATACCCATTTGTCGATTTTTCGAGCGGCGGCGAACCGCGCGGGATGATTGCCGGAGTCCGCGGTGTCCTTGCGCGCATTGATGACCACACCAAGGTGATCCCCGGCCACGGCAAACTTTCGAATCGCGGCGAACTCCAGGCCTATCACGACATGCTCAAAACGATCTGCGACCGGATCGACGTCGAAATCAAGAAGGGAACGGGCCTCGACGATATCGTGGCGATGAAGCTCACTGCGGACTACGACGAACGGTGGGGGTCGGGGTTCTTGTCGCCCGACCGGTTCGTGCGCGTACTCTACGCGGGGCTCGTTGACTAGCCGGGCCGCGAAACCCTCAACTACACCAATAGCCCCGGCCGTTGTCCGCAGAAGACTTGTCCGGTGTAGCCGTAGTCGACGAACAAATTCACTCCGCTTACAAAGCGAGACGCTTCGCTGTTGAGCAAGATGAGGGGTTCCGCCATTTCTTCGGGAGTCGCGTTGCGACCGATCGGCGCCTGGAAGTGTTCGTCCATGGCTTCCTTCGGGATCTGTTCATGAAAGGCCGGCATCATTGGCGTGTCGGTGGGAGCAGGACTCAAACAATTGATGCGAATGCGTCGTGCGCTTAGCTCCGCCGCACGACGGTACGTGTAGCCGATGATGGATTGCTTCGAAAAAAGATAGCCGTTCGCGACGTCGGGGTTGGCTTCGCACCAAGCCTTGGCACTTTCAAAGTCGGGCGTGTCGAGAAACTCGTGAACCTTCTCTTGGTTCTTCGGGTAGCCCATGCCAGCGACTGACGTGATGCTCGCGATGGCGCCACCGTCTTTGATCCGCGGGAGTAGCGACTCGGTGACGTGGCGTAGGCCCACGATGTTTACCAGGCATGTGTCGAGTGCCGAGAAGCGCGGCGCACCGGGAAGGCCGGCGCAGTTGAATAGACAATCGATCTCGCCTTCGATTTCGCCAAGGGCGTTGTCGATCGACGCTTCACTCATCAGGTCGACTTTGATCGCGCGATGCACACTCGCCTTGATGTCCTGCACGTCGAGAGCGAATACTTCTGCACCCATGTCTGTGAGTGTCTGCGCACACGCAGCTCCCATTCCAGATGCCGCGCCGGTTACGACACAACGCTTTCCGTCATATTTGAGGATGTCCGTCATTTTCGGCAGGTCTCCATGCTCGCGTTTCTAAGAGGTTGGGTGTTTTGATGTGATGCGATCGTAGTCGATGCACCACCCCGTGCAATTGAAACGCGAGTTCGGTGCAGCCAGATCCGCTCGCGTTCGTTGAACGTGAGTAGGCCCCGTATTTGTCGTGGTCTAGCTTTTTGGAGGGTCGACGTGCCCCCGCAAACCCGCAAAGCTTGCGTCCGATTTGGTTCCTTTAGATTCGAGGCCCTCCATGTACATCGGTTACGACGAGTCCCAGGAAACTCTGCGCAACGAATTGCGCGCCTACTACGCCAAGCTGCTAACGCCCGACGTTCGAGCGGCTCTGCGCGAGGGGCACGGCGTGGGCAGTGCGATGCGCAGCGTCGTGCGGCAAATGGGAGAAGACGGTTGGCTCGGGATCGGTTGGCCCGTGGAATACGGAGGCCAAGGCCGCAGCGCCATCGAGCAGTTTATCTTCTTCGACGAATCGATGCGCGCAGGCGCTCCGGTCCCAATGCTTACGGTCAACACCGTGGGGCCGACCCTCTACAAACAGGGTTCGCAGGAGCAGAAAGATCACTTCCTTCCCCGGATCCTGAAGGGCGATGTTCATTTTTGCATTGGCTACACCGAGCCCAACGCCGGCACGGATTTGGCCGCATTGCAGACCCGGGCAGTTGCCGATGGCGACGACTTCATCATCAACGGGCAAAAGGTGTTTACCAGCCTTGCGAGTGACGCGGACTACATTTGGCTCGCGACCCGTACCGACCCCGATGTTTCAAAGCACGCGGGGCTTACGATGTTCCTCGTCGACATGAAGACACCCGGAATTACGGCCGAGCCAATGGACCTGCTTTCGAGCCACAACATCTGTACCACGTTCTTCGACAACGTTCGCGTTCCAAAGAGCGCACTCGTGGGTGAACTCAACAAGGGTTGGAAGCTCATCACCGGCCAACTCAACCACGAGCGCGTCACGATCTGCTCACCCGGGATGCTCGAGTCGGTCTATGACGAAGTCCTCGAGTGGTCTCGAGAAACAAAACTCACCGACGGTCGTCGCGTGATCGACCAGGAATGGGCGCAGATCAACCTCGCCCGGGTGCATGCCGGGCTTGAGTTTTTGCGGCTTTCGAATTGGAAGGTTGCCTGGCAGGCGACCGAAGGCGAACTCAATGTGGCCGACGCGTCAGGGATCAAAGTCTTTGGCACAGAGTGGTATCTCGAGTCGTTTCGTTTGATGATGGAAATTATGGGCCAGCGGTCGTACCTGCGAGCCTCGTCCCGGGAAGCGCTGCTCTTGGGCCATATCGAGACGATGTACAGGAGTCTCTTGATCCTGACCTTTGGCGGTGGCACGAATGAAATTCAACGCGACTTGATCGGCATGTTTGGTCTCGGATTGCCTCGGGCCCCTCGCTTTTAGTCGTGCTGGGTTCTTTTCATCGTCCCGTCCTTCGAACGAAACGCAAAGCAAACTGCAAAGAGAGACCCCATGAACTTTTCCTGTAGTGACGAGCAGCTAGCCATCGCCGAACTCGCCAAACAGATCATGTCCGACAAAGCCACCCAGGAGCGCATGACCGAATTGGAAAAGTCGGAGGGTCCGCGTTTCGATCCCGACCTTTGGCGCGAAGTTGCGAAGTCCGGGGTGCTTGGGATCGCAGTCCCCGAAGAATTCGGCGGCGCCGGTATGGGGTTCTTTGAACTGTCGTTGATCGCAGAGCAGGTGGGGCGCACCACCGCACCCATTCCGCTGATCGAAACCGCGGTGATGGCCGCGCTCGCAATCGAGAAGTATGGAAGCGAAGCGCAGAAGCAGGCGACGCTCCCACCGCTCACCAAGGGTGAGATCATCATGACTGCGGCCTTAGTCGAAGAAGGGGCTGATCCTGAAGTCCCCGAGACTCGGGCCATCGCGGACGGCGACGGGTTCAAGCTGAGCGGTTGCAAGATCTGCGTTCCGGCGGGCGATCTCGCCAATTTGGTTCTCGTCCCTGCGCGTACAGCCGACGATCGACTCGGCATATTTTTGGTCGACCCGACCAGTTCGGGATGTACGGTGATTGCGCTCGAGACCACCAGCGACCAGCCTGAAGCCCAGATCGAATTTGACGGGGTCGAAGTGGGTGCCGACGCATTGCTTGGAAGTTTCGAACAAGGCGCGGAGATCCTTCTGTTCATTACCGAGCGAACCAACGCTGCGCTTTGCTCGCTCGCGCTGGGCGTCTGCGAAGAAGCCCTGCGTCTTACCGCGGACTACACCAAGGGTCGCGAACAATTCGGGCAGGCCATCGCGACGTTCCAAGCTGTTGGCCAGCGCGCGGCCGACGCCTTTATCGACACCGAAGCCATTCGGCTGACTTCCTGGCAGGCCGCTTGGCGTCTCGCGCAAGGCCTACCGGCCGCGTCGCAGATCGCCACTGCCAAGGTCTGGGCCGCGGAAGCTGGACACCGGGTTGTCCACACGGCGACTCATCTTCACGGTGGCATGGGAGTCGACAAGGACTATCCGCTCTTTCGCTACTTCACCTACGCACGGCAGCTCGGCCTCACGCTCGGCGGACCGACTTCTCATCTGATCAAGCTCGGGAAGATGCTCGCAGCCGGGACCGCATAACCAACTCATTCCCCTCTCACCAGTTTTGGACCCGCGACTCGGGAAACGTCGCGACCCCATATAAAAGGAAAACAACATGGCGAACCTTTCGGATAAACAAATCACAGCGTTTCAAGAACTGCTGGACCGACGCGAAATCGACGACCTGTTGATTCGCTACGCGACCGCTGTCGACACAAAAGATTGGGATCTCTGGGAAACCTGCTTTACCGAAGACGCCTTTGTTGACTATGAGTCGGCCGGCGGGATCAAGGGCAAACGCCCCGAGGTTCGCAGTTGGCTGGAGAAGACCTTGGTCATGTTTCCGATGACCCAGCACGTCGTGAGCAATCGCGTCGTAGAAATCGACGGCGACAACGCGACCGCGCGCTCAGTCTTCTACAACCCCATGGGCTTGGCCCAAGGTGAATCGCGACAGATGCTCTTTTTTGACGGCGGCTACTACAACGACAAGCTCATCAAGACGGACGCGGGCTGGAAGATCGTGCAGCGGATCGAAGAGTCGTCTTACTCGACGCGACTCAGCGAGGTCATGAAGCCGATGAAGCAGAGGTGAGAATCTCTGCTTCGAGGTCTTTCTAGAATAATACTTCCAAGTGACCGAAAATGCGCTGGAATTCTGGATCAGAGACGAACGTCGAAAACACCAGGGTGTGCTCGCCAAGGCGAACCGCTCGCAACTTCCAGAACTGCTCCCCGCGCTTGGCGGCGCGATCGCGGTACTGCGAGACATCGCCTTCGTGGACTAGGTTGTTCAGCGAGTCGAAGACTACGACACCGCGCTCGCGCATGTACTGCTCGCTAGCGAAATGTTCGTGGGCGATGGTTCCACGTTCTTTGAGCGGCGAACGCGCGATGTGTGGATCGTTGAGTCCCCGGAAGTCGAGGGTGGGCCAGCCGGCGTAGTAGGGCAGTGCGCCCGCACCGCCGACACAAAGCATCACGTCTTTGGGAAGCACGCCGGCCTCGATATAGCCCGCAATGATCTTCCCCTGCCGCGCACGTTCGCTTGCATAAGCGCGCGTGCGGTCGATCGACTCGACGTCATGGCGATCGAGTTTCGCTGCTTCTGAAATCGATCCGAGGTGCGTCGTCAGCAGCAGGGCCGCCGCTACCGCGGCGCCGAGAATCGTAAACCCAGGACCGCTCGAATCTCTCGAGTCCATTAGCGCTCGGATTCCCTCCGCGATGAGCCAATAGAGTGTGGGCAGGATCACGACGAGGAAGCGGAACTCGAAACGCCCGCCGCCGATCGAGGCGAGGTAGGTGCAATATACGAGCGCGCTGGTTAGGAAAAAAACGTGGGTGAATTCGCGGCTGCGCAGCACGCCGAGCAGGATCAGGGGGAGGTAGTAGGCGATTTTGTAGTCCGCCTGGAAGATAGAAAAGTAGTGGCCGGCTTGCTCGAGCCAGAGCCCGTTGACCTTGGCGTAGAAGGTGTTGGGAAGCCAGTCGCCGTAGTAGCTGTAGCGCCAAAGAAAATGTGCACCGACGATCAATACGTATGGAAGTACCCAGACAAGAAGATCCTTCGCGCGCGCTCGACCGATTGACACCTGTGCGAGAAAGAAAACGCCGGCAATGAACATGAACAGGCCGGCTTCGGGCCGCGTGAGTGTCGCGATCGCAAAGAGGACTGAAGACAGAAACGCGCCATGTTTCGCTTCGTCTTTTCGCTCCTGGACAAAGCGTAGCTGCGCGGCCAGCACGAGTAGCGTGAAGAACTGCGTGGCCAAGCCGCTCGTCGACCAAGCGGTAAAGCTGCGCGAAAGTGCGAGCGTGAGCAGGGGAAGCCAAACCAACGGATGCGTTGCGTGCAGTCGATCCGCGGCGAAGCGACCGAGCAGGAACAGGACACCGAGCCCACTTGTGATTCCCAATGCGTTGGAAAGCGCCTCCGGCGCGATCCCCAAGCGGATGCCCGCGGACATCATCAGGACCCACAAGAAATTCGTATAGCCTTCGACGAATTCTCCCGGGTTCCACACCACCCCAAGGCCCTGGGCCAGATTCTTTGCGTAGCGGAACGTGATGAAGGCGTCGTCGCCCAGGAAGGCGTAGCGTTCAACGTTCGCGGCGTAGATCATCACCACCGCGAGGGCGGCCACCGAGACCACCAGAGGGCGTGAGCGGGGACTTTCGAGCCATGCTGTGAGCGCGCCGGTGGATTCTTTCATGAGCCGCCATTCGGGTAGTGGCTGACTCGCCCTGACCCGGTTACGGGAATGTACCGGAGCCCCGCATATTGTCCGAGGTGCAGTTGGTTTCGTGCAGTTTCCAGGCTCCGCAGTACGGGCACGCTCTCGAATGCGCAATCCACTGGCAATTTACGAGGCATTTCTCGAAAGGCAGTAAAAAACTCTTGCCCGACATCGAATGAAGGCGGTACGGGGCTGCGCCGCCCCATGCGCCACAATTTCGAGGGGAGGGCCGAGTTGCAGCAACACCGGTCCATCACGCCGACGCCAACACCCGTGCTACGAGCGAACGAAAAGCCTCGAAGCCGATGGCAGCGGCGTGAATGCGTCGATCTGCTGGAGCATCCCGAAATTTTCGCAGCTGAAGTCCTGAATTCGTTTGGCGCGGCCGAAACCTAACCGCTCCGGCAATCGCGCAGCTTACGCCTCGCCGTTGAGCGCCCTCGGAAACGTCTGCAAACCCAGCCCAGCCAACTCTTCGAGGATTCGGACAACCTGGCGGCTGTACCCGAATTCATTGTCGTACCAGACATAAAGAACGCAGCTACTGCCGAGGCTGATCGTGCTCTTCGAATCGACGATCGCCGCATAGCGATTTCCGACAAAGTCACTGGATACAACTTCGTCCGAATTCGTGTAATCGATCTGGTTGACGAGGTCGCCTTCGAGGGATCGCTTGAGTAGGTGTTCGTTCAACTCGTCGACCGACGCATCCTTATCCAATTCGAGATTGAGGATGGCGAGCGAAACGTTCGGCGTGGGAACACGCACTGCGTTGCCCGTGAGCTTGCCTTCGAGTTCGGGGATCGCTTTGGAAACGGCCTTGGCGGCACCCGTCGACGTGATCACCATGTTGAGCGCTGCCGCGCGTCCGCGTCGCGCCTTGCGGTGATAGTTGTCGATCAGGTTCTGATCGTTTGTGTAGGAGTGGCAAGACTCGACATGACCGTGCTTGATCCCAAACGCTTGGTGGATGGTGTCGAGAATGGGCACGATCGCATTCGTGGTGCAGCTCGCGGCGGACAAAATGTTGCCCATATCGCAGATGCCCTTGTGGTTTACGCCATACACGATGTTTTGGATGTCGTCTTTGCCAGGCGCAGTGAGCAACACCTTTGAAATCCCGGGAGACTTCAAGTGTTGTTCGAGTCCTTCGCGGTCCGACCACTTGCCGGTATTGTCAACCAGCAAAGCGTCGTCGATGCCGTAGCTCGTGTAGTCGACCGAGTCCGGGCTGTCGGCGTAGATCACGCGGACGAGGTTACCGTTGAGAATCAGGGCGTTCTCTACTTCGTCTAGAAGTACGCTTCCCTTGAAGAGGCCGTGGACTGAATCGCGTCGGAGCAAGCTTGCTCGCTTGGCGAGGTCGTCTTCTCCACCCTTGCGAACGACGATGGCTGCGAGGCGAAGGTTTTCGCCGCCACCTGTCTTTCCGACGAGGATGCGCGCAACGAGGCGACCGATCCGGCCGAACCCGTAAAGGACAACGTCCCGGGGTTTGTCGAGAACAGACTTACGTCCCGTGTCGACTTCAGAAAGTGATTCCGCGACGAAATCTGACATGCTTTGCACGCTGCCCTTCATTCGCAGGTGCGTGAGCAAGTTGCCAATGTCGATGCGAGCGGGGGATAGGTCCATCGAGCAGATCGCTTGGAGCAGCGGCAGGGAGTCGGCGGTCTTGATGTCCGACATGGCGATCTGGCTGGCCGCTTGATGAAAATTAATGATGTCCATCGGAGATCGGTTGACCAACGAGTTGCCGTAACACGTGATGATGACACCGTGCTCACGGTAGAGCTTGCCAACCAAAGGAAGCATTGCTTCCGCGCATTGTTCGTTTCGCTTCCACTCGCGAAGATAGGAGTCTGCTTTTTGGTTCCGCATCTGAGCTCGATCCTTGCTGGGCCGGGGAAGTGCAGTGGTCTGACATCAATGAACGCACGATGCCCATGGTCCCGTTACGTCGGTCCGGCCGGGAGGCCAACGATGAGGGCGCTCAGTATAGATCTCGGTATCCCGCGTCGGGAGACCTCGTCGCGATCTCCCCCCTCGGGTATCGGCCAGTAGTGATCGAAGAATTAGAAAGAAGCTCCCCCGACTCGAAACCGAGTCGGGGGAGAAAGTGTGGTTTTGAGCTTTACGATGACCGTTAACCGAGCAGCTGTAGTGCAGAATGGGTCGAAACGTTGGCCTGACCCAGGACGGACACACCCGTCTGTTGCAACACTTGGTTGCGGGTCAGCTCGGCAGTTTCGGACGCGAAGTCGACGTTGCGAATCTGCGATTCCGCAGCAGCGGTATTTAAAATCGCTACTGCAAGAGACCGAATCGTCGACTCGAGCCGGTTCTGCACCGTCCCGAAGCTCGCGCGTAGACTTGCAACCGTTGAGATCGCGCTATTGAGAGTATCGATTGCACTGGTCGCGCCGGCCGGGGTCCGAGTTCTTTGTGAGAAACAGCAAGTTGTTGTTCGCGATTCTGGATACCGCGTTCGGTGACACTGATCTGTGCGTCTCGAGACGCGAGGTCTTGGTCGCGTCCGGCGAGGGTGCTTCTCGACGGCTCGATCGATGCCTTGGCTTCTTCGAGCTCGGCTTCTACGCGCAAAGAAATATCGATGCGCAGGACTTCGGTCTGCGCACGTGCAAGGGCGACGGCATTGTGAAGTTCAGCGTTGGTTTCGCGCGCGACACCGAGTGCCAGACGCAAAGCTTCGACTTTATCCGCAGCTGATTTTCCTTCTCGCTTGCAAAGCGAACAGCAGCGAAGAGCCCCTGCGGTTAAGCTCTGGGTTCGCTTGGTGGACGACCGCCAGCCGCTTTCGATAGATGACCGGAGAACCCATGATCGAGCTCTACAGCTTTCCCACACCGAACGGCCACAAGGTCAGTATTGCGCTCGAAGAACTTGGGCTCGACTACGAGATCGTCCCGATCAACATCGCTCGCGGCGACCAGTTCTCGGAAGAGTTCCTGCGCATCAGTCCGAATAACCGCATCCCTGCGATCGTCGATCTTGACCCCGCGGACGGAGGCGATCCACTTTCGATCTTCGAATCTGGAGCGATTCTCGTTTACCTCGCGGACAAACAGGGCGCGTTTATCGGAGACAGTGTTCGCGGGCGAACGGTCGTGATGGAGTGGTTGATGTGGCAAATGGCGAACTTTGGGCCAATGCTCGGGCAACTCGGCCATTTTCGAAACTACGCGAGCGAGCAGATCCCATACGCGCTCGAACGTTACGGGAATGAGGTCGATCGGTTGTACGGGATCCTCGACGAGCGGCTGGAGTCGCGTGCGTACGTAGCGGGCGACGACTATTCGATCGCAGACATGGCGATTGGTCCTTGGGTCGCGTTTCGCGGCATGCACGGAGTCGAACTCGCAGACTATCCTCACGTGAGCCGCTGGTACACGCAGATCACGTCTCGTCCCGCTTGGATTCGCGGCGTGGAAGAGGGCAAGGAGCAATGGGGAGCCGAGCCCATGGGCGATGACGCAAAGAAATTATTGTTCGGGCAACGTCGTCGCGGCTAAGCGTGGGAGCGTCGCGCCTTGCGTGCTCGATGGAAACGTTCAGTTTTGCTGTCTGTAACGATTAAGTGTTGCTCGGGTTTCCTTTGGATTGGGATCGCT
>LWDU01033269.1_pt1 | contig 60812 bp, 54 predicted proteins | sample 727161 | NCBI WGS metagenome assembly LWDU01 (sample SAMN04566230, study PRJNA314399) | hydrothermal vent metagenome | isolation source: deep sea hydrothermal plume seawater | place: Mexico: Gulf of California, Guaymas Basin | collected 2004-07-11
TGGAACCAGACCCGCCATGGTATCGATGTCAGCATGGAGAGTATCACTATTGCTTCCGGCGTCCACCCCGGCCTTATTGCGACCTTAAAAACAGTGGCACCACCTGGCTCGAAAGTGCTGATGAATACACCGACCTATAATGGTTTCTACTCCGATCTCAGACATTCCAGAACCCTGGCCAATGAAAGCAAAATGCTTGTCGACAAAGACCATGGCTATCACATTGACTGGGATGACTTTGAATCCAGGCTGACCGCCGATACCCACGCAATGCTTTTGTGCAATCCGCAAAATCCGACTGGTAACTGCTGGTCCGAATCCGATCTGCTCAGAATAGGAGAACTTTGCCTGAAAAACGAAGTCACCGTGCTAGCCGATGAGATTCACTGCGATTTCATAATGAAGGGGCAGAAATACACGCCTTTTGCCAGCCTCCCGGACAAAGCAATCGTCGACAACAGCCTGACCTTTAAAGCGATCAGTAAAACCTTCAGCATGGCTGGCATGAAAAACGCCTACTTTTTTTCCACCAACCCGGTATTGCTCAACCGAGTTCGAAAAAACCACCGCGCCGACCTTAACACCCTGGGCGTGGTCGCGAACGAAGCGGCTTATCGGCGAGGCGCCGACTGGTTCGACCAGTTATTAACCTATATTGATGAAAACCACGCTTTTACCGAGTCCTATATCAAACAGGTACTGCCCGAATTTCGTTACAAGAAAGCCCAGGGCACTTATCTTGCCTGGCTGGACACCGGTGATCTGAATGGCCATATCGATGCTGCAAATAACGCAGAAAAACTCGGCCTTAAGAGCTCGGAACACTACCTCGAACAGTGGCTGATTGATAACGCCCACGTGCAACTCAACCCTGGCTCCAACTATGGTCCCGGTGGTGATAACCACATGCGTATGAACATAGCTACGCCTCGTGCCTTGATCAAAGACGCCATTGACAAGATTGCCGACTAAAACGGTGTGCCCGGCCAGGCTGCGACCACAAAGCTCGAGCAGTCAGACGGTTTTTTGCTCTTCAATAGATGACCTGCATGTTAACGGTCACTGGTCAGAGCGGGCGAGGCTGGTTATAAAAGACGAGTATCAGAACCGGCTTGACCGATGCTTTAGTCTTAACTGTTGATTTGAGCCAACCGGGCTCAGGGCTCTGCTTTATCAAACAGCAATTTCAACTGATAAGGAACCCGGGTTGAGATCGTCTGTAGCCCAGCGATCTGGCGCAATGCCTCAATACCGGGCAGGTAACCGTATTCAGCAACATCAAGCGAACCGCCTGTGCTTACCTGTAAGCTCTGATCCGACAGCCGTTGCAATTCCACAGACAGGGGAAGTGAGCTCACTTTTCCGTTAAGCGAGAGTCTCCCGGATACCTCTAGCGCTAATTTTTGACCTGGCGCCAGGGCAGTCACTAATGCCATATCCACCTTGGCAAGAACCTGGGCAGATGGCGCCATTTTAAACAAAATTGCCCGCATCCGTTCGTCGCGGATCGGAATATTGGTATCCACTGACATCAGATCCACTTGAACCACTATATCGCCACTTTGTTTGACGCTGCCGGTCAGTTGCCGGAAAAGGTGGGTCTCTTGGATGGTTGTATTCTTACTTGAATCAAAGCTCAACTTAGAAGCCGCCGAATTCAATTCCCAGGTCGAATGGTTATCCGCAAATGCAACATTAATTACAGCAACCGCTGTCAGCAACAAAAGCATCCTCATCAATCTTTCTCCCTATAGCATTCTGGCCATGCTTACACCATGCAGCCCGCGCCTGTATTTCAATTTATGCCTAAGCCGTGGGCAATGGCTCTGCCGTGAACCGTTTGTCCCAGAATATCAAAGTCAGCACGTTGTTCATACCAACCCGATGGACCTTAACGGCATCATAGACTACCCGTTACCAGGGCAATACCGCAGTCCACTGTGCGCCTCATTCTCAGGGACCAAGGTTGCTGATCAATCTTGAGAATAATCCTGCTAGACACCGATATCAGCGCTGGGCTACCACTCGATAGAAAACGGCATCTTCATAGCCGGTGCGTACTTTAACCAGACCAGTCAACTTATCATCCAAACCCGAATCTGAGGTATCAACGATGAAGGGTTCACCTGCGAGCGCTTCTATTTTCGATTTGGTAGCCAGTATATCAATATTGTTCGGGCCAACGGCCGCTATGACTCGCGCACTGAACTGCTGGTTTCCCCGACCAAAAAGATGACCCTGTCCCCCTATAACAGTTATCGCGATGGTGCAAGGCTGGGTTGATGCCAGTTGGTAAAGCTGGGCTTCAGTGGCATCCATGTGCACCAGGTGCCTGTTCCTGATCACATCAACCCCCAGTAAAGTATAAGTCAGGTTCAGGCTGGACATGACCCGCGCCATAGTGCTGCCTGAGCCTACAAAATAAGTTTGATCCGCTTGCATGTCATCAACAAAATCTGCCGCTATCTCCTCCACCACCAGGGCTTCCACCTCCCGGCCTGACACCTTGGTATGCTGCATATAGCGCAGGGATTCAGGCACAGGCAGTTCTCCATAGTATCGAGTTTTAACCAGGCCATTTCTAAAAGCCTGTTCATCAATATCCCGAACCTCACCTACACCGGCCGTAAGCAGTCTGTTGCCCAGCAAATCGAGCACTAAAGGCGCAACGCCCAGCAGGTGCCTGGTAAACACGCTGGAATGCATTTTCACACCACAGGGGATTCCCAGCACTACCAGGCCGGGTCCGCTGGCATCACAAATATCCCGGGCTGTACCATCACCCCCCGCAAAAACGAGCAGATCAATGGATTTCGACTGCAGTTGCTGTACTGCGCGTCGGCTATCAGCAGCGGATGTGCCTAAAAATCCGGCCGGTACAGAACAAACAACTTCAATGTCAGGAAACCCTAAATCGATTAACAAGGCGGCGCCCATAGGGCCAGAACAGGTCTTCCAGGAAATCTCATCGGCGACCTCGAGCAGGGGACTAAGTGCCTTAGTCACTCGCCTAGCCACCTGACTGACAGCGCCAGACGCCCGGGCCGCAGCAACCGTCTCGGCTCCATCGCTGCCTTTTAGCGCTGCCGGGCCGCCTATGCCTGCCAGCGGATTGATAATCAGGCCCAGTTTTAGCCTGTTCATCTAAGCAAACCCGGCATGTCCAGCGCCCTCACTTAAAGGGAAGTCGTTTCACCACTGAATTAAAGCTGAACACAATGCCATCATTAACCATTAAATCACCTGAAACGAATGCCAATGAACCCGTTCTCTTATTGACTCTGGGTTCGCAGGTAATCAGGCTGCCCAGGCTCGCTCCCGCCAGAAAATCGCAGGCAAAACTGACCGTAACACAGGTTTCTACCTGATAATGTTCCGCCGCAGCCCTGCACAGAGCAAAATCCGCAAATGTCATCAGTACGCCACCATGGACAGAGTCGAACTCATTGCAATGCCGCGAGGCAACCTCAAAGGCGAACAAATTCTGATGAATCACCGCATTCTCGTCACTAGCATCGGCTTTCAGGAAATAAAACGGGCCGATGTGATCTTCGGCCGGATCAAAGCCTGGGACTGTCGTAAAATCTTCAGGAAATTTCATAGGGGTAATCGCTCGAAATGTTGTGGATTTAGGAAATGTATGTGCCCGCTGACCTCGGCGAGAGCATCGGCCATCAACCCCGCCCGGGTGGGTAACCTCAGTCTCAAAGCCGCCGCTGCCTGTTGAATCTGCTCTTTAAACTGCATGCCTGTGACTATTCTACAATCATCCACACTCACTCGGAAAGGCAAGCCCGCCGCTATACTGAAGATCCATTCCAGGGCCTGCGGCCTCGCCTCTACCTGCTCAAAAGCATGCTGCTGTTCACTATTGCGATCAGCGACGTACCAATAACCAAAGTCGTCCAACTGCCGCCTGGGCCTCCCGGCCAGGCACCAGTGAGACACCTCGTGGAGCGCGCTGGCGGTATAATCTTCTCGATAATAAATCAGATTAGGCTGACCCGTCCCCTGACCTGCCCGGTAGAAAGGTTCTCCTGCACCGCCCTTGAGCTGGGTACTGAAATCGGTAAAGGTTCTGTCAAATATCATTTCCACCTGGGCAGCTTCAATCATATTTCAATTTCGCTATCAGCAAGACACTGCACCCGACACAGGCGGCTGAAATAGGTTGCTGAGAGCATTTCCTGCCCTGCTAACAGATGGTTAAGATACCATCTGGCAGGCTTGAGGTTATCGCCAAGGAATTCGTGGTTGGCGATGTAAACCCAGGCTCTGACGGGTCCCGATACAGTTTCCAGGGCGTGGATTTCGCGGCGGTATCGGAGCGGATAACCCTCAAAAGGATCCATTTTAAGGATCTCATCAGTCGCTGCCAGTTCAAATAACACACCTTCGGTTATAGCACCGGATTTCGGCTCAATGTTGGCAGCACCTGCCCCTGGATATTTAACCGATCGCTTGTTAAAAACAAGCGCATAATCCACAAGCTGGCCCGCTCGAGTGTTAACAAACTGCATCTTGCGAGCAATAACCCGCTCTGAATTCATATTACTGCCGTAGGCAAAATAGTAACCAGGCTGATCCAGGTCAGGACTCATCCTTTTTCGATCCAGTAACTAAAAACAGCTTCAGACTGCTCACTATGCAACAGACGGTGATTCAGGAATCGACAGAAATCCCGGAAATCCCGGGTCGTGGAAGGATCAGTGGCAATCACCTTCAGGATTTGTCCTGCCTGAAGGTCCATCAATTTATTACGAACCAGCATCAATGGCTCAGGACAACGCAGATCAGTTGCATCAATGGTTACATCATGCTCGGGCAAAGACATCAGTCTACTCTTTCGGTTCCATCGGTAATATTACCCAGCCCTTGAGTGATCAGTGGATAGGCATTGAGCCTGTCGCGCAAACCTGCCGGAACTCATTCCCTGACAAACCTGCATATTGAGCACCACAGGCCTTGAGGTCTTGCGTACCCTAACAATTGTACCGTGTGCCGTGTTTTCAGTGAAGTGCATAATGCAGCAGGGTGCAACGGCCGTGCATTGCTGATCAGACCCGAGACCGAATCAGCGATGAAATTGCAAATGCATCCCTGCTGAAACCGCAATGCATCACCTGCGCAGCCACCAGACAATTTGAGATCTAAAGGGCTGTTCTGCAAAGACCTGCAATGGCTGTATTAGCCCACCGAAAGTAATCACTTTTAAACAGCAGATCCCTTATCGGCCTACCAGGCAAATAACAAGATGCTGCGCCCGCCCCTTTCATCAGCTATTTGAGGCTCTAACAGGCTGGCGTCTCTATAATGCTGGATGTCTGCGTAGCCGGGTCAAAAACTATCTGGGCGAGTCCTTGTCGCAACTGAATCATCACCTGGTCACACTTTTTCGCAAGGCTGACATCAGCTGTGCCGTACTCGGTACCTTCCCTGAGGACAAACTCCTCGATCAACCCTGCCAGGGCTTGTTCAGAAAGTGCATTCCAGGGTATCTGCATAGCCGATCCACGATTGGCAAAAATTAACGCCGTTAACCCGGTTACCGGTTCCGGGCAAAGCTTTTCAAAAACATTGCCCACAGCATACAAGGCCCTCGGGCCAAATAACCACTGCCCAGCAAGCATTCCAGACAACTGCTCACGACAATCTGTGTCTGAGCTAACCCATTAGACGGCTACCTTAGCGTGTCCTTCAACGAAGTCACAGCTAACCTGCTTCAGCCTTTCCTGACATGCTAATTCAACCCGTTGAAGGCGTGCTCATCTGTAGAGCCCTTACGACAACTTCGTTCATTGTCATCACAGTCAGCAGCCCGAAAACCGGCTCTGAGCCTTGATAAGCATTGAACATCAGGCCGCAAGCCAAGGCTGAGGCACATCACAGCAGAGCTGACAGGGGCAAGGAACTAGCTTCCAGTAATAACCGTTATTGCTCTGATTCCTGTCGCCGGGAGTCCTGCCGCAGGGGCCCCTGTCGCTGGGAGTCCAATTGCTGTAGATCCAGTTGCTGGACTCGCTTCTTTTCAAGGTTATTAAAATCAAATAACCCGCCATCCAGCAGTTGCGATGGAGCAACATCAGCCAGGGATTTGAAAATGGTTTCCACTCGGCCGGGAAACTGCCTCTGCCAGCCATTTAACATTTCTTTGATAACCTGCCTTTGCAGGTTATCCTGCGAACCGCACAGGTTACAGGGAATAATCGGGAAGGCCTGCAATTCAGCATAACGTATCAGGTCAACTTCCTTACAGTAAGCTAAGGGTCGGATGACTATATTTGCGCCATCATCTGAAAGTAGCTTCGCCGGCATGGCCTTCAACTTACCTGCATGAAACAGATTGAGAAACAGCGTTTCTATAATGTCATCTCGATGATGGCCCAGGGCGATCTTGTTATAGCCATTGCGTTTTGCAAATTTGTAAATAATTCCCCGCCTGAAACGAGAGCACCATCCGCAGTAGGTCTTACCCTGAGGAACCATTTCGGTAACCAGAGAATACGTATCCTGCTCCAGGATGCGATACGGAACGCCCTCTGATTGCAGATAATCCGGCAATACATTCTCAGGAAATCCAGGTTGCTTCTGATCCAGATTGACTGCCAGCAGTTCGAAATCGATGGGCGCCCTGCGCTGTAGCTCTCGCAGTATATCCAGCATAGCAAATGAATCCTTACCACCGGACAGGCATACCATGACCCGATCGCCTTGCTCAATCATGTTATAATCAGCAATGGCACGACCGACCTCACGACGAAGCCGTTTTTGAAGCTTTTTCCCTTCTCTATTGAATTTCGCCTGGGCGGAAAGATCTGGCATAGGGTAGTACTTTATGAAATTGACTCTATTTTACACTGACCAGAGACGCTTAGAAATGGCGTGGTTGAAAACAAGTCTAGTGTATTTTCTGGCCGCATTATTATTTTCTGTGCCTGCAGCCAATGCCCTGGTAATTATACAGTACCATCACATTGATAGTGACACGCCGGAAATCACCTCAACCTCCCCCGAAGTATTCGCAGCTCATCTCGAATTCCTCAAAGCGAACGACTATCAAATCGTATCCCTAGGCGAGGCATTACAGCAACACAGCCCTACCAGCAGCGCTACAAAACCCAGCGTTGCCATCACCTTTGACGATGCTTTTTCCAGCATCTACACCACGGCCTTTCCTCTGCTCCAGCAATATCACTACCCTTTCACTATATTTGTTGCAACCGACTTTATTTCCGATAACTCAAAACAGTATCTTTCCTGGCAGCAACTGTCTGAAATGACTGATGCTGGAGCAACCATCGCAAACCACACCCGCAGCCATCTGCATATGGTCAGAAGACACGCCAGCGAAGATGACGTTGCCTGGCTGCAACGGCAAACTCGAGAGGTTTTGCAGGCACAAAGCATAATTGAGACGCAGACAGGAACGTCATTTCGTATGCTGGCACTACCCTATGGAGAATATGAGCCCAGTCTCATTTACCAACTCAAGGCACTATCTTTTTATATTTTTGGTCAGCACAGTGGTGCGATCTCTCTGTCTGACTTGCCCATGATTATCCCAAGATTCCCTATGGGTGGGCGCTATTCGGACCTGGCGACTTTTGGTACCAAAATAAGTACCAGGGCTTTCCCCGACCAGGGAAAGGTTATTAATCCCATATTAATCCACAACCAGAGTCGCCCGCTGCTTGGCCTATCCTTCCCTGAGGGCAACTGGCGCCTGACAGATCTAGCCTGTTACGGTCCAGGCGGTAGATTAATCCTCGAAAAAACCTCAACAGCTTCCTTTGCGGTACGCAGTAAAGTCGACTTAACAGCGGGCCGGTCCAGATACAACTGTACCATGCCTGATCAGCAGGGCCGGTTTTTTTGGTACTCCCAGATCTGGATGATGAAGGAAATTGACGGCAGCTGGTATCCGGAACCATAGCGCTCAGGCTAGCTCTCTTAGCACACTAACCGGTGACTGGCTGACCAGTGATCGAGTCGCAGCTACACCGATAACGCCAATCAGGCCCGCGCCTAACAGCGGGCCCACCACCCACAAAGCCAGGGTCGGTGAGTAAATCAGGTCAAATACCTGTGTTTCCAGCATGAACACCGTAAATTCCGCACCGATGGCGGCCAACAAGCCAGCGAAGAACCCCAGCGCAAGAAACTCGATTGATAAACTACCCAAAACCAGTCGCTGCGAAGCCCCCAGGGTTCGCAGAATAGCAAACTGTCTCATCCTTTCATCCATACTGGCCTGCACACTGGCAAGCAGGACCATTGCTCCCGATGCAAGAATCAGTACAGAGACAAACTCAATGGCCAGAGACACCTGTGTAATGATGCTGTTTATCTGTTCGATCAGGGCATCGACCTCAAGTACTGTCATGGTCGGATGCGCCCTGATCAATTCGTTCAGCACTAGTTTCTGTCCTGGTGCCAGGAAAAAGCTGGTCATATAGGTACTGGGAAAATCTCCCAGCGAACCAGGCGACAGAATGATGTAAAAATTGGGTTGCAAATTGTTCCAGACGACGGTTCTGATATTTGATACTTCTGCACTGAGTTCGCGGCCTTCTATCACGAACACAAGACTGTCACCAATCCTGATAGCATTGCTTGTTGCATAATCCTGTTCAATCGACACCAGAGCAGGCCCCACGTAATCATCATCCCACCACGCACCTTCTACCACTTCGTTTTCGGGCGGTAGCTGGCTGGACCAGGTTAAACTCCGGCCAGAGCTTGCTCGTGGAGCTCTACCCTGCGCTGCCTGCCGGTTATCCTTCCTTGCCTGAGCTGTTTTGCCGTTAATGCTCCTGATCCCACCTCGAATCATCGGATACAGGGGCTGTGCCTTGACGTCATTGGCAGTCAGTAATGAACGAATCGAGGCGACGTCTCCAGGCAGGATATTCAGCGCAAAGTGATTAGGCGCATTTTCTGGAATCTGGTTCTGCCACTCCTTGATCAGCGACGTTCGCACCAGAAACAGAACCAGCAGTAGCATGATGGCTAAACCAAAGGTCAGTATCTGAACTGCATTCTCCCGCCCTCGTCTCTGCATACCCGCCAAGGCCAGCCGCCAGCTGCTGCCCGCCTGCATGCCAATAACCCGTCCCGAATGTATAAACCAATAGGCAATCAACAGTAATACTGCGGCAACCACCAGACCACCGGAAAAGAGCAACAGCGTGAGCGTCAAATCTCCGCTATACCACCACATTAAAGCCAATGTCCCGCCGCCACCCGCCAAATAGGCAAGAGCATCATTGATCCTGCTGGGTTCGACATCGCGCCGGATAACTCGCATGGGATCTGCAGACCTTAATTTCTGCAGTGGCGGAAATGCAAATGACAACAGGCAGATCATACCGGTAATCATTCCCACCCATATGGGCTTGACGCCAGGCAACGGCAGCTCCACCGGGATCAAGGGACCGAGTACCGTTATCACGCCGACCTGCATCAAATAACCGACCAGCGAACCCACTGCTGTCGCAGTCAGGCCTATGACCATAAATATGAAAAAAAACAAGCTATCGATATTAACCGGCGTCGCGCCCAGGGTTTTTAAGATTGCCACATGGTCAAAATGCCGTGTGGAGTAGCGCTGCGCGGACAGAGCAATTGCAACCCCTGCCAATACCACACCCAGTAAGCCGCCTAGCAGAAGAAAACTCTCCGCCCGTTGTAACGCGTCGCCAACACTCTGAGCGCCTTCCCGGGCGCCAATTAACCGACTGTCATCGGCCAATCGTGGGCCAGCCCATTTTTCAAACGTATCAAGTTGTTGCGGTTCTCCAGCGAACAGATAACGATAAGTCAGCCTGCTGCCGGGCTGGACCACCTTTGTTGCCTCCACATCGAGAAGGTTCATCAGTATCCTGGGGCCTGCAGCACTGAAGCCGCCACCTCTATCAGGTTCCTTTAGGAGAACCCTGGTTGCCGGAAAACTCGCCATGCCCAGTTCAATGTGATCTCCTGGTGATAAACCAAGCGATGGAAACAAGCGACTCTCCATCCACACTTCACCCGGAACAGGACCCTGGGAAACCGGACTTCCTGATTCGAATGGCGCGGGTCCGGCGATCAATCGGCCGCGCAGGGGGTAGTTTTCATCGACAGCTTTAACAGCGGTAAACTGGGAGCGATTCTGGACGAACGCCATGGATAGAAAAGACAGGGTTCTGGACTGGGTCAGTCCTAACTCGGTGGCTTTTTCCATAAATTCATTAGCAATCGGTCGAGGACTGGAAATCACCCTGTCAGCAGCAATAAAAGATGCAGACTCCAGTACCAGGGCGCGCTGGAGACGATCAGTAAACAGGGTTATGGTGGTCACCGTGCTGACAGCGACAATTAAAGATGCCAGTAAAAGGGTGAGCTCTCCCGCACGCCAATCACGCAGCAGTAGTTTGAAGGCTAATTTTAGCAAACCATCTGGTCCTCATTGGATGAGATAGCACCGGCAATCTGGCCTGCTTCCATCACAATTGAACGATCACAACGATCAGCAATACGCTCATCGTGGGTTACCAATACCAGGGTTGTCGCGAATTCAGCATTCAAAGAGAACAACAAATCAATAATGATTTCCCCTGTGCGGGTATCCAGGTTTCCGGTAGGTTCATCGGCAAAAAGGATCTTAGGGGAAGATGCAAACGCCCTCGCGATAGCGACACGCTGCTGTTCTCCACCGGATAGCTGCCTTGGGTAATGTTTCTCTCTGCTAGACAGGCCCACTCTGGCAAGAAACTCACTGGCATTGCTCTGGGCACTGGCCTCGCCTCGGAGTTCAGCCGGCAGCATCACGTTCTCTAAGGCAGTCAGGCTGCCCAGTAATTGAAACGTCTGAAAAACGAAACCCACCAGGTCTGCCCGCACCCGAGCTCTGGCTTCTTCATCCATATCGGTTAAAATCCGATCGGTATCAAGGCAAATACGACCCGAGGTCGGCGTATCCAAACCGGCAAGCAGGCTCAACAGGGTGGTCTTTCCTGATCCTGACGCACCTACAACAGCAACGGATTCACCATAGTTGATTTCAAGGTTAATCCCTTTCAATATAGTCAATTCACCTTCACCCGTTATCACGGTCTTTCGTACTTCTGAAGCCTTAATCATGCTTAATCTCAATTCCTCTTGTTTCACTGCTTATCAATCAAAGCCGATGCATCAGTATCAATATTTCATCAGCATTATATTCATACTATGCCTATCTATCTCGCCTGTCACAGCCGAGCCATCAAGGTCAATTCTGGTTTTTGGAGACAGTATTAGCGCATCTTATGGCATGAACCCACAAGCGGGTTGGGTACAACTGTTTTCCGACAGGATGGGGCAGGAGTTTACCCAATTTAAAGTTGTAAATGCTAGTATCAGCGGTGAAACGACTGGCGGCGGCCTGGTTCGGATCAACCAGTCTCTGAAAATTTACCAGCCGGAGCTGGTCATTCTGGAACTGGGTGGCAATGATGGTTTAAGGGGATATCCCACTTCCCGGATCAAGGACAACCTCATACAGATCATCGATCAGTGCCAGCAAGCCGGCGCAGATGTCATATTAATCGGTATGATCCTGCCGGCAAACTACGGCTATCGCTATACCCAGGCTTTTCAAAACCTCTACACGCAAGTGGCCGAAGAAAAACAACATGTTACGTTCATACCCTTCCTGTTACAGGGGCCAACAACGCCACGGGCGCTTCTTCAGGGCGATGGTATTCACCCTACCGCTGCAGCCCAGCCATTGATTCTTGATAATCTCTGGCCATTGCTGAAAGCCTGGATCATTAGCCACTGAGCAGGGCGCGGCGCTCGCACCAGTCCGGCATTTTTTCTGCGAGAAGTCGATAAAATTGTTTATTGTGACTGAAATGAACCCGGTGACATAATTCATGAACAATGACGTAATCTATGACATCAATGGGATATTCAACCAACCGGCTATTCAGGGTAATCATGCCAGTAGAACTGCAACTCCCCCATCTGGATTTCATCCGCCTGATAACTAACCCGCTACAGGACTGCTTGCCGGAGAACAGTTTCTGGCAGACGATTAATCGCTCTGTAAAAACCCGCTTTGCCTGTTCTCGGTACCAATTGCGCAAGACCCTGGAAACAGAAACGGGTGAACCCGGCTTTCGACAGGACAGTATCAATTCCAGATCCGACAACTGCACATTCACCCTGGCACTAGCCATCAGTTTCAAGCCATATTCCGCACCGAGAAAGGGCTGCAGGCTGGCTTCCTGAAAAGTTCTATTGGTTTGCTTAGGACGCGCTGCAATTTTTCTGAGCGTTTTCTGCAGCCAGCCAGTCTTGCTGTTTATGAAATCCTCGACCGTGTTCAGGGAGCAGACAAGCGGAAACCGACATTCAATTCTCATATCAGGATGAACGAACAGGGCCAGGCTCTTCCGCCCTGACCGATAAAGCGCCACGTTAAGTTCAATCTCGCCTAACTTGACCTTCAAATTTTGCCTACTGGGCACGTTATAATATTGCCAGCAAGGCCCTAAACCTTGGCGGAGCCGCCAAGACAGTCAGGAGAAACAGGCAATTTATCCTGCTTCAATTTCCATTCCGCATCGGTATAGGTGTGTAATGCCAGGGCATGAATATCATGGCTTAACACATCGGCTAAAACCCGGTTTACCCGTTGATGCCTCTGAATGAGCCGCTGCCCTTGAAACTGATCGGTTGCGATGACCACCCGGAAGTGACTCTCAGATCCTGGAGCAACATTATGCTGGCCGCTTTCATTGTCTACCTGAAGAAATTCAGGACTGAGCGCGTCCGTCAACAACTGTTCTATCTTCGTCTGCACTATCATATTAGCCTTTCTCCTTTAAATCCCACACACCATCCCAGTCTGTCTCAGGCGGAGACGCAATGAACTGCTTACAGCGACTCACAAAGGTCAATGCCGGTCCATCATCAGCGACCAGCGACAAACAGGCTTCAAAGTCATTAAGCGCTTTTACATAATCTCTTTGCCGATAAGCGCTCAGGGCACGATGATACTGGTCGACTAAATCTGCTCTGACCCCTGCAGTGACATTTCTGCGATCGAGCAACTGGTATACCCGAACCGGTTCAGACTTGCCAACCACCCGAATAAAATCCAGATCCCGGACATCAACATCATCCTGACACTGCAGATAAGTTGCCTCAGAAATCATCAGGTCCGACGCAAAAGCTTTGTTAGCGCCTTCCAGCCTTGATGCCAGGTTTACCGCATCGCCCATCATAGTATAGTTAATTCGCTGTGTAGAACCCATGTTACCCACCACCATCGGACCTGTATTCACACCCATTCTAACGGCAACTCTAGGCCTGCCTTCTGCAAGCCACTTGTCGCGAAGCCTGAACAGCGCATTATTCATGTCAATAGAGGCGAAACAGGCTAGCTTTGCATGATCAGGTTGTTCGATGGGCGCGCCCCAGAAAGCGATTATGGCATCGCCTTCAAACTTATCCACCGTGCCCTGGGCGCCTATAATGATATTGCACATCTCTGTCAGGTAATCATTTAACAGCTGGACTAATTCGGTGGGCGTCAATGCTTCAGAAAAACTTGAAAAGCCAGCGATATCAGAAAAAAAAGCCGTCATCACCCGCTCTTCACCGCCGAGCGTCAGCTTGGTTGGGTCTTTAACCAGGTCTGATACCACAGCGGGTGAAAGATACTGACCAAAGGCATTTTTTATGAACGCTTTCTGCCCCATTTCGTTTAAGTAAAAACGACCATTAACAACGATGAATGCCAGAATTGAGGAAAGCACCATATAGCTCACTGACAGAACGATACCGTGAAAGACGTAAGCCCAACAGGTGACAACGATGAAAGACAGCACGCTAGCTGCTATCAGCAGGTTTCGGATCAACGGTGCTGAGATAAATGACGACAACATAATTAAAGCCAGGAGCACACCTGCCACCATGGTTTCCAGCCAGAGGGGCGCTGCCTCTAAAGGGCCGCCCTTTAAAATCGTTTCTATTTCATTGGCTATAAGATTGACCCCGAACACATTTCCCGCTGGCGTCTCAAATTCATCGTGGGCAACCTCAGCCACCTCACCAATTAGAATTACTCTGTCTCTTACCAGAAAAGCCAGATCCTCCAGCTCTTCTTCATCCATGGCAAAAAGAATATCGGCAGCTGATAAACCAATCAATTCGTGGCGTTTGATGGCACCCTCTCCTGAAGGTGGCGGTGGCAGGGCTGGATAATCTATATACAAATCATTGAACTGATCCAACTGAATGACGAGTTCATTACCTATATAGAGCCGCTGGTCGAGCAATCTTGGCTGGACCTTCAGCATCATGGAGGCAGCTCTGACCGAGACCGGCCAAGCCTCGCTCATGGCCACAATTTCAGGATAGATACGCAGCCGGACCATGGTTTCTGACAGATCACTGTTGGAGGAAATATTTGAGTAACCTGATTCAACCAACTGCTCAAACGCGGGAATAGCCGTATTTATCTCTTTGAACTGGTCGTTTTCAAACACCGCCTGAGAAACCAGCAGAATGTTACCCGCCCTGCTGAAAGCCTCGGCCAGACTTGGATCTTCGTCATAGGCACTATTAAAATCGAGTAACATATCAACAACGATTATGGCAGCGCCCATGTCACTCAATCTGTTAATAATCGTTGCTAAATCAACTCGCCGCAGAGGGAAAACACCATACTCCGAATAAAAATTTTCATCGGTATAAACGACCAGCACATCTTCATTGGCTGAAGTAAGTGCCGGATCACCGTGCAACGTACGAAGCAGATGACGATAGGACAAGGTTTCATCTTCAATGATCGAAAAACTTTCGGCAAACTCAAGCAGTATGGCCAGAGCAAACAGGCAGATTACCACGGGTATATCGAACCTACCCTTCATTAACAGTAACACTTTATGCACAGCAACTCCGTGGCAATACCCATTGACAACAACCGACCTGTTACAAAACGGTCTCTTTTATCTGGATCCAGTAAACCATCAATATCAAGGTGAGTCGGTACCCGGGTAGTCTCGAAAGCGCCTGGCCTCTTTGTCCTGGAGGGCTGTCAGGCCGAGTTTCGAGTAGCTGCGAACCAGCAGGGGCCGCATGTCATTATCATCTGGCTGTTCTGAAAAATACACTCGATACGAATCCATCACAGCGACCAATAAATCGTGGCTTTCAAGTATTCCAGCCTGGGCAAAAACATCGTCTTGATATTGAGCCAGACTCGCTTGAATCTCAATCTCCCGCTCCTGGCTTAACCAGGCAAACTTACTGTCTCTATGGGGAGTATAACTGACTGCACCGGCGATGATTGTTTCCAGCCTGAAAGTATGCACCCCCGCACTCATCCCAGATACGCTATAACGAACCATATCCCCCTCATCCGGGTGCTCTAATTCAACCGCCTTTTCGTCTATGGTCAGTCGATAAGTCGTACCCGGACAGGCTATTCTCCATACCAGATCAGGATGAGACGAAGATAAAGCCAGCGAACGAGCTGCCTTTATCTCGTTACTGCACTTAATGGCAGGTCTGCGTAACATGGTATAGCGCTGAGCCTTAGCAAATTTGTTTGAGATACCGTCGAACAGCGTTGCTTCATTAGTAAACGGGTCAGTCACTTCTCCTGTCACAAAAGCAAGTCCCTGCTCAACAATGTCGATCGCACTATCGGGACCAATTGTCCTAGACAGTCCAGAGTTTTGATTAACAAAAGTGCCGCGTCCATCAGCACCGGTTCGGATTTTATATCCGGCAAACAGGTATCGAGTACGGGTAACTGATTTCCATTTCTGACCATTCCTGGAATACTCAATATTACCAGCTGGCTCCAGCAACCGACCAACCGGGCCTTCTACTGCAGATACTGTCTGTCCGGCTGAAAACGCCAGCAACACAAGCAGACCGGAAAATACCGTTTTACTGAAACTCATAACATGCCCTCCTGGGGGCAACTGAATAACAAATTCGTTCTTCAATCCATTATGACCGAGACCGGAAACGCCCAAAACTCTAAAAACCTGAATCACACTCTTAGTTTAACCAAGTATCAGCTTTATCTTTGTGATCCCTGTCACAGATCAAGCAATTTCATTGCACTATACCCCAAGCCAATCACCCCAAGCCAATCAAAAATTCTTAAACAAGACGGCGGAAAACCCAGATCAACTCAGCCTAGGCAGCCATGACAGCGAAACCGACCCACCTCATATATTCAATTTCCAAGCAAAGCTATGCCCTCACCCGAAACTTGGGTTATGATCTAACCCCCTAACCATTTTCCTTTTGCTTGCCTATGATCACAGTGTTATCCCCCGCAAAAACGCTAGACTATGAATCCCCGGTTACCACCCGAAAAAGTTCTGCACCATTATTTCTTCAAAGTGCAGCCTCGCTGGCCAGGCTAATGAAAAAAAAATCTTCAAAAGAGCTATCTGGCATGATGAATATCAGTCCGAAATTAGCCGAACTGAATGTTGACAGATTTCGTAACTGGTCCGATTCAAGCACAGCTAAACAGCAGCGTCAGGCATTGCTGGCCTTTAAGGGTGATGTCTACCTGGGACTTGGCGCTGAATCCTATAACGCCAGGGACTTTAATTTTGCTCAGAAAAACCTACGCATTCTCTCCGGCCTGTACGGTCTGCTCAAACCCCTGGATTTGATACAACCTTACCGGCTCGAAATGGGCATTAAACTAAAAAACAGCAAAGGTAATGATCTATATAGATTCTGGAACAAAACAATCGCCTGCTCGCTGAGCCAGGAATTGGCGAAACACCGAAATAAAACGCTGGTAAACCTGGCATCCATTGAATATTTTAGAGCCATAGACAAGCAATTCCTGGCTCACAGAATAATTACTCCCGTATTTAAAGACTACAATAAAGGTACCTACAAAGTTCTAAGCTTCTTCTCCAAAAAGGCGCGAGGCATGATGGCGAGTTATATCGTCAAAAATCGAATCAATCAACCGGAAGCACTAAAAGCGTTTGATATTGATGGTTATGGTTATTCTGAAGAACTAAGCAACGACAACCAATGGGTGTTTACGCGCAAAGCGTGAACGGAGCGTTGCAGGAAAATTTACTGGGTATCATTGTCAATCCCATGTCTGGCAGAGATGTCAGACGTGTCGCAGCCCGGGCAAGCACCAGCACCCATTACGAAAAACAGCAACAGGTAACCCGACTAGTACTGGCAGCGCTGCATAACGGCGTCACTCGAATTTTCCTAGGTGATGAACCTTTTCGCATCAGTTCAAGGGCCGTCGAGCATCTGCCTCAGCGGGCTAGTGTCGACATTCTGAAATATCCCTTAACCCATACTGCCAGAGATACGGAAACCATGGCTGACCTCATGTGGGCTGCAGGTTGTAGAGTTTTCATTGTGCTTGGCGGCGATGGCACAAACCGGATCATCGCCCGTCGCTACCCCAATGCCTGCATCCTGCCCTTGTCTACCGGCACCAACAACGTCTTTCCAGTATCAGTAGAAGCCTCTATCGCCGGTGCGGCGGCAGGCCTGATCGCCAGTCGGCAACTGGCAATCGAAGAAACCTGTGCTCGCTGTAAGCAAATTCACCTGCACACTGATCTGTCAGAAGTAAGGCAAACGGATATTGCTCTGATCGATGCAGTGCTGCTCAAAGACGATGAATTAGGTTCTCTACTACCTTACTCGGCAGACAAACTGTCAAGCCTGGTATTAACCCGGGCAGAACCGGCTTCTGTGGGCCTGTCACCGATTGGCGGCTATCTTGATGCCTGTGGTCATCGAGATGATTTTGGTCTCCTGGTGGAATGTGCAAACCAGGGCAGCACCCAGGTATCAGTACCCATCTCTCCTGGGCTCTGGCAGGAAGTCAGCATTGTCGATTATCAGCGTATTGCCCTGAATGAAACTATTTCTATAAATGGCGATGGTATTCTCGCCCTGGATGGCGATCGCAGCATCAGTCTTGGAAAATCTGAATCAGCTGTACTCAGAGTCCGCAGGGATGGCCCCTGGATAATCGAGCCTGATCTGGTCATGCGCATGGCGTCAGCTAAGGGATTGCTCAGCAGCAATAGCTAACCGATAGGACTAACCGTTAGGGCGGTTCTCTCAGTGCCGGCGAAATGCTAACATTCAACCTCCTGAGTTCGTAAATCAGCTATGTCCACTTGGCATTACATTGCAGTCAGTTTTTTATGCTTGGCAAGCCTGGCGATGCCGATGCGTACTGCTGGAGAACATAACCAAACGCTATCCTGGCAAGATGGTACGCGTTATGTTGGTGGCATTAATGACGACAGAAGACATAGCCGCGGTAGCATTTACTGGCAGGACGGAACCCGCTTTATAGGCGAATTCAAAGCCGATCTCAGACAGGGCGGAGGTATCATGATATTGCCCGTTGGGACCACCTACCGAGGTATGTTCGACGACGACAGGATGGCGCCCTTTGATGACCCGGCAAACGTAATCGATGCTGAAACTGCTGCTACAGAATCTGAAACTGACAGCGATGGCGACCAGGATGCTACCGTAGATGCCATGACCCAACAGGCGATCATCGATGTTCTCGACCTCTGGGCCGCAGCCTGGATGTCTAAGGATGTTGTCCAGTATCTCACCCTTTATTCGTCAGATTCCCAGCCGCGAAACAATCAATCCATGCCGGTCTGGTCGCTTAACCGCAAGGAGAGCATTCTCACGGCTTCCTATATCCAGATCGATTGCCTATGAGGCCTTTACCTCAACGAGCCCAGGTATTGTCGATGTAGCAATAAAACAATCCTATCGCTCCAATACTTATAAAGAAGTCAGTAACAAATTGATTCAAGTTCAGGAAGAATCGCCGGGCTGGCGGATCCTAGAGGAGAAAGACCGATGAGCGAGCCAGTAGCCGCTGTCCCCGCAGCCACAACGCTGATGTTAAGGGATACTGTCCATGGCCTGGAGGTGTTCATGGTAGTCCGCCACCACCAGATTGACTTCGCCTCGGGCGCACTGGTATTCCCCGGTGGCAAAGTCGATCCCGGTGACAGCGACGTTGCGGAATACTGTACCGGAATTCAGGGCTCGGATGCGGGCGCAATTGCTATGATGGTGGGTTCCATTCGGGAAGCCTTCGAGGAGTGCGGCGTATTGCTGGCGCGTCAGAAAGGGAGCACCGATCTAATCAGCGGAAGCCATCTGAACGCCCTTGCACACTACCGTGACAAACTTCATGGCGGCACCATCACGCTGAAAGACTTCCTTGAGGCAGAACAACTGGAACTGGCCTGTGACAGCCTACAGAAATTTGCCCACTGGGTGACGCCTGAAATGATGCCAAAACGTTTTGACACCATGTTCTACCTGGCTGTGGCACCCCAGGATCATGTCGCTGTCCACGATGGCGGTGAATCCGTTGATTCGGTCTGGATTCGCCCGCAGGCTGCTCTGGATGACGCTAAGCTGGGGCGGTACACCATCATTTTCCCAACCCGACTGAATATTGAACTGCTGGCACAGAGCCACACGGTGCAGAAGGCCTTTGAGATGGCACAAAACCGGCCAATAGTGACGGTTATACCCTGGACTGAGAAACGCCAAGACGGAAACTATATCTGTATTCCGGAAGCGGCAGGATACGCAGTCTGTGAGGAAAAAATACCGGCCGCACCCGCCTAACTGGCATTACAAGCACAGAGTCACAAGCGCAGACGCCCACTGCCCTTAGCAGAATTTATCAGGCTGCCATCTCGGCAGCGAGAGGCTGATTATCAGTCGCCATCCAGCATTCGACCCAACCCACCCAGAACCGAGCCCTCACCTTTTGCGCTGCCCCCTGCTGAAGGCGCATGCTGAATGATCCGGTCAGCCAGCCTCGAGAACGGCAGACTTTGCAGAAAAACCCTGCCATGCCCACTCAGGGTAGCAAGGAACATCCCTTCACCGCCAAAAAACATGGATTTCAGATTGCCTGCCCGTTGAATGTCATAATCAATACCAGGGCTGAATCCCACAATACAGCCCGTATCCACGCGCAGCGTTTCACCTTTTAACTGCTTTTCTACTACCATACCACCGGCATGAATAAAGGCCATACCATCGCCCTTTAGTTTCTGCAAAATAAACCCCTCTCCGCCAAAAAAACCAGCCCCGAGCCTCTTATTAAACGCTATGGTTACCCGCGTCCCCAGAGCCGCACAGAGAAAGGCGTCTTTCTGGCAAATCAATTCACCGCCCATGCTTGCCATATCAAGGGGAATTATTTTCCCCGGGTAAGGGGCACTAAAGGCGGCTCTTTTCTTACCATAACCCGCATTGGTGAAATGGGTCATAAAAAGTGCTTCGCCGGTAACCGCCCTCTTTCCCACATCCAGTAATTTGCCCATTAGGCCCTGGTCAGGCTTTGAGCCGTCACCCATCTTGGCCTCAAAGGTAATACCGTCTTCCATCCAGTTCATCGCACCCGCTTCAGCAATTACGGTTTCACCCGGATCCAGCTCAACCTCCACGACCTGCATGTCATCGCCAAATATTTCATAATCGACTTTATGGCATTTCATATCGTCCTCCAAAATTTAGTTGCCGCGCCAGGCGGCCGGGTCACTTAACAGAATTATACTGCCCCATATTATCTCCGATAGCACGGTCACTGGGCAGATAGCAATCCTGAGCGAGGTGAGCAGTGCAAGACTTGGCTCAATGCCAATACAGTCCAAGCCTTAGCACCTGGCTGGCAAACACGAACCTTTCTGCTCAGCAGGCTTAGCCGCTAAGCTGATTTCAATTGAGGAACGACTGCCGGGCTACTTGAATCACTACTGGAGGGTTGGGCTGGTATCAAAGGATACTTGATTCCAGCCATCTTCTGAACACATCGCACTACCTGGCAGCTGTAACCAAACTCGTTGTCATACCAGACATAAAGTACAATCTGATTACCGTTAACAATCGTCGCCTGCGAATCAATGATGCCCGCGTGTCGATTGCCTACAAAATCAGAAGAAACGACCTCACTGGAGACCTGATAATCAATCTGTCGCTGCATCGACGAATTAAGGGAAACATCGCGAAGGTATTCGTTAACCTCCTTTACCGAAGACGGCGCCTCAATAGTCAGATTCAGAATAGCCATAGAAACATTGGGGACCGGGACCCTGATGGAATTACCGGTCAATTTACCCGCCAGTTCAGGCAATAACTTACCCACGGAACTGGTCGCATTTGACTCGGTCAAAACCATATTCAATGGCGCGCTTCTACCACGCCTTGATTTCGAATGCGTGTTGTCATGCAGGTTCTGGTCATCGGTATAGGCATGCACTGTTTCCATGTGTCCGGAAACGATAGCAAACTGGTCATTCACCGCTTTTAATACAGGGACAATGGCATTGGTGGTACACGAGGCCGCGCCAATTATCCTATCATCGGGCAGAATAGTATTGGAGTTAACCCCGGACACAATATTCTTTATGTTGCCTTTACCCGATGTTGTCAGCAGGACCTTGTTCACGCCTTGGCTGCTCAGATGCTGAGACAGACCTTTTTCATCGCGCCAGGCGCCGGTGCTGTCGACAACCAGGGCATCATTTATACCGTATTGGCTGTAATCAATTGAAGCCGGGTCCGACGCATAAATAATTTTCACTACCACGCCATTACAAATCAGAACCTGGTTACCTTCATCAACCCTGATGGTGCCATTAAAAGGCCCGTGAACAGAATCTCTGCGCAACAGGCTGGCTCTTTTGTGGAGGTCTTTTATCACGTCTTTGGGAGGCCTTAGAACAACCGCCTTGGGTACCAGATTCTGGCCCCCACCGGTCTTTTCCAACAGTAAACGCATCACCAGACGACCAATCCGGCCGAACCCATAAACTATGACATCACAGGGAGAATGACCGACCGAATCCTTCTGACCAATAATATCGGCACAGTAATACTCAACGTATTCCCGCATACTCAGGCCCTGATCATCGACCATATAAGCTGACGTCAACTTACCTAGATCGATATGTGCCGGACTCAAATCAAGAGAGCCGAGGATTTCTAACAACGGATGCGTTTCAAATTCAGAAAGTTCGTTCAGTTCAATCTGACGTACGCGCCGATGCGCTTTCATGATCTCAATCACAGACTGGTTAAAGACCGGAACACCCTGAATATAGATAACAACATTGCGTCTATAAAGCTTACCGATCAAAGGTATCATTGCTTCTGCTAGAGCTTCTCGCTCCTTCCAATCGGCGAAGACGCCTTCGAGACCTGGTTTTGCCACCAATTTCTCCCTAATATACTTTCTTTAATTAACAAGCTTTCTTTAATTAACGATCTTTCTTTCATTAACGATCTGTATCAGCAGTGATCGTGGCTGGAAACCGCGCGAAAACAACGCATTGATTACCTGAATTTCTGCCCAATTACCATTTCGGTCGCTATTAAATCAAGACCTGAGCCTTCTCGGCCCCTATTATGAATATCAGCACCAAGATAAGCAATTGCTGAATGAAAATCTTCTCCTGCTAGAGTCTCGTTTACCAGTTTAGAGTACAATTAATCCTCAGGCAGTATTCGCCCTCCCTTAATTTTGAAGTTAACCCGTTAAATGTCCGATTCAAAGTCACTATTGAATATCAGTGAGGATCTGCTGCCAGTGCAGGCCGGCGATACCAGGCGCTGGCACGGCCTGCATGGCTCCACCCTGGCCCTGGCAATTACCGAAATCCAGTGTGCAGGCAATAGCGTCCTGTTAGTCATAGCGCATGACTCGCAAAGCGCCAGCCAACTGCAGCAGGAATTGCTCTATTATCAGGACCAGAAATTTCCTGTCCTGTTGTTTCCAGATTGGGAAACCCTTATTTACGACAGCTTCTCTCCTCATGAGGACATCACTTCCGAGAGAATGTCGCTACTCAATCAGGCTGCAGAACTAACGCAGGGTATCATCATCATTCCGGCATCTACCCTGATGCTGAAACTTGCGCCTACCGCTCATATTCTAGGTAATACGCTACAGGTAAAAACCGCTCAAAAACTAGACATAACCGCCATGCGCAGACGACTGGAGTCTAATGGTTATCGCTGTGTTGAAACTGTTCAGGATCACGGCGAGTTTGCTGTACGAGGATCAATCCTTGATTTGTTCCCAATGGGAACTGATTCGCCTTTTCGAATAGAGTTGTTCGATGATGAAGTTGAGTCCATCAGGACTTTCGATCCCGAATCGCAAAGGTCCAAGCAAAAGGTCAGTGCCATCGATCTCCTGCCTGCCAGGGAATTCCCTCTGGCGGCAACCGCTATTCGCCTCTTTCAGGATCAATGGCACCAACGCTTTCATGTCGATGCTCGAAACTGCCCTACCTACCTGGACGTCAGTCAGGGCTTAGCACCGCCAGGTATAGAGTACTACCTGCCTTTGTTTTTTGAACAGGTTGGGACTTTTTTTGACTACCTGCCCAAGCAGATACTGATTCTCACCGAGCGCATTGAACCCCAGCTAGATCAGCTCTGGGAAAATGCCCTTCAACGCTATGAAAGCCTTCGCTATGACATATCAAGACCCATACTGGAACCTAAAGACCTGTTACTGCGCAGCGATGAGTTGTTCCTCAAATTAAAAAACTATCCGAGAATCGACTTTACCGATAAAAAGGGCCTCAGTTCGGCTCGGTTCGATATTTATCCAACACCCGATGTGATAGTGAATGATCGTTCGAACAATCCACTGGAAAAACTACAGACTTATCTGACCGGGAACCATGCTCGATTGCTGATCGCGACCGAAACAGCAGGACGAAGAGAAGTAGTCGATGCTCTTTTCAGGAAAAACGGCTTAAAAGCACAAGAGGTTAATAGCTGGGCCGAATTTCTGGAATCAGATCATTCCCTGGCTTTGGGTATCGCACCACTGGACAGGTCCATGCATCTGCCAAAGCAGCAGATCGCACTCATCTCGGAACAGCAGCTTTTCGGTGAACGTGTCCTGCAGATCAGACGGCGACAGAAGGAAAAGGATCATGCTGCCGAACTGGTGGTACGCAGTCTCACAGAACTAAACATCGATGATGCTGTTGTTCACATAGATCATGGCATCGGTCGCTATCAGGGCTTACAGACCCTGGAAATCAACCACCAAACCCATGAATTCCTTTGTCTCCTTTATCAGGATGACGCAAAACTTTACGTGCCCGTCAGTGACTTGCACCTGATATCCAGATATGCCAGCAGCGAAGGTGAATCGGTGCCATGGCATCGGCTTGGCGGCGACACCTGGCAGAAAGCCAAGCGCAAGGCAGCTGAGCAGATCAGAGATGTCGCTGCCGAACTGCTCGATATCTACGCCAGAAGAGAAGCAAAAAAGGGTTTTGCCTATCCGCTCCCCGATGACGCCTACCAGCAATTTACAAGCGCCTTTCCCTTTGAAGAAACAGCCGATCAGGAAACAGCCATCGAAAGTGTCATCTCTGATATGACGCTCACCAAGCCCATGGATCGACTGATCTGTGGAGATGTTGGCTTTGGCAAGACCGAGGTCGCCATGCGCGCTGCCTTTCTTGCCGTGCAGCATAACCGCCAGGTCGCTATACTGGTGCCCACGACTTTGTTGGCAGAACAGCATCTGCATTCCTTCAGGGATCGTTTTGCAGACTGGCCAATCAATATAGAAAGTATTTCCCGATTCAAATCAAAGAAACAGCAACAGGCGATTATACAGACAGCACTGACTGGCCAGGTTGACATTCTCATCGGCACTCACGCGCTTATCCATGACGGCCTGCGATTTAAAGACCTGGGACTCCTCATTATCGACGAAGAACATCGTTTTGGCGTGCGCCAGAAGGAAAAATTGAAATCCCTGCGCTCTGAAGTAGATGTACTCACCTTAACTGCAACGCCTATCCCTCGTACTCTGAATCTGTCTATGATGGGCATGCGCGACCTTTCTATTATCGCCACGCCACCCGCTAGACGCCTTTCCATCAAAACTTTTATCCACCAGAAAGCAGACCCACTGATCAAAGAGGCGATACAAAGAGAGCTTATGCGCGGCGGTCAGGTTTATTACCTGCACAATGAAGTCAGGACCATCGAGAAGGTCGCAGACGAACTCAAGCAGCTCATCCCCGAAGCCAGACTGAGTATTGGCCATGGCCAGATGCGTGAACGAGAGCTTGAGCAGGTGATGTCTGATTTTTACCATAAGCGATCAAACGTGTTGGTCTGCAGCACCATTATTGAGACCGGTATCGATATCCCCAATGCCAACACCATCATTATTGATCGAGCTGACAAGTTTGGCCTGGCGCAGATACACCAGTTAAGAGGCCGGGTCGGTCGGTCTCATCACCAGGCTTATGCTTACCTTCTCACCCCCCATCCGAACGTCATGACAGCAGACTCAGTGAAGCGCTTGGAAGCGATTACACAAGCCGAAGAACTAGGCGCTGGCTTTGTCTTAGCCACCCACGATTTGGAAATCAGAGGCGCTGGGGAACTCCTCGGCGAACAACAGACAGGCAACCTCTATGGTATTGGCTACGGTCTGTATATGGAAATGCTGGAACGTACGGTGACCTCAATCCGCCAGGGGAAAACCCCCAATCTGGACCAACCCCTGCGCGATGCAACTGAAGTGACCCTGCATCTGCCGGCTCTGATTCCAGAAGATTACCTGCCTGACGTACATACTCGTCTGGTTCTCTACAAAAGAATCGCTAATGCAGTCAATCACCAGCAACTCAGGGAATTGCAGGTTGAGATGATCGATCGATTTGGACTGTTGCCGTCTGCGGTCAAGAATCTATTCAGGGTCACTGAGGTAAAACTGCAGGCGGAGCGCCTGGGAATCAAGAAAGTTGATGTGGGAGAAAAAGGTGGCAAAATAGAATTTCTCCAGGAGACCCGCGTCAGCGCCAGTGAGATAGTTGCTCTGGTGCAGTCAAACCCACACCAATTTCGACTAACCTCTGCCAACCAACTCAGTTTTAAGGATAATATGGAGGACAGGGAAAAACGTTTCACACAAATAGAGAAATTACTTGATCGACTCTCCAAACAACAGATCAGCGATTGAAACAAGGCAGCCACGCCTAAGATTCATTCAACCATCGCTGGCCCTGTTACTCACGTTGGTTATGAGTTGCTGGGCCCTGCCGGGCCATACTGAGTCCAACGGTGGCTACTACCAGGTGGAAATTATGGTGTTCAAAAGGTTGCAGCCTACTCCTAGCCCGGTAAGCCTGAACCTGGGCCGTCCTAGGTATGCAAGGAACAGCTTCACCATCGCACCGATGCAGGTCAGCGATACCTTGCCGCAGTTGCTCAGCCAGAGCCGTGATTTAGCATCCATCATCGAAGCCGCGAAAGCTGCGCAGCCCCCGGAGCAGCAGTTCCTGTTTGCAGATAAAGGCTCTGCTGACTACAACAGAGAACAACTTGAACGAACAAAAATCAATAACACCATTAGCCAAGATCTACCCAGGAGGCAGCATGATCTTAACCAGAGACTGGCATCAATCTTCTCGGCTCAGCCTCGAATCTACACCAGCCTGCCATCCGCTGCTCGCGTGCTGAACCCACAGACACGATCTATCCGTCGTTCTTCGGGTTTCAGATTGTTACATCATGAAGCTTGGATACAACCCATAGGCAGCGCTAACAAATCCATATTAATTCAGGCCGGCGAGCAATATGGCGATGCTTTTGAACTTGACGGTACCATTGCGCTGAGGGTTTCCCGCTATCTGCATGTGGAAACCCACCTGTGGCTGACGTCCTTTCAAAGGATTGCTGCGGATACACCCTTATCACAATTCCCTGAGCAGCCCGAACGCTATAAAAACCTGCTTCTGGCAGAGTCCAGAAGAAATGCCTTTATTACCGAACAGGCATTTCTACTGAGGCAATCAAGAAGAATGCGGTCTGGAGAAACTCACTACCTCGATCATCCCAGGTTCGGCCTGCTGGTGCATGTCAAACCCCATCAGTTGACTGAAGAATCTGGTTAACTGATTTTTGCAGACGCTCTAATCAGCGAGCGCAGTCATTTGCATCATACCGCCAGGCCCAGAACTGCTGTCATACTCAACCGCGGCGCCGGATGCCTTTGCGAAGACGCCCAAACATTTTCTTCAGGCAGGCTTAACCTGTCTAGCAGCCAGAGTCCCAATATTGGCAATGGATATAAGGTGAGCATAAATCCAAGCCAGTTCGCCAGACCGGAACAAAGCCAGGGACTTTTCATCATCAAGCACCAGAAGCTTCTTTTCATCCACAACGAGTAAGCCTTCCAGGGCAGTTTCCTGGCCATCCCGGGCAGTGACTCTGGCATTAATTTTGGATAGCAGTTCATTGTCTCTAAGCCGCTTAATCAATGCCTCGGTACGACTGTACTGCTGCTGATATTCATTTAGAAATTCGATCGCCTTTTCCAGTACAGGCCTGGGCTTGCCATCTTCAAAAAGATCCTCGCCATCGGGCTGGTTAAAACCTTGATAGGCCTCGTCTATACAGACTACCTTCTGATTCTGGTCGGCTGCATCGGCAAGTACGAAAGGATAACGGCGAATAAACGCAGGTATATAACGTCCCAACCATTTACCATCCTCGCTGACAAACAGGTTCCTGGTCTCCCGCAATCCCAGCAATGCCACCGGTACTAAATTGTCGCCGGACATGGCAAAAACAATGGGATATTCTTTACAAGCTTCAATAAACTCGATCCCCGCCAGAAGTACTGAATTGATCTCAGCAGCAAAACCAAAATGCTGCTCGCCTGTCAGAATCCGCCAGTCCCCATGGGTTTTCGCATTCAAAGGCACTGGTTTTTGATAAAACAGTAAATCGGCCATAAACTCCCTTAATTAAACCCGCCCAAACCCTGGTTGCCTCATTGCACTAGCTGCCAGCATCCGACCTGAAACCCTCTGATCTGGAACCCCCTAATCTGAAACCCTCTGATTTAAAAAGACGCTAACCCAGCTCCAAAGCAACGCTGTCCAGCTTGATATTCGAGGCAACCCTGAATCAAAACCGGTCAGTCTTCTGGCTCAATATGAACAGTGGTCGTCGGAAAAGCCATCTCAGCCCCGTGTTTGCTGATGATGGTTGCAATCTGCATCAAAACGTCTTGCTTGATGCTATGAAATTTTACCCAATTGGTCGTTTTTGTAAAAGTGTACACAAAGAAATCCAGGCTTGAATCGCTGAAGGCATTGAAATTGACCATAAGAGTTTTTTGAATATCAATATCGGGGTGCGTTCTAAGCATGGTTTCCACATCCGACACAATGGCTCCGACCTTATCTATATCGGTATAACGCAGGCCAATCGTCTCGTATATTCTTCGATTTAACATCCGAGATGGATTTTCCAGCGAGATGGTCGAAAACATCGAATTGGGAATATACAGCGGCCTTTGATCAAAAGTCCTGATTTCAGTCAGCCGCCAGCCTATTTTAATGACGGTGCCTTCGATCTCCCGGTCTGGGCTGCGTATCCAGTCGCCGACTTTGAACGGTCTGTCCAGATAGATGACCAGGCCACCAAAAAAATTAGACAGCAGATCCTGGGCAGCAAAACCAACCGCAATACCACCCACACCGCCGAAAGCCAACACGCCAGATATACTCACCCCCAGGGTCTGCAAAGTCATCAAACCGGCGGTAATAACAAGCGATATCCGTACCAGTTTGGCCACCGCTGTTACCGTTGTCTCGTCGGATCCTTTGGCAATATAGGTTTTTTCAATTTCCGTGACCACCCGGACAGCAAAAAATGCCAGCAGTGCAATGAACCCAAGATATCGGATAGAAGCAATCATGGGGATCTGCAGATCATTATGATTATCCGCGATTAACTCAGCCGCCAGAGAGACCCCCAGTATCCATATCAACAGGTTTAACGGCTGCCTCACTGATCCGAGCAGGGCATCATCCCAGAGCGAATCGGTGCTTTCGACCAGACCCTTCATTTTATTAATCACACGCCGACTGACAGAACTGACTATGGCGGTACACAAAATGACGGCGAACACCTTAACAACCAGAGGATTGGTGAACCAATCAAGGATTAATGGCAGTGTTTCGCTGCCATAATTCATTTCACTCACTTTTATTCGCCCCCGCGTCGCCTAATCTAGTCATCTTGTCGAATCAGGCTGGCCGGATTGTACCTGATCTTCGATGTGGCATCAGATGCGCTTAACGGTACCACCTGTTCAGAACGCCTGTCTGACAACTTGTATGGGACACTATATTCCCGTATTTCGGCTTCCTCCTGGAAATCCTGCGAAACCGGATCGGCGAACGTATCGAGTGTAGCGTCTTGCTCATCCTGCCATCTGCCCGAAACAGTTATTACTGATTGTAGACCTAGCTCATCACCCATAACCCGGACCCGCCAGTGATCATTGAAATTACCATTGCGCAGCAGTGCCAGCAGAAGTTCCTGGTCAATCGCATCAGCTTCCGGCTGGATCATCAGCCGATGTCGTATCGCGTCATTTACCAGCAGCGACTGTATTAGAATTTCCTGGCCCGTCAGTCGACTTAAAACCTGCGCCTGGCTCTCCGCACTCGTTTCATCTCTGAAACTCCCGAGAACCCACATCATCCGGCCTGCATCGGTCGCCTGGCAGTATGCTGACAGCATCAACAAACACATTAACGGAAATAGAAAGTTAGATTTCCCTGTCTTCATCATTGAGACCCCTGATTTGAATTAAACACTATATCGATCAATGATAACAAATCAAATTAGGGTCAGTGCTTGAAAAAAGGTTGCTTCTTGATAACTACTGTATATAATTCCACCTACTGTATATATAAACATGAGTCAATTTGTACAACTAAATTTAAATTAATAGATTTCTATAAATAGATTTCCATAAATAAATTTCTATAAATAAATTTCTATAAATATTAAGTCTCTATAACTAATAGCCGCAAGTACTAGTTTTCAGCGTTCACTGTCAACGAAGGTGAACAGAAATCCTCGAATGAGCAGAGAAATATTATGATCAAACTCACACTGCGTCAGTCCGAAGTTCTGGATTTTATCAGGGAACACATTGACCAAACAGGTTATCCACCGACCCGCGCCGATATTGCCAATAAACTGGGCTTTAAAAGTGCCAATGCTTCCGAAGAACATCTCAAGGCCCTCGCACGAAAAGGCGCGATTGAAATGATACCCGGTACCTCCCGGGGTATTAGACTACCTGATTCTCCTGGTATTCCTATCGTTGGACGGGTGGCAGCAGGAAACCCCATCCTTGCCCAAGAGCACATCGAGGACCACTGTGAAATTCCGCCAAATTTCTTTAATCCCAGTGCTGATTACATGCTTGTGGTTAAAGGAGACAGCATGATTGAATGTGGCATCATGGAGGGTGACCTGCTCGCCGTACATAAAACGCATCAGGCCAACAATGGTGATATTGTGGTGGCCCGTATTGAAGATGAAGTCACGGTAAAACGATTTCGCAAGGGTCAACAGAGCTATCAGATCACATTATTGCCGGAAAACAGTGATTACAGCCCCATCGAAGTCGATCTACGCAGCCAGGATTTCGCGATTGAAGGCTTGGCTGTCGGTGTTATTCGACACTAGCTTTTTTAGTACTTTTCTTTTTTCGACGCTTGGCCGGTGCCTTCCGTTTTGCCTTGGTGGGCTGAGTCTCTACCCATTGTCCACCCTCATAGTCGGCCCGCCAACCCGATAATTTGCCCTTGGACAATTCAGTAACGACATAATGGAGTTTTGTTGACCTGGCAAATTTGACCAGCGCCCTTCTTCCCACAGCGTCCTGTACTGGCGCTCTCATCAGAAACTGATACTTTGGATCAATTTCATTCTGGTGTGGTATTAACTCATCCACATAGGGTGCCCGGGTTTCCCGGTTTTTTGGAAACTGGCTGGCCGCCAGAAACATACCTGCAGCACCGTCACGAAGCAGATAAGTATCATCAACTTTCTCGCACTTCAGCTCGGGCATGGGAACCACATCCATTTTTGGTGGTGCAGCTTCGCCATTTCGCAGCAGCTTGCGGGTGTTTTTACATTCCGAATTTGTACATCCAAAGTACTTTCCAAAACGTCCTGTTTTCAACTGCATTTCTGCGCCACATTTGTCGCACTCAAGTAGAGGCCCATCATAGCCTTTTATCCGAAATAAACCCTTCTCGAATTCAGAACCAATACAATCAGGGTTATTACCACACAGATGCAGCCGGGTTGTTTCATCGATCAGGTAGGCACTCATTGCAGTCTGACATTTATCGCAGCGATGCTTGTTCAGAAGAATTCTTGATTCTTCCTCATCATCACCATTAGCACTCACCACCTCATCACCGGATATCAGGTTAATGGTGGTCTTACAGCGTTCTTTTGGCGGCAGGTTATAGCCTGAACAACCCAGGAAGACACCTGTACTGGCGTTGCGCACATTCATGTCCCTGCCACATTGAGGGCAAGCCAGATTAACCACCGAAGGTAGATTCGGGCGCATGCCTTTTTCTGGATCCCCTGCGGTCGTTAATTTCTCCGAGAAATCGGTATAAAAACGATCCAGTATTACTTTCCAGTTGGTCGTCCCATTGGATATCTGATCCAAAGATTCTTCCAGTTTTGCAGTGAAGCCATAATCAAGCAGATTCCCAAAACTTTCATTAAGACGGTCAGTGACTAGTTCACCAATCTTTTCCGAATAAAACCGTCGGTTTTTTAAAGTGACGTAACCCCGATCCTGAATAGTCGTAATAATCGAAGCATAAGTTGATGGTCGGCCGATACCTTTTTTTTCTAGCTCTCTGACCAGAGACGCCTCACCGAAACGGGCCGGGGCCTTGGTAAAATGCTGGGTCGGCTGTAGATCCTGTAAGGCCAACTGACTGCCAATATTAAAATCAGGTAATTCCTGATCATCTTCTTTTTTCTGGGAGGTGTTCTGAACCACGGTATAGCCATCAAAGCGCAGAATCCTTCCCCTGGCTCTGAGTTCCATATCACCTGCGGTGACCGTAACCGTTGTACTGGTGTATTCAGCATTGGGCATCTGGCAGGCGACAAACTGACGCCATATCAATTCATACAACCTCTGGGTGTCTCTTTCTTGGCCTTTTAATGCAGTCGCACGAACATGTACGTTCGAAGGGCGAATGGCTTCGTGGGCCTCTTGCGCGCCTTCTTTACTGGAATACGCACGCGCCTTTGCCGGCAGGTATCGATCACCATATTCAGCAAGAATAAGGCTGTGGCAATCATCAACAGCATCCGCACTGAGATGGGTTGAATCGGTACGCATATAGGTGATGTAACCTGATTCATACAAGCGCTGGGCCAGCATCATGGTTTTCTTAACACCAAAACCGAGTCTGTTACTGGCTGCCTGCTGCATTGTGGAAGTAATAAACGGTGCACTGGGCCTCGTCTGAGTCGGTTTATCTTCCCTGTTGCTGACAATGAACGGACCACTTCTTAAATGCATTAGCGCCGCGTCAGTGACTTCCTTACTGTTGGGGCGAAAGGCCTTACCCTTATCACGCATGACCTGGAATCTGGTTGCAGTATCGGGCTCACCCAGCAAAGCATAGACTTCCCAATACTCCTCAGGAACAAATATCCTGATTGCCCGCTCTCTTTCAACCAGCAGTTTCACCGCGACCGACTGGACTCTACCTGCGGATAACCCTCTGGCAACCTTCTGCCAAAGCAGCGGACTCAACATATAGCCGACAACCCGGTCAAGGAATCGCCTCGCCTGCTGCGCATCGACACGGTGCTGATCAATCTCGCCTGGGTTGTCAAAGGCTGCTTGAATCGCTTTCTGAGTAATTTCGTTGAATACCACACGCTTATATCTTTCGGCTGAGCCGCCAAGAGCTTCCTTGAGATGCCAGGCAATAGCCTCGCCTTCTCTGTCCATATCTGTGGCTAGATAAATCTCATCGGCAGACTTGGACAATTTGCGGAGTTCAGAAACAACTTTTTCCTTACCTGGAAGGATCTGGTATTGCGCTCGCCAATTATCTGTAGGATCCACACCCATCCTATTGATTAACCGCTTATGGGCCTTTTTTTTCTGGTAGGCGGCCTTTTTGGTGGGCTCCATCTTTCTCGTTTTTGCAGCCTCTGCAGCTCGTACTTTCGGGTCGACGGGCTCGCCGGAGCCACTCACGGGCAAATCACGTATGTGCCCGACGCTGGATTTAACGATGAAATCATTGCCAAGATAGCGGTTGATTGTCTTAGCTTTGGCAGGTGATTCGACGATGACTAAGGTTTTGCCCATACGACTACTGTATCTCTAAACACGAATTTCAATGGCTTTGTCGGGTCACAGGCTAACCTATTAGTTCTCAATATTTCAATCCTCATGATCAAATTTAATAGTAAGAATCTAAAAAGCTGATGCCCAGGGCACCTTACAGCGCATTTGTAATACGAAACTTCAGGCCCGGGTTACCGGGTTAGTGCCTCCAGCGGTCATGGTTGATGACGCCTCTTCAACCTGCTTATCCCGGCAACGGCCACCAAAGCTTCAGCTATCGGGCCAGTTTATGCAGTCATCAAGAAAAGAAAATATGATTTCAGCCTGACTGGTATCTCCGCTTTCAACCCAATGTACGCTGACAGCACGGTTTTTTTCGGTCACCGACACAACTGACTCCGGCAGATGCTCCAGTTTTTCTGCCAGAAACAATTTCATGGACTGCGAATTCTGCAGAGCAGGCTGTTCTTGCCATTGCCAGTTGCCGGGTAACGCATCATCTCCCTCATCAGCCTTAAACACTGACCATGAAATTGCCGGTAAATCATGTCTGGACTGGGGACGCTTTCTATAACGTCTATAGGCGGCCACTTTAAGTACTGGGGTCATTGGTCGGCCAGACCCGGATACTCTTTTTTCTACTTGCGCAGCATGATCAGGAATGGTCGTTAATTCAACGCCGATACCTCGGCTTAGGGCTATTTTACGTAGCTTCATGAGTGCACGCTGCTCTTCATTAGGCAGGATTGAAATGATCGGCACCACCACAAACAACAGGACCAGGCCGATCAAAATATAAGTCATCATCTAGGTCACCTGGTTAGTCTGCTGTTCGCTGTGGCCAGTAAAAGGTCCATTGTTGGGCCAAATTGATCATGCTGATACAGGTCAACCCAGCCCCTTAAAAATCTATTGTTTAAGCTCATCACTCATTGCCTATTGTTTAAGCCGAGATTACTGTGTAAATTCGCTTATAACAGCCTCATTTTGCAGAAGGTGACCTGTATGGAAAGCACATTTACCCATATCCTGATAGCGGTTGACCTCACCGAGGACGCTCGGAATGTTGCCAAAAAAGCGTGCGCTTTACGAACTGTATTTGATTGCAAGCTCAGTTGCACCCACGTCATAGAACCTCTTAGTCTAGCCTATGGGGGTGATGTGCCCATGGATTTATCAACAATCCAGGATCAAATTCAGGATACAGCAAAAAGCCAGCTCCAGGAATTTGCCACTGGTTTGAATATTCCAAGAGAAAACCAGTATCTTGTTTTTGGCAGACCAGAGACTGAAATTCATTCTCTGGCTTCAGAAATCAATGCTGATCTAATCGTGGTTGGTAGTCATGGCCGACATGGCCTGGCGTTGCTGCTGGGGTCGACAGCCAATGGTGTACTGCATGGATCTCCCTGCGATGTTCTGGCGGTTCGAGTCGGTAACTAACCGACTCGACTGAGCTCGGTTTAACATCGCTCAGATGCGTATTCTATTTCATATCCCACCTAGATGAGACTACCGGTGTGAGCCAACTACGAATTTTTATTATTGGCTGTTGCCTTTGCCTGACTGCAACAGCTCAGCTAGTTGCATTGGCTGATGAACAAAAAAGTCCAGATAACGCTGGCACTGCTATGCACGGAAAATCCACTGAACCGGCCTCAGTTGACCACAACCTGTTGATTAGCAGTACCGACCAAAGTGTAAACTCGCAGCGCTACAAACAGCGGCAACGCTACCAGGAAACAATCAATGCGATCCGAATGGGTAGCCGAAGAAAAGCAGAATTATTGAAAAAGGAATTGCTGGGTTACCCACTACTGCCTTATGTCGAGCTTGAGCAAATCAAGGTTGGCCTGAGGCGAGCTAAACCGGAAACTATTCAACGATTCATTGATACCCACATTGATTCACCCATAGGTGAACAATTACGTAGCCAGTTCCTGAACCAGCGCATGGCGCGAAATCGCTGGAAGGACTATCTGGCCTTGTATCGAAAGGAATCCGCCACGACAGAACAGCACTGTTATCATGTTGATGCTGTCTGGCAAAGTGGCCGTCAGCAGGAGGCCAATGAACTCGCTGTTGTGCTGTGGTTGAGCGAGCGTTCCATGCCGAAGCAATGTGATCCAGTATTTAGTCGGCTTCGTCGAGCAAATGGTATCAGTCAGGAACTTGCCTGGCAGCGATTTGAGCTGGCGGTGATTGCCAATGAAGCCGTGTTAGCAAGATACCTGATGCGCTTTCTCAACACGGAAACAAGCCAAACTGCGCAACAACTATACGAACTGTATCGAAACCCCCGCCGCTTGATCGGTCGCGCGCGCTACGATTTTCGTGACCCGATGCAGCACAAAATTCTGTCAGCAACCTTTGAAAAGCTGGCCAGAATCAACCCCGAAAACGCTTTAAAAGAATTAAATACCTATCGGCAACAGGGTGCCTTGCCGCAGACCCTCGCAGAAGACCTGTATGCCCTGGTCGGATTATATCTGGCTCAGAACGGCAAGATGACTGAATCCTTGAAACAACTTCCACTGGCGTTAAGAGCGCATCCAAAGCTGGTTGAAACCCGAGCCAGGTTTGCCATTCAAAACGAGGACTGGAGTGAGACCCTGGTTTTGCTGAATCTGCTACCCGAACAGCATAAAGATAAACCTGTATGGAAATATTGGCGAGCCATCAGCCTGCTTAGCAACAGTGAGCCCAGCGAACAGGCATTAGCCAGGTCCATCTTGGAGGATTTATCTCTGCTGCGGGATTATTATGGTTTCCTGGCTGCTGCCAGGCTGGACAGACCACAACAATTACAGGAAGAAATAAAGCCAATCAGCTCTGACAGTGTTGAGAACCTGTTGGCCACGCCGGCAACCGCGAGGATCAGAGAGCTCATTGCACTGGGAGCCATAATCCAGGCCCGCAGAGAATGGTTCCATATGACCCAGGAATTCTCGACAAGAGAACACCAGATCACTGCGGTTATTGCCAGGCGCTGGCGCTGGCACGATATGGCCATCCGGGCTTATGCTCAGGCCAAAGCATGGAACGAACTGGACGGCCGTTTTCCGCTTGCCTATCCTGAACATTTTTCATCAAATGCCCTCCTGTCGGGTATTCCGCTATCATTGAGTCTTGCCGTCGCTAGAAAGGAAAGTGCATTCTGGCCTGACGCCCGGTCAACGGTCGGCGCTTTGGGATTAATGCAGCTCATGCCTGCAACTGGCAAGCTGGCAGCAAAACACTTCGGCATCAGGGCTGAGAAAGGCCTTGACCTGACAGACCCTGTGTTAAATATCCGCCTGGGTTCCTGGTACCTGGGCGAGTTGGTTCGCCGTTTTGACAACAATCGCATCATAGCGCTGGCGGCCTACAACGCTGGACCCACCAGAGTCTCTCGATGGTTGAATCGTGCATTACCGATTGATATCTGGATTGAATCTATCCCCTACTGGGAAACGCGGGACTATGTTCAGACGACCCTGGTATATGCCGCCATCTACGCTGACAGGCTAGGACATAAACAACCTATGATAGCGCCCGCTGAGCGTGCCCAATTTGGACCTGTCAGACAATTCGTTTTTTCCGATACCAATGAAGTAGACTCCGCCTCAACCAACGGCCAGCTGTAGTCTTATATGCTTATTGACATCGGTGCCAATCTCACTCATGAATCCTTCCAAGAGGACCTGGACCAAGTTCTCGACCGAGCGCAGCTGGCACAGGTGCAGTATTTACTCATTACCGGTGCATCATTAAGTAGCAGTTCGGATGCACTGCAATTGGCCTCCAGCCGAGATTACCTGTTCTCTACTGCGGGAATTCACCCTCACCACGCAATAGAATGCTCAAGCCAAGCCTTGCAGGAAATCAAGTCCCTCGCAACAAACCCGAAGGTTCGGGCGATTGGTGAAACAGGCCTGGACTACTTTCGGGACTTCAGCCCAAGAGATATTCAACGCAGTGCGTTCGAGGCGCAGTTGCAACTAGCCAGCGAACTGGACCTGCCTGTGTTCCTTCACGAACGAGATGCCTATCCTGATTTTGCACAGATCCTGGCATCGTACCGAGATCAACTCAACCATGTTGTTGTGCATTGTTTCACCGGTGATAGAACCGCTCTGCAGGCCTACCTGGACCTTGATTGCTACATTGGTATCACAGGCTGGATCTGTGACGAACGACGCGGCAAACACCTCCAGGAACTCGTTGAACTGATTCCCGCTGACCGGTTATTACTCGAGACAGATGCGCCTTACCTTCTACCCCGGACACTAAAGCCTAAGCCACCCAATCGTCGCTGTGAACCAGCCCATCTTTACGAAATAAGCAGAGTCGTCGCGCAGCTACTGAACACATCTACAGATCGGCTTGCCAGTCAGACCAGCAGGAATGCCAAAAAATGTTTCCACCTGCCATGAAGGTCAGCCTCTATACTACATCAGGCTGCCACCTCTGCGAGTTGGCCCTGGCCCAAATTCAAGCGCTGCAGCAGCAACACGATATGACCCTTACCGAGGTAGAAATAGCGAATTCTGATACTCTCCTTGATCGTTACGGTATCCGCATACCCGTAATCACGGCTGAACACTGCCCGAATGAACTGGCATGGCCATTTTCCATAGATCAGCTCAAGTCCTTTCTGAAATTATCGCCCGGCTAAGGCAGGTATCAGCTTCGTTCTATCATTTTTCAGGTTTGCCCTACACGAATATCAAATAATGCCACGAGGCACAGAACGATTAGAGAGATCATCACCCGAGTTGACTTTTCCTGCTAAAATGGCCAAAACACAGGAGTAGAAACGATGGACACAGCAACCTTGCTGGACGGCATATGTTTTGGTGAGGGTCCCAGATGGCACGATAATCATTTGTGGTTCTCCGACATGCACGCCCATGAAGTCATTAAGCTGAACTTGGATGGAACGAGCCAGGTCATAGCCAAGGTGCCGCAACAACCTTCTGGTTTAGGCTGGCTGCCCGATCAGCGCCTGGTGGTCGTGTCCATGACGGATAAAAAACTACTCATAGATGAAGCCGGCGAACTCAGCGAATACGCTGATCTCAGTCAGTTAGCCAGCTATCACTGCAACGATATGGTCGTTGACGCAAAAGGAAGGTGCTACGTTGGTAATTTCGGATTTGACCTGATTTCTCGTGCCAGCCGGAAGCCCGCTGAGCTCATTATGGTCTCAGAAGACGGAACCGCTTCCATTGTGGCTGATGATTTACAGTTTCCCAATGGCACAGTAATTACCCCAGACGGCAGAACACTGATTGTTGCGGAATCCATGGCAGCTCGGCTCACTGCTTTTGACATAGACCAGCATGGCGCACTATCTAACCGCCGAGTCTGGGCACAGATGGATGGCGCCCTACCCGATGGTATTTGCCTTGATGAAGACAGCGGTATCTGGGTCGCATCTCCCATAAGCAACGAGTGCCTGCGACTCACCGAAGGTGGTGCAGTTACCGATCGCATCAAAGTAGAACATCAGGCTTACGCCTGCATGCTGGGTGGCGAAAATGGCAAGCGGCTGTTTATCTGCACCGCGAGTAGTTCGAGCCCCGAGCAATGCAAGGCTCGACGCGATGGTAGAATCGAATACGCTGATGTTTCAGTTGCAGGAGCAGGTAGACCGTGAATCAAGCAGCATCAACCCCACTCCGGATTGCCTTGATCAGCGGAGGCAATTCAAATGAAGCCAGTGTATCCCGAACAAGCGCGACCGCAGTTCTGTCGGCTCTGGCGGTTCACTACACGCAGGTACAAAATTTCGAACTGGACAACGCTTTAATCCAGAACCTGACTGCGTTCAAACCAGATGTAGTCTTTCCTGTTCTGCATGGCCCACCAGGAGAAGATGGGACCATTCAGGGGCTTCTGGAAACAATGCAATTCGCCTATGTTGGTTCGGGCGTACAGGCCAGCGCCCTGGCCATGGATAAAATCGCGGCCAAAGGTCTTTTTCGAGAAGCTGAGCTACCCCTGGCTGATCATGTCAGTGCCCATATATCCAATGGCACCAAGCAGGCTGTTGATCGTGCCATGGCGGTACTGGGGGTCAATGTCGTGGTCAAACCGGCACGTCAGGGCAGTGCCCTGGGCATATCCCTGGTTAACGACGTACAGGGGCTGCAAAAAGCGGTAAGCAAAGCCTTTAGCTATGATGACCAACTGTTAATTGAACAGCGAATCAACGGCAGAGAAATGACTGTCGGTATTTTACAAGACCAGGGCCAGGCCAAAGCATTTCCCGTTATCGAGATCACTACACCTGAAAACAGCTGGTATGACTTCGAGCATCGCTACACCGCCGGATTGTCAGAACACATCATGCCAGCCAATATATCCAGTGAAATCAGTGCCTCATTACAGAAAATAGCGATCAAAGCCCATGTCTGCCTGGGCTGCAGAGACCTTTCAAGGGCCGACTTTCTGCTTACCGACGATGACAAATGCATTTTGCTGGAAGTGAATACCCTGCCTGGAATGACACCTACCAGCTTATACCCAGATGGGGCCAGGGGCTTTGGCCTGACATTCGATGAACTGGTCAAATTACTGGTTGAGCAGGCAGCGGCAAGACCGTAAAAAAGGTCCAAGATAGCTGTTCAATGGTGCAGAAGATCGTATCCTTAGAATGCTCTGGTTTTATTCCAGGTGCTGCAGCTGACCTAGCGGTTTCAATTGCCAGAGTTTCAAATCAATAGCGTGTATTGTTCGAATCACGGTCGCAGCCAACACGCCAGCAATTACCGGCACGACTATAGATCATATCCTCGTTCATTATGCTGATTTAGATCCAGGCCTTCGGTTTCTTCATCCTGTGATACTCGCAATCCGAGCACGTTATCAACTAATTTGAGGAGCACATAAGAGGCCAGGGCGGTATATACAAGGCAGGAAACCACGCCAATAACCTGGACCTGTAACTGCGAGCCCATGGTCATACCTTCGTTATAACCCTGGCCACTGAAAACCCCGATGCTGGCACTTGCAAAGACTGCAGCTAAAATGGTTCCCAGCGCCCCACCTACGCCGTGAACCGGAAAAACATCCAGGGAATCATCAATCTGCAGGCGCTGCTTCAGGAATACGGTTGCATTAAAACAGACTATTCCAGCCAGGATCCCAATAACCAGCCCTCCGGCAGGGCCGACAAACCCTGATGCGGGCGTAATAGTACCCAGACCGGCCACCATACCGGTGACCGCGCCCAGAACACTGGGCCTTCCAAATCGATACCATTCACAACTCAACCAGGCCAATGCCCCAGCTGCTGCTGACATATGGGTAGCCAACATTGCCATGCCTGCATCACCGTTGGCTGCAAGCGCACTACCTGCATTAAATCCAAACCAGCCAACCCATAACATACCCGCACCGGTAATGGTCATGGTCATATTGTGAGGGGGCATGGGCGAGCTAGGGAATCCCCGCCTTTTACCCATAACTATGGCAGCAACCAATGCCGCTGTGCCGGCGCTAATATGCACTACAACACCACCCGCAAAATCGAGTAATCCAAGCTGTTGGAGCCAGCCTCCTCCCCACACCCAATGAGTAATTGGGGCATATACGATGACGACCCATAGCCCGGAAAACAACATCATCGACGAGAACCGCATACGCTCTGCAAAGCCACCGACAATCAAAGCCGGCGTGATGATCGCAAAGGTCAACTGGAACATTGAAAATACGCTTTCCGGAAGGCCGTTGCTCACCGAATCCTCGGTAACGCCAGCCATAAAAACTTTGCTGAGCCCGCCAATCACATCATTGCCGGTATCAAAGGCCAGCGAGTAACCAATAACAAGCCAGATAACCGAAACCATGCAGGTTATAGCAAAACACTGCATTAATACGGAAAGAACATTCTTTACCCTGACCAGTCCGCCATAAAACAGGGAAAGACCCGGTATGGTCATAAACAGGACCAGAGCAGTCGAAGTCAGTATCCAAGCTGTATTACCGGAATCAAGATCCTCACCCGCCAGAACGGTCTGTGAAAAAAATAAAGCCATCAGCCCCAGGGAATAGAAAAATACACGCATAAACAAACCTTTCCTGATCAATTATCTACCTGCCCATAAAGCCGGCACTGTTCATCAATAAGTCTACCTAGACCAGCTCATTTCCACAATACAAACGCCCTGGTCCGAGCGCTGTACTGGAAAAACAAGCGGACATAGATGACAATGCCCGCAAATAACGGTTTTTTTGGCGCATAGCCCGACAAATCAGTTTGATGGTAGCGACCGCTAATGGAAATCCGGTCAGTCAGGAGTTCTCTTGAAATGGCCCGCCAGCGCCCTCAAATAGGGAGCAATCCAATACCCAGGAGCTTAACGGGAACGATCACGATCAGGCGTGGTCTATAGCCAGCAACTGGATGTTTTACTAAAAGAACCTGAACCCGAACGTGAGTAATTTGATATGCAGCACCTTGAACCTATTCTAGCCCTAAGAAGATGGCTGGCAGACCAGATTATTGGCCAGGAAGTCCTGGTAGACCGCTTGTTGATGGCGTTGCTATCAGATGGCCACCTTCTAGTCGAAGGGGCGCCCGGATTAGCCAAAACAAAAGCAATAAAAACACTGGCCACTGGCATAGAGGGGGACTTTCAACGCATCCAATTCACCCCGGACCTACTACCTTCAGATATCACCGGTACCGAGATCTATCGCGCCCAGGAAGGCACCTTTATCTTTCAAGAGGGGCCGATCTTTCACAATCTGATTCTTGCTGACGAAATCAATCGTGCACCAGCAAAGGTTCAATCCGCACTGCTTGAGGCTATGGGCGAAAGACAGGTCAGCCACGGTAGGCAGACCATGGCCTTACCGCCTCTATTCCTGGTCATGGCAACGCAAAATCCGATTGAACAGGAAGGTACCTACCCCTTGCCTGAGGCGCAACTCGATCGCTTCCTCATGCATGTGCAGATTGATTATCCAGATTCAGCATCTGAACACGCCATCCTTAAGTTGGTTCGAAACGAAGCGAGGCAAAAATTTTCCGATCCAATAAAGTCGGTAAAACCCATCACACAGCAGGACATCTTCGCCGCCCGTCAGGAAGTACTGTCTCTGCACATGGAACCGGTGGTTGAAAATTATATAGTTCAGTTGACCATGGCTACCCGCAAACCTGAAATATTTGGCGAAGATCTGGCGAACTGGCTCGATTACGGAGCCTCACCAAGAGCAACCATTTCCCTTGATCTGTGTGCTCGGGCCCATGCTTATCTCAATGGCAAGGATTTCGTCAGTCCAGACGATGTTCAAGCTGTAGCAACCGATGTCTTCAGGCATCGGATTGTGGTCAGTTTCGAAGCAGAAGCAATGGGTATTGATGCTGAACAGGTGATGCTGGCCCTGCTAGACCGTGTCGCAACCGCCTGATTCGATAACCGTGCCCGCACACAACTCCAAAGATCTCAGCCTTGGCCCCTACACCCATGTGAAGGATCTGATTGATCTTCGCTATGAAGCAGGCAAGGTTGACCTGATGTCATTGGCAAAAGCGTCCAATCCCCTGTCCGGCCAGCTTCGATCAAAATTCCAGGGCCGTGGCATCGATTTCTCTGAAGTTCGGGTTTACCAGCCCGGAGACGACGTTCGAACTATTGACTGGCGGGTCACAGCACGAACCCAGGTTGCCCATACCAAATTATTTCAGGAAGAAAAAGAACGCCCAGTGCTCATTGTTGTTGATCAATCAGCCCACATGTTCTTTGGTTCACGAAGACGTTTTAAGTCAGTAGCAGCGGCAAGAATCGCGGCCTTGCTGGCCTGGTCTGGCTTGGAACAGGGCGACCGAATTGGCGGCATCGTTTTCAGTGATGAGGAGCACAGAGAAATCAGGCCGCGTAGAAGTCGACACTCAGTTCTTCGTCTTATCCATGAAATAGACCAGTTCAATCACCGGCTCGAAGTCTCCAGTCCGGCCCTTAGCACCGATGCATTGGCGCAGGCATTAACTAATGCACGGCGGGTATGTAAACACGGCAGCAGCATTATATTAATCAGTGATTTCACTCGAATGAATGACCAGGCGCTGCTTTATCTGCAACAGTTGGCAAGGTACAACGACGTTATTGGCATCGTCATTTCCGATCCGCTGGAACAGCAGCTGCCAGCACCTGACCTGTATACCGTCACAGACGGTGAACGAAAACTCCCCATCAACACTGCTTCAGCATCGATAAGGCATGAGTACCAGTCCCAGCATAAAAATCGGCGTGCGCAACTAGAGCAGACTTTCGGCCGGCTAAAGTGCCCCCTGATTTCAATCGCAACCACGGATGAGGCCGTGGATGGGATTAACGCCCACCGTCTTCGAGGGAGCCGCTGAAATGGCGCAAGCAATGCCTGTACAAGCAGATCCGCTGGAACAGCTGCGTGACATTCACCTGCCTGGCGCAATCGGTCCGTGGCCGCCTGCACTAGGCTGGTGGGTGCTAGCCCTGCTGGCCCTGGCGCTAATAGCATGGGGACTATTTCGCGCGCTGAAATACTGGCAGGCAAACCGTTATCGAGCAATTGCACAACAAGAGCTCAAAACCATCTTTAACCACTATCAGCAATGTGCCGACACCAGATTATTTCTACTTCAACTCCAGTTACTGCTAAAGCGGGTCGCTCTGCACGCCTATCCCCGTGAAAAGGTCGCCTCCCTCAATGGCATCGCCTGGGTTACATTCCTTGATAAGAGCAGTGGTTCCAGCGAATTTAGAATGGGCGCTGGTCAAGCGTTGATCGACTCAAACTACACTCGAGAAGTTAACGCCGATGTAGCGCAATTGCAGCATCTGGGCCATTTATGGATTAAGCAGCACAGCAAGTTGGATGAACCCGGAGACACGCTATGATGGAGTTTATCTGGCCCTGGGCTTTCTGGGCATTGCCAGTGCCGTTGCTGGTCATGTTGCTACGACCTGCTCAACAGCAGGATCCAGCTCTGCGAATTCCGTTCTTTGAGCAGCTTAAGCAGATGACTGTACAGTCTCAGGGCGCCCACCGTCGGCTGTGGCTTATCAGAGTCATCGCCTTGCTGATCTGGATTTGCCTGGTTATGGCAGCGAGTCAGCCCAGATGGGTGGGCGAACCCATAGAACTACCGCAAAGTGGCCGTGATTTACTGCTGGCTGTGGACATCTCAGGCTCTATGGGAACCCAGGATATGCGCCTGGAAAGGCAGTTGGTGACTCGCCTGGCAGCGGTGAAAACCGTGGTCGGCGATTTCGTAGAACGCCGCAAGGGTGATCGACTGGGGCTGATTCTGTTCGGTAGCCAAGCCTACCTGCAAACACCGCTGACCTTTGATAGATCCACTGTCCGTACCCTCCTGGAGGAAACACCGCTCGGAATTGCCGGTGGTAAAACCGCCATTGGCGATGCGATTGGTCTTGCCGTTAAACGTCTACTTGATCGTCCATCGGAAAACCGTGTTCTCATTCTGTTAACCGATGGCGTCAATAATATCGGTGAGGTTTCCCCTCTGCAGGCCGCAAAGCTAGCTGCCAAGGAAGGTATCCGTATTTATACAGTGGGTTTTGGGGCAGATGAAATGGAGGTCTCTGGTCTACTCTTTAACCGGACCGTTAATCCTTCAGCAGAGTTGGACACCCAGTCTCTGACTGAAATCGCCGACCTCACTGGCGGTATTTATCAGCGCGCCAGATCCACCGCAGAGCTAACCGGCATTTATGCTGCGCTGGATCAACTTGAACCCATAGAAATCGAGCAAGAAACCTTCAGACCTGAGAAATCACTTTATTTCTGGCCACTCAGCATCGCTCTGCTGTTGTCATTTGCATTGTCGGGGCAGCACCTGTTTACATACTATAGCGCCAGGCTCAGCTGGCAGCGGCAACAATCTATCATTCAACCCGCCAATGCAAGAAGCCCAACCTAATGAACGAGTTGCTTGCCGAATTCCATTTCCTCAGGCCCTTCTGGCTGATCGCTCTGCTGCCAGCATTGCTATTATTAACGGGCTTGTGGCAGAGAAGGGCCAAGGGTACCACCTGGGAAAAAGTCATCGATCCTTTACTGATATCCCATATCTTAAGGCAACCCGATACCAGGCCAGGTGCTAACCCGCTTTACCTGCTTGCCCTGGGCTGGCTGGTGGCAACCTTCGCCCTGGCCGGGCCTGTCTGGGAAAAGGCCGCCCAACCCATCCTGGAAAGAGAAGATGCTTTGGTCATCATCCTTGACCTAACCTGGTCCATGCATGCGACTGACATTGCACCCACTCGATTGGTAGGCGCACGTCGCAAATTAACTGATCTACTGCGAACTCGAAAAGAAGGGGTCACTGGGCTGATTGTGTTTGCGGGTGATGCCCATACCGTTGTTCCTCTGACAGACGACACCAATACGATTATATCAATACTGCCCTCGTTAGTACCTGAAATCATGCCTGCTCCTGGGAGCCGACTTGCGCCCGCCATAGAACTCAGTCATGCATTATTCTCGGCTGCAGGTATTTCATCGGGCCGTATCCTTGTTGTCACAGATGAGATTCGTGACCGCGCCGAAACAGCCAGTGTTGCCAATAAGCTGCGTGATCAGTTCCCTCTTGCAATTCTGGCCGTTGGTACGGCCCAGGGAGCACCGATTACCACAGCGACTGTACCTGGAGGAAGCGGTTATCTGAAGGACCCTTCCGGGAACCTCATCATTCCAGCTGTTAACCTGGATGAGATGCTTCAATTCACGCAGATGATTAGCGCTCGCTTTTCTCGCCTGACCCTGACCGACGATGACCTCAATTATCTACTGACTGAAGAGACCATCCTCAGTGACCAAATATTCAGGGAGGTGGAGCGAAATTTTGACCTGTGGATAGAAAGGGGCCCCTACCTATTACTGCTGTTGTTACCCCTGGCTGCTGCCGGATTCCGTCGTGGATGGTTATGGATGCCGCTGCTGATCCTTGTCACGCCGTCTGAACCCGTCTATGCAGATTGGTGGCAGGATATCTGGCTTACCAAAGACCAGCAGGGTCAGCGCGCCTTTGACAACCGAGAACATGCCCAGGCGAGCCAGCTATTCTCAAACCCGCAATGGAAGGCGAGCGCGGCCTACCGTAACGAGGACTACGATACTGCATCGGAACTGTATGAAAAACATGCGCCGCAGCAAAACCGCTACAACCTGGGCAATGCCCTGGCCAGGCAGGGAAAACTCGAGCAGGCCATCGCCAGCTATCAACAGGTTTTAGATTCAGAGCCGGATAATGAGGACGCTGCTTTTAATAAGGCATTGGTGGAACAGCTACTGAAACAGCAACAGCAGCAGGAACAGCAGTCTGAGCAGGATCAAGACTCAGATGAGCAGCAGAAAAGTGAAAGTGAAGACCCTTCCCAGCAGGGCAACGAGTCATCACAAGACCCGGAAGAACAATCGCAGGATCAGGCAGGCGAGGATACGGAATCGGAAAACCAACCTGAGCAGCAGGAAGATACGGAACAGTCAAAACAGGGCAGCGAAGAGCAGCAACAAGCTGAACAGGAACAGCAGCAGGCGCAAGCGCAGGAAAGTGAACTTAGCCCTGAAGAACAACAGGCCCTGCAGCAATGGCTGCGACGCGTACCCGATGATCCTGGCGGATTACTGAGGAGAAAATTTGAAAAACAGTTTGATGACCGTGTCCGCCAGGGAAAAATTGCCCGAAAAGATTATGAAAGGAATTGGTGAGCCGTGATGAGATCACTTAACTGGTTTATATTAGTCCTCACCCTGGTAGTCAGCCAGGCCCAGGCAGGGATAACTGCAACCGTTGATCGGACCCGAATTTCCGAGCTTGATCTGTTAACCCTGACCATACGAGTCAGTGACTCCCAACCAGGGCAACCTGATTTTTCTGGCCTGGAAAAAGATTTTGACATCGTCAATAACCAGAGCCATCAAAATTCTTCCTATACTTTCATCAATGGCCAGCAGACCAGCCATGCCTATGTGGACTATATCCTGAACCTGCGACCAAAGCGTCTAGGCAATTTGAAAATACCCAGCCTGACCATCGACAATGAACAGACCCAGCCGATTACCATTCGGGTCACCGAACAAACCAACGCCATGCGTCAGAAAATGCAGGAGATTCTGTTTTTTGAGACCGTGTTGGATGCCGCCAGTACTTATGTCCAGGCACAACTCATATACTCCGTGCGGTTATATTATTCCGACTCAATCTCCGGTGACTTCCCGGCGGCGCCTGACCTTGAAGATGCTGTCGTCGAAATTCTGGAAGAAGAAAAACGTTACGAAACCATCCTGAATAATAAGCGTTTTTACGTACTGGAAAAAAAGTATGCCATCTTCCCACAGAAAAGCGGTTCGCTGGTTCTGTCCAAAGAAACGTTTGTGGGAACTCGCGGTCGGGGGGGATTGTTTTCAGCCAGACAAAGAGTCAGCGCCATCTCTTCGGGGCATACTATCGAGGTAAGACCTGTTCCCGAGGCTTTCAATGGAGACCACTGGTTACCCGGCAAGAACCTGACTGCCAAAAGTAAGTTAAACCTTCCTGAAGGAGTCATAAGAGTCGGAGACCCGCTCAATCAGGTCATCAGCCTGTCCATGGATGGCGTCTCTGGTGTGCTCTTACCAGAAATTAATCTTCAGGACCTGCCTGGCACTAAAATATATGTAGACCAACCCATCATTGAGGACACCGAATCCAGCACCGGCATCAGCACCCTGAGTCGCACCACCATCGGTATAGTACCAACTCAGCCAGGTAAACTGACCCTGCCGGAGATCCGCATCCCCTGGTGGAATATACAGCTTGATCGCCAGGAAACAGCCATTATCCCGGCACAAACGATAGAAATTAAGCCATCGGTCGCAACGCTACCTGCCTCCCCTGTTATTGCGGATAAGGCTGACTCGACAGGGCCGGTCCCGGAGCTGAACGAGCGCCCAGGAATCTGGAAATGGCTGAGTATTGGCTTATTGACCGCATGGCTGTTGACCCTACTCGGCTGGTACAGCACTCGCACAGGCAACAGATCCGGTGAGGATCGAGCCCCGGTTGAAAACACCGTCAAAGCCGATGCCCAGGCACTGCTCAACGCCTGTCAGGTAAATGATGCCCAGCAGGCACATCAACGCCTGTTGGTCTGGCTCCGCAGCGCCTTCCCGCAGCATCAATCAGCAACCACCCTGGCAGCAACCAAACCCAGGTTTGCAGCTGCATTTAACGAACTCGAGAATGCGATCTTCTCGGGTAACACCGCTGAATGGCAGGGCAAGGCCTTAACCGAAGCGATAAAAGGGCTGGACCAACTCGCCTCCGATGTGCCAGCAGGTTCACCACAGCATCTGGCAAAGCAGCTCAACATGGGACTGTAAACATGGGGCCATTAATATAGGGCTATTCACCCGGGGCTCTTCCCTTGGGACTCTTCGCTTGGGACTAGTCGCAGAGGAATAAAAAGCCGGTTACAAACTCTTTGTTACGACTTCGAACACATCCCTTGATAAATCACCGGCATCCAGTATCTTCTGCAACTGGCTTTTCATCAGCGCCTGCCGAGTCCCATCGAGCTTGCGCCAGCGCGTTAACGGCGTCAACATTCGTGCCGCGATCTGAGGATTAAAGCTATCCAACTCGATCACGCAATCAGCCAGAAAGGCATACCCTGAGCCATCCAAAAGATGGAAATTAACCGTGTTCTGTGATGCAAAAGAGGCCAGTAGAGAACGCATTCGATTGGGGTTTTTCATATCAAAAGCGGGGTGTTGCATCAGTGCCTTAACACGCGCCAACGCACCCGGCAGCGGGCAACTCGCCTGAATCGCAAACCACTGATCGATCACCAGGGCCTCGTCAGCCCAACGATTATAAAATTCCACCAGCGCCTTGTGCTTAACTGTCTGCGCAGCCGTATTACTGGAATTCACCAATGCCCGAATTGCCGCACTGGTATCGGTCATGTTACTGGCTTTATTGAACTGCGCTGCACACAGGGAAACCAGTTCTGTATCCACTGGTTTCATCAAGTACGCCAGTGCTGCATTTCGCAGAGACCGGCTCGCGATCGCCTCTGCACTGGCAATGTATTCACCCTGCTGGTCATTCATTTTATAGACCCTGAGCAAGGGTCCCTTCAAGCAGGTGGCAATCTCGCATGCAACCTGTTCTCGAGCCTGGTGTATCGCATCTATATCGGCCACCTCAAACAACTCGGCGAGATAAGTTTCGGATGGTAATACCATCATGTTGGCTATCATGGCTTTATCAATACTGGCATCCTGATCACGATTCAGCGCATCCGCTAAATTCAACTCCATGGCCTTAAACAATCTCGAATCGATTGCTAGCGGTTTTCCGTCCTGGATCTGTTCTACCCCTTCTAGAATAATGTCAACCGCCAGCCTCTGACTGGCTTCCCAGCGATTGAAACCATCGTTGTCATGGCTCATCAGAAACATGAGTTCATCCCGACTATAGGCAAACTCTAATTTCACGGGCGCAGAAAACCCACGTAACAAAGATGGCACCGGTGGCTCACTCACATTCACCAGTTCAAATACCTGCTCCGATTCGGTCACCGACAGCACCATGGTGAACAGATCAGGCTGCTGCTCTATGAACGCGGGCTCTGAACCTGCCAGGCCAAACACCAGATCCTGTCCTTCACTACCCAACAGGCCCACTGCCAGTGGCAGATGAAAAGGGGCTTTTTCAGTCTGCCCCGGCGTCGGCGGACAGGTTTGCCGCACCGTCAACTGGTAACACTGACGATCAGCATGGTAGGTTCCTACAACGCTCAATTGGGGTGTCCCTGCCTGACTATACCAGCGCCGAAACTGGTTAAGGTCAACCCCGTTTGCATCCTCCATGGCCGTGACGAAATCATCCGTGGTCACTGCCTGGCCGTCGTGGCGTTCAAAGTATAGATCTGTACCTTTGCGGAAGCCTTGCGCACCAATCAACGTACTGATCATGCGCACAACTTCTGCACCCTTCTCATACACCGTGGCCGTATAGAAGTTATTGATTTCCATATAAGCATCAGGACGAATGGAATGCGCCATGGGACCCGCATCTTCAGGAAACTGTGCTGTTCGCAGAGCGGATACATCATTCATCCGAGAAACTGCGGCTGATCCCATAAAAGCGGAAAACTGCTGATCCCGGAACACGGTAAAACCCTCTTTCAAGCTCAGCTGAAACCAGTCTCTGCAGGTCACTCGATTGCCCGACCAGTTATGAAAATATTCATGAGCAATAACGCTCTCAACCCGCTGGTAACCGGCATCCGTGGTGGTATCAGGCCGCGCCAAAACGCAGGAAGTATTAAATACATTCAATCCCTTGTTTTCCATTGCCCCCATATTGAAACTTTCCACCGCCACGATCATAAATATGTCCAGGTCATATTCTCGACCATAGAACTTCTCGTCCCAGGCCATCGAGTGTTTCAGGCTGACCATGGCAAAATCGACTTTATCGATATTGTGGGATTCTGTAAAAATCTGCAGCACAATTTTTCGACCACTCATGGTCACAAACTCATCTTCTACATAGTCAAGATCACCCGCAACCAGAGCAAACAGATAGGCGGGCTTCTTGAAAGGATCGCGCCAGGTCACCCAGTGTCTGTCACCCTGTTCTCCGCGTGCTACAGCGTTGCCATTTGACAGCAGAACCGGAAAATTGCCTTTGTCTGCAACGATAGTCGTTTCGAATGGTGCCATGACATCAGGGCGGTCCATATACCAGGTGATATTACGAAAGCCCTCGGCTTCACACTGGCTGCAGAACATGTCACCCGATCTATAAAGACCCTCCAAAGCCAGATTTTCCTGGGGTTTAATCTCCACCAGGCTGGTCAGGGTGAATTGTTCTGGCGGATCCGTGATGAACAATGTTTCACCTTCAATATTGTATTCATTGGACATCAGTTCCCGGCCATCAATAGCCAGTTTCCTGGTCACCAGTGCCTTGCCACCATCGAGCTGCAATGGCCTTGAAGCAGCAGCATCTTGCGGGTTTCTCTTGATTTCCAGCGTGGCGGATACCCTGGTAACCTGCTCAGTGATATCCACATGCAACTGAGTTGCTTCAATGATAAAAGGGGGTACCTGATAATCGTCTAGCCGTACGGTCTTAGGCTCTCCTTGCTGCATCTCTTGTCCTTCTGTTCGTTTGTTCGTTTGTTCGTTTGTTCGTTTGTTGTTAACCGTATCGTTGTATTACTGTTAACTGCAACTTTTCAGCCCATAGCATCAGGTCACTGGAAAATTCCAAGCCTCGATTTTACACGAGCGCTGGACTCGATGGGATTTTACTGATGGCTGGTATCCAGCACCAGCACAAAGGCCTAAATCATCGCTATGCCCTGATATCTGTTAACATGCCGTGATGCGCGGAAAACTCAAGAAAATGGCCTGCAGCCCCGGACCAACGGTGCAGTATCAGCTGCGCCTGGATGCCCAGCAGTTACACCTTAACCCTCTTATTGGGCAAACCATTCGGATTCAATTTCTTGAAGAAATTCGCTGCCAGAATTGCGGCCGCAAGACCAACAAAAGCTTCAGCCAGGGATATTGCTACCCGTGCTTCAAACAACTGGCAGAATGCGACATCTGTATTGTCAGCCCTGAACGCTGCCATCACAGCCTGGGGACCTGCCGAGATCCGGCCTTCGCCAGTAACTTCTGTATGAAAACCCATAAAATATACCTGGCAAATTCTTCCGGTCTGAAGGTCGGTATTACCCGGGAAACCAATCTCCCTACCCGCTGGCTTGATCAAGGTGCCCATCAGGCCATGGTAATCATGTCCGTGGCCAGCCGATACCAGTCCGGACTGGTCGAAGTTGCCTTCAAGGAGCATGTCAGTGACCGAACCCACTGGCAGAAACTCCTGAAAGGCAGCAGTGACAAAGTTGACTTAATCAGTAAACGAGAACAGTTATTCGAACTTACTGCCTCCGCTCTGACAAACCTCCAGAATACCTATGGCCTACAGGCCATTCAATTCGTACTGGATGCACCGGTTCAGCAATTTGAATATCCGGTTCTGTCTTACCCGGAAAAGGTAAAATCACACAATTTAGAGAAACAACCTCTGCTCGAAGGCCAGTTACTGGGGATTAAAGGCCAGTACCTGATACTGGATCACTGCGTAATCAATATGCGCAAGTACACCGGCTACCTGGTCGACTTCAGCTTCGATTAATATTCAGTTTCAACAGCATTGCTGCCCCCGCCGTGATGACCCCGGCAATAAGCCCCCCCAGATGAGCGCCATTGGCTAGATTCCCCAACCCGAGCGAATCGAAAGCCCCGGTGAAGCCGATGACCAGGAACACCAGCATGCCGATATAGATAGAACGGGCAATACCGAACCGTCGCCCTGTTGAAAAGGTATCCCAGACCATACAGTAGCCAATGAAGCCAAACAGAACACCCGACATGCCACCAAATAATGAAACACCGGTTAGCCAGTACTGACCCAGATTAGCCAGCAAACCACTGAACAGGGTCAATAGAATAAACCTTGAAGCGCCATGCAGGAATTCTATCCTTCGTCCGATCTCCCACACCCAGAGCAAATTGAAAGTCAGATGCAACCAGCCAAAATGAATCAACATGGGTGATAGTAAACGCCAGTACTGACCACTATCAAGAGTATAAGCCAGATCCGCAAAGTAAATCCGATCGCCTCTTATTTCAAAAGCGACCAGCATCATATTCTGGAATAATTCACCATGCTCGCCATTGCTGGCAGCCAGACCCAGTGGGAATGCAACCAGATTCGCCAACAGCAAGCCGATAGTCAGAGGAAAGCGGGCAGCATTGACGCGCAACCGACCCACTGCCGAAATCAGCGTTGACTGCTCCGATGGTCGCTGCCCCGATAATCGGTTATCCTGCTGCCATTGCTGGAAAAAAGAAACCAGCTGAGCTTGCTCTATGTGCGACCCCACCCATATCACCTGCTCAACGCCTACCAGGGTAATACGATGCTGAATATTCCTGGCTTTCAGAAACGCTGAGAAACCCTGCAAATCAAGATCGGAGGGTAACTGCATGGCGGCGTAGAGATGTTCATTCATAAAGGCTTCAAACTGATCACAAATAGTTAAAAAAGATGTACACTGGAGTTCATCCTTTTATTGTAACCGTTTGTGCCATGCCAATGGAAAATGCCGACCAACAGGTCCTAAAACAACTCACCAACTGGGTGTCGGATGGCCAAGCCAGCTGGCTCTGCACTGTCGTTAAAACCTGGGGTTCATCGCCCCGACCAATAGGCTCTCTGCTGTGCTGTAATTCCCAGGGCCATCTAGCGGGTTCACTGTCTGGTGGCTGTATTGAAGAAGACCTCCTTGACAAGCTTCAGGATGGCACCATGGCCCGCGACACCCCGGAAGTCCTGGTATACGGCGTAACCCAGGCCGAGACGGAGAAACTTGGCCTGCCCTGCGGTGGGCAGCTACATGTGGTTGTTGAGCCCTTCCCGGACAAAAGGCATCTCCCTGTATTAGAGCAGGTACTGAGCCGCCTGGAAGCCCGCAACTGCATTGAACGAACAGTGGATATTGCTACAGGTGATATGACCGTCGAAAACAGGCAGCGTTTCCAGCATCTTAGATTTAATGGTGAGTTTTCTAATACTTCAGTCGCCGGTGAGAAATCAATGACCCAGACTTACGGTCCTCGCTACCAGCTTGTCCTGATAGGCTGTGGCCAGGTGTCTCAGTATCTGGCTGAAATGGCTAAAGCGCTGGACTATCACGTTATCGTCTGTGATCCCCGGGAGCATCTAATGGAACAATGGCCAGTCGAGGGTATCCAACTTATTACCGGTATGCCGGACGATGTGGTCAGGGCCCAGGCAAATGATCAGTTTTCAGCCATCATTGCCTTGACTCATGACCCTAGAATTGACGATATGGGACTGATGGAGGCGCTGACCACCCAGGCCTATTTCATCGGTGCCATGGGATCCAGGAAAACTTCTGAGAATCGCCGAAAAAGGCTGAAACAGCTGGATTTAACTGATGCTCAGATTAATCGACTGCACGCCCCGGTTGGTCTGCCGATCGGCAGCAAGACGCCAGCGGAAATTGCCATCGCAATACTGGCCCAACTGACCGCGCTGCGCTCAGAAAAAATCGAGCCACTCACGGCCGATTATCGTAAAGTTCCAGCATAGGGGAGCAAAGCAAAATTTGCTTAAAATAGGCGCATTGATTCTGGCAGCAGGAAGCAGTCGGCGTTTTGGGGGCGACAAACGCCGCAGCAGGCTGCCCTCAGGTGAGGCAGTGCTTGAAACAACCATAACCAAGGTTAACCCTCATTTCGCTGAAATCCTGGTCGTCCTGCGCCATGGTGACCTGAACCTTGCCGAAGTACTGCAAAACAAATTCCGCGGCCTGCTCACTTTCCTGGCCCCGGACTCTGCCCTGGGCATGGGCCATAGTCTGGCCGACGGCATCAAGCAGGTTCAGCACTGGCAGGCCAGTGCCATTTTCATGGGCGACATGCCCTTTATTCAACCTCAAACCATTGACCTGTTACTCGACCAGCATAATCTTCATGAAAGTTCCCAACCCATTATTGTACCCAGCTACAGAAATCAGGCCGGGCACCCGGTGATTTTCAGTAAAGCCTACTATCAGGAGTTGACTGCTCTGAGCGGAGACGAAGGAGCAAAATCAATTGTCAGACGATACGCAGACCACGTCATCCAGGTACCCTGCTTAGATAGAGGCGTATTAGACGATATTGACCTACCAGAAGACCTCAATCACCCTTCCGAATAGCCCAATCCAGTTTAGACCTGCAGACACTGTAAAAACTGTGCCCCGGCGGGTGAATCAGCTTCAATTTTTCATTCATCTTGCGAACCCGAACAGATTCTCCAGGCGTCATCTGGAATTCCATCTGGGAATCAAAACTGACCTTGGCATCACCGCCATAACGCGCACCCAGTTCAATACGCAGTTCTGAGCCACCGGGCACCACCAACGGGCGGGAATTCAGGGAATGGGGAAACATCGGTATCAAGGCCATGGCATCCAGGGAAGGATGCATGATCGGACCGCCAGCACTGAGCGCATAGGCGGTGGAACCCGTGGGCGAGGAGATGATCAAGCCATCAGAGAACTGGTTGTAGACGAACACATCATCAATGAACAGATTGAACTCGATCATCCGCGCCACTGCTGCAGAATGAACAATGACTTCGTTTAACGCACTGGACAGCTGGATATTATCGCCATCAGTTATCTCACCTTCGAGCAGATAATGTTCTTCAATCTGATGCTGACCGGACAGGACTTCGTCTAACCTGAGTTCAATCTCATCAGGAGAAACATCGGCTAAAAACCCTAACCGACCTCTGTTAATACCCAGCAGTGGTACACCATGCGGGGCTAACTCCCGGGCTGCACCCAGCATATTACCATCACCGCCAACGGCGATAACCAGATCAACCATGCCACCGATCTCGCCCCTGGTGAATGCGCTGCCCTCATGACCGAGCATCACCGCAGCCGTGTCTTCAAGGAAGACCTCAATCTTGCGGTTTCTTAAAAAGGTATTAACCGCGCGCAGGGATTCCTGCACTAGATCACTGCCGATCCTTGCAAATAAACCCACTTTCTTATATTCACCCATGGCAACAGCCCTTAACTAGGCTAGGCATTTAAGGGTAGATTCTTACCCATTTCAATAGCCTGGTACACCTAATTTATCGACCCTGGTCGAGCAAACCCCGCTATTGAACTTTTTTATAAGGCACTAAACGTGCAGCTTAACTTCCACCAGGGCTTGCAATTACGGAATCAGGCACCACAATATGACTATTGACAGGGTATAAACTATGAATTCCCGAATCTCCAAACGATACCAGGAAGAACTCGCCAGAGAAGGCAATATAGAGGACATTGCGGCAGCCGGTTCGCTATGGAAGGCGATGCGCAGCGAAGTACGCCTGAGAGCCGATTTCGAGCCCATCATGTCGACCTTTTTCCACGCCTCAGTGCTGAGTCACGACACCATTGAAGGCGCCCTGAGCTTTATCCTGGCCAGTAAACTGGATAGCCCGGTCGTTTCCAATATGGCTATTCGAGAAATTATAGAAGAAGCCTACACAGGCGACCCATCTATTATCTACGGCGCCGAGATCGACATCAAAGCGACCCGTGATCGCGACCCTGCCTGCAATAGCTACTCAACGCCCTTTCTGTTCTACAAGGGCTTCCATGCGCTCCAGGCGTATCGAGTGGCCCACTGGCTGTGGCGGCATGAGCGCCATAGCCTGGCATTTTATTTCCAGAACCAGATGAGCAGTATCTTTGGAGTGGATATCCACCCTGCGGCCCAGATCGGCTGTGGCATTATGTTCGATCATGCCACCGGACTGGTGGTTGGTGAAACAGCGGTGATTGAAGACGACGTCTCTATCCTGCACGGGGTGACACTCGGCGGAACCGGTAAGGCCTCGGGCGACCGTCATCCGAAAGTTCGCAAGAACAGCCTGCTCGGTGCTAATGCCTCGGTCATCGGCAATATTGAAATCGGTGAGGGTGCTAAAGTTGGCGCAGGCAGTGTGGTTCTTGAAGATGTGCCAGCTCATGTGACCGTCGCGGGTGTCCCGGCGACTATTGTCGGTAAACCAAGTGGCGGCTCCCCAGCCCAGGATTGCGATCAGGGATTCTGAACACCCCGGGAGCTTAATTCAGCCTAATGCCGGAAAACCACGGCGCCCCTGCAAGCCACCGGTATGGATAAATACGGTTTTTTTCCCTGAAAGCGCGCCTGTCGCTCGCAGCTGCATGGTCGCCATCAATGCTTTACCTGAATAGACTGGGTCCAGCAGCACGCCCCATCGCCGCTCTGCCATCTGCACGAACTGCATCAGGGCAGGAGAACACCGGGCATAGCCACCGCCATGGTGATCATGCAGGAGTTGCCAGCGAACCTGCTCCGGCATGGCCGCTCCAATCAGGCAGCGCACCTCATCATCCAGGCTGTAAGCCCCTTTGAGCACAGAGATTCCGAAAATATCACAAGGCCTGTCTACGCCTCGCACCAATCCGGCTAGGGTGCCGCCCGTTCCCACAGGCAATACCAGAGCATCGTAGTCAACTCCGTGCCTGGCAAGATCACTGACGATCTGCATGCACCCCAGTACCGCCAGTTCATTACTGCCGCCTTCGGGCAATACCGCAAAATCACCAAATTCAGATTCTAGCTGTTGCATGAGTTCGGGGCCGGCTTTTCTGCGGTACGCCGCTCGAGAGACAAAAACAAGCCTCATACCTAACTCCCTGGCATCAGCCAGCATAGCCGTAAGCTGCGCTGCCTGCTCACCGCGAACCACGCCTACTGTATTCAGGCCTGCTTGCTTGCCTAACCTCGCCAGGCACAACAGATGATTCGACCAGGCTCCACCAAAGCTCACCACAGTGGCAATATTTTTTTGCTTGATAGACGCCAGATTGGCAGACAGTTTGTAATACTTATTACCCAAACCTGGATGCAGGGCGTCAAGAAAGAATACATCGAGCCCTTCCGCCAGATGCTGTACTACCGGCTCTGGCATGGGTTTAAGAAAACTGGACTCTACAGTATCCCGGCAATTGCCAGTGCCATATAAACCAGACAAGCCACTGAGCCAACCCAGACAACAGAACGAATAACGGTAATACCAAAAGCATAAATGGCCAAATAGGCGCCTCGAAGCGCCAGCCACGCAGAAGCTACGGTAACCAGATCCACACTCTGGTGTATTGCCAGCACAGCCAGAGCCAAAAATGCAGGGAGGCTCTCCTGCAGGTTAGCTGAAGCACGCTTGACCCGCTCGAGCATCACAGACCCGGCAACTGACGCATCTCGATTAGAAACCAGATAATCCATGTTTTTCAGATTGAGCAACATGGGTAACAGCCAAATCTGTATCAGTGCGAGCAATAGGGTTAAAACAATTATATCGATCATAAACAAAGCCTTTTTTCCTAATCAATTTCAATTTTCGAGCATAAACAGAGATGTCTGCCAGCCAAGCAAAAAAGCTCAACCTGCCCTCGCTTATATCCTATCGAGTTCATGCACAAACACAAGTATGGCTACATCCAGTCCAACCTTTGTAGCCTTGCTCTAACAATGCCTGATCCAGTCATCACGATCTGAAAAAAAATCGGAGGGTTGATAGCAGCAACCTCATTCGACGGCATCAAAGATCCCTTGCACAATGCGCCTGCTATCTGAAGATTGTCACAGACGGACATGACAGGTACGGTGCAATCGCAGTATATTAGTAGCCATATTCAGAATTAAAGGCACGATCTTGTCACACAAAAGCAGTGCAGATGCAGGCAAGGCAAGGGCTCCGGGCCCGACCTACCAGGAGGTTGTCCTAAATGATGCCTCGCCACCTCCAGCGCCGTTTCTGGAATACTCCTACGAATTTACAGGCGACCAGGACATCCCCTATTCAAATTACACCTCGGCAGATTTCGCCACGGCGGAATTTCAGAAAATGTGGCCCAAGGTCTGGCAGATGGCCTGCCGGGAAGAGCATATTCCTGAGGCGGGCGATTATCAGGTCTATGATATAGGCCACCTCTCTGCCATCGTAACCCGAACCTCAAGCGGAGAAATAAAGGCATTTTTTAACGCCTGCATGCATCGCGGCACCGCACTGAAGCCGCCCGCTTCATCAGGCTCATGCAATGAATTTCGATGCCCGTTTCATGGCTGGAGATACTCCCTGGAGGGTGAATTAATCGAACTGCCGGAAGCCTGGGATTTCCCGCATGTGGATTCAGACAGTCATCGCCTGCGTGAACTTCAGGTGGATACCTGGGCCGGCTTTATCTTCATCAATTTTGACTCGAATGCGGGTTCACTTAAGGAATATCTTGGCGTATTACCGGCCCACCTGGATGAATTCGGAATTGACGATCGCTATATCGAAACTCATTTATGCAAGCGCCTGCCAGTTAACTGGAAAGCCGCCGAAGAAGCCTTTATGGAGGCTTATCATGTCAAGGAAACCCATGCCGGTGGCCGCGAGTTCTCCGAGCCAATAACCACCTACGATGTGTTCGGTGATAACGTAAACCGATTTATCCACACCGTTGGCGCAGCTAACCCCAGGATGCCCGAGCCACCAACCCAGCAGGACCTGATGCAACAGCTATGGGGAAGACGCGGTCCTATAGAGGGGGAATGCCCACGGGTGCCCGAGGGGCAGACAGCGCGAGACCTCTATGCCAGCATTATCCAGGCACAGCTTGGCGAAAAATACGATCAGGACTTTTCAGACTACTCAACCGCGCAGACCTTGGATTCGATCGAATACTTCCTGTTTCCCAACCTGTTTATTTTCCCGGGTCTGTCACTACCCATGGTTTATCGTTTTCGTCCAGATCCGGAGAACCCGGATTTTTCTTACTTTGACCTTTACTTCATGCGCCCCAAACATCCTGACAAAGCGCCACCAGATCCGCCTGAACCGCTGCAACTGGACATTCAGGACAGCTATACACAAGCAGTAGATCTAGGCTTTCTGGGCGCAGTCTATGATCAGGATACGGATAACATGGCGGCGCAGACACGAGGCTTTAAGACCTGTGCCAAAGGCGGCCAGACGCTGGCCAATTACCAGGAAGTTCGCGTCCGCCATGTCCATAAACGAGTCGGTGATTACGTCAGCCGCGAGTAGGATGTAACCGTAAACGGCCTCTGCTTAAAACTAGGTCGGACTGGGCATACTAACCTGAATTTCACCATTGACGCTGCGCGTCTGGAAACGGGTGAGTGGTATGCGCGATAACTCACCCACGGGGTCACCGGTATCCAGTTTATAGCGCATGCCATGTACCGGGCAGGAAAGATAACCGTTACGGATGCGGCCTTCCGACAAAGGCATATTCTGGTGCGTACAACGATTTTCAAATATATGGAACTGGCCATCGGCATGGCAGATCAACAGCTCAAGCCCCTCATGAGCAATTGCCATACTTTTATTATTCGGAATATCTTCTTCCCTGGCCAAGGTTATAAACTCAGACATTTCTACCTCAATATACCGGCTCTATGAATACAGGCTTTTGCTGATCCGTTATCTGCCTGGACTATTCAAATTCGCTCTGAACTAGGCAAATCAAATTGTATTATAACCCGCAGATAGATCTATGGCCCATCCCAACTGGCGGTCCAGCATTGGGTACGCCATTCAGATGCTATCAAGCACATCATGATCGAACATCGTAACTCGATTAGCCAGCGCTCTTGTGAGAGCATAAGTTTGTCATGACGGCTCGCAATTCTTTAATATCTACGCTACGGTTTGACTTGGCCGACAATGGCGGTACAATTGCGCTTCCTGAATTGCGGGTGTTTAGCTCAGTTGGGAGAGCGACGGCCTTACAAGCCGTAGGTCGCAGGTTCGACCCCTGCAACACCCACCAAGTTTTTCGAAACGGAGCGGTAGTTCAGTTGGTTAGAATACCGGCCTGTCACGCCGGGGGTCGCGGGTTCGAGTCCCGTCCGCTCCGCCATATTTTTTTGTAAC
>LWDU01040124.1_pt1 | contig 60713 bp, 60 predicted proteins | sample 727161 | NCBI WGS metagenome assembly LWDU01 (sample SAMN04566230, study PRJNA314399) | hydrothermal vent metagenome | isolation source: deep sea hydrothermal plume seawater | place: Mexico: Gulf of California, Guaymas Basin | collected 2004-07-11
GACACCGTAACGCAAATCTCCGCTCCGTGGGTTGCGTCTGGGTCGTCGCCGCCGTCTTTGATGACTGAGCAGAGCACTTTTTCGCTGCCCGTTGTGCGGTCAGTCCATTCACAGCGGTTTAGGGTGAATTCCACATCCTGGCCCATGGGCAAGTGAATGGTAATATTCGCCACTGGATCTCCAGTGAGCAGGGCCGTCACCGCTGCTTTGGTAGCAGCAGTTGCGCAGGCACCAGTGGTGTAACCGGTGCGTAGTCCCTTGCCGCGGACCGTTGGGCGACTATAGTCGCTTTCTGGAAGGCCCTGGCCAGCTTCAGGCGAGCTCACGGAGCTACCTGATTCCAGACCTGGCGTACCCGGTCTGCTGTGATGGACATGATTTTGTCGTCCACGCCCAAAGGAGGCGTCATAGACATGACAATATGAGGGTACCGGGCTTTAATCTTTTCCAGTCCGCCGATGACATTTCGCTGCAGGATGATGCCTGGGAAGAAGATGTAAGGCACGCACATGATGGACGAGACGCCGCGTGTCTCTGCCAGCTTGGCGGCGGCGGAGTCCATGGTGGGATCGCCGTAATGGGACTGGGCGACGGCCACTGCGTAGTTGTCGCCCAGTCTATCTTCAATCAACTGACCCAGTTCTTCCAGCCAAATGCAGTCGTCGTATTCGGTCTTGGTGCCGGCCTTGACGAGCAGAATGCCGTTTGGGCCGGAGCCCTGGTCAACGGCGGCGTGTTCTTCGGAGCCTTCCAACTCTCTGACTCTCTGTACTACCAGGTCTGCCAGGTTGGTGTCCAGGCCAAGTCCACCGGCCAGGTGCAGTCGAATGCCTGGGATTTGTTCGCGGACTTCTTCGATAATCTCGTTCATCTCAAGGGTGGCGTGCTTGCCATTGCCCAGCAGGAAGGGAGCCATCACCACTTGGTTGTAGCCCCGCTCGTTCAACATCTTGACCGCTTCATGAGGGAAGGGCTCAAGAAACTCCAGGCAGGAAAGAACCATCTGAGACTGGTCGATATCTAGCATTCCCTGGAGTCGGTTGGCCGCCTGTTTCAGGCCGTCTGGGGTGCTTGGGCATTCTTGGCACCAGCCGGGCGATCCGTCTTGCGACCAAGCGCAGGAGCATTCAGCCTTGCTGGTGCCTCGTTGGCTGCCGTGTCCCAGCAGGACCACTCCCCAGCGATCCTTGCCGTTGTTGTCTTCGCTCAAAGTGCTACCTCTTGTAACGCCAGTCCTAGAAGGGCGTTGACCGTGGCCGCCGCTGCAGAACTACCGCCTCTTTTCTCCCAAACGGAGATATAGGGCACGTCTACCTTAGCCAGCTCAGCCTTGGACTCGGGACAGGCTATAAAGCCCACTGGCATGCCGATAACCAGCGCCGGGGCTACCTGTCCTTCTACAATCATGTCCAACAGGGCCAAGAGCGCGGTGGGGGCGTTGCCGACCACCACAATGGCCCCGCCTAGATGGGGTTTCAGTTCCCTAATCGCGGCCACAGAACGGGTGGTGCCTTCGGTTTTGGCCCGTTCGGCGGTGTTAGGAGTGTCGATCTGGCAATAGGTCTTGATTCCGCATTTGCTGAGCAGGGCCTTGGAAATACCCACTTCCACCATGCGCACGTCGGTGACCACGGCGGCCTGTGCTTTGATGGCGGCGATGCCGAGGTTCACCGCGCCGGGACTGAAGCCCACGGCTTTGGCGATCTCCGGGTCACCTTCTGCCCGCACGATGCGGCAAATTACGTAGCGTTCTTCAGGTGTGAGGCCATCCAATTGGGGTAGGCTGGCTTCCACGACCTCGATGCTGCGACGGTCGATTTCTTCTGGGAGGAGTGCGTATTTTTCTACTAATGACATAACAATCTCTATATTACTGACGTGCTATTATAGCCGGTTTCGCGGTGTGTGGGCAGGGGGCAAGGCAGCAAGAAGGAAGCTGAGGGAACGAAAACAACGGATTACAGGCCGAATCGGTACTAAAAAGAGGAAGGGAATGGCTAATCTGGGCTTTTAAGACCTTCTTCACCAAGGCGGAAGATGTCCCGAGCAACCTGCAGTTCCTCCGGGCCCTTGCGCTCTTTCAAGAATATGGTCGGTTCGTGCAGAAGTTTATTCACGATTGCCCTGGTCATGGCGTCCAGAGACTCAAGGGCCTCTTCGTCCAATTGGCCGTTAAGTTTCCGCACGGTTTTGCGTAGTTCGGAAGACCGGACTTGGTCGGCCCGATTCCGCAGCTCAATGACCGTGGGAAGCGCTTCTAGGTCCAAGCACCATTGGCGGAACTGCTGGGCCTCGTCGGTGGCCAGTTCTTCAGCCCATTCTGCTTCCTTGGCTTTTTTCGCTCGGCTGGCCTGGGAGGCAAATTCCAGGTCGTCAACGTCATTCAAGAACACGTTATGAACCAGGGCTGCCTCCGGGTCGATGTCTCTTGGGACTGCGATGTCAATCAGCAAGAGTGGTCTATCGGGACGGTCAGCCATTGTGGCGCCTATCAAGTCTGATTTGAGCACGTAGCCCGGCGAGCCAGTGCAGCCGATCACAATGTCCGAATCTTGCAGCGCCTGGGGCATGCCGTCGAACGAGATCGCCTTGGCCGAAAGATTATCGGCCAGTTCCTTAGCTCGCTGGAAGGTACGGTTGGTCACGGTAATGTCGGTCACTCCGGACAGACTCAGCACCTCGGCGGCCAGTTCACCGGCTTCGCCCGCACCAATTACCAATACCCGGCTGTTGGAAAGATCACCCAATACTGATTTTGCCATCTCGACGCAGGCCCAACTTACAGATAGGGCGTTTCTGCTGATGCCGGTCTCCCGGCGGACCCTTCGGCCCACCCGCAGAGCTCGTTGGAAGAGTTGGGCCAGGGGGCCCTGGGCGGTGCCGGCGTTGGTGGCCGCTTCATAGGCGTCGCGTACCTGGCCGATTATCTGTTCCTCGCCCAGAATCATGGAATCAAGGCTAGAGGCCACCCGGAACAGGTGGTGGATACAGTCGTACCCACGGTAGACGTAGAGATAACGGTCAACGTCCAACAACGAAATCCCAAATCGCTCCACCAAGAACTGCTTCACCCGGTTGGCTCCGTCTTGGTTTGGAACTTGGGATCCGCTTCCGAACCCGCCCAATGAAACGGCGGTGGATTCTGACGGTTTGGCGCTGGGTGTGTCCAACACATAGAACTCGGAGCGATTGCAGGTAGATAGGATAACGCCAGTCATACCGTGGCTGGTCATGGCGCTGAGGGCCTCGGGAAGCTGCTCTTTATTCAACGCCAGGCGTTCCCGAATCTCTACCGGTGCGGTCCGGTGGTTAAGTCCAACTACCAGAAATTCCAAGTTATCTCCGGGGATATAACGGTCATCGTCTCGGGAGTTTTTTAGGTTTGCCGATGAGCTTTTGCCGTTCACCGGGCAAATCCATTATGGGACATGATTATGGGCGTGAGTTTCATGAAAGGTTCGGTAAAAATCTAAGGGATGTTGAGAAGAAAACCTCGTTGGTACCAACGAAAAACCAGCAAAGAGGCTATAAAAATCTGTAGAATTCTCTCAAAATTAGATTCAACAACTAAGACTACAAAGGAGTGTAGTAGGCTCACCCACTGCTGTCAACGGCCTTTATCGGCGAGTGGCAGGCCCATTTAGGCCAGGATATTTCGTCCCTTATTGAGAGCAAAAAATCCTTCAAACAATCAGTTTGGTCGAGGGGATGGTGTTGAGGTTTTCGGTTCTGTAACTTCATCTGGAATTGGTGATAGGTGGCTGCTCAGGTTGCGGACTGTGTTGTTTCCCACGCCCGAACCCAGGGCAAACAAAGCGACTGCTATACCGCCGGCCGCAATGGCGATGGGGGCAGTGAAGATGCTCGTCAACACGCTGGCTTGCATGCCGCCAAGAGGCATGATGCTCCAGGTCATTCCGTAGAATCCCATGACCCGTCCCCTCATGCGGTCCGGGACCAGGATTTGCAGGGAACTCTGGATGGAAATCATGTAAACCGAGTTGGTTATACCCATGATGAACATCAGGACCATGGCCAATTCCAAAGAGCCGACGTACTCTGACGTTAAAGCGAAGGCCGCCACCGCCAGACCAAACAACACCGCGCCGCCGATGATTGCCCATCCTCGATTGGGCACGCTGCCTCTGGCGCCCATCCAAAGAGTGTTCACCAATGCACCGGCCCCGGTCATTCCCAGCAGAAGCCCCTGACCCTTGGCCCCAACTTCTAAGATGTCCACCGCAAAGATGGGCATCAACATGACATAAGCCATGCCAAAGAAACTGTTGAAGAATGTCATCCCAATCAGGAACGAGAATATGGAATGGACCCGGATGAATTGCAGGCCTTCTTTGATGTCTTGGATCGGATTGCCCAATGCCCCCCGTGGGATTGTAGGAATCTTGAGACGGGACATCACCACCGCAAGAACGATAAACCCGGACCCGGCTATATACATGGCGGATTGAGTGTTAATCACGTCAATGAGGATTCCGGCGATTCCAGGGGCGATGATTCTGGTGCCCTGCCAGATGACGGAGTTCATCGCCACCGCACTCATCATCGCCTTGCGGTCTATCAAGTGGGGATACAGCGCTTGTCTGGCCGGGTTGTCAAAGGCTTCAACGCCTCCGGCCAGCAGGGCAATCACCAAGACATGCCACGACTCAACCCAGCCCAACAGGGTCAGAGTAGCCAATAAAAATATGAGAATGCCAGTGGTTAGTTGAGTGGAAATGATTAGGCGGCGTTTGTCCAAACGGTCGGCAAATACGCCGCCAAAGAGGTTGAAGAAGATGGCCGGGATGGCATTGGCAGCGCCCACCAGGCCCAAAGACCAGGGCGAGCCGGTTATCTCATAGATTAGCCACCCCTGTCCAACGCGAAACATTTGGAATCCGCTGACGGATGCCAGCAGACCGAACCAATAAGCGCGGTAGTTGGGATAGCGTAGAGCGGGCGGAATTCCAAACCCGGTCCGTTCCCCACTCGGCTCGGCTGGCTCGGTCGGAGGGTTATTTTGAGTCGGTTGTGTCAAATCGTCCTTGCGTTTGCAATTTGTTTCTGAGGTATTACGAAATACTCTGACCAATGTGGGCTATTTGATTACCGGCCAAATACTAACAGCGGTGCCAGCAAGTGCCAAGCAATAAAAAAGACCCCCATAAATTCAGGGGGGTCTTTCTTATTGCTTGGGCAGTTTTCAATCTCAGCCCTTCTGGCGGGCTTTAGGTTTCGCCCTTTGGCGCATGTCGAATTATTGGCCGGTTGTTCTTAGATGGCGGGAACTGGTTGGTCCTGAGCGGTCAACATTTCGTCCAAGATACGTTGCATCGCCATGGTGTGGCTACAAATTTCTCTAGTGGCGAAGAAATGACATTCACAACGCCAGGCACCGTCTGAAAATTGGACATCGTAATTGTCGTGGTTGCCCTTAAAAGTGGCCGCGAAGCTGGTGATGTTTACCCGGTCTTTTTGTTCAGAGTATTGTTTTGCCTTTTCAATCTTGCCGATAATGCTGGAGTCCATATACACCTTCTAACTAACGGCAGTGAACACGTTTGGGGACCGAAAATTCATGTCCACCTCCTAAATTCTACGAGTCTAAATCGACCTGGTCAAGCGGGATTATGGCAACCTGATACCAATTTTAGATGACTTTATAGCACCCTGAAATTATCTTCGACAGCGCCCATAACCGTTGACCTCCCATGCCTGGTCAAATACAATTCAATTCAACCCCTAAAGAGAGCGAATTCCGTAACATTGATTGCCGTTTTTCGACGGCACCACGGGTTTATTCGGGTTTTGGTCTCCGGGAAATTCCGTTAGATTTTTCCAGAAACCTGGGAAGTTAATCAGTAAATAAAAGGTAACCCATGAACGGCGACCAGATCAGGGATTCATTCATCAAGTTTTTTGAAAGCAAAGGGCACCAGCACATGCCCTCCGCTTCGTTGATTCCGGCCGGAGACCCAACCCTGCTTTTCACCAGCGCTGGCATGGTTCCGTTCAAGCCCTTTTTCATGGGCGAGCAAACCCCGCCCTCCAAACGACTCACCAGCAGCCAGAAAAGCTTTAGGACCAACGACATTGACGAGGTCGGCGACCACAAACACCTCACCTTCTTTGAGATGCTGGGCAACTTCAGCATTGGAGACTACTTCAAAGAAGGGGCGGTGGGCTACTGCTGGGAGCTGGTCACCGAGCTTTTCAAGCTGGAACCGGAACGTCTCTACGTGACCATCCATCTGGACGACGAAGATGCCTTTGCCATCTGGCGTGACCAGATCGGAGTTCCGGAGCCACACATCTACCGCTACGGCAACAAAGACAACTGGTGGGGCCCTGCCGGCAATGAAGGACCTACCGGACCCTGCTCTGAAGTCCATTATGACGGTGGCGCTGATAAAGGCTGCCACGGCGGTCGGATGATCGAACCAGATGTGCTGACCGCTCAGTTCCGTAAAGAGCTGGAGACGGGAGAGACGCTGCCCATCGACGGCTGCCACCCCAACTGTGATTGCGAACGGTATGTGGAGCTGTGGAACCTGGTGTTCATGCAGTACTTCCAGGACTCCTCCGGCGAACGGACGCCCCTGCCCGCTCCGAGTGTCGATACCGGCATGGGCCTTGAACGGGCAATGGTCATCCTGCAAGGCAAGCAAAACATCTACGAGACCGACCTTTTTGTACCCATCATCAATAAGGTCGCCCAACTGACCGGCAAAACCTACGGCTCAGAAACTGAAACCGACTACGCGATGCGAGTAGTGGTCGAACACGCCAGGGCCGCCGCCTTCTTAATTGGCGACGGCGTGGTCCCCGGCAACGAGGGCCGGGGCTACGTTCTGCGCCGGATCATACGCCGTGCCATCCGCTACGGTCGCCAATTGGGCCTAACTGATGCGTTCCTGACCCAGGTAGTGGAAGAAGTAGTCCCCCAATTCAGCACTACCTACAAAGAACTGGCAGAGAGCCAGGATTTTATTCTCCGAGTGATTGGTCTGGAAGAAGAAAGGTTTGCCGAGGCTTTTGTCAGGGGCATCAATCTCTTGAATGGCATGGTCAAATACCGGGAAAGTTCCACCAAAGAACTTGAAACTTCGATGGATAGCTCAGGAGGATTTTCCCCGGCAGATACAGAAGTGAGCGATGATACAGAGAGCGAAAACACTGGTGCCCAACTAGCTCACGAGGCACTGATCAGACTAAGGGATGCCCGGCCAAAATCGGAGGACGTTCAAGAAGCCAACTGGGCCGCAATTACAGAGTTCGTTCGGGCGATTACTGGACCTGAAGCATTCATTCTCTACGCCACTTATGGCTTTCCCCCAGAACTGACCGCAGAGATTGCAAAAGAACACGGGCTGACTGTGGACATGGACGGGTTCGACCAGGAAATGGAAACCCATGCGGAGGAATCAAAGAGCGAGGGTTCTTTCTCCGGTGGCATGGATATGCAGGTGGCCTACACGGATTTGGGCCTGAGTTCCAGCGAGTTTGTTGGTTATGGCCTCACACAGCAGGACTCAAAGATTGTCGCCTTGCTATCTGGTGGGATATCCATTGACCATGCCACACAGGGCCAGCAGGTAGAGGTCATCATTAGCCAGTCGCCTTTCTATGCAGAAGGCGGTGGACAGTTGGGCGACCGTGGTTCCATCAGCGGCCCCAACGGCGTCGTTGCTGTGGAAGACACTCAAAGTCCGGTGGCCGGACTGATAGTTCAGCGGGGAACCGTTTCCCAGGGCGAAATATCTGTCGGTGATGCGATAACCGCCGAGGTTGAATTGGCGCGCCGCCTTGATTCGTCCAGAAACCACAGCGGCACTCATATCCTCCACGCTGCTCTGCGCTCGGTGTTGGGCGCTCACGTCCGCCAGGCCGGTTCCTTTGTGGCACCGGAGCGGTTGCGCTTCGACTTCAGCCACGTGAGCGCATTGACTCGCGACGAACTCAGGACGGTCCAATCTTTGGCCAACGAAAAAGTGCGGAGTAATCTGACCGTCACCTCCCACGAGACCAGCTACATCGAAGCCGTGCGCGAGGGAGCGCTGGCATTCTTTGGAGATCGCTATGGCGATGTGGTCAGGGTGGTGACAATGGCCCCCGATGCCCATGCCAACGGCGACGCTTTCAGCGTGGAAGTCTGCGGCGGCACCCACGTTGCTGCTACCGGACAAATCGGCACCCTGGTGGTGTTGGGCGAGTCCAGCATCGGCGGTGGTATGCGCCGGATCGAAGCCGTGGCCGGGCTCGCTGCAGCAGAACTATTTGTGCAGCAGACCGACCGCCTGGAAGCTCTGTCGCACCGGTTGCAGACCCCAGTTGCCGACTTGGAATCCCGGTTGGAATCCTTCATTCAAGAGAATGAAGACCTCAAAAAGCAGTTGGAAGGCTTCCAGAAGACCTCCCTGCGCGGTGAGGCCGAAGAACTGCTGGGCAAGGTCCAAGACATTGATGGGGTAAAAGTGGTGGCTGGCCAGACCTCTGCCGGCAGCGTCGATGGTATGCGGGAGATGGGCGACTTTCTGAAGGACAAACTGGGCAGCGTGGTAGTAGCCCTGGCCGCAATGGTTGATGGCAGTCCTATTTTGATCACCATGGTCACCCCTGACCTGGTGGAACGAGGACTCCACGCCGGAAATATTGCCCGGGACACGGCCAAGGTCATGGGCGGCGGTGGCGGTGGCCGACCTGAGATGGCCCAAGCTGGCGGCAAGCAACCGGAGAAGGTCAACGAGGCTCTACAGGGCGTGCCGGCCTTGGTGCGTCAGGGGTTGTCCTAACCCGGTCATGGCCGACCAACCAAAGCTAATTGCGCTGGATCTGGGTGAACGCCGCATCGGCCTGGCCGTTAGCGGACCGGTCGGCATGGTCCTCCCCGCCGGACACATCGTCCGCACCAAGCTGGCCCAGGACGTGCAGCAGGTGATTGCCGCGGCCACCGAACGCAATGCGACTGGCATCGTGGTCGGCATTCCCCACAATCCCCAGAGACAAACCGACGCCGCAGCCAAATTGGCCCGTGGTTTCATTCGCGCCCTGCGCAAAGCCATTGCTGAAGACTTGCTGGCCATTTACGAGATGGATGAGGGATTCACCAGTGTCGAAGCCGAGGGCTTACTCCGCGAGTCCGGAGTACAGCCGTCAAGGGACCGGGCCTCCGTGGACGAAACTGCTGCAACGCTGATACTGCAGCGATATTTGGCTTCTGTGTCGGATTGATTTGCCGCCTGACGTAACCCCCATCCTAACCTTGGTTCTGCGAGGGGGAAGGGACTTTACTAGACTTTTTCGCCGAGTAATCGCAATGCAAACTATCTTAGAGAGAGACATGTGTTCTCTCCCCCTCGTAGGGGGAGAGTTAGAGTGGGGGTTGGTTCTGGACGGCTTTAGTTTGGTGCTGAAACCACGCCAGCGAAAAGGAAAATCGAGTAGCGTACAATAGCGTCCCAGATTGCACCCTTAGCCGATAAAGAACTGATAATTCATTCAGCATTTGAAGGAGCCCGCATGTCCACCTCCAGCGGCAAGGCCGAGACAGTTATCAAGAACGCCAACATCATGACGATGGACACCAACCGCCCAAGAGCCCAAGCGGTGGCCATGACTCACGGTCGGTTTGCCGGCGTTGGCAGCAACGAAGATATGGAAGGTCTGATCGGGCCGGAGACCAAGATTATCGATGTGGGTGGTAAGACCGTCTTGCCGGGGTTCATCGACGGCCATATACACGTCTTGAGCAGCGGCGTTAAACATGTGAACATGGCCGACTGCGACGTGCGGACTCTCACAGAAATACAGGCAGGACTTAAAGAGCGGGCTGCTAAAACATCCGCTGGTGGTTGGGTCCAAGGCTTCAAGTTCGACGACACCAAGACCGACCGGACAGCCTCGAACGAAGGACGCCACCTTTATAGGGAAGACCTGGACGCTGTGACCACCGATCACCCCATGATGGTGGCCCACCGTGGCGGGCACGTCTTCTATATGAATAGCGCCGGTTTGGAGGCGGGAGGATACAACGATGAGTCTGAAGACCCACCGGGTGGACGGTTGGGTCGCGACCCGGATACGGGAAAGCTTAATGGCATCGTTTACGAGCGGGCCATCGACCATATCCGCTTCGGCCTGATCCCAGTGGACACGGACGAGATTCGCCGTGAGGGATTGAGGACAATCTGTAACATGCTGAACGAGGTCGGGCTGACCAGCGTGCATGACGCCCGGGTGACTGCCGAAGAGTTCCAAACCTATCAGGACGGCAAGGCCGCTGGGGAGTTGAGCCTCCGGGTTTACGCCCTGATGTGGTATCCCCAGTTCCCAGCGCTCAGGGACGCCGGAATCAAGACCGGTCTGGGTGACGACCTGCTCCGGGTCGGCGGTATAAAAATGGTAGCTGACGGAGCAATCTCTACTCGGACCGCATATCTGTCTGAGCCTTATGAGGGCTCCTCGTGTGACCACGGCATTTTGGCCATGGAAGCAGACGAGATCGAGCAGCAAGTAATGGACATGCATAAGGCCGGGTTCCAGGTCTGCATCCACGCCAATGGTGACTCGACCATCGACTTGGTCTTAACCGCCTACGAAAAGGCGCAAAAAGCCTATCCAAGGTCCGACGCCCGTCACCGAATTGAACACTGCACGTTGATCAACCCGGAGCTATTGGCCCGGATGAAAGCGGGTGGCGTTGTCGCTACCCCGTTCTGTACCTTCGTCTACCACCACGGCGAAAAGATGCGCTACTACGGCGAGAAGAGGCTGGAGTGGATGTTTGCTCAACGTTCATTCATCGATGCCGGTGTGATGTCCACCGGGGCGACCGACTACCCGCCGGGACCGTTTGAGCCCCTATTGGGCATACAAAGTTGTGTTACCCGAACCGACAGCACCGGCAAGGAATGGGGCATCAACCAACGGATATCCGCAGAAGAAGCCCTCCGGTTGTACACACTGAACGGCGCCTACGCATCTTTTGAGGAAAATATCAAGGGCTCGGTGGAGGTCGGAAAGCTGGCTGACTTGGTGGTGCTGGGCAGCGACCCAACCAAGATTGACCCAATGGGAATTAAAGACATCGAAATACAGCAGACAATTCTTGGCGGACGGACCGTTTACGGGGGCTAGGTAGGGTTAGAACTTGAGTACCTATAGGTAAACCCGCTCGAAGTCCTCTGAGATCATGGACATATTGTCCGCATCCCAGTCGAATGACAACACCACTGAGCGGTCTGACGTGGCCTCCAAGATGCGTTTTCCGTTCTGCGTGACAACACTCTCGGCCAGGCTGTAATCAAGCTCTCCGGACTCGTTGCCGGATCGGTTGCAGACCATCATCGGCAGTCCGGTGTCGGCAGAGCGGGCTTCCCACTCGCCGTCGGGACCGCAGTGTCCAGGTCCCCAAGCAACTGGGGACACCAAAAGCTGGGCGCCCTTGTCCTTGAAAACCTGGGCAATCTCGTTTTTGTAGCCGTCGGCGCAAATCAAGATGCCGGTCATGATGCCGTCGCAATCTATAGGGTCGATCTTCCAGCCGCTGGTGGACCAAGACTCGGCACCGCCCAGGGCTTTGACCTTGCGGTGCTTGCCAATGATCTCTCCCTCAGAGTTGATGACAAACACGGAGTTATACATCTTATCCGTCGCTGGGTCTCGCTCCGGGTGGGACAGAAAGACCGTCAAGCTATGCTCTTTAACCAAATTGCGGAACCCGTCCATCCAGGGGTCGGGTTGGGGGAGAATCCAGTCCGTGCCGATAGTATTCATGAACAAGTAGCCCGGGATGCAAAGCTCGGGCGTGACTACCCACTGCGCGCCCTGTTCGGCGGCGACCTTTACGCCTTGCTCCACCAACTTCCGATTGTGTTCGATGTCGTTGGTGACGGGCGCAAGATGTAGGAAAGATATACGAAGCTTTTTCATCTTCGCGGGATTATAGCATCTGTAGGGTCGTGTAGCGTTTGGCCTTGACGGGCCGGTGCTGTGACTTCAAAATAAATGGTAGGGTCTTTCTTAAAAGACCTTCCTCTTATTGTAGCCCTGTAGTGTAGCGGTAACACGCCAGCCTTTGAAGCTGAAATCTCTGGTTCGAACCCAGGCAGGGCTGCCAATTTCTTTTCTCCGCTCCTAATAAGCCCGTCAATGAATTCTGTCGCTTGTAGATTCTCTCAAGGAGTAATCATGAATGACGATCAACCACGCAACCCTCTCGATATGTACCAGTTATACCAAGATGGATCTTATGTGTTGCCCCAAACAAAGTGCACGAATCGTCGAATGGATTTTGTGGGGCGTGCTAATTCAATCCTAGGCTTCTTTTCCGTTATTTCTATTGCGTCAAAACAAGGGTCGAATTCGATTTTCAAAGCGGAACAAGAAGGGGCTCCACTGACGACACTGCATTTAGACTCAATATCTTTTCCGGCGGTGCCAGTTCGCATCTCAACTATGGTCTGTTCAACAGGCGTTTTCTCGTGCAGGTGGAAATCTAACCAACCAAGTATTCTTGATGCTATACGGGAATTTTGAGGCGTATGTCGCGGATATCGTGTTGGATGGATTGTCTAGTGAAAACGTGGAGGATCCATATCAAGACGCTCTTAATTTGATGGTCTTATCCAAATTGAGGGGTAAAGTGGATAGGATTGGGCAAAGACTTAAGATTGTTATGGGTAAGCGTAGATTCGTCAATAAATTCCGCGATATCGAAATGAACTTCTTAGGGGAGCCTTGTACTGATCCTCTTGAGTATTTGGAAATGACGGAAGAGCTTCGCCACCGTCTTGTTCACTCTGGTGGTAGAATGGACCAAGATTTTGTTGATCGGTTTGCGGAAGCCGACTTGAAAGTTGATGAGGCAATATTGCTCCCGCATCATATGCCCTATCAGATGCAGATTTTTTATGCATTTGAGTGATCTGTTCGAAAGCAATATTTGCCGCGAAGTATGGCTGGGAGCGTGCAGTGATCGCACCAGAAAAAATAGTCGATTACTGACTGAGAGTGGTTGTCGGTAGATTCAAACACTCCAATGCCATGCGAGGTTAAACCTAGGTCTCTCTTCTCCCACAAGTCAGTCGCGTTTCACATTGACCCTTTAGCTGCGGCGCGGGTATATTACGGCAGAATGATAGCCTGATTTTTCAGAGGTTTACCACAGCGTGTTTGCGTTGATTCTGGCCGGTGGAAAGGGTGAGCGACTCCGTCCCTTGACCGATACTCTGCCCAAGCCCATGGTTCCCGTTTGCGGCAAGCCCATATTGGAACACCAGGTCACCTGGCTTAAGGCCGGTGGCGTGACCGACGTTGTGTTCCTTGGCGGCTACCGTTGGGAGGCAATCAAAGACCACTTTGGCGATGGCAATGACTTTGGCATCAACGCCCATTACAGCGTGGAGGACTCTCCCCTGGGCCGGGGCGGGGCCATCAAGGCTGGGTTCCCAATGGTTCCAGGCACAGAAAATATTGTGGCCGTGCTTAACGGTGACGTTATCACAGCAGAGACTCTGGCCAACCTTTCCGGCCAGCACCAAGAGCGCAAGGCCGCCAACAAGTCCCACCTGGCTACAATCATGGTGGTGCCAATGGTCAGTCCCTACGGCCTGGTTGATATGGACAACTCCGGGACGGTTACTGGGTTTCTTGAGAAGGTGGAGATGGATCACTGGATCAACGGCGGTATCTACCTGTTTGAGCGTTCAATCGCCGATGAGTTACCCGACCTGGGAGACCACGAGACTGAAACATTTCCTCGGCTGGCCGCTGCAGGTCAGTTGCTGGCGGTGCAATCCCGCGCCTTTTGGCGTAGTGTTGATTCCTTCAAAGACTTGAAAGAAGCAGAAGATAATGCCGGAAGCTGGTAAACAGCTGTAGCCGGTACGACTTATTGTTTGCTGCCGGCGCGCAGATCATCAAGCACTTTTTTGATCTCTTCAAATCGCACGTACCGGATGTTGCCGTCAAAACTGGACGATGTGACCAGCACTCCCAGGTACTCGCCAAACTTGTTGAACACACCGCCACCGCTCATGCCGTTGGTGGCTGCCGCGTCCACCTGTCCAACCTCGTAATTTCCGGGCCGGATGCTCCAAATGGCGCCAATTCGACCAAAAGTGACCACCGGTGTGGTAGTTGAGATGTTCGGAACAAACCCGATCAAAGCGACCTCGTAACCAATGTCTGCCACTGATCTTTGAGAAAGGTCGGCAAATACTTGGTTGGAGACTGGCAGACTGACCGTTAAGCCTGGAGTGGGGTCGTCCAGCGTTAATAACGCTAGGTCACGGTGGCTGTCGTACCCAGTAACGGTGGCCCTTTGGTAGACGTCGCCTTCCACGGACACATCCACCCTCGATGCCCCTCTAATAACGTGCTCTGCAGTGATGATCTCAGTGGGTGAGATACGCACCCCAGACCCTTGGGAAAAAGCCAGATTGATGAAGGTGACTGCGCTCCGAATATCGCCAATGAATTCGCTGAAGTCTGGCTGAGGCTTTCCGGGCAATCCTTCCGGTCCCCTTGGGCCAACGAATCCGGGAAAACCCCTTGAGCCCGTTTCTCCAGTCCGTCCCTGCTCTCCCTGTTCGCCTTGTGGGCCTAGCTTTCCGGCTTCTCCCAATGGGCCCTGGCATCCCAGTAGCGTGAAGATGCCGATAATGACGAGCGCCATCATGGTCAGCCGGAGGCGTCTAGTCCGAATATTGCAGTTGGGTGTTTTCAAGCTATACACTGGCTCCGGTTGAATAATCGTCGTGGCAGTTGCTCTGTCGTGCCGCGGCGTTTTTATTTGGCATGTTTATATACGGTTATCCAACAACTTTCCGATGTACCAACTAATTAACAGGCTGCCATTTTTCTACGGCTGGAGCATCTTATTTGCGGCCGGCAGTTCAATGGTTGTCAGAAACGCCGCTGCCAGTTTAACCCTGGCCGTATTCATATTCCCAATGTCTGAAGACCTGGGTTGGAGCCGAACGTTGATTGCTGGCGCTGCCAGCTTCGGCGGGTTGATGGCCATGGTAGCGTCGCCGATCACCGGGTGGGCGCTGGACCGGTACGGCGCCAGAGTGATACTCACCGTCAGCGTCATCGCTCTGGGTTTCTCCACTATGTCGCTGGCTTGGGCGACAGCGCCAGTAGCATTCTACCTGGCATACGGCGCAGGGCGCGTCCTATTTGCCAGTCCATTGAATATCGGTTGTTCGGTGGTCGTGTCTCGGTGGTTCGTTAGGAAGCGAGGCCGGGCCACGGGAATCCTGTTCATGTCCCATTCACTTGGCATGATTACCTTTCCCCTTTTGGCTGGCGTTATGATCAGCTATCGTGGCTGGCAAGATGCTTGGATAGTGATGGGCCTGTTGGTCTTTGTGCTGTCTTTGGGACCGGTCTCCATGCTGGTCCGGCAAAGCCCCGAATCTGTGGGTCTGCTGCCCGATGGCGATGAACCGGACCAACTGGAAGAAGGTGAAACTGCATCGCCGGCTACTGAAGAAGTTAGCTGGACGCTCCGGGAGGCGATGCGCACTCCCACACTGTGGCTCCTAGCCATATCCACCGGCTCTCTATACCTGCTGCAGTCCGGCACCAACATCCACCAGGCAGCCTTTTTCCTGGATCAGGGGCTTGGTGTAGGTGTCTCAGCCGCCTCAATCAGCATGAACGCCATATTCACGGGTCTGGGCAGTCTGTTCTGGGGCTGGGTCGTCGACCGAGTGCCAGTGCGCTACACCTATGCCGGTGTCGCGCTGATGATGTCTGGGGCTCTGGTGATGTTTACCATGGCTGACACCGCGATTGAAGCCTTGGTTGTGGCTGCGATATTTGGGACTGCGGTGGGCGGAATATTGGTGGTGCCAGTGGTTGCCTACGCCAACTACTTTGGCCGTGGTTCGCTCAGCACCATCCGGGGCGTTACCGAGCCACTTGTCTCGCTGGGCCAGGCAATCGGCGGGCTATTCTCCGGCATCGTCTACGATGTGACCGGCAGCTACCGAGACGCCTTTATAGTCCTGGCAATAGTGGGTGCCGCAACCATTGCCCTGCTCCTATCAACCCGAGCTCCAATTAAACCGCCAGTGCCGATAGAGGTAGAGAGCGGCAGTTAAGGGGTTCCGGAACTGCCCCTACTTAAACTCTGGCAGGACCTCTGCGGAGATGGTCTCCATGAGTCGTTTTAGGGCGGAGACATCTCCTGAGTTTAGGGCCAGCACTATGTGATCAACCCCGGCGTCTTGGTAGGCCTCGATGTTGGCTACCATCATTGCTGGGTCGTTCCCAGGGAGCGTGGTTCGGCTGGAATTACGGTCACTGGAAGGCTTGCCGTGCACTTCAACCTCAACCCTGGTTGACCAAGTCATCTGTGAAGCGTCACGACCGGCTGCGGTGGCGGCTTCTATTATCTCCTGCTTGGTCAGCGCGTAACCCTCTGGCGAAACACCGGTGGGATGCCAACCGTCGCCCCTAAGCGCCGTCCGATTGATGGCACCGGCGCTGGCTCCGCCAACCCATATCGGGATGCTGGACTGCACCGGTTTGGGTGAGAAGTAGAGGTCTGAAAAATCCCAACGCTTGCTCTGGTAGGTTGGCAGATGGTTGGACCAGAGCTCTTTCATGATGTCGATGCATTCGTTGGTGAGAGAGCCCCTCTCGCGCATGGAGATTCCCAGGGCATTAAACTCTTCGGTCATTGCACCCACACCAACGCCAAGGGCGAGCCGGCCTCCGGAAATCTGGTCCAGGGTGGCGGCGTACTTAGCCAGTTCCACCGGGTTGTGGTACGGCAGCACCAGAACTGAGGTTCCCAGTGTCACCTTTGAGGTGGTGGCTGCTAAGAATGAAAGGGTGGACATGGGGTGGTAGTAGGGCTTGTCAGCCAGCCGTTCACGGATATATCCCGTGTTGAAAAGGTGGTCCATGACCCAGACGGAATCGAAGCCTAGATTCTCGGCCAGAGGGCCAAATTCCAAGACTTGTTTTGGGTCTTCGACGCCCCAGTTATTGGGAATAGTGACACCAAATTTCACGGGGAACTCCTCAGTTTGTTAGATGCGTGCTTAGACGTGTTGGTAGGCGGAATGGAACCGGTTTTTAGAACCCTAGAACAGAAACTAGGCTGTGTTTATGGCCTCGATGAGGCGGGCGGTCTCAACGGCAGCAACGGCCGTGTTGGCTCCCATGTTGCCTGACTTACCACCGGCTCGGTTCAGGGCCTGTTCCATGTTTTCGGTGGTGAGGACTCCGAAGATCACCGGCACACCGGTCTCCAAGGCCACAGAATTGATTCCTCCGGCAGATTGGCCAGCCACCATGTCGTAATGGGAGGTCTCGCCGCGAATCACTGCGCCAAGGCAGATAATCGCCTCGTAGCGGCCAGTCTTGGCCAAGGCTTTGGCGACCACCGACAGCTCAAACGAGCCGGGCACCCAACTGACTGATATGTCTTCGTCGCGGACTCCGTGGCGCTCCAAGGTTTCTACGGCCGAGTCCAGCAGTTTTCTGGTGATGATTTCGTTAAAACGGGCAACAACCAAGCCTACATGTAGGCCCTGGCCGTTCATATCGCCCTTAATCTCTTTGGGCACGCTTATTTCTCCTGATGCAGTTTGTGAGTGTGTTCAATGGGACTTGACTTAGGTCAGGGCAATCTCTTTTAACAGAAAATAACTGCGCAAACCTAACTTAATGCTTTTGGTAAATGGCTGGAATCAACGATAGCTGGTGCGATGAGCACTCTGGGAGCTGATCCCGGCTGGTCGCTCTGGGGTTGCGGGCCAGAGGCTGGATGGAGACCAGTTTACACCGGAAGCAGCGGGTTATCCAGTTTTGTCCAGCATGTCACGGATGGTGAACATGCGCTGAAACAAGGTGAAACAAGAGACTACAGCAATGGCCAGCAGCACCCATTCAATCTGTCCGATTATCAGGCCAACGCCCAGTAAAACAACCCGTTCGGGACGGGTCATCAGCCCTGCTTTGGTGAACACACCTAGTCCTTCGCCTCTGGCACGGAGATAGCTAACACCCTGGGAGAAGATCAGAGCCAGCAACAGCACGGTGATGAAGAAGATCTGCCGATCTTCACTAATGTCATCCCGCAGCGCGTAGACGGCGATGCCGACGAATAGAGCAGCTTCACTGAGACGGTCGAACACCGAATCCAGCAGCGCGCCAAAAGGACTGGCTTTGCCGGTGAGTCGGGCCAACCCGCCGTCCAGCAGGTCCAGACCACCACCAACCAAGAAGACTATTCCACCAGCCAGCAGCCAGCCAGCGCCGACCAGGTACGCAGACACAACGGTAATCAGGAAGCCGAGGATGGTGATGCCGTTAGGGGTAAACTTGAGGGCCCGGAATAACTTGGCACCTGGCAGTTCCAGATATCGAAGCACCGCTCCCCTAAATTCGTCCCGACCTGGAAGAGCCATTAGCTGGAAGCGCTCTTGGCGGCCTGCATGCAGGTTTGATAATACTTCTCAACCCGGCCGGCAACTACTTCCCAACGGTATTCTTCTGCCAACCGTCTGCCTTGTGCACCCAGTTCGTTGCGAAGCTCGGCGTCTTTGGCCAGGATTCCCAGCGTTTCGGCCAAGGCGTCGCTGTCTTTCTTGGGTACAAACATTCCTTGCTCGCCTTCAGTCATCACGCCGCGGAAACCTTCAATGTCTGATGCGATCACCGGTTTCCCGGCTGCCATCGCTTCCAACAGAACGATGCCAAAGCTTTCTGCGCCGGTGGCGGGAGAGCAGAAAATGTCAGAGCTGGCGTAATAACGGGGCAGGTCATCATAGGAAACGCGGCCCACAAACTCCACATCTTGGAGGTTGTGCGAGCTTAAGATTCGGTACGATTCTTTGTCCGGATTTCCAGGGCCAACCACTATCAACCTGATGTTCGGTTGCTCCCATTTTAGCTTGCTGTACGCCTCTAGCAGATACCGCAGACCCTTGCGTTTTTCCAGGCGACCCACGAACAAGATGTTCAGCTTGCCGTCCTGATATTCGGGGTATGGGGCGGCTTCTGATGCAAAGTGTTTGAAGTCTATCCCGTTGGGAATGATCTCGTAATCGCCCGGAAAAGTGTTGTTTACATAACGACGGGCGGCTGGGGAGACGGCGATATTTCCGTGGAGTCTTGCCTGCCAGCGTTTGGTGATTGGGGAGGTGAACCGGTAGAGATGCTGACGGTTATATGAGGCGTGGAAAGTGCCAACATTGACGGATTTGGAGAACTCCAAGACACACAGTGGGAGAATCGGCGCCATGGGTTCGTGCAGATGGATGATATCGAACTGCTCTTTTTTCAATAACGCCCTAACTTTGGGGTAGAGCCACCAGGACAAGGAGACCCTGGCGATGGACCCACCACTGGGTAGTGGTACTGAACGGCCAAGGGGTACCAATAAGTCAGCGTCCACGGATTCTCGGGATGGCGTATGGGGCGCTAGAACTTGGACTTCATGTCCTGAACGTCCAAGCTCTCTGGCCAATTGAGAAACGTGGGCTGTCACCCCGCCAGGCCAGGTGAAGTCATATGGAGAAACCATAGCGATCTTCACGGTGTCACTCCCATCTCATCGCTGCCGTGAGGACTTAGCTGTTTGATGCTTCCTCGGCGATGAATGCCTCAACCATATCTCGGGCTTGGTCATCGGTGTGTTGGAAGGGCGGCGATTTCATGTAGTAGGCGCTGGGTCCTTCAATGGCTCCACCCACGCCACGATCCATTGCCACTTTGGCGCACCGGATGGCGTCAACTACGACACCAGCAGAGTTGGGGCTGTCCCATACTTCCAACTTGAGCTCCAGGTTCAGTGGAGCGCCGCCAAAGCCGCGGCCTTCCATGCGGATGTAGCACCACTTTCTATCTTTCAACCACGGCACGTGGTCGCTGGGGCCAATGTGGACATCGTCCGGTTCCGGCTCCTCGTCCATCTGGGATGTGACGGCTGAAGTCTTAGAAATCTTCTTGGACACCAAACGCTCGCGTTCCAGCATGTTTAGGAAGTCAGTGTTTCCGCCAAAGTTCAACTGGTACGTGTTGTCCAGCGTGACGCCTCGGTCTTCAAACAAGCGGGTCAGCACGCGGTGGGTGATGGTTGCGCCCAACTGGGACTTGATGTCGTCGCCGACGATGGGCACGCCACGCTCTTCAAACCGGTTGCGCCAGTATTCTTCTCGGGCCAGGAATACCGGTATGCAGTTCACCATGCCGCAGCGGGCGTTTAGAATCTGCTCCACGTACCATTTGGTGGCCTGCTCACTGCCGACCGGGAGGTAGTTGATGACCACATCAACTTCTCTCTCTTGCAGAATGCCGGTGATGTCTGAAGTTGAGCCGGGCGCTTTTTTGACAACATCTTCTAGGTACTTGCCAATGCCGTCGTGGGTCATTCCGCGGTCAACAATCACGCCAGTTTTTGGAACTTCAGCGAATTTTATTGTGTTGTTGGGTGCGGCAAAAATTGCTTCTGACAGGTCTTTGCCGACCTTATTCTCGTCAATATCAAAGGCCGCTACTACTTCAATGTCTTCAATCCGGTATCCGCCAATGGTGTTGTGCATTACCCCGGAGATTTCTACATCTTCCGGAATCTCTACATATTTATGAATCCCTTGGACCAGTGATGAGGCGCAGTTGCCCACGCCAATGATTGCAACCTTGATTTTCCCCACGGATATGGCTCCTTTTGCCGTTAACGTACGCCGGTTAGACAGTGTGAGCTAGGCTGCTGCATTTTAGCAATTTGGCCTAGTTGCCACAAGAGAGGCGGTTACGGATTGCGACGCTTATTTACTTTATTCGGATGGCCTTTTGCTTTCTGATACGTCAGATGCCGTATGGGCGACGCCTGACGTATCATGGGCTAACTGATTGGTGATTAGAAGAACCGAATGATTCCTGTCCGGTCATCATATCGGAACCGCACTCCGATTGTCTCAGGAACACGACCATCTTGAAGGCGTTCTTTGATGGTCGCTTCTATTTTCGCTGAAGCATCTTCCGGGGTTGAGGCGTTGCGGATTACCTCAGCCAGTTCTTCTATGGTCATATTATCGGTTATGCCGTCAGTGGCGAGAAATATCTTATCCCCGGCCGCTGGAGTTATCTCGACAACTGCCGGAGCGCCCAGGGTTTCGGATGCGCCGATTGCTCTGGCGACTCCAACATGAAGGAACCCGCCAGCATTCCCTGATAGTTTCTTGTGGCCGTCTTTGTTGATCAGGAACACCGGGCTGTCACCGGCGGAAACGATCTGGATGGTTTCACCTCGGCCCAGCACTGCGGAGACTGTCGTTAGCAGGAATCGGCCTGATCCTACACTGAAAAAGTCTGCGTTCATCTCGGTGAGAAGTGAGACTATATCCTTTGAATTGTTCAGGATCCCCGAGTCTAGCGCATCCCTTAACTCGGTGCTGGCCTGCTCTCCACCGTGTCCGGTGACGCCGTCTAATACCACGTCCAAAAACTCATCGCTTCCCAAGTCTTTGGTGAGAAAGCTGTCTTCCCCGTGGGCTGAATTGTCCTGCATCGTGATGACTTTACTTGCCAACATTACGGCCAAACCTCGGCTAATTTTATTGAAGTGATTTCCAGAATAATTTCTAGAATGTAGCTCGGCTGTGCTAACTCTGCTAACTAATATATGCGCTAGTTCGTATCTGCGCCATCAGCTTGAGTAGTCAGACATTTCTGTATCGGGGTCAAACAAGAACGCCCGCCAATAATCTTCTTTCAACCAGTGGGCTGATTCCTGCCAGGTTGTAATCGCTTCTGGGGCGTTGTCCCCGGCGGCGTTCCTGGCGTCCAGTTGATCCAAGTACGTTGTCAGGTCGGCGCGAAACTGAGCGTATTCAGTGTAGCTCCGGCCTCTGATCTTATCCAGAATGATTGATCCTGACTGCACCAACGGTTCTGGGCATTGGGACAACTCACGCGCCATTTCGTCCAGTTCTTGTTCTATGTTCACTATGGGGCGTATTCCCCGTGGGTCGCGGTAGCCTTTCGAATCGGCGGGCGGCTCCTCTGGAGTGGTATAGAACTTTATGATCTCCAAGCAAACGTCATTGATGTCAAAAGGAGGCCGGCCCCTCGGCGCTTCGCCATCCAGTTTAACTAGTGCGCCGGCGTCAATCATCGTGATCTGGCCGGGACCCGGCTGGTAAAAGATGTTCTGAGGCCGTAGATCCAGGATGATGTAGCCCGCCTTGAGATAAACCTCTTCTAAGTCCAATATCTGGTTGTGTATTGGGTTGCTTGGCACCGAACTGGATTTGACCAAGGGAAACAACGAAAACAGGTTTTGGCCAACTCCGATGGGCACCCCTTTGAACTTGGACATCATATCGCCCAACAGAGGTATGCCAGAGGCTCGTCCTTCCACCAGCACCTGGTACTCCGCGTTTAGCTCGTCACCGAAGAAAGAGTCGTGATTTCCCTTGTCGGTGTAGCCAAGTATGGGTGAGATTAGGTTGGTAGAGAATCCTATTTCATCGTAGGCCTGCAGAATCTTCTCTGTTCGGGCCTCAATGGCTTCGTGTTGGTTTCGGCTGATGGCTTGGGGCACAGGCCGTTTGATGGCCACCTGCTGGCCGGTCTCCCGGTCAGTAGCTGCCTTCACTTCGTAGTCGGCGCCGGTGCCAAGTCTGCCGGTAATTTCGTACCGGTCGAGGTCAACCTTCTCCAAGGATACTGCTCCAGATGAGTTTGGCCTTTGGAATTTAGATGGAATCGGGCTTGCCAGGGCGATTCGGAGCGGGTTGTTTACTAGACTGAATCGCGGTTCAATATAGGCGTTAATTGAGTCTAAATAATCCAGGTTGCAGGCCGACTGGATGGTACCCCTTGGCCTGGGGAAATGCAACAGTTGCCTGAGGCTAAATTAGAGCCTGAGGCACCATTGTCCTAGGGCGATTAATCTGCCTTGCCGGGGGCGCGGTACAGCAAGGTGACCCATTCATTCTGCGGCCACTCACTGACTAAGGTGAACCCCAAAGGCTCCACGGCATCAGCGACTTCCTGTTTCTGGGTTTCCAGCAGCCCGGAGGCGATGAATAGTGCTCCTGGTTTCAAGGCTGTGAGTATGAACGGGCAGCGGTCGACCACTCCACGGGCTGATATATTCGCCACGGCCAGATCGAAGTCTGCCTCAGGAGCGGTTGGGTGGGGCACTGAACCTTGGCCCAACCGGACTTGCTTGGTGATACCCGCCCGCCGGAAGTTTCTGCGGGCGGCGGACACCGCTTGGGTGTCGATGTCTAGAGAGGTCACGAGCTTGGCGCCCAGTTTCATGGCCGCCATAGTCAAGATGCCGGAGCCGGTGCCCAGGTCCAGAACTGTCATGCCAGGAGTGATTTGTTGCTCCATAGCCTGTAAGCAGGTGTCGGTAGTGGGGTGGTATCCGGTGCCAAAGGCGATGCCGGGATCAAGTTCAATCACGATGTCATCTGGCTCTGCTTCCAGTTCCAGCCAGGTGGGTTTGATGACCAGGTTCTTGCCGATTCGCAGGATTCGGAAATGGGATTTCCACGTGTTTTGCCAATCTTCACCGTCATCCAAGTCTCGAATTTGTAATTCGCCGATGGGTTCGATAGAGGCTACTAACCTGACGCCGACGTCGATGCGGGCCATGCGCTGTCTGGAACCGGTTGTTATATAGGTGCGGAGCAGGACCTGGCCCTTGCCGGCCAGCTCAGTGCTCAGCCCTTTCCCGTAGCGGCCAAACAGGTATGAGATCGGCTCCACGAATTCATGGGGAACAGTGATGCTTAATTCTTGCCAGGCCACGGGCTCTCCTCATTTCAGGGTATTTAAGGGCGTTTTATTTAATTTAAGGGCATCAAGTAAAAAGACCCGCAGGACCGGCGGTCCCAAAGGTCTTTTATAACTATTTATGGTACCTGAAGAAATCTTAGGTCAGAAATCTCAGGTTCTATCGGTTCTGAGTTGATGCGGAAGACGGTCAATTCAGTTTTTCTTTTATCTTGTCAAAGAGGCCTTTGTCATCTTCGGAAGATTCGCCCTTGCGGGATTTGCCGTTGGAACTGGCGAATGATTCGGCCAACTCTTTTAGCAACTCCTGTTGGCGGTCGTCCAAAGACGCAGGAACTCTCACATTGACCATGACCCTCAGGTCACCCCGACGGTTCCCGTGCAAATGGGGAACGCCCTTGCCCTTGATTCGGAATTCCGAACCGGTCTGGGTTCCCATAGGCAGTTTCAGGTCTTCATCATCGCCGTCCAGCGTGGGGATGGCTTTGTTCACGCCCAGAGCGGCTTCCGCAATGTTGATGGGTAGGTCATAAATGAGATCAGATCCGTCACGGTCGAAGAACTGGTGTTCTTGAACGTCGATGTACACATAAAGGTTTCCGGTGCCGCCGCCTTCAGCGCCCGCGTCGCCCTCGCCGCTGAGTCGCACTTGCATGCCACCCTCGACGCCGGCGGGAATGGACACGGAAATCTTGCGGGTCTTGCGTTCTTTGCCACCGCCCCTGCAATTTGAGCACGGCGTTTTGATAATCTTGCCGCGGCCTTGGCAGCTGGTGCAGGTGGTTACCTGGGTGAACTGCCCAAATACGCTGCGTTGGGCTCGGCGGACTTGGCCGTGTCCCTTGCAAGTGTTGCACGTGTCCAGAGATGTACCAGGCTCGTTTCCTGCCCCGTCACAGACGCCGCAGTCCTCAAGGCGGGTTAGCTCAAGCTCGCGATTGGCACCGAAGACCGATTCTTCAAATGCGAGCACAACTCGGTGCTGCAGATCGGCGCCCCGCTGTGCCTGACGTTGACCAGTACGGTCACCAAAGAACGAGTCGAATATATCGCCAAAGCCGCCAAAACCATCAAAGCCGTCAAAGGGCTGGCCGGAGTTGCCGTTGCCGCCCATGCCGACTTTCCCAAATTGGTCGTATTGAGCCCTTTTGTTCCGGTCGGAAAGGACCTGGTAGGCTTCGTTAATTTCCTTGAATTTATCTTCTGCGTCGGGGCTTTTGTTGCGGTCGGGGTGGAATTCCATGGCCTTCTTGCGAAAAGCCTTGCGGATGTCCTCCTCGCCCACGCCTCTAGAAACGCCGAGGATGTCGTAATAATCCGTGTTAGCCATTTACGAACACCGTTGTGTTCTGTTCTCCAAGCTGGATATAGATAAGGGGTCAGATGACTGGAAGTGCGAAAGAAGTACCTGCTTATTATAGAGCAGCGTTAGTAGAGGCTCAAGAGCAGTTATGCCTGACTGTGCCTATCCTGGGTGTTTATCAGCCCAAGTTTTAGCTTGAAATATCGAATGCCGATGCTTCTGAGGCCATTGTTGAAGGGTGTGGACGCCCGTTTCCGTAAAAAGAATTTCGAATTGGTTAGTTTTATGCCCGTTTGAGCACCGGCTTCCGCCTTGACACCTAATAGGCATTTGGTTAGGATGTTACGTAGGAGCAATAGCTCCTTTTTTAGGCACACTAGGCGGAAAGGAATAGGTGATTCCCTTGGAAATTATCATCGTCATCCTAGTCGTCCTGGCGGCCGCAGGGATTGGTTTAGCTGCCTGGCTCGCTTTTAAGTCGCGAACTGACGCCCTACAGGCTCAGGTCGCAGGAGAAAGCGCGAAAGGTATCGTCAACCAGGCTGAAGAGGAGAGTCGAAAACTCCTCTTGGCGGCCCAGGAAGAGGCTTTAAAACTACGTAACGCAACTGAATCAGATCTTAAAGATCAACGCCAAGAGTTCCACCGCATGGAAAGCAGACATATGCAGCGGGAAGAACAATTGGAACGGAAAGTAGAAGCTCAAGAAGAAAAAGAACTAGAACTAGATTCACAAAAGAAGGAAATTGAACAGTCCCGGATAGACGCCGAGGAGCTAAAGGCTGAACAATCCAGGGCACTAGAACAAGTGGCCGGCCTCAGCGTTGACGAGGCCCGCGAACAGGTGGTCAAACGCGGCGAGGAAGAAGCCGTGCATGACCTGGCTAAGCGGTACTACGAACTAGAGAAAGAGTACAAAGAAAAAGCCAACCAAAATGCACGCAAAATAATCACAGTTGCCATCAACCGTCTCGCGACCGACGTAGTTTCCGAAGTTACAACTTCGACGGTTTCCCTGCCCAACGATGAGATGAAAGGTCGTCTCATCGGCCGTGAAGGACGCAACATTCGTACATTGGAAGCCCTCACTGGGGTGGATGTCATCATTGACGACACTCCTGAGGCAGTGACCGTATCTTGTTTTGACCCTGTTAGGCGCGAAATAGCGCGTTTGGCGTTGGAGAAACTGGTCTCAGACGGGCGTATCCAGCCCGCTAGGATAGAAGATATGGTCAACCGGGCCCAGGAGGAGATTGACCAGACGATAATGAAGGCCGGCGAACAAGCCACCTTTGATGCCGGGGTCAGCGGACTGGACTCGGAGCTGATTCGTTTACTCGGCCAGCTAAAATATCGCTACAGCTACGGTGAAAACGTACTTAAACATTCCATCGAAGTTTCGTTGCTTTCTGGAATGCTGGCTGCGGAGGCCGGAGCCAATGTACAGGTCGCCAAGATGGGTGGTCTGCTGCATGACATAGGCAAGGCAGTTACCCATGAAGTTTCCGGTCCACACGCTGAGATTGGCGCCGAGATTGCTCGTAAGCATGGCATTAACCACAGCTCTTACCGCGGCATCTTGGAGCATCACAGCGACGACCACGAGACTGTGGAATCATTCTTAGTGGCCACCGCCGACGCTATTAGCGCATCGCGGCCCGGCGCTCGCAGAGAGTCCCTTGAGTTGTACGTAAAACGGCTCAAAGAACTTGAAGAGGTCGCCACCAGCTTTAGCGGCGTGGAAAGAGTCTTTGCCATTCAGGCAGGTCGAGAAGTCAGGGTCATGGTTAAACCAGAAGACCTTAGCGACATCGAGGCTGCCAGTCTGGCACGAAACATCGCCAAGAAGGTGGAGGAAGACCTGGTCTTCCCTGGCCAGATCAAGGTGACCGTGATTCGGGAGACTCGGAATGTCGAATACGCTAAATAGCGGTTAAGCCGAGCAACATTGCTAACCATTAAGAGGACCTAGAAGCGGGAGTGTCCGGCTGCTGGGTCCTCTTTTTAATTGAATCCCACTGGGTTCAGGTAGCGTAAGATTTATACTGGGGTAATCAGCGCGCATACTGAGAATAAGCAGTTCTTGCCTATACTGATAACACGAGTTGCGAAAATAAATCGGTGTGGCACTGATTGCAGACCGATAAGCTAGCAAAACAAATACAGGACAGTGAAACAAATTGGCCGCGACTATTGACCTACACCTGCATACCCTGGCTTCGGATGGTCGTCTTACTTCCACTGAGTTGATTCAGATGGTGGTGAAAAACGGGCTCAAGACTATCTCCGTCACCGACCACGACAGTACTGAAGGGCTGGCTGAGGCCTACGAGGCCGCAAAAGAATTCCCCGATCTGCGCATCATCCCTGGCATTGAGATGAGCGCCGATGTTCCCGGCGACGAGGTCCACGTTTTGGGCTATTTTTTGGACTACCCCGACGAAGAATTCCAGGCGCAACTGACCGAGTTCCGCATGGGTCGAGTTGGCCGGGCCCGAGTCATGGTGGAAAAATTGGACGCCCTCGGAAAGGCCGTGGAGTGGGAGCGCGTCATGCACTTTGCTGGTGACGGAACTGTTGGGCGACCTCATATCGCATTGGCCATGGTGGAGGCGGGTTACTTCAAGGAGCCTAAAGAGGCGTTTGAGGAGTACCTGGGTAATGACGGGTTGGCGTACTATGACCGGCCCAAGTTGGCACCGGCGGCTGGCGTCGAGATGATTAAAAAGGTTGGCGGTGTGCCGGTGTTGGCTCACCCTACTTTTATGAACGACATGGAAGCAGGCATTGCCAACCTAAAGAAAGTGGGCTTGATGGGTATGGAAGTCTATTACGCCCAATACGATGATGACACCGTGCGGCACCTGGCCCGGCTAGCCAAAGAATACGACTTGATACCCTGCGGCGGCAGCGATTACCATGGGATGGGTAACTCTAGGGAACCCCTGCCCGGCACCCTGGGACCGCCCGAAGAAACCATCGCATTGTTGGAAGAGGCAGCGGCAAAAGCCAAGTCGGAACGGGCTTAGTTTTCAGCAGAAGCAAACAATGGACATAGTTGCGCTATACATAGGATCGTTGTTGCTGGGTTCCATCCCTACCTCTTACCTGATTGGTCGGCTCGTCAGGGGGGTTGATATCCGTGGCTACGGCAGCGGTAATGTTGGCAGCGCCAACCTTTATGAGCACGTTGGCAAGCGCTGGGTTTTTCCCGTTGCTGCTGTGGAGATTTTCATCAAGGGAGCGCTCCCGACCTGGGTGGCGCTGTACGTGTTGGACATCGACCGGTCCTCAGCGTACCTGATTGGACCGTCACTCCTGGCAGTGGCTGGCAACAACTGGTCGGTCTTCTTGAAACTCCAAGGTGGACGGGGAATCGCGGTAGCTGGTGGGACCTTGGTGGCACTATCGCCGTTCTTGGCAGTGGCCTGCGCAGTTATAGCAATTGGCGGTTGGAAGATCACCAAAAGCTCAGGTCTTTGGGTTTTAATATCTCTGTTGCTGTTGCCGCTGTGGTCCTACCTGTTCCTCGATAATCTGAACCTTGTTTGGTATTGCTTTGGGCTGCTTGGTATCGTGGTGCTCAAGCGATTATCAGCCAACTGGATGCCTTTTCCAGAGGATATGTCCCGGAAAAGAGTGCTGTTTAACCGGTTGGTGCGCGACCGAGACGTGGCAGACCGCACCGGCTGGGTGCGACGGATTCCCGAAGGCTCTTCCTGAATCCAATAGGTCAGACAAGGAATTTATTGGGGCATATTATTGGGACACTAGAGAGTATGGAACAACAGACAGGCACCGACCAAAATTCACAACAAGCCGCCTATTGCCATTGGCACCCCAGTGTAGAAACCGGATTGTCCTGCAGTCAGTGCGGACGTAGCATTTGCACCCAGTGCCTGATTCAGGCTTCAGTGGGGATTCGTTGCCCTGAATGTGGCAAGGGCACCAAGATGCCCACCTTTGATGTTCAGCCCAACTTTTACGCCCGCGCTGCGGGCACGGGTGTGGCGGTTGCCATTGGCGGAGGGGTTCTATGGATCATATTCAACGCGGTATTCGGCGGCTTTGGAATCCTATCGTCGATTCCTGCCTTGGGCGTTGGCTGGGCCGCCGGTGAGTTGATCAGTAAATCGGTGAATGCCAAGCGCAGCAAAGGGTTGGCTTATATCGCTGCAGGAGCAGTGGTCGGCGCTTTTATCATCAGTTTGCCTTCCAGCCCGGCATATTCCGGTTTCTGGGGGTTAATCGTACTGGCTCTCGCCATCTACTCCGCTGTGCAGCGGGTCAAGTAACTCTCGCCAGATACGCTCCACAGTCTGACCCAGCACCTCGCCACCAAACCCTCGTCGTTGCAGGAACCCACCCAACTTGCGCCTGAAGGCGGTCCCGTCTTCAACAGATAACTTGGCGGCGTACTTGGAGCCAGCCTTGTAGGCGCCGGCTGCGGAGTCAAATTCCGAGAGGGCGTCCTGGATGACCTCTCGGTCCACGCCAAGTTTTCGCAGTTCCTGTTTGATCAAAGCCGGCCCCCTGGGCCGAAACCGCTCCCGCTGCTCCCGCCATTGCTGGGCAAAAGCCGCATCATCCACCAGACCTTGATTCTTCAGCGACTCCAAAGTCCGTTGGATTACGTCATCAGTGAAGCGACCCTGCAAGCGGCGCTCTATCTCTTTCTCTGACCTGGACCGGTAGGTGAGGAGGCGTAGCGCTGCGTTCTTGGCCTTGGTGTAAGAGGGATCTGGGTCTTTGGGCAGTTTGCTTGATAGGGCCATTGGCGCGTGCTCCAGATACTCTGGTGTGTTTATTTATTAAAAAACGGCCGGTTGAAGAAATGGGAGCTGGGTCCCCAACGCGGCCGTTTTTATCGGTTCTTAGTTGTGATTATTAGACTGGGTTATTCTTTGCTGTCCAGCTCCTGGCCGTTGCTGGCCAGGAAGTCGGCGACCGTATTTGGTCCGCTGTCCAGACCGTCATCCGGGGATTCCGGCGAGGTCGGCTCAGGATCAGCCTCAGGGCTCCGGAGGCGATCTTCGATAGAGATAGCTATCTCCGGATGTTGGGTAAGGAATTCCTTGGAGTTTTCCCGACCCTGGCCCAATTTGGTCTCACCGTAAGAATAGAAGGCGCCGGATTTCTTGACGATACCCTGCTCCACTCCAATCTCTAGGATGTCGCCCATCTTGCTGATACCAAGGTTGAACATGATATCGAACTCGGCAACACGGAAGGGCGCGGCGACTTTATTCTTTACGACGCGGGCCCGAACTCGGTTGCCCATGACTTCAGCACCCTGTTTGATGGACTCCACACGGCGCAGGTCGATGCGCACAGAGCTGTAGAACTTGAGGGCACGTCCGCCGGGAGTCACTTCAGGACTGCCGTAGGTGACCCCAATCTTTTCTCGAATCTGGTTGATGAAGATGACGGCGGTCTTGGACCGGTGGATGCTGCTGGTCAACTTACGTAGGGCCTGGGACATGAGCCGGGCCTGCAGGCCAACGTGGGTGTCACCCATGTCGCCTTCAATCTCTGCCTGGGGTACCAGGGCGGCTACGCTGTCCACCACCACGGCGTCAACGGCTCCGCTGCGTACCAACTGCTCTGTGATGTCCAGTGCTTGCTCAGCGCTGTCTGGTTGAGCAATCAGTAGGTCGTCTATCACCAGGCCGCAATTGGCGGCGTAGCCGGGATCAAGGGCATGCTCGACGTCAATGTAGGCTGCGATACCACCCAGTTTCTGGGTTTCAGCCATGATATGGATGGCTAGAGTCGACTTACCCGCGGACTCTGCGCCGAAGACCTCGGTGACTCGTCCTCGTGGGATCCCGCCGATGCCCAGCGCAATGTCCAAGGCCAGGGACCCCGTTGGGATGCACTCGGTGCTTAGAGAGTCACTGATCTCGCCAAGGCGCATGACTGCGCCCCTACCGTAATCTTTCTCGATTCGGCCCAGAGCCGTTTCTAAGGCTTCAGCTTTGTTCTTATCTTGCTTTTCGATTACTTCCAGTTTTTCTCTACTCTTCATCCTCACCCATCCTTAGTCCAACTCCGAATGCCAGTGGCTTTTCGCCAGGCATCGTTTGTCGGTTTATTTCACGTCAATATGGTCTGCGGCGCATGCTAGCACCGCATCCCACCCCCCAACAAGAAGTAAATGTCAGTATATTTGTTCGGAAAACACTTTGGGTCAACTGACCTAGGTTAAAAGTCTCAAGTACCGCCCTTGAATCCGATGGTCACCTCGCCGTTTTCAACTATGACCGGAGTAACCCGTTCACCGTCGGTCAGGGCTAGTAGGGCTGGAATCTGGTCGACTTGTTTGGACAGGTCAATCTCGGTGTACTCCACCTTGCGCTTGCGATAATCCATCTTGGCGGCTGAGGAATACGCGCAATCGGGGTGGGTATAGATAATAGTTTCTACTTGGGCCACGTTTGACTCCTGAATCATGCCTGAGTTATCTGGCTAGCCGGAAAAGACCCGACATAACCTGTTGCAACGGTAATTGTACGGCTGCCCTGTCGATTCTTCAACGAGTGAGGCCCTTTTGCATTGGGATTTTTTGCCGCAATGGTCGGGATGGTATGCTGTAATGTACGCAAGTTAATCCACGCCAGCGGTCCAATCCACCCCGAACACACCAACACAGGAAGGTTTTACCTTGACGGAACACGCCCAAAATGACCCTCTTCCGGAGAGCCTGGCCGCCCTGGCTAAACTGCTTGACAAGCACGCATCCGGTACTGGCCGAATCACTCCTCGGCCACGGGGATTACGCTTGAGTCCGGAGACCAGGTCTATCTTAGAGGCGGGAGTGACTGAGGCAGAGAACGTTGGTAGAGAAGCCGTTTTGGTCGAAGAATTGCTAATCTTTGGCAACGGCTGCTACGCCGTAGGGCGGCATGAGGAAGCATCTGAATCGTATCTGACCATATTGAATGACCAGCCTTCCAACGCTGAGGCCCGTTTCAATCTGGGATTGACCTACCTGCGTTTGCGAAGCCCGCAGGACGCGGTGCGTGAATTCACCAACCTGCTGGTGCAACAGCCATTGTTGGCGGAGGCGTTCTATCAGCGGGGCAACGGGAATGATGACCTTGGCGAAACAGACCAGGCATTAGCCGATTATAGCCGGGCGATAGAGCTATCCCCGGATTACGTTCACGCCATGTATAACCGGGGCATCCTGCTGGCCCAGGCGGCCCGTCATCAGGAGGCGGTGGCGCAGTTCGATAAGGTTATCGCCATCCAGCCTGACATCTCCAACTGCTACTTGAACCGGGGCGCGTCGTTGGATGAACTGGGACTGCACGCGGAGGCCGTCAGCGCCTACACCCGCGCTACCGAGCTGAACTCGGAGAACTCTTTTGCGTTCTTCAATCGGGCTAGGACCAACTATTACTTGGGCAACCTACATGAGGCGTTGGCCGACTACAGCCAGGTGATTGAACTGACTCCGGATGATGCTGAGGCGTTCAACAACCGAGGTCTGGCCTACGACGCCCTGAAAGCGTACGAAGAAGCGATCAAGGACTTTGATTCGGCGCTGGAACTCAGGCCGGAATTTGCGGAGGCCCACAGTAACCGGGGCGCGGTACTGGAGATTATGGGAGACCTGGAAGGGGCCTTGGAAGAATACAGACAATCGTTGGAAGCCGACACCGAACTGGCGTCGGCGCATTATAACGCCGCCCGTCTTTATTCGAGGACCGGCGATGTGGCAGCCTGCCTGAAGCATCTAGACCGAGTGCTGGAGATTGCGCCCCAACTGGCGGAAGACGCAGCTCATGACGAACATCTGGGTTGGGCCTTGGAGATGAGAAACCTGCGCCGTGATATAGAGCAGGAAGACGGTCAGGATGATGGCCAGGAAAACGAAAGCTAGTTACCTGTGATTAGCTACGAAGGTTAATCTAACGGATACTAGCGAGGATCAGACCCCGCATGGTCGAGGTCGGCATCCGGATCAACATTGAGAATGTCATCAAGCCCGTCTTCATCTTCAATGTCCCGGTAGACCGGGTGAGAATCAACAGACAATCTCCGGCGGCGGGTGAACATACTCCGCAGCAGGACCATCGAAGCCAGAATCACCAGACCTGTGACCAAGTCTCGCTCGATCTGGTAGTACTGGCTGATACCAAGCATCACCAAGAAACTGACTGAAATTCCCCAGGTGGACCGCAGCGACGAACGGCGCATGAGCACAATGGTCGCCACGCCAATTACGCCCCCCAACACCGCCAATTCCGGCATCAGAGCCAGGGATACTCCAATCAGAGGGGCCATGCCGTCGCCGCCCCGGAATCGAGTGAAGACCGACTTCCAGTGACCAACTACCGCGGCTCCACCGGCCACCAAGATCAATGCTGGCGGCACGCCCAGAGCCCAGGCAGTGAAGACCGCAACGGCTCCCTTGGCAATGTCACCCACCAGGACCAATGCCCCAGTGCGGTGTCCCACGTTGAAGAACACGTTGGCCGTTCCTGCCAGGGTGCTGCCAGTGGTGAACACGTCAATCCCGCGAATGCGCGAGGCGACATGCGCAAAGGGCAAGGCGCCCAGCAGATAGCCGGCGGCTACTGCCATGACCATGTTTAGTATTAGGGGAAAGTCTTCAAACATCGCAGGGATGATGCCTTTGGTTTTGGACGATTTTGTGCTGAATGGGTGTGGCCGTTGTTATTGAGAAACCGAATTTTTAATCCAATCAATTATTGGCATCTGCGGAGTCTCTGCTTTAATAATATACCAGCCGAGTGGTTGAGGATAGGTAGTTATAGTACGTGGAACGGGCTGCTATTCCCGTTTCTCACCAACGAATAGCCAGTAGCCCAATTCACCTGACATGACCATTGATCTGACCATTGCAATCAACTCCGGCGACCGCTCTAGTTGGCCCTCGCCTACTGCCGCTCCAGCCATACGTTGAATGGCTAAAAAGCGGAGAGTTTGCCCTCTACTACGTCCAGTATCTTGAGAATCTCGGCGGAGGCGTCTAGGCGCTGAATGACGGTGGCCGAGTATACTTTCAAGTACCCCTGGCTTATACCTGTTGGTCAACCATAAGTTGATCCGTGCCACTGAAAAGGGACAGGCGGTCCAGATTATGGTGGAAGGGGAAGAGAACCCGGATATCATGACCATGATCGAAGCGCCGACTGCAGTTCGTTAACCCGGACATCAGCAGGGTGGTTTTGGGCCTGGAGCAAATTTTTAAACATAGGTAAAAAATCATGACCGACTCAGCCCTATCGGGGATGGTGGTACTGGACTTGACCCAGATCATGGCCGGACCCTTTTGCACCATGACGCTGGCCGACATGGGGGCGAACGTGATTAAAGTCGAGAAACCCAACGGCGGTGACGATAACCGCCGTATGGGACCACCCTTCATCAAGGACTGGTCGGCCGGTTTCCTGGCCCTAAACCGCAACAAGCGCAGCTTGGTTTTGGACCTCCGGAGCGAGGATGGGCAGGCGGTGTTCAAACGCCTGGTTAAAGGTGCTGATGCCGTGGTGGAGAATTTTCGGCCCGGCGTGATGGACCGGCTGGGCTTGGGCTACGATGCGTTAACCGCAATCAAACCCAGTTTGATCTACTGCTCCGTTTCAGGGTTTGGCAATACCGGTCCGGACGCCAAGAAGGGTGGTTTTGACTTGGTGGCCCAGGGGGTGAGCGGTCTGATGAGCATTACCGGCCACCCATCGATGCCACCAGCCAAGGTGGGCGTGCCCATCACCGATATCTCGGCGGGTCTACTGGCGGCCAACGGTGTGCTCTGCGCCTACATTTACGCACTGAAAACCGGCCAAGGGCAGCAGGTCGACACCTCGTTGATGGAAGCGGGCGTGGCCTATACCGTGTGGGAGTCTTCGGTCTATTTCGCCGAGGGTGAGATCCCGGGGCCGCTGGGGTCAGCCCACCGGGTCTCGGCTCCCTACCAGGCTCTGCGGACTTCGAACGGCTACCTGAACATCGGCGCTGCTACCCAGCCAACCTGGGAGCAATTGTGCCGGGCCATCGGCCTGGAAGCGTTGATCGATGACCCGCGTTTCATCCTGCCCGGCGACCGTAAGGCACGTCAGGACGAACTGGCTGACCTGTTGGAAGAGACTTTTACCAAGGACACCACAAGCAACTGGCTCAAGATGCTGGAAGAAGCCGGCGTCGTCGCTGGGCCAATCTACAACATGGACCAGGTCTATAAAGACCCGCAAGTATTAGCCCGGAAGATGCTTGTGGACCTGGAAGACTCGGACCTGGGGACCATCCACAACATCGGCATCCCAGTGAAACTGTCCGGCACACCTGGCCAGATACGCACCCGCGCCCCCATGCTGGGCGAGCACAGTGCAGAAGTTTTGCGGGAACACGGCTTCAGCCAGTCCGAGGTGGACCTGCTAGTCAGCGGAAACGTAATTGTAGAGAACCAGGGGCCGGGAACTGGGCGATAGCGCTAATTCGAGCGCACGAATCGGCGGATTCAGTCGGGGTTATCCGGGTCAGGTTCTGTGGCGAAAATGCCTGATAATAATAGGGTGCCATCTTCGTCGATGCGGAAATTGCCCTGCCCTTGGAACCCTGGCGTTTCCACCCGCTCCCAGTCCTCTATAAACTCTATCTTTCCGGTGCTGGTGTCGACATTATAGGTTCCGAACAGATCCATCCAGGATTCTAAGAGCAGCCACGTCGCCGCGTATAAGCCATCAGACTGGAATAACAACTCTCTTACGCCGCCACTGGCTCGTTCCTCACGCCAACGTCCGATCAATGGATTGATCTTGCTGGAGAAGACGGTCAGTCCCCGCGCTAGTGGGCTATCAACACCTTCCACATCAGCGGTGACCGTGAGCACGGATCCGAGGGCTGCGGCTTCATCAACCACCAAGAACCCGGTCTTAGCGTCGATGCTGGCTATGCCCACCGGTGCCACCGACTATTCGGCATCCGTCTCCACCGGTCTTACAACAACGCAGCAATCGAACACAACAATCAGGTACCGAAATGACTGACTAGGCTCCATAGCTTCGGGGCCGTAAATATTGGGCTTGTTGCGGGATTTCGCAGACTCTTCCAGAGTGATTGGGTAATCAACGGACAAGGGATCTCGGATGAGCAGATGCGCAGTTCTCGTGGTTCTGTTGCTGATTGCTGAAGTCATCGTTGCCGCAGGCAACTACCAGCACTAATACCAGTGCTGACATTGTCAGACCTGCTTGTCGGAGATGTTTTGGAAGCAACATAACTTGAAGAAAATGCCAAGCATGTTTCTACCATGTTCCCGTGGTGGATAATCTAAGGCAAGCCGAGGGTGACTAGCGATGGGCGCAATGCTACTATTGGATCCGCCAGGGTTGTCCGTCAGTCTTGGCGAGGAATTCCTCGACCAGGGTGGGGCTGGAGACAATCACGCTCGGGGTGAAGAGGGCACCAGGGCCACCTTGGCGGTCCACCACTTTTGCTCCAGCCTCTTGGGCCAGTACCAGTCCGCCGGCCACGTCCCAGGGCATCAGAGAATGGTGGAAATACAGGTCGACCCGTCCCGCAGCAGCATAGGCCAACCCCAAGCCTGAAGAACCCATGAACCGGACGCTGTACATGCCCGGCCACAGAGACCGGATCATGTCCATGGCCTGCCCAGCCTTCTCATCAACATAGCCAAGGTCACAGCAGAGCAGGCTGCGGCTAAGTTCGGCGGTCTCTGATGCGTGAATCTGAGTGTTGTTAAGGAAAGCTCCCTGGCCTTCAATGGCAGTGAACATTTCCTCGCGTACGGGGTCGTAGGTAAGTCCGGCAATGATGTGGTCATCCTTGGCCAGCGCGATGATTGTGCAGAAGTGGGGGATGCCGTGGGCGTAGTTGCGAGTTCCATCCAACGGGTCGACCACCCACTTGTAAGGCGAGTTGCCGTCGATGGGTTTGGACTCCTCAGCAAGGATGCTGAAATCCGGAAACTCGCCGGTGAGCAGCTCCAAGATAGTATTCTCAGCGGCCAGATCAACGTCGGTCACGATATCAGAGCGGCCCTTGAAATGGACCTCATGCTCCGAGTGGAATTTGTCTCTAAGGATATTCCCGGCGGCGCGGGCGGCTTCCAGGGCAACATCCATGGCAGTTCGGCCATTCTTGGAAACCGGCATCAATTCATCAGGCATAAAAATCCCACATTAAAGTTAAAATCCGAAAACGCTGAACGCCCCGATTTTATCGGGACTAGCTAAGCCCCATCTTGTCGTAGACCTCGGCGATGGTCTCTTTGGCGATGGCACGGGCCTTCTTGCCGCCTTCGTGCAGTATCTCTTGCACGTAACCGGACTTGGACTTGATCTCTTCCCGTCGCTCGCGCAGTTCCTTGAGATAGTCGTTGAGGCTATCGGCGACCTGACGCTTGCAATCGACGCAGCCGCGGGCGGCGGTGGTGCATTCGTCATAGACCGTCTTCACCGCATCGGCCCCGCTGAAGATTTTGTGCATCGAGTAGATATTGCAGACTTCCGGGCGTCCAGGGTCAGAGAGCCGAATTCTCTGCGGGTCGGTAAACGCCGTCAAAAGGCGTTTGGTGGTCGCTTCAGGCGTCGCGGCCAGGTCCAGGTGGTTGTCCATGGTCTTGGACATTTTGTGCACGCCGTCCAGGCCCAGGATCAAGGGCGCTTCGGTCAGCTTGGCCTGGGGCTCCGGGAAGGTTTCGCCAAACAGGTTGTTGAATCGGCGCACGATTTCTCGCGAGAGTTCTATATGGGGGACTTGGTCCTGGCCCACGGGCACCGTATCGGCCTTGTAGAGGATGATGTCGGCGGTCTGGAGCACCGGATAGCCTACCAGCCCGTAATTCACGGTTTCCTCGGTCTCGTGCATCTGGCGCACCTTGTCTTTGAAGGTTGGCACACGGGTCAGCCAGCCCAGGGGGGTGACCATGCTGAGCAGGGTGTGGAGGGTCATGACCTCCGGGACGTGGGATTGGATGAAGATAATGCTCTTTTCCGGGTCAACCCCGGCGGCGAGCCAGTCCAGCACCATATCTTCTATGTTTGGCTTGATGGATTTAACATCTTCGCCTGATTCCACGGTAGTCAGAGCGTGGATGTCCACGGCGCAGTAGATGCAGTTGTAGTCTTCTTGGAGGGTGACCCAGTTCTGCAGGGCTCCCATGTAGTTGCCAAGGTGGAGCAGCCCGGTGGGCCGCATGCCAGAGAATATAACGCCTTTGTGGGAACCAGATGTTTGAGTCATGTCACTGAATCACGTGTAAAATTGGCGAAAATCACGCCTGGGGGAACTTCAAAAGGATAGCATAGCGGCATATTCACAGCAAGGTTCAGGAGCAGGACCCGCGGGGATGATCTCTGGCTACTTGGCCTTTTCCGCGAGGGATTCTAGGAGTCCTCCGGAATAACCCGGGTCTTCCAGTCCCCGCTGCTCGCCGCGGAGGTAGCCGATCTGGCCGCCGTGCTGGTTGAACTCCCAGATCAGCTGCTGGCACATGACGGCCAGTGTGATGGTGCCGCCTCTGGGGTTGACCACTTCCATCCCGTCGAAATCCGACTCGCTGAGAGAGGCGAAGTACTCAACGCTCTCTTGCCGGACGGCAGCCACGTACTCCATGAGCGCAGAAGTATCGGGGGCCTTGTATGCCTTCAGGTCATCAACAGTGAAGCCGTAACCGGTATCACCGTCCACTGCTGGGGCCCGGCTCAGCCTTTCTGCCCAGTCGCCGTCCTGCCACAGTTGGGCGTCGCCTTTGAGTCGAGTGTGGAGCCAGCGGTCCAGGGTGCGGCCGTAGTGCCAAACCAAGAAAGCGATGGATGAGCATTGGTCGTTGGGTGTCCAGGCCATCTCGGCCGGGGTGAGTCCCTCTACTGCCCGGAGCATGGCGTTGTAGTGTTGTTCAAAACACCCTTCGATAAATGCTTTCAGTTCCATTTGGAATGTACCTTCCTGAGATAAGCGTGTTGCAGTTGGGTCTGGAGGATGGCGCAATTATAGCAAGCGGAAAATCAGGACGGGGAAGCTAGAAGGACAGAGACCGGTGCCGCTAAGACGTAGATACGAGGAATTTACTCTTCTGGGTCTGAGTCGAGTTGGCCACCCAGTTCGCTGAGGAATTTTTCAATCTCTGGCGATAATTGGGTCTCAGATTTTGGCTCCTCGGTAGAAGAAGACGATGAGGATGCCGCGGTTGTATCTTCCGAGTCCAATTGGGCGTCGTAGTAGGCTTCCATCTGCTGAATCAGGGTCTTTAGTTCGGTGTTCCGATCCAGTGTGGAGTTCAATTCCCGGTACTGGCGTTGTCCACGGCGCACCGGGGCCAAGTCGGCGGGAATGTTGTTGTAGACGGAAGATAGAACCTCAATCATGCGTGAAGTCCCGGCGTAGTCCTCTTCCAGCTGCACATACTGGGGTAGGTGCACCATGAAATTGATGGACTCAATGTCTGCTTTCTCAATCCCCTCTGAAAGCAGGTTCATGATGGTGGTAGGGCCTTGGTAGGTGCTCTGGCGCACTTTGAAGTTGGCCACCGGCCGGTTTTGTGTGACGTCGCCCAGGCTGCCAGTTACCAACAGCGGACGAGTATGGGGCACGGCGTCGTACATGGCACCCAGTCGGCAATAGCGCTTCACGTTGAAGTGCTTCACGACCTCCAAAATCGAGTCTGTGTAGTCCTCGCCATTGGAGTGGGGTTCCATGAGATGGAGGAACAGGTAATCGGGGCCGTCATCGGTGATGGCGTAGCGGATTACGCTGTTGGGAATCTTGACCTCGCGCTTACCATCGACCAAACGCATGTTGGGGCGGTAGCGGGTGAAGTCAAAGAAGGTTCCCGGTCGCTCCAAGCGGCCAAGTTCTTTGGAGGCCATGAACCGTTCCAATCGGTTGAGCGTAAGCGTCCCCACACTGCCAACATCCACCCAGGGGCGCACCATCGCAAAGACGTGAGGGTCTCTCAGTTCAGGAAGCGGTTCGTTAAGTTCAAAAGCACCTATTCGCATGCGCACATCTTGCCAGATTAGCTTCAGTTATACAAGCCCCGTCGAGTCATTATGGCCTTGATGCACGAGGTATAACTTGGCTAGAAATAGCCGGTTTAGCCCCGGTTTAGCATAGTATCCGCTGAGCCAAGGCCTTCCAGCGCCAGCCCGTAGCCAAGGAGGTCGTGTATCTGACGTTTCACCACCAGGGTTAAGGCAACCCGACTGTAACGGAGCACAAGGTCTGATTGCTTGGCCATCTGCTCGGCCAACTCCCACGCACGCGGTAGCAATTCGGCCGGGCGCAACACTTCGTTCACCAGCCCCAGGGTCTTGGCTTCTTCAGCCTCGATTCTCTGGCCGGTCAGGAGGAAATAACGGCCTCGGTTGAGTCCCAGTAATAGCGGGTAGACGATGTGCATGCCATCGCCGGGAACCAAGCCGCTCATGAAGTGACCTGAGTCTTGGAATGCGGCGTCGTCCGAGGCTAAGACGATGTCGCACAGCAGCGGAATCTCCGAGTGTCGCAGCGCCGGACCGTTGATGGCGCTGATCATGGGAACTTCAATGTCCAGCAGGCTGGTCAGGATGCGTTTGCCTTCCCAGTAGGTCTGGTCCCACTCTCTAGGCGAGCGTTTTGGAGTGCCGGCAGCGGTCCCGGGCGGGCCGGTGAATATTTCTCCAGTGCCCGTCATGATTATGATCCGGTTTTCCGGGTCGCTGCCCACATCTACGAACACTTGCGAGAACTCCGTATGCGGGACGCCGCCCCAGTGGAGGGGGCCGTTGTCGGTGTGAAAGGTCATCTGCAAAATGCCGTTGCGGCGTTCCATCTTGATGCTCTGATACTTGTCGGAATACTGGTCAAATGAAGCCATGTTGATATCTCCCGTTTAGGGTGTGGTGTCAAGGCAAAGAGGGAGCCAAGCTCGGTTAAAGGTCCGAATCTGAAGCTTCGGTGGGTTCGGGCTCGGACACGATAGGAGCAGAGTCCGGACTGTTAACCAACAGGGCTTGAGGGTTTGCTTCTTTGGGTACGGCGTGGCGCACCACAAAGTTCGCCACATCACGGTAGAGGGGCTCGTCAAGGTTGCAGCCCCGAAGCATGGAGAACTCAGGATCAAGCTCTTCCAACATCTGCCTGACCCGGCCGTCGCCGTGGCGGGCTGCCAGGGCGTAGGCGAGACCTCGGGTGTCTCGGTCAAGGGAGCGTTCGTGTTCTTCGCCCTCTTCCAGCTCAATGTCATAGTCAACTCGGTCAGCAACGGACAACGCCTCCATAGCCTGCCGACGCGAACTGTCTATGTCCTTGAGCAAGGTGTAAAGCTCAATAACGGTACGGGCGGCCTGATCCAGCAGGTCGGGCACCCGGTTCTGCTTATCGGCAGCTGCTTGGGCGTAGAACCTGGCCTTGGAGAGAGCGTCTTCTTTGGCCCGGGTTCGGTCTTCCTCTTTTTGGGCTTTGGCTTGTTGCAAGCGCAATTGGGGAGCTTCTGCGGCCAAAGGCTGCAGCCGCTGCATCTCTCTTTCGGCCGATTCAGCTTGCTTTAGACGTGCTTGGAAACCTTCGTCTATTTCGTTTCCGTTGACCATGTTGCATGCTCCTAAATCATCGGTTGCGGTCCGTCCGAGCATTTATTGAGGCTTTCGACGGGAGGTGCAAAACCAGGTGGGGCGAATTATTACCCACTTTAATGATACCTAAATCACCGTATTTTCCCTAGCGGGAACAAAGACGGATTTCTATATATTTTGGTACTGATTGCCTTACAATTGGCCGGAGCCTTGACCGGCGTCAGCGCCTTGCATAGACTTCATTGATCCAGTGACGCCAATCTTTATTCATGGAAATGAAGGTAATACCATGCGCCGTGCCGCTTTTATCTACGAAGATGCACTATCCCGTCACGAGCTGCGCTCCGACCATCCGATGCGTCCGGTGCGGCTGCGGTATACCTACCAGTTACTTCAGGAATACGGCGCGTTCGATCATTCCGGAGCAGTGCTGCTGGACCCTCGTTTCGCCACTGAAGAAGAATTGGAGTGGTTGCACACATCTGAGTATGTTGCGGCAGTGAAAGCGTTAGGGTCTGGTTCGAACACGGTTGATGGCGCCAGATTCGGCTTCAGCGGTGCTGGCGACAACCCGGTGTACCCCCACATGTTTGAGGCGTCAGCCCTGAGTACTGGAGGTTCTCTGCTCGCGGCTGAAATGGTGGCAAGCGGTACGGTGGACGCCGCGTTCAACATCTCCGGCGGCCTTCACCACGCAGCAGCAGGACACGCTTCCGGGTTTTGCGTTTTCAATGATCCGGCGTTGGCGATTCATTATTTCCTCAACCAAGGGAAACGAGTGGCTTACGTTGATATCGACGCCCACCACGGCGACGGTGTTCAAGAGGCTTTCTACGCTGATGACCGAGTGCTGACCATCTCAGTCCATGAATCCGGCCAATACCTTTTCCCTGGCACTGGAGCTGTTTCCGAGTTGGGCGAGGGCGCAGGCCGAGGCTACTCGGTCAACCTGCCTTTATACCCCTACACGGGTGACAACGACTACATCGAGGCCTTCAGTCAGGTGGTGCCGCCTTTGATTAAAGCTTTCGCGCCGGACGTTTTGGTGACGCAATTGGGGATAGATAGCTATCACAGCGATCCTTTGACCCATTTGCAGGTGACCACAGAGGGCTACATAGAAGCGGTGCGGCAGTTGTCATCACTGGGGCTGCCGTGGTTGGCAATGGGCGGTGGCGGGTATGACGTGAATGCGGTTGCCCGGGCATGGACGCTGGCTTACGGTGTGATGCTTGGGGTTGATTGGCCAGACCAACTACCACTGGGGTTTGCCCAGGAACACGGGGCGGGGCGGCTGCGTGACGAGGCTAGCCCGGAGGTGCCGGGTGATATCAAAATCGAAATCAGAAGACATTTGGAAGATACAGTGGGCGCAATCCGCCAGCTGATATTCCCACTACACGGATTAACATAACGCGCAACGGGAAAGCACAAAAAAACGGAGACCTAAGCCCCCGTTTTTTTGTTTCTATCTAAAGCAGGCTAGTTTACGTGCGGCTCTCGGTTTAACATTTCCTTGGCTTCATCTCCAACGTTGGCTTCAATACAATCGCGCAACGTTGAATAGACTGCCTGGTTCAGTGCTCCCATCATCCAGACCTCGTAGTCAGCATCTGTTTGATAGGTATTTTTCAGGGTTACCAGACGCTGTAGCAGGCTCAAATAATGATACTGCAGCGGGGTAAGGTCCAAGTCGATGCCAGACACGCGCCAATCGTTGTCCACCACTGGCGTATCCATGTCCGAGCTCAAGTTCGACATCACCTCTTCGGTGTTGCTGTCGCCTAGAACTTCCGAGTCTGCTTGATCTTGTTGTCCGCTCATGCTACCTCCATCGGCCAATACCTTCGAGTAGTCAAAGTCCGAGCCAAATTGGGGAGTCTAAATGTTCGTTAAGGAGTACCTAGCTGCTTCTATGATTATATCAGACCGGGTTCCTTAAAGAACATGATACCTAAGTTATTTTGTTATGTACGAGAGAATTCAAGCCAGTTTCCAATCTGTTTCTTACCTAGATTTTCTTCCAGTGTAGATACTACGGTCAAACCGCTTTGCCGGACTCAAGGTAAAACCCTGGTTATACCTCGCGGAATTCCCCTTCTACGGTGCCCTCGTCGCCCTCGTCGTTTGAAGAGTCTTCGGTTCCGCCTTCTTGACCCCCCATCGCCGAGCCGTCATCCGGACCCTGAGCGCCTTCTTCAGGATTGGCAGCTTGGCTATATACCACTTCACCCATGCGTTGCAAGGCGCCGTTGAGGTCAGTAGTCGCCGTTTGCATGTCCACGGTGTTGTTGGCTGCAATTGCAACCTTCACCGCATCGATCTTCTCTTGGACCTCAGTTTTGAGTTCCTCAGGCACCTTGTCGGCGTTATCGGCCAACAATTTCTCGCTGCTGAAGACCAGTGAATCGGCCTGGTTGCGAGTTTCAACCTCTGCGCGGCGTACATGGTCGGCTTCCTCGTTTTGGGCAGCTTCGTCGACCATGCGCTCGATGTCTTCTTTCTCCAGACCAGATCCGGATTGGATGACAATCTTCTGCTCCTTGCCGGTGCCCTTGTCCTGGGCAGAGACACTCAGGATGCCGTTTGCATCGATGTCGAAGGTCACTTCGATCTGAGGAATTCCCCTGGGAGCTGGCAAGAGGCCATCCAACATGAACCGGCCAATTGATTTGTTGTCTGCGGCCATGGACCGCTCACCCTGCAGCACATGGATGTCGACCGTGGTCTGGTTCTCCGCAGCGGTGGTAAACGTTTCATTCTTCTTCGTCGGGATGGTTGTGTTTCTAGAGATCAGGGTGGTCATTACGCTACCCAACGTCTCCAGTCCCAGCGTCAGTGGCGTTACGTCCAATAGCACAATGTCGTCGACTTCACCGGCCAGCACGCCCGCCTGGATGGCGGCGCCCATGGCCACTGCTTCGTCGGGGTTGACGTTGCGGTTGGGCTCTTTGCCAAAGACCTGTTTTACTTTTTCTTGCACCGCCGGCATGCGACTCATACCGCCGACCATGATGACCTCATCAATGGAGTCTGCGGATAGGCCAGAGTCGGTAATTGCCTGCCGACAGGGGACCTCAGTGCGGTCCACTAGGCTAGAGACCAGCTGGTCCAACTTGGCTCGGCTGAGTGTCTTGACCATGTGCTGTGGGCCGCTGGCGTCTGCCGTAATAAATGGCAGGTTGATTTCGGTCTCTAATACGCTGGATAGCTCCACCTTGGCGCGCTCTGCGGCGTCGCGGAGGCGCTGGAGGGCCATGCGATCCGAGGCCAGGTCAATGCCTGTTTCCTGCTTGAATTCGTCAATCATCCATTCAAGGATCGTCTGATCAAAGTCGTCGCCGCCCAAGAAGGTATCGCCATTGGTGGACTTAACTTCAAAGACACCATCGCCCATCTGGAGAATGGTGATGTCAAAGGTGCCGCCACCCAGGTCAAATACTGCGATCGTAGCGTCGGTCTGGGTCTTGTCCAAGCCATAGGCCAGCGATGAGGCCGTGGGCTCGTTGATGATCCGGAGTACTTCAAGCCCGGCGATGGTCCCCGCGTCTTTAGTTGCCTGGCGTTGGGCATCGTTGAAGTAGGCCGGCACGGTGATGACCGCTTGGCTAATCTTCTCGCCCAATTTGGCTTCAGCATCCTGCTTGATCTTCTGCAAAACAAATGAGGAGATCTGGGGCGGGGCGTGGGAATCTTCGCCCAATTGAACCATGGCATCCCCGGTGGGGCCGGCCACGATCTTGTAGGGCAGTTTGGTCATGGCGTTCTGAATCTCCGGGTCGTCGAACCTTCGACCCATGAGCCGCTTCACCGAGAACAAAGTGTTTTCTGGATTGGTTACAGCCTGCCGTTTGGCGACTTGGCCGACATAACGTTCACCGGTTTTGGTATTCAGCGCAACGACAGACGGGGTTATCCGACCGCCTTCAGCGTTCTCCACAACCACGGGTTCCCCGGCTTCAATGATTGCCGCGACCGAGTTCGTTGTTCCGAGGTCGATTCCCAGGACTTTAGCCATTTGTTTCTCCTAACTTCTCACACGCTGGCGACTATCTAAGTATTGTTAAATTATTCGTCGTTCGGTTTTGATTGACTGATTAGTCTTTCTGCTCAGGTTGAGGAGCCCGCGCCACCATGACTTGGGCTGGGCTGATGACTCGGTCGTGCAGTCTAAAACCAGGTCGGATGATTTGGGTAATATAACCCGGCTCAACTTCTGACGTTTCTTCGGTGCCTAAGGCTTCGTGTTCCAACGGGTTGAACATGAGGCCCACAGCCTCGATGGACGCAACGCCCTCGGATTCTAGCACGCCGGTAAGTTTGCGTTGAATCAGCTTGATACCTTCAAGCAGGGAATCGCTGACGCCACCGGAATTGCTCTCCGCGTGAGTGACCGCCAGTTCCAATTCTTCAAGGACTGGGAGGGTGTTGGAGATCAGCCGGCTGTTGGCATACTTGCTGTTGTTGATGCGGTCTTCGTCCGTCCGACGTCGAAAGTTAACCATCTCTGCCTGGGCCCGTTGGGCGGTATCCAGGTTATTTGCGGCTTCTTGCTGTGCCTGTTCCAGACGCGACTTTAATAGACTCACTTGTTCATCCAATGGGAGGCTGTCCAGGTCAACACTGGCCTGGGCTAAAAGCTCTTCAAGTTCTTGATCTAATCCCGGGCTCTCCGGCTGTTCTCCAGAGTTTTCCGGTTGAGTGCCCGAGCTTTCGGGTTCTTCCGGCTGGTCATCTGATTCGGTAGGTCCTGTCGCCATTAAGGCATTCCCCTAGGTGTGACTGATTCTTATGGGTTCTGGTTTTATTGAGTCTAAAACTAGGTTAATGGTCGTTTGGCAGGTTCAAACTCTGGAACAACAAGTCCATCTCTTCTTGGACCACCTGTTGCGCCGCCGGGATGCCTTCAAGGCGGCCGTTAATCCGATGTTTGATGGCTGACATATTGTCAAAAGCCGCCAGGGCGAATTCAACTCCGGCCAAGTTAAGACCCAACTCGTCGGACAGATACCGAATCAACCGGACCTTTTTGATGTCCTCTATGGAGTAGAGCCGGAGCATCCCAATCGTCCGTCCAGGGTTTATCAGACCCAGACGCTCGTACTTTCGCAGCGTCTGCGGATGCATGTCCAGGATCCGTGCAGCCACGCTAATGATGTAGACGCCCTGGACTTCAATCACGGTTTCATCATTCACTTCAGACGCTGCAGGAGCAATGTCGGTGTTTTTCGGACGTGACGGTGGCACTTGGCCTTGTTCGTCGGTCCGGTCCTCAACCTTGGTCTCCGGCAACTTACGTGCATTTTCGTTTGTATGTTCGTCTGGGTGTTGGTTCATAAAATCGATGCTGGAATCCGATCGAATATTTTGGACAACTGTTGACCAGCGATTACTCATATGATAAAGTCTGACACGAGTCATGTCAAGATGAGTGAATCAGTCAGCATAACGTGACTTTAGATTATCCGGTTAAACGCCAGCGTTTTTATCTGGCAGTTTTTACCCGGGCAGCAGCAATATATTATTTTGGAGAGGTTAATTAGAGAAAGGCAATCATGATGTACTTAAAGGAATGTCCAAAGTGCCAAGGCGATTTGAATTCAGGGGAAGATGCCGACGGGAAATTTCTCAGCTGTATCCAATGTGGATATATGCGCGATTTGCCCAGTGAGCGTGCGGATGATGCACCATACACGAATAGTGAAGTATTCGTGATCGACGCACCCAAGGCACCCAGAAAGCGCCGCAAAAAGGCACCCCAAACAGCCTAGTCTTCGCTCAGCTATCACCCAGCTACCAATCGAAGCCAGTTGGGCTGAAGCGACAGTAAAGGTGCTAATGAAAAGAGGGGCGGCAATCAAGCCGCCCCTCTTTTTGTCGCTAATTTTAGGACCTGACGCTACTTGGTCAATTCAGGCCAGAATCGCTCTTCTTTCCAAGGGTCACCGTCATTGTGGTAACCGCGTTGCTCCCAGAAACCGGGTAGGTCCTTGGGCATTAGCTCGATACCGTTAATCCACTTGGCGCTTTTCCAGGCATAGATGCTTGGGACGATGAGTCGCAACGGCCAGCCGTGGCTGGCGCCCATGGGCTCGCCGTCCTGTTTGTGGGCCAGTATCCCTTCTTCCATGGCCAAATCTAATGGCAGATTGGTGTTGTAACCGCCGTAGCAGTGGGCCATGACGAACTTGGCCTCAGGCTTGGGGCCGGCGAGGGCAATCAGGTCGGCAAAGGTAACGCCCTCCCAGGTGTTGTCCAGTTGGCTCCACTGAGTTACGCAGTGAAAGTCGGCCACGGTGGTGGTCCACTGGAGCTGGGAGAACTGCTCCCAGTTTAGGGTAATCTCTCGTTCTACCAGTCCAAACACCCGAATCTCCCAGGTGTCGATGTCTATCTTTGGTTCGGGGCCGTAGGTCAGAACAGGGAACTTGGTGGTTAGGAATTGTCCCGGTGGTACACGGTCTCCCATGCCCTGGTCGGGCCCTGTCTTCACTTGGTCAGGTCGCTTCATCTATCAAGGCTCTTGTTTAAGACTAGTGGAACCATCTTGCCCCAGATTGCCAGTTTACCACCTGCGTCACTGGTGAAAAAGCGGGTAGTTTGAAAGCTAGGCTTTTACGAGGATGCGTCCTGAATTCTCTGCGGTGATTTCACCCACTATGACGCGGGTCTCCACTCCGGAGATTTCCAGCTCCGACAGCAGTTTTTCAACCTTGTCTTTGGTAACTGAGATGAGCAGCCCGCCGGACGTTTGGGCATCGCACATCAGCAGTCGTTGCTGGTCAGTTAGGGATTCGTCCCAGTCCACTGAATCTTCAACGCCGTTCATGTTGCGGAAGGTGCCACCGGGCACAACGTTCTTTTCCAGCAGATCCCAAACTCCGGGCAATACGGGAACATCGGGGGCGTTGATGATTGCGCCGACCTTACTGCCCCTAGTCATACCCCGAAGGTGACCCATGAGCCCAAAGCCGGTGATGTCGGTGCAGGAGTTGATTCCCACACGCATCATGGCCTCTGCTGCACCCTTGTTCAGAGTGGCCATCACGTCGACGGCGTTCTTCAGGATGTCGTCTGGAGTTATACCTTGCTTGCAGCCGGTGGTGATGATGCCCGTGCCAATAGGCTTGGTCAGCACCAATACATCGCCGGGTTGGGCGTTGGCGTTGGATACTTCTTTGCCGGGCTCAATCAGGCCAACCACCGATAGTCCGTACTTGGGCTCTGCGTCATCCACGGTGTGGCCGCCAACGATCAGACAGCCAGCTTCGGCCGCTTTGTCGTAGCCGCCCTTCAGTACGTCGCCGAGCATGTCCACCGCCAATTCAGCGGGGAACCCGACAATGTTCAGAGCCACCAGGGGCTTCCCGCCCATGGCGTAAACATCGCTCAGAGAGTTGGCTGCCGCAATTACGCCGAACTCATATGGGTCATCGGTAATGGGCGTGAAGAAGTCCACGGTCACAATTATGGCCGTGTTTTTATCCAGCCGATAAACGGCTGCGTCGTCCCCCGTGTCATTGCCCACCAGAAGATCCGGGTGGCTGACCATGGGAAGATGCTTCAGAACCTGAACCAGGTCCTCTTGGCTAAGCTTAGCGGCTCAACCTGCGCAGTGGGAAAGTTCGGTCAAGCGGACTTTGCTCTTGGCCATCCGGCATTCCTCCGTGGAGATTCTGCTATTCGTTAGCCGTGGTTAATCCGGCCAATCAACTTTTCTTATGGATAAGTTTACATCAAAGGGAATACGCACGGGAAAGAGTGCGCGCGCGGGTTGTTATTCGCTTTGGTTTTTGAACCTAGGCATGACCTCTTTGCCGAACAGGTCCAGCTGATCCAAGATCACGGTTTGTTCTGTGCTCATCACGGAGGCGCCGACGTTGATCTCTTCCAGGCCAGGATACCGGTCTTGAAGCTCCATTATTTTTTCGGTAACTCGCTCCGGTGGGCCAACCACCCAGGCCCCGGATTTAACGGCGTCCTGCATGGTAGGGAGTCCGGCGGTCCGGGCTTCTGAGCCGCGGCCTAGCGAAGTGATTTGCTCGTCTGATAGGCCACGAACAAAGCCCAAGGGAGCGAACATTTTCATGTTCTCTTCAAAATACTTCGTGGCAGCGTTGATGGCTTTTTCTTCGGTGTCATCGATGAAAGTGGCGATTCCGATTATCAGGTCGCCGCCAAGTTCGGTCTCCCGGCCGTGCTTGGCCAGGGTTTCTTGCCACATTTTGACCACATTGTCCGATGCACCGCCAGTGGCCGCGCCACCGCCGATGATTCCCTTGATACCGTGTTTGGCCATGAAGTCCATTGCTCGCTGGCTGGCGCTGACCAGCGGTTGATAGGTCTGAACCGGTAGGTTGAGAGGACGAGGCACCAGAGTCAGCTCTTTAAGTGTGTAGCCACGATATGGGACTTCCGGTGGTAGTTTGTAATGTTTGCCTTCATGGGAGAACGATTCCTCATTGAAGGCTTTCATGATGATCTCAACCTGTTCTTCAAAGATCTCACGGTTGGTGTCATTGTCAGTTAGGGTGCTGGGCACGCCAAATGAGTCTACTTCTCGGGAGTGATAGCCACGGCCCACGCCAAATATGACTCGTCCTTTGGTGAGAATGTCGGCGGTGGCGTAGTCCTCGGCCAACCGGAGAGGGTGCCACATGGGATTGACGTTGAATCCGCAGCCAAACTTCAGGTTCTTGGTCAGGTGTGCTAAGTGAACGTACATCATCAGCAGGTTGGGGATACACTCGTAACCCTCGCGCTGGAAGTGGTGCTCGGCGGCCCAGAAGGTGTCGAAGCCTAGCTCGTCCATCCGGACTGCGATGGCCTGGGCCTTGGGGAATACAGATGCCAGCTTCTCGTCGGATATCCAGCGGTCATTCACCGGAGTGGCGTCGTAGCCAACGTCGTCGAGGTCCACGTGTCCCGCGTAGAGTGATCCGAATTTGGTAATCATATGTTGTCTCCCATTTAGGCTGCGGTCTTTGGTTTCAAAAACAAACCGATGCGTGCGGGTCTTATTTTAGTCAGGGTGTGCGGGGTGCCAAATTGCCGAGCGAACGGTTCGCATCGAATCTTGAATTAAGGCATCTATATAGGCAAGACCACAGTTATTGATGTGATAAACAGCGTGACATGTTATCTACCTGGGTGATAGGTTGTTCAATAATCTTATCAAGGGCTTTTTGTAACTCGCTAGATAAGACTTTTTTTAAAAAAAGAATCGCTTTTCATATTGGTTCTTTCAGTTGGGGAATCACTAGCCTTTGACGTTTAATGGCTCGAATGTCGCAGTGTGGGGTACGTAGTAGTGAAGCATACCGGAACTTATCTTGGTGGCAATCAAGGTATAGTCCATTTTGTACTCATCTATGTGGCGGTAGATGCGGGCGTCCCGCCATTCTTCCGACGCCAGGGATTCTCGAATCTTTTTTAGTTCGATAACCTCTGGCTCCGTATCACCCCATTTGTCTGTCTTTGGCATTTGGGTGCTACTCCTGGTCCAGCACGCCCAATTGTTGCATCATGCTCATGCTGTCTCCCAAACCCCAATGCTCCACCATCTTGCCGTCGGCGACCCGCATCATGTGAATCTCTCTCATGGCGATTTTCTTACCAGATTTTGGGATGCCCATGAAGTCGCCATCCTGGGTACCAGTGGTGGTCACGGCTCCTGCCACTGTATCTCCGTCGGCGACCACATGGTCGATGGTCACGTGTATATCGGGGAATGCCGTGAAGAACATCTTCATCAGGTCTTTTATTCCCTGCAGGCCCGGCGCCTGCCCTGGCGCCGGGTCATGGTCTACAAAATTTGGATCGATCAGCCGGTCAATAAAAGTGTAGTCTTGGTTGTTCATTCCATCGATGAAATCTTGAAATAGTGCCTTGTTCTCTGCTGACATGATATTCCTTATTATAAAGCCCAGAAAACTTGGAAAAGTCTAAATCATAGGGCTAGGGCGGTTTTATTTGCCCGTTTGCCAGAGGCTTTAACTCTGGCGTACGTATTTGTCGATGCCGTCTGGGACTCCACCCAGATAGATGTCTCCGTGGGAATCGATCCAGCTACCGTGGCCGGAGCCGCGGGTCTCAAACCTGGAAAGAACGCCGCCCTTCTTGTCTAGGATGCTGATTCGGGCGGAACCACCGTCTTTCTTCCCCTCAGAGACCATGTAGTTGCCGTCGGAGTCCATGGAGATGTCCATAGGGCGGTTTATGTCGTCCCATATCTCTTTGAACTCGCCGTCCAGGCCAAAGATCTGAATGCGGTGATTCTCGCGGTCGCAGACGATCACGTTGTCGCCGTCAACCAGCAGGCTATGGGGAAGGTGAAACTCGTTGGGGGCATTTTTGCCGGGGACACCCCAGGACTTCTTAAGTTCGCCTTCCGCGGAAAACCGGTGCACGCGGGAGTTGCGGTAGCCGTCGGCCACGTAGAGGTCACCGGACGGCGAAGGCACGATTTCGGCGGGGTAGTTGAAGGGTCCGGACTCTCTGGGTACCAGGTCTCCGGGGTTCTCGCAGCCGGTGTCCGAGTGGACACCGTGACGTCCCAGCATCTGGATGGGCTTGCCGTCCAGTGTGTACAGGATGCAGACGGAGGTGTTTCGGTCTGTCACATAAACAATGTCGTTGGCGATGTGGATACCGTGGGCGAACTCAAAGGAACCGTTCCCCCAGGTTTCCAGTAGATGGCCTTCCCGGTCAAAGATGAGCATGGGCGGCTCTTTGCGCTGGAAGGCAAAGATGCGGTTTTGGGAGTCGGCAGCCAGGGCGCTGACCATGCCAAATGTATCGCCAGCGGGCAGGGTGCCCCAATTTTCGATCAGTTCGTAGGTGTATTGTCCAGAGCCTACTGTAGCCATATCAGGTAATCTCCTAATTCTTTAATAGTCGGCTATTCATCAGGTGCAGCTCGTGCTTAGAGAAGGCCTGCGTCCCTTTTGTTGAACAATTGTTGCAGCGGTGACATACCGCCCAGAGCGTCCAGGCTGATGCTGTCCACGGTGGGGCAGCCGCAGATTCCCATGGTGGCTTCAAGTTCTGTGCGGAGCATCTCCAGCATGGAGCTGACACCCGCTTCTCCGTCTACAGCCAGTCCCCAGAATAGAGGCCTACCCAGGAGTACTGACTTGGCTCCAAGGGCCAGGGCTTTAAAGATATCTGACCCACGGCGGATGCCGCCGTCCAGGTAGACTTCGGCCTTGCCGGCAACCTGGTTCACTACCTCAGGCAGGACCTCGACGGTGGTGAAAGTAGTGTCTAGGTACCGAGTTCCGTGATTGGAGACAATCATCGCTTTTGCGCCGGACTCAGCGGCCAGTCTGCCGTCTTCTCCAGTCATGATTCCCTTGACGATGATTGGCAGCTTGGTCTTGCCAGCCAACCACTCCAGATCGCTCCAGACCGTGGCTTGGTCTCGGATGTCCGTGGGACCCGCCGGAGCGTCAGCAGCGAACTGCCATGAGTGGGTACCCAGGCCCAGATGGGCGTAGTTGGGGGAAACCGGCCCCACGTAGTCGTTTCGCATGTTGCGTTCCCGTTTGGGAACGATCTTGGCGTCCAGGGTCATGCAGAGGGCGGAATACCCGGCCTCTTCAGCCCGGGCGGCCATGCTCAGGGTGAGTTCAGGATCTTTGAAGAAATACTGCTGGAACCACATCGGCCCCGTGGCGGCTTCGGCTACATCTTCCAACGTCTTCGCCGAGTGGGAACTGAGAATCATGACCGTGTCGGCCTTTCCGGCAGCCCTGGCGGTGGCCAGTTCGGCATCGGGGTGGGCGGCGCCGTGGTTTCCGGCGGGGCAGAGCATCACCGGGAAACTGATTTTCTCTCCTAGCACGGTGGTGCTTAAGTCGCGTTCGCTCACGTCGACCATCATCCTGGGTTTCATGACAATGGAGTCCAAGATCTCACGGGTGCGACGCAGTGTTATTTCGTCGGTGGCAGCGCCAGCGATGAAATCATAATGGCCCTTTTCAAGACGCTCCTTGGCGATTGCTTCGTATTCATAGATATTTACCGGGTCGTGGCGCATTGGGAATTCCTCCAAAGAATTATCGACGATGAACATCTGGTGATTGTGATTGCACAAGATTGTGCCGGGGATTGCGAGGCAAGTCTAAAAGCTGGGCTGGGCGTAGTCAATCGGGCTGATGCCACGTGATTCAGGTTACGGCTCTCCAGGGCAGTGGGAAACACGTGGTATTCTTTCTCACGGTGATATGAGGGTGAATCAAATGGCAGATATCGAGATTTTTGAAGCGGGCGACCTGGTTTTGCAGTCGGGAGAGACCCTACATAGGGCTAAGCTGGCCTACAAGACTTATGGGGAACTGAACGCCAACAAAAACAATGTAGTGGTGTTCCCAACATTTTTTGGCGGACAACATACCCACAACGAGGGAATAATCGGCGAAGGACGAGCGCTGGACCCCAGCAAGTACTTCATAATTGTTCCCAACATGTTTGGCAACAGCGTTTCTTCTTCCCCGAGCAACGCCGCACGTCCGGATAATGCCGATGGGTTCCCGAAAACTAGTCTTTACGACAATGTAGCTTGCCAGCACCGCTTGGTGACGGAGGTCTTTGGCATTGAGAAGATTGCCTTGGTGGTGGGCTGGTCCATGGGTGCCCAGCAGACCTTTCAATGGGGCAGCCTCTTCCCGGAGATGGTGGAACGGATAGTTCCGATTTGCGGCTCGGCCAAGACGTCCCGACACAATTTCGTCTTTTTGGAAGGGGTCAAAGCAGCCATCACCACGGACGTCGCCTGGGCTGGCGGTTCCTACAATGAACCACCACTGCTAGGACTCAGGGCCATGGGCCGGGTGTACGCCGGATGGGCGGTGTCCCAGGCATTCTACCGCGAAGAGGTCTACCTGACGCTGGGGTATGAGTCGCTGGAAGATTACCTGGTGCGGTTCTGGGAAGCCCGTAGGACTAGCGCTGATGCGAATGACCTACTGGCCATGATCTGGACCTGGCAGAACGCCGATATCAGCAACAACCAGAAGTATGGCGGCGATTTTGGAAAGGCCCTGTGTGGGATTAGGGCCAAGGCCATTGTCATGCCGGGGCGGACTGACCTGTATTTTCCGCCGGAAGATAATGAACTGGAGGTAGCCCAGATGCCCAATGCCGAGCTACGACCCATTGAATCTATCTGGGGCCATCTGGCCGGTGGGCCGGGATTCAACCCGCCCGATGCCAAATTCGTCGACGAAGCCATAACAGAGATTCTAGCCAGCTAACGCCACCCGGAAACTTCAGAGCGATACGACCCCGTCTTAATTTTGGAGGACTGACATGCCGGACCTGCGGTACGAACGACATCCCGAAGGCAATTACGCCATCTTTACTATGGACCGGCCTGACCGGCTGAACGCACAGGGTCTGACCATGAGGGATGAGCTGCGAGAGGCATTGGACGAGTTTGTCGCCGATTCAGAGATGCGTGTTGGCATCCTCACCGGGGCGGGTCGGGCGTTTTCAGCAGGGGCTGACCTGAAAGAGATGTCGACCAATACGAGCAAGACGGCGGCGTTGTCCGATGAGCAAAGAATCGATGGCTACCGAGGCAACCAGCCGTTTGGAAGAAACCCCAAACCGTTCATCGCCGCAGTTAATGGACTGGCCATAGGCGCCGGTATGGAGCGGGCCTGCGACTGTGATATTCGCATCGCCTCAACCGAGGCTTATTTTGGACTGTTTGAAGTGAAACGAGGCATCATGGCCAACTACGCCATCAATAATTTGTCGCGGTTGATACCTTACGGCGAGGCGATGTACCTGATGCTGACCGGGGACACATTGAGCGCTGAAGAAGCCCAACGGATAGGGTTTGTGCACCAGATTTTGGAGCCCGATGCTCTGCTGCCCAGGGCGGTTGAGATCGCCGATATGATTGGAGCCAATGCGCCGTTGGCGGTTCAGGGCACCAAGTCGGTGGCCCAGTTCTGGCGGCGGTACGGACTGGAAGAATCCATGGAATATCTCGCCCGGGTAGGGAACATGGTGCTGGGTTCTGAAGACGCTGCAGAAGGCCCCAAAGCATTCGCGGAAAAGAGACCGGCGGTATGGCAGGGCAGGTAGTTGCCACATAGGATATTATCATATATACGAATATTAAACACGGAATTTCATCGATATAACCGCTTGAAGATGGGTCTATGTTAAACAGGGCGCCACTGCCGAATAAGGTCAAGAATGCCTACTATGGATGGTGGGTATTAGCCGCGACATTCGTGCTTGGGACATTGTCGGGTGGGATATTTTCAAACAGCAGCGGCGTCTTTTTCGGTCCCATGAAGCGTGATATGGGTTTAAGTAGCGCCCAGACTGCTCTGATATTCGCTCTGGTGCGGGCTGAGGGAAGTATCGCTGGACCCATAGTTGGGCGTTTGGTGGATAAGTTCGGCTCGCGTCCCATGATAATCTTCGGCGGACTACTGGCAAGCGGCGGATTTATCGCCCTCCATTGGGTCCACAGCTACATCCTTTTCATCATTATATTTGTCGGTGTGGTCGGCGTTGGCAAAAGCTCCGGTCTCGGGCAGGTATTGATCAGTTCAGTCAACCGCTGGTTCATCCGTCGCCGGTCTCTGGCCATGTCCATCTGTATCACCGGATTCTCCTCCGGTGGGGCCGCTATCCTGCCACTGATTACCCTCGGAGTCAGCACCATTGGTTGGCGCGACGTGATGCTCTATTCCGGGATATTCATGGGCTTGATTGTCATACCATTGGCGTTAATGGTGAAACATTCACCAGAGCGAGAGGGGATTGGCCCCGACCTGCCCTTTCCTGTTGAAGGGGAAACGAATCCACCACTGGCCATCGTCGATTTCACCGTGCGTCAGGCGTTGCGGACCAAGTCCTATTGGATACTGTTCACGGGTTCTGTGCTGAGAATTAGCCTCTGGGGCACTGTCTCAGTTCACGCTGTGGAAATGTTTGTGTGGAAGGGAATGTCCTACGAAATGGCCGGGCTGATGTTTTCGTTGATGTTCCTGATGTCCATCCCTCTGCGGTTAGTCGTGGGATACTTGGGGGACAAGTGGCCATTACAGCCGATGATGGGTACCGGCATGGCCGCTGCAGCCTTGGGGACGTTGGCTCTTTTGACCGTTGAGGGAAATCTCGCAGTCTATCTGTTTGTGATGCTGATGGCCGTGGAGCAAGGGACTAGTTCCCTTAACTGGGTCTCGCTGGGCAATTTCTTTGGGCGGACGAGTTTCGCCACGCTGATGGGGTTTATCAGTGTAGTCTTCAATATTGGCATGTTAATCACACCAATTTATGCCGGAGTGGTGTTTGACCAGACCGACAGCTACTCCATCGTGTTGGTCTCGTTCTTGCCCATCTATCTGCTTGCGGGTGTGTTCTTCCTGATGACCCGGAAGCCGACGGCGCCGGTCCCCGAGCGAAATATGGTCTACGGACGTTAAAATCTAGCCTGTGTACATGCGGACCAGGCTCTTGATGACAAAGTTTTACTTGAAGCTAAATTTAGACCAGCGTCCCTCGGTACGGAGAGCCAGCCAGATACGATGTTGGCACCAACAGCATCGCACTGAATAGACGCTTGTTGCTGTCTTCGCTCTCCCGCCAATTCTCATGGAGAGCATAAAAGACCTTGCCGATAGTCGTCTCGCTCCAGAGCCAGTCGGCGAGCATTGTTCCGGTGGCGGAAGCATGTCCTGGTTGAGCAGCCATTGCCTCGTAGTAGTAGGCTTTCAGGTCCTCAATTACGAGTTTCAACAGCTGGAATGACGAAATGTCAGCGCGGGGGCTTTCAGGTATTTCCTCGTCTAAGAACGCGCCGAGGAACGCTCCAATCGCCTCTGGCTCCAGGCCGCTTACGCCCACGGTGGTCCGGCCATTTTTATTTACGGCCATGTTGTACCAGGAGCGTAGCTCGCTCACTTCTCGTTGCAGGGTAGCGTTGAGTTGTTCCATGTCGTTCAGGTCAGTCACTGGAGCAGGAAAGGAAACTGGGCAGGCGAGGACTGCGGGTTCGTCTGACACCGGGGCGTCATCCGGAAAGTCTATCAATACAGGCCCTTCTGGGACCTCAATTAGCTCCAGTGCCGATTGCAGCACACGAGTTTGCCAGGCAGCGTCGTTGGGCACGCCAAGCGGGCGTCCCAGTTCAAACGGCACCCATAGCGCTCTTGGCGGTTTGATCTGCAGGGTATGTTCTTTAATCAGGCTGATTTGAGTTGTCGCCAATCCCTCTTCTTCGAGGTAGTGTCCCAGCCCGCCAACGGCGCGCGTGCAGGCCGGTCAAACAGGCACCAACATGACGAGGTCTACGTTATCGCCCTTGAGCAGCGGAGCCAGTTGGCGGGCCGACGGCTCCATGCGCCGAGGGTCGGCGGCTCCCATGAACGAGTAGTGGTAATCTGCCAGACTGCCAATCACGTTTGATTGGGCTAGCTCCCGCAGTCGATCCAGCGGGAAGACCACGTTCCAGTCTTGCTGGAAGCCGGTGCGGTCAAAGTTAGTTGAGATGTGGCTCATGACCAGATCTTCGGCCCGCCTGTCACTTGGAATCACCCGGTAGTCAGGCGGCCAGTTTCCTGCTATTTCCTCCTGAACCAAGAACGGAGTGTCCTCCCGTCGATGGAGTCCAGCGGTGGAGATTAGCGCGACTCGGCGCTGGTTCAGGGGCGGGCCGTTGACCCATGGTTGAGTATCATACTCAGGGCAATCCATGTTCCGGAGGTGCGATGCGAAGGTTTCGTCGAGCGTTTCAAGTCGAACCATTTTTATCTTCTCCGAATGTAGCCTTCAGGCCAAATGACCGCTGCCGTGCCAGTCGGGTTTCTGGGCTCTAACCCAGGTTGCGTAATAGACTGCCAAAACCTTGGATGGGCTCGGTCCAGCCGATGCGCCGTAGAGCCAGCCAGATTGTGGCCTGGTTCACGGAGATCACGGTCTTCCCCAGTTTTTGTTCAAGCGGTTCCACTGCGTCCAATCCCCGCCACGCAGTACCCGGCAAGAAAACTGTATCCGCTTCATCTTTGACCACCGTGGGCACAAAGTCGACGATCGTTTGGACAGTTTCTTCTTCGATCTCCAGGGGGTTCATGGAATCTTGCATCCACGGTTCGCCGTCGGCGCTCAGTACTTCGAACCCAGCTTCTTCCAACAACGGTTTTAGACGATTGCGCAGGTGGAAATGGCGATAGGGTCCGGCGATGCTCAGTTCCTTGGACCCCATGTGTTTGAATGCTTCGATGCATGAACCAACGGCAGTGATGGACTCCACCCCACTGGCCAGCTGCATCTCCTGGGACATTTCCTGGTCAAACTTAATGTAACCCTTGTGGTAGGTGCCTGAGGTGCAGGCATAGACCAGGATGTCTGGTTTGATGTTGGCGAGGGATCGGGCACCCCTGCTGACATCCTCGTTCATCTTGTCAGCGTCAAAGCCAAAGAGGGCAGTGTCCACCGTTGCCGCCTCCTCGCTGGAGATGGAAATCTGGTGTCCGGTAGTCTCCGCCTGCTTGGGTTGGGTTCCCCAATCGCCGTTGAACATCCGCTCAAAGTGAACGGTGATCTCCGGAGGTAATACCCGGTAAAAATCTGGCTCTACTACGGGGTTTGTGGCGGGCACCAACGCCCCAATACGCTTAGTTGCAGGCATGAATTACAGTTCTCCGATTGGTTAAATAGGCTCGTTAAATAGATTCTTCTCAAAGGACTTAATCTGCGGCACCGGCGGCCTTTGCCGGAGCTGCTTCAGTCAGTTCATAGAGGGTGCTTCGGGCGCGGATCTGCTCGTCCCAGCCCCTGAACCGCAGGTCAATCATCAGACCGTCCGGACCCTGGTACTTGCGGTTGGCCTTGCTGCTGCCGACGCACTCAGTACCGCCGTTGCCTTCAACCGTTGCAACGGACTCGTCCAGGTCGTCGACGTAGAAGCCAATGTGGTGGACACCCTTTACGGTGGATGAGCCCTCGCCCAGGTTAGGGGCGTCTTCAGAGCCCATCTTGAGGATGGCAAAATAGATGTAGCCGTCTGTGAGCCAGACCCCTTCTGACCCGGTGTCAGCGGGCGAGCGGCGTAGCTCGTCTAGACCGAATACAGTCTTGTACCACTCGGCCGTCTCTGCCGGGTTGTCGGTTTGTAGGGCTATGTGCTTGATACGGTTGGCCATGGCTCCTCCGTCTGCTGTTTAAGATTAAATCGGTTGATGTAGGATCAAAATAGGGTGAATCAAAACGTGCGGAAGGCCGTTAGTTTGGTCTTTCCGCCCGCCAATTGTACATCGTGATTTAGCTTTGGGCCATTGGGCCTGCCAGCTAGTTCACCGGTTAAATCTCAGGTTAACTTTCTGTGGGAGACTTCATGAATGTCTTAATTACGCCAAGGGAATAGCCAACGCCAAAGCTGACGCCGCCGCCGGCGATCACACCCCAAATTGCGCTGGCTAGGGATAGTGGCTCGATTCCGGATTGCTGCATCACCACCGCTATGCCCAGGCCGGTTAGTGCACCCACAATGGTGCTGAGAATGGAACGCTTCCAGGCTGGGATTGGTGCCCATTTTCGCCAGCCCTGGGGCCGTCGTCGGGCAACCTGGACCTTGGCATCCACCTTGGCATTTAGCCCGTTGGCGGCTAAAGGAGCACTGGCCAAAGCGCCAACCCCGGCCACAACAGCAACCCCGGTTGCCGCCAACGCTGTGGTGCCGCAAAATCCTGAAACTGTCAGTTCAAATGGTATAGAGCAGAGTTCGACAGGGCCGCTGAAAAGAGCCCCTTTGATCACGTAGATACCCCGGGCGTGGTCAGAGAATTCAGCTACGTTGATGGTGGTAACGCCGTTTGAAATCTGAATGTCTTTACCGGCGAGTTCTGTGACCAGGCCCTGAACCCCCCAGTGCAGGCGAGCATCCACCGGCAGGTTGACACCGCGAATTGTAAGCACGGAATCGGGCTCTACCTCAAAGGTTTCATCGCCCTGGGTCGGGAGGGTGTACGGAGATGGGTTGCCGCCTTCAATTACGATCTCTGGTCCGCCGCAGCCGTGGGACCCTTCATGGGCGTAGGTTGATGGGGTGATGAGCCAGACTA
>LWDU01037591.1_pt1 | contig 60651 bp, 44 predicted proteins | sample 727161 | NCBI WGS metagenome assembly LWDU01 (sample SAMN04566230, study PRJNA314399) | hydrothermal vent metagenome | isolation source: deep sea hydrothermal plume seawater | place: Mexico: Gulf of California, Guaymas Basin | collected 2004-07-11
GCGGATTGCACATTGGCGAAGTTCTCTTCGCTGAAGCCGCGACCATAGGCCACCACGATGTTGACCGGTGCGTTGCCCATTTGGCTTGAGATCTGGGCTAGCTCTTGATTGATCTTTGGATCATCCACGACCACCAGATCCCACATCTGGTAGTTGCAAGAACTGGGGGCCCAGATGCCCCCGTGCAGTACCTGATCAATTAGTTCGCGGGGGACCGGATCAGGTTTGAAGCGGCGGATCGAGCGACGGGTGTAGATGGCTTGCCAGAAATCCATGCTCGGTGGATTCTGCAGGGGCATCTGGTTGCCATCGTCGAGGGTTCCGGGGCTTGAAGTCTGCGCTTCTGCCTCGGCGGGAATGCCGGTGCCCTCATTGGGAATGCTCGAGCCCTCAGCTGAGAAGCTGGAGCCTTCAGGGTCTGCTTGTTCGTTGGGCGGGGTCATCCTATACCTGGGCCCCAAGCATCGTCTGCGGGGGGGCCAGATGGAAGGATCCCTTGGCAGGACCTGTGCTGTAGGCTCTTCCCACCCCACCCCGTCGAGTCTGATCCCAAGAGAGCCCATGTTCCCTATCGCCAATCTCCATTCTTCGAGTTTCTTTGTTCTCGGTCTCTTGGCGGCCCTGTCAGGCGATCCCCAGGCCCTCGCTCAGGCAGCAGTCCTTGCAGACGGCCCCAAGAGTCCCGCCGAGCATCTGGGTCGACCCGTGGGCACGGACTTCGAACTGGCGGACTGGGACCAGACGCGCTCATTTCATGAGCAACTGGCTCAGCACAGCCCCCATGTGCTGCTGCGCAAGTTGGGGACCACCGCAGAGGGCCGAGATTTCCTGGAGATCGTGATCTCCAGTGCAGAGAACCTCGCTCGTCTGGATGAAATTCAACAACTGAACCGAATCCTGGCGGACCCCCGGGGTTGGAACGAGGATTCAAGGCAAAGAGCAGTGGAGAACGCGCCGGTGACCCTGGCGGTTTCCTGCTCAATGCACTCGACCGAGGTGGCGGGGACCGAACTCGGCATGCAGTTCGCCTGGTTGTTGGCCACCAGCGAGGCTGAGCCCTGGAAGAGCGCCCGTGACAAGTGTCTGGTAGTGCTCTTTCCGACGCTCAATCCCGATGGCCTCGACACGGTCGTGCACTGGTATCGGCGCACGGTCGGCACGGAGTTCGAGAGTTCGTCTCTCCTGAGGCTCTACCAACTCTACACCGGTCACGACAACAACCGGGACTGGTTCATGTTGACCCAACCAGAAACCCAGTTGGTGACTCGGGAACTCTACAAGCGTTGGTTCCCCCAGATCTATTGGGATGTGCATCAGCAGGGTTCGAATCGCGAGCGCTTTTTTGTGCCGCCTTTTCGAGACCCCCTCAATCCGAATCTCGATGCGGGTATTATTACTGGCATCGATCTGTTGGGCACGCGCACTCTTTTTGATTTGACCAACAAGGGTCTGACTGGGATTTCTACCGGGGTCAGTTACGACATGTGGTGGAACGGAGGCAATCGCAATGTGCCTGTGCGCCACAATGTGGTGGGGCTCTTGACCGAAGCAGCTTCTTGTGATCTGGCCACGCCGATTTTTCTTCCTCGTCAAGAACTCAGCGCGCCCCGGGGTTTGGGCGCCTATGTGCCTTCGAACCGTTTTCCCGCGCCCTGGCCCGGGGGCTGGTGGCGTCTGGCGGACATCATTCGCTACGAGTTGGCCTTTGGGGAGAGTCTCTTGGGCAGTTTGAGCCGTGAGCCTGGCCTTTGGCGCCGCAATCAATTGGCCGCTTCCTTGCGAACAATTGAAGAGGGCGTGGGTGAAGGAGTGCGCGGTTGGATCCTGCCGGGGAACACGCCCGATCCCGATGCGGCTCTGCGCTTGGTAAGTATTCTGCTCGACTCGGGGCTTGAAGTGCATCGCACCACGGAGCCGTTCCACGCCAGCGGGCGCGAGTTTCCCGCCGGGACTCTGCTTGTTCGTCGGGATCAACCCTACGGGGCCCATTTGCAGGACCTGATGCAATTGCAGCGTTATCCCGAAGGCGATCCGCCCTACGACGTGGCGGGTTGGACCCTGCCGTTGCTGCTTGGCGTGCGCCGGGTGGAATTCTTTGAAGATGCGCCGGACAACCTGGAACTTGTGAAAACCCAGGTCGAGGCCCAGGGTGCGTTCAGCGGCGATCCGCGGCTGGCGGGGATTCCTCGGGGTTGGATGTCTGTGTCCCATAGCCACACCTGGAGTCATCTTGCTGCGCAACTGAAGGCTGGCGATACGGTGTCCTACTTGGGTGCGGGGGATCGTGGAGGCTTGTTGGTGCCCGGCGGACAGTCGGCGAATACGGATGAAGAACCTCTTGTGCTGAACCGTATGCCACGCATCGGACTGTACGCCCCCTGGAGCGGTTTCATGCCCGAAGGTTGGATGCGCTGGCTGTTCGATGCCTGGGCGATTCCCTTTGTGACCGTGCGCAACGAAGATCTGCGTGCGGGGCGTGTGGCGGAGATGATCGATGTACTCGTGCTGCCTGGCAACCGGGCCCGGCAGATCGACGGGGGTCGAGCGCAAGGCACGGTGATGGAACGCTACGTGGGGGGCCTCGATCCCGAGGGCGCGGCCGCCGTGGAAGAATTTGTGCGCGGGGGTGGGGTGCTGGTGGCCTGCGGAGCTTCTTCGGGCTGGGCCCTCGATCTCTTGGCCTTGCCCCTGGTGGATGTGACCAGGGAAGAGACGGACTTCTCCTGTCCCGGCAGCATCTTGCGAGGAATTCCCGCGACGAGTTTCTGGACCGCGGGTCTGGAGCCGAGTCAGGCGGTGTTTTTCTCTTCCAGTTCGGCCTTCCGCTTGATGACCGAGGAGGAAAGGAAGGAGGCGCGTATTGCCGAAGCAGGGGACTTGGAGATGCCCCTCGTATATGCGCCTCGGCGCACGCTGTTGTCAGGTTGGGTCGAGCATCCGGAGGTCGTGGCCGGTCGTGGGGCCTGGGTGACTGCTTCCTACGGCAAGGGCAGGGTGCATCTGTTCGGTTTTCAGCCCCATTACCGGGGCTGGTCCCAGCAGGCCTCAGGCTTGTTGATGCGCGCCATGTTCTTGAACCGGGAGCACTGATGGTCTGTCGTTTGTCGGTCTTGGGTTTGATTGATAAGAGCAGGAACTGGAGCGCGGCGCGTTCGCTCGCGCCTCTGCTGCTGCTCTGCTCTTGCGCCGGGGATACCACCCGTTGGGCGCCGCCGCCCATGCATCAGGCGCCTCCGCAGGGTCAGCGGGTCATCGAGCGAACAGACAAGGACACGGGGATCGTGCTTCGTCGTTGGACTATTCGGTACGCTCCCGATGGGCGTGCGTTTCAGGATGGCCCCGAATGGCTCTATTGGTCCGATGGAACCATGCGAGCAGAGCGGAATTGGGTGGAGGGCGAGCCCGTAGGTCGTTGGCGCTCGTTCCATCCAAGCGGTTCCTTGCACATGTACGTGAGCCACGGACCTGAGCCCAGTAACATGGCATTCTTCTTTGAAGATGGCACGGTCAGTGCCCAAGGATTGGCCTTGCGTGGGGTCAAACAAGGGGAATGGGCTCACTTTCATCCGGACGGCAGCCTGTCCCACAGGGGTTTTTATGAGCGTGGCATGAAGCAGGGCGCGTGGACGCACCATTACCCAGGAGGAGCCCTGGCCAAGCGCGGCAATTACCTGGACGGGCGGATGGATGGGGCCTGGCAGCGTTGGAAACCGGAACCCCCCACTTGGACCTCAGCCTGGTGGCCTGCAGAATCAGGGCTTGCAGAGAGCGTTCCCAAAGAATCGAACTGAGAATCATCGATGACCCAAGTCAACTCCTCGTCGATCCGACGTGACTTCCTGATCCTCGCTCTGGCGGCGGCGGCGACACTCCTTTGGGAGGTGTTGGTCACGCGCATTTGTGCCCTGCGTCTGGCCTTTCACTACGGCTTCCTGATCGTGTCCAACGGCCTGCTGGGTCTGGGCGCAGCCGGGTCCCTGTTGTTTGCTCTGCGCGCTCGTATTCAAGGCCGCGAGGAATTGTGGCTGCGGAGGTTTCTTTGGCTGTCGGCCCTCTCCCTGCCATTGGCCTACCTGTGGATGGTGCGCTTTCCCATAGATCCAGACGTGCGCTTCGGGACCATGGGCGCGGCCCTGCCGTTCCTGTTCTACAACCTGGGCGCGGCCCTGCCCTTTGCCACCGGCGGCTTGGTGATTGGGCTGTTGTTGGTTCGGCATGGGGCGCGCATTCACAAGGCCTATTGCGCGGATCTCCTGGGCGCGGCCGTGGGGGCCTTGAGTTGTCCCCTGCTCTTGTGGTGGGTGGGTGCGGGGGGTGCTGGTTGTGTCGCGGCGGCGATTCTCTTTGGGGCTTTGGTGGTCGCCTATGGACCGCATTCAATTGCTCAGGTGATTCGCGGCCGGGCATTGGTTCCTTGGTTGGGTTTTTTGGGGTTGGTGATTCTGACCCCCAGCGCCGAGCGTTTGCTGCCGATTCCCTCGTCCAACGAGGTCCGTCTGGCGCGCGGCCAGGAGGTTCGCCTGGGAGAGAAGAAGGTTTACTCGCGCTGGAGCGCCCTCTCTCGGGTGGATGTTTATCGGGTGGAGCCTGAAGAGCGCAGCATGTTCATGCCCGGGCGCAAGGTGACCGGGTACCCCGAGGAGCAGTTGTTCATCGCCCAGGATTCCTCTTCGGGCACCTTCATGCACGACTACAGCGGCAGCCCCGATGGTCGTGCGAATCTGAGCCGCAGTCTCTATTCCCTGGGCACAACCGTGTTGGGAGCCAAGAGCGTGTTCATCATCGGTGCCGGGGGTGGTTGCGATTTGTGGGGGGCGCTGGAGGGGGGCGCCACGCGCATCAAAGCGGTGGAACTCAACCGTCAGATTGTCGATTTGCACGAGAGCGTCTTTTCGGGGTATTCAAGAGACCTCTTGAAGGAGCCGGGAGTCGAACTCGTGCATGCGGAGGGTCGCGCGGCCCTGATCCGGGAAGAGGAGCGGTTTGACCTGCTGCAGATGTCCGGCATCGACACCTGGACCGCTCTGGCATCCGGGGCCTACATGTTGGCGGAGAACTTCCTCTACACCAGCGACGCGGTGCGCGACATGTTCGCCGTCCTGAATCCAGGTGGCAGCGTGCAGTTGACGCGCCTGTCGGGGGATGTGGAAGTGTTGCGTTTGCTTGGCACTGTGCACGACGCCTGGCAAGAGGTCGGCAGCGGGTCCTTTGAGGACTGCGTGGCGGTGGTCCACGCGGCGGATTTTGCTGCGATCCTCTGCCGACGGGAACCTTTCACCCGTGGGCAGCTGGATCGTCTGCTGGTCTATCTCGCCGATGCGGGTATGGACGCTTCCTATTTTCCAGGTCAGCGCGTTGGTGGCCTGGTGGAGGAACTGGTGCTTGCTCCGGACAAGCCAGCTTTCCAGGCCAGCGCTTCCGCTCGAATTGATCCCGTGGGGGACGACCGGCCCTTCTTCTTTCATTTCACGCGTTTCACCGACTGGGCTTCTGCCAGGGAACTGATCGATGCGCCCGCCTCCCAGGTTCAGGGCAACCCGCTCTTCATGCTTATCCAGCTGGGCTTTGCACTTGTGATGTCGGCCCTGCTGTTGGGATTGCCTTTACTCGGCAAGAAACGAGCCAGCGGAGGTCCACGTCTCGCCGTGCTGGGCTATTTTCTCAGCCTCGGGCTAGGCTTCATTTTCATCGAGGTCACCCTGATGCAGGAACTGGTGCTGATCGTCGGTCATCCGGTTTTTTCCATCGCTATAACCTTGACCGCGATCCTGATCGCCACGGGCGTCGGCAGTTTGATCAGCGGACGCTGGTTCTGTCATGCCCGGGCCCCCTTCTGGCTGGTGCCCGCCGCGTTGCTCTTGCTTGTTGTTGCCTGGAATGAAATGGGCCCCGAGATCGTGCGTTTCGCTGGTCACTTGCCAAGCAGCTTGCGTTTGATGATGGGTGGCCTTGTGGTTGTGCCCTTTGGCCTCATCTTGGGCATTCCCTTTTCCCACGGTATTGCCTTGCTGCACAAGAGCGGCCCGGACCTTGTCCCATGGGCGTGGGCGATCAACGCTGCGGGCACGGTGCTTGGAGCGATCATCGCCGCGATCGCTTCCATGGAATTGGGCTTCTCCAATGTGTTGCTTGCCGGTGCCGCTTGTTACCTGCTGGCCCTTGTGGCTCAACAGGGTCTGGCTCGGAACCCAGGTCCCTAACGCAGTCGCTGCTTCTGCTTGACCGGCAGGCGCGAGCGCAGGTGCCATTCCGCTCGGCGCACCTGGGCTGGGGACCAGCCTCGCTTGCGTAGCACTTTGCGAATGCGGTTGACCCGTCGACGGGCGAAGGCCATGCGTTGCAGGGCGCGGGTGCGGCGCACTGGCATTTGCCTGGTGCCAACCAAGGCAGTGGCCAGGCTGGCGCTGCCGGTGATGGTTGTGAGTTGGGTGAGGGCGCCCTGGCGTTCTCGGGTGACCTCATCCAATTGTGTGATGCGGATGCTTTGTGCGCTGGGTGCGATGGAGGGGAAGCCTGCGTGTTCCACTTGCACTCCCCATTGGGAGAGCCGTTTTTGCAAGGATTCGTGCAGTTCCTGGTTCAGGTGGTCTGTGTTACGGATCTGATCGCGTCTGGCCACTCGTAGGACCTCTTGGACCGAAAGACCGAGCATTTGCAGCATGGCCTTCTCGAGTTGGTCCACTTGGATCAGGGCTTTTCTGATGTCGACCACCCGGTAGACCATGTTGGCATCGGCCTGATAGACAAGTCCTTCCTGGGTGGTCACCCGTTGGGCGGGCAGGTCGAGGGTCCGTGCCCGCGAGGGCAGCATGCGCATGGTCTGAACGAAGGGCACAAAGAAATGAAGTCCGGGCCCCAAGCGGTTGCTGGCCCGGCCGAAGGTAAAACGCAGCCCTTCGTGGCCCGAGTCGATCGTGCGGAACATGGCGCGCACGACTGCCGACAGGGATACCAACAGGATGACGACCAGGTCGTCGCCAAGTTCCAGGAAGAGGTCTTTGATCATCGCGCCTGGCCCCTGAAGCCACGAGGACTACACCCCATCTGGTTCTTGGGCTTCGGGGTCTTGCGGGTTCTCGTCCTGCAGTTTGCGCTGGGCTTGTCGGTGGGCTCGGTCGGCTTCGTCCTCTTCCAATTCCGCTTCGAGGGTTTCTATCAAGAGATCTTCCCCGGGGTCGCCCGGCCGATTTGTGGGCAGGTGCTCGTCCGGGTGCACGCTGATTACCGCGCCGGCGATCAGGGCCACCGCGGATTCTTCGGAGAGTCCATCCGAGCGCAGGCTGCCAAAGAGGGTCTGCTTTTCTCGGGCCAGCATTTCCAGCTGGGTGATTTCAAGGGTGGTGGGGGAGGGCGAGATGTTCGAGAAGCCCAGCTCCAAGATGCGTACGCCCCATTGATCCTCCATACCCTTCAACTCGCTCTGGATCTGTTTGCACATTCCGTCCACATCCGTGACCGTATGGCGGTTCCGGCGCGAGATCACGCGCTGCACCGCCATCACCACCCTGTTCTGCAAGCCTGTCACCAGATCATCCACCTCGATGATCGCCTTGCGCAGGTTGACCACCTGATAGAGCACCTTGCAATCCACCTCGTAGATCAGGTTGTCGTCCAACTGAATGACTTGGGGTTCCAGGTCGAGGGTGGTGTGTTTGGTCTCTTCTACTTTGAAGACCTGCAAGAGCGGCACCTTGAAGTGGATGCCGGGGCCGACCACTGCCTGGGCGCGGCCCAGGGTGAAACGAAGGGCGTGCTGGCCGTCATAGACGATTACGAAGAGGCCGGTCAGGGCGCCAAAAATGTCGAGGGACATGGGGTTTGCTGCTGGGGTGTGCTGGGGGCCGCAAGGAGGGCCTGACAAAAGTAATGGATCAGCCCACGCCTGGCGCAGGTGGGGCCCAGTCTATCCCAAGCGGCCCCATCTGTTCCCAGCGGTTCCCCCAGCACCATCGGATCGCTACCCTTGGTCCCATGGCTGGCCAATCATCTGCCGCGGGGTTGCCCCGCATTCCGCGCGAGCGTCCCAACGACTTCAACGTAGAAATCGTCGAACGGCGGCGAGCCTTGTGCGAGGGCGTGGCCAAGGCCAAATTAGTTCACCTGGGGGGAGCCCCCGTGCCTCTGGAAACGGCCCAGGGCAACGTGGAAAACCTGATTGGCTATGCTCAGGTGCCCGTGGGCATCGCCGGGCCCTTGGTTTTGGACGGGGAGACCGGCCGCCGCGAGGTCTATGTGCCCTTTGCGACCAATGAGGGTGCCTTGGTGGCGAGCTATTCCCGGGGCATGCGGCTGCTCAACGCGGGGGGGGTGACCCGTGCGCGAGTGGTGGCGGAAGGGCTCTCCCAACACCCCATGCTGACCTACAAGAACCTGGCGGCGGCTAGCGCTGCGCGGGATGTGGCCCTCAAGGAGACCGAGCGCTACAAGGTCTTGGCCCAAGAGCACACGAGTCATGGTGCCTTGTTACGAGTGGAACCGGAACTTCTCGGTCGACGGTTGATCCTGCGGCTGGTATTTGAAACGGGTGACGCCATCGGTATCAACATGGCTGCTGAGGCCACGGAACGCATCAGCGCGGACCTGGCCAGCATGACCTCGGCATTGGAGCGATTTGTGCACGGTCAGGATGTGGAGAAACGCGCCAACGCTCGGGCCCAACAGGAAGGCCGCGGCCGGTCGGTGATCGCCGAGGGGGTGGTCCCTCGTGATGTGCTACTGGAAGCAGCGCGCGCCACGCCCGAACAAATGGTGCGTATTGCACGCAGCTACGCGGTGGGTTTTGCCCAACTGGGAACCCAGAACTGGTTGGTGCAGGCGGCTAACGGTCTGGCGGGGGTCATGCTGGCCTGCGGCCAGGACATGGCCTATCTGACAGAGAGTGCTACTGGTCAGCTGGACCTTGATCTGACCAGCGAGGGAGACCTCTACGCCTCGGTCAGCATGCCCTCCCTGATTCTGGGCACCGTGGGCGGCGGCAGTCAAAAGGGCACCGCTTTGGAGTGCTTGGAGTTGCTCGGGTGCAGTGGGGATGGGGGGGCACGGCCCTTTGCGGAGATTCTGGGGGCCACGATCCTGGCTGGGGACATTTCCCTCTTGGCGGCTTTTTGTTCCCATGAATTCATCGCTGCTCACGAGCAGCTTGGGCGCAATCGACCCACGGGATCGAGTTCGGTATGAGTTCCAAGGCCAAGGCCAAACGAGACCGCAAGAAAGGCAAGACCAAACCCAGCGAGCCCCCCAAGATGTCAGCACCGGCTTTGCGCAGCCTGCTGTTTGGTGGGGATCAGTCCCTTGAGTCCTGGGGCCTGATCTCCTTTGTGCTGCTGGGTCTGACTCTGGCGGTTTGGGGAGTTCTCGCCGCCCGTCCCGGCGGTGCCTTGCCGATCTGGCTGTATTCACAAGGGCGCTTTTTCTTGGTACCAGTAGCTCTGGGCGTTGCCGCCTGGGCTCTGGTCACTGTGTTGCGGCGCAAGCCGGTGATCCAGCACAAGCGCCTTTGGCCCCTGGTGGCCTTGGCGGGGACTATCGGGTTGGCACCTTTTCCTGTGCCCTATCCCGCTCCGCGTGAGCGCGCTCCGAGTCACGCAAGGGTCCGGTTTCCCCTGCAGGGGTCCTGGCGGGTGCGTTGGGCTGGTGAGGGAGTTGAGAACAATCCGCTGGTGCTTGAACCTGCCCGGCGTTTTGGCCTGGTGTTGGTGCGCGAGGAAGAGGGTTCGATGCTCCTACCCGGCACCGATCCCGCCCGACCTGCTGCTCCCCAAGACCATTTGGGCTTTGGTTTGCCGGTTCTGTCCCCTGTGGACGGAATCATCGCTGGATTGACCGAGTCCCTGCCCGATGATTTTGAACGCCGGGCTCCCATGTTGGGCAACTATGTGGTCATCAAGGTGGCCGCTGGGGAGTACTTCTGGTTGTCAGGCCTCAAGCGTGATTCGGTGCTGCCCGAGACGGGGGATCGGATCGTGGCAGGGGACCCTTTGGCTTCCATTGGGGCCTCCGCTGCTCGCAGACCAACCGCTGAGCCCCATCTGGCTCTCTTCATGGCCAGTTCCCCGGACCCCAGCCTGGCGGAGGGGATTCCCTGGCAACTGGAGGCCTGGAACCAAGGGGGCCGCCAAAAGGGCCCTGGCATGCCCCAGGGCGGGGTCGACTGGAATGGAAGCCCCCGCGGGCCGCTGATTCGGCCAGTGGAGTGACTTCGGAACGCGCAGGAAAGGGAATCATGCACCCCGGGGGGTTGACGGGGCTCGCGATCCTCCTATTCTGGTTGCCTTGAAAATACCGTGGGGAAAGCATTTGATGCCCCTGTAGGTACCAGGCATTGGCCTGATTTCCGCCGGTTCTGCTCCCCAGAGGGTTGAACCTGCATTTGTTCCCCATCCCGACGCTGCCCGATGCGAGGCAGAGCCAGCCATGACCGCCACCCTCAAGAGCGAGTCCCCCCGCGTTACCAAGATCAAGACCAGAGGCCCCGAGCATCACCGCAACATCGGGATCATGGCGCACATCGACGCAGGCAAGACTACCGTCACCGAACGGGTGCTCTACCTGACCCAGAAGATTCACAAGACCGGCGAAGTCCACGACGGCGCCGCGACCATGGATTATCTGGAAGAGGAACAAAAGCGGGGTATCACTATCCAGTCCGCCGCGACCTCCTGCGAGTGGCTTGGGCATTCGGTCAACATCATTGACACCCCCGGTCACGTGGACTTCACCATCGAAGTCGAACGCTCCCTGCGCGTACTCGATGGCGCAGTCGCTGTTTTTGACGCCAAGAACGGTGTCGAGGCCCAGTCGGAGACCGTTTGGCGGCAGGCCGATCGTTACAAGGTGCCGCGCATCTGTTTCATCAACAAGATGGACAAGATCGGCGCGAACTTTGAATTTGCCGTGGGCACAATCCGCGAACGTCTGGGGGCGCGCCCGGTTCCCATCCAGTTGCCCATTGGCACTGAGAAGGAGTACGAGGGCTTCGTGGATCTCGTGCGCATGGTGTACATCAAGTTCGTGGAAGACACCAATGGGCGTGAATACATGGAGGGCCCGATTCCTGCCGAGCACCAAGAAGCGGCGGAGTTGGCACGTCATGAAATGGTTGAGATTGCCGCTGAGAGTGACGATGAGTTGCTGGACCTCTTCCTTGAGGACCAGGAGGTCCCCGAGGCCATGCTCATGCGTGCCCTGCGCGCAGCGACCCTGAACCTGCAGGCTTGCCCCGTTCTGGCGGGATCCGCCCTCAAGAACAAGGGCGTACGTTTCGTACTGGATGCAGTGATTGACTACTTGCCATCCCCAGTGGAGATTCCCCCGGTGCAAGGCACCGTGCCCCACAAGACCGATGTAATCACCCGTAGCTCGGATCTCAGCGAACCCGTCTCGATGATGGCTTTCAAGACCATCGCCCAGCCTACCGGTGACCTGACCTTTGTGCGTGTCTACTCCGGCATCTTGAAGAAGGGCACGCGGTTGTTGAACCCGCGTACGGGCAAGACAGAGCGCATGGGCCGTATCGTGCGAATGAACGCCGAGAAGCAGGAGGCGCTTGAGTCCGTGCCCGCCGGTGATATCGCTGCAGTGGTGGGTCTCAAGAACACCATCACCGGGGACACCTTGTGCGATGAAGATTACCCCATCGCCCTGGCCAAAATGACCTTCCCCGAGCCGGTGATCTCCATGTCCATTGAGCCGGAGAAGAATCCGGACAGGGACAAGCTCTCAGAAATCCTCGGGCGCACCATGCGTGAGGACCCTTCTTTCCGGGCCCAAACCGTGGAGGAAACCGGAGAGCTGGTGATCTCGGGTATGGGCGAGTTGCACTTGGAAGTGATCATCAATCGCATCCGTAACGACCACAATTGCAACGTGCGCACGGGTGCTCCCAAGGTGGCCTTCAAGCAGCGTATCAAGAAGGGCATTGAAACCGAGGCCCGCTACATCCGTCAGTCTGGCGGTTCTGGCGCCTTCGCCGTGGCCGTGCTGAAGATTGAGCATGATGCGGAAGTTGACGGCTTCGAGTTTGTTGACGCCATCAAGGGCGGCTCGGTCCCTCGGGAGTACATCCCGGCGGTAGGGGCAGGCCTGGCCAACTATCACGATGGCGGTGGCCGCAGCGGCATCCCCTTTGTCAACACCCGAGCCACCCTGATTGATGGCAAGGCCCATGATGTGGACTCTAGCGAGAAGGCCTTCGAGGCTGCAGGCGTTCTGGCCTATCGTCAGGCGTCCGCCAACAACACGGTGCTGCTTGAGCCCTATATGAAGGTCCAGGTGACCGTGCCCGAGGAGTTCCTGGGTTCGGTTGTAGGGGACTTGAACTCCCGCCGGGGCGAGATTTCTGAGGTAGACAGTCAGGCCGACTTGCGCGTGGTGCACGGCGCTGTGCCCATCGCTGAGATGTTTGCGTATTCCTCTGCCCTGCGAGGTGCCACTCAGGGCCGTGGCCAGTATTCAATGGAGTTCCTCGAGTACCGGGATGTGCCTGTGGGGATCGCCAAGAAGATTCTGGGCGAGTAGTTGGCAGCACTCACTCAATCGACCGTCTCAGAGGGCCCTCATGTTTTGGCATGAGAACTTGCTGGGGCGGGATGCTATCCTTGCAACAGATGCCCAGTACAGCCAAGAGAAGATGGAGTCGCGAGTTGGCGACCATCGTCGATGGAATCGGAATCTCTTCCCAGGGACCGATTCTGGTCCACGGCTATGATGCCCCCCCGGGCGGCAAGTGGCCGGATGATGTGATCCCTGGCAAGCTGGGCGCGATGGACCGCGCCACCGGCGAGCAATGCTGGATGGTCCCTTGCGAGGTTGGCTATGGCAGGGGATTCGCAGTGGGCTTCGGAGCGCGCAGCCAGGTGCTCGTGCTGGGGCCTACGGCCCATGGACACCGCGTCGTGCGCATGTCGGTCGAGAGTGGCGAGATTCTTGATGTGGCCACGATCCCGGTTTTTGATCAGGCCAGCTTTGGTAGCGAGTGCGTGTACTGTTGTTCTGCGCGCCGCATTTTCAGTCTGGACACTAATAGCCTTGAAGAGGCCTGGAGCTACAGCCGCGAAGGAGAGCGCTATCACCAGTGCATGCCTTTGGACGGGCGCGTGCTGGTGGTCTTCTCCACCCGGGCAGGGGGCCAAGGCCTCTTGGCCATCGACAGCAAGAGCGGCAACTTCTTGGAGGTAATGATTCCACCCCTCTTGCCCGTGATCCATGGCCTGGTGGCCACCGGCGCGGTGGCCGTGCTCTTGACCGAGAGCCTCGACAAGGTCTTGGAGGGCGAAGCGGCCTCGGACCTGATGCGCTCGGTTGCCTTGCATCCCTCCGGAGGCATCCGGGACACGCTTTCCCTGATCGCCATGTCTGTCACAGGCAGTTCTTTGAGCGCGCCCGAGTGGATTGAGGTACTTGAGACCAAGGATCACGACGAGTTTCCCGAGGCTTCGATTTCCGCTGACTCGGGCAAGCTGTACTTGGAGCGGGGCAACCAGCTCAACGCCCTTGATGCCCTCACAGGCCGCCCCCTTGGGGTTTGGACAGTTCCCGGTCTGGATGAGCGAGTGGATTGGAGCGTGGCGGATGGGGCGGGCCTGCTGGCCGAAGAGGGACGGCTTTCGGTTTTTGAGTTCTTGGCCTGAGGCCTCCCTTTCCAGAGGTTCACCACCCCAACCCATCAGAGCATGCTTGACGCATCCGGGTCGAGCGCAACAATAGGAACACCATGGGACACGAAGAAACGGAACCGAAACTCGACGCGGACGGTCTTTCGATTCACATCCACGAAGAAAACGTGCTTTTTATCGTTCCGCAAGAGAATTTCGGCGACCAGATCCTGCGCTACGCACGTTCAAGCCTTTACAACGAGGCCATCGGTTCTCGTGCGGTCACCTTGGGATCCGATGGTGCCGCGCTGGGCCGATTGCAGGACGAGGTGGTCGTGGATGGCACTATCGAGGGCGAAGCCATGGATACCTACCAAGGCATTGTGATCTGCGGTTGCGATGGGGACAACCCTCTGGCTCAGGACGAGCGGGTTGCGCGTTTGATCAGGGACGCCCACGCTGACGGAAAAATGGTGGCGAGCTGGGGCAATGCTCTTTGTGCTCTTGCCAACGCGGGGGTAGTCAAGGGCAGTCGGGTCACCGGCGCCAGGGTCTGTCAGGAAGATGCGCGCAAAGCCGGGGGCAAGTTCACCTCGCGCCAGATCGAGGTGGCGGGTCACCTGGTGACCGCTCAAGATGAGTCGTCTGGCATGCGCTTTGGTCAGGCTCTCGTGCAGGTCATGCGTGGCTGAGGCAACGCTGGACTAGACGCTTGGGGCTCTTTCACCGTCTTTCCTGTGGGCTTTTCTCTGCTACCCGCTGCAGGTTCCGGACCTTGGTCCATTCTGGGCGCGCCTCACCCAACCGCTGACGACTTGGGTGCCCGGTTGCTGAAGGCCTCTGGATTTCTGTTGTCAAGAGGTCCTTTTCGCCCGCTTTAGGCTCCAAGTCTTGCCTGACGGAAGCTCTTGATTCCTGCAATCCCCCCCCCCCGCCCCTCCATGCAGGGGGTAGGATTCACTCTTCAATCTTCTTCCCATGTCCAGTGGCGTCGACCCCCTGCGGCGTCTGCCCTGGCCATTCCCACCACCAAGCTCCCTCTTCGAGCCGTGACAGATTCCCTGATTCTCGAGACCCTCGCTCACGAAGCGAAGTCCTCGGTCGACTGTGTGCGCGCCGTCTTCGACATGCTCGATGCCGGCCTTTCCGTTCCCTTTGTTGGACGCTTTCGGCGTGATCAGACTCATGGTCTGACCGAAGCCCATATCCGTCGGCTGCGTCAGCGACGCGAGGAACTAGTGGAACTCGATCGTCGTCGGGCGACTGTTCTCAAGGCCATGGAGAAGGACGGCGCTGACAAGGCTGCCCTTGACGCGGTGCGGAGCATGACCGATCGTTTTGAGCTTGAAGATCAGTACCTGCCCCATCGTCGACCTGAACCAGAGGTACAGCTGGCGTTGGATCGTGGTCTTGGTGCGCTGGCGGATGAGTTGGTGAAGTCAATGCCCAGGCCGCCCAAGTCGCAGAAAGGGAAGGCTGAGAATACCGAGACCGATCAGGCCGAGAGCGAAGACCCTGTGTCCGAAGAGACTTCTCCCGCTGCGGATTCCGATCCAATGGAGGCTGCTGAAGTCGGGACAGAAAAGGAGGATGCCACCGGGTCCGAGCAGCCGGAGCCTCTGGCTCCCTCGGCTCAGGAGGCTCCGGCTGCAGAGTCGGACAGCCCCGCAGAAGGTGCTCCTGAGGAAGGTGCCGCTCAAGAGTCCGGGACTCCCTCCGGAGAGGAACTCTCCGTCCAGGAAACTCCTGCAGTCGAGGCCCCGGTTGTGAAGGACGCGACCCAGACCATCAGTGCTCCCAAGTCTGCGGCCAAGGTGGCTCATGCCCCCCAACTATTGACCCCCGAACTGGCTCGCCTTTGCGCCCAGTATGTCGTGCCGGACAAGGGCGTGCACTCCGAGGAAGAGGCTCTGGCCGGGGCCCGTCGAATCCTGGCGGATCGTCTGGCCCGCAACACATCCCTGCGCGCATATGTGCGCAACATGGTGCGCAAGCACGGCGATCTGCGTGTGCGCCCTCTCGTGGAGGAGAAACGGGCGGGACGTCACAAGTCCTTGTTCAAGCTCAAGACATCTCTCCGTCAGTTGCAGGGGCATAAGTTGATTGCCCTGCGGCAAGCCCAAAAAGAGCGCGTGCTCTCCACGGTCATCACCTTGGAGCCCAAACACGCTCTCAAGCGCGTGCGTGCGGCACTGGGCAAGTTCACCCGTCCAGAGTATGAGCCCTTGCTGCGTGAAATTGCCGAGCAGTGCTTTGAGCGCCGCCTGCTGCCCACGGTAGAAGCTGATGTGCGCCTGGAACTCAAGGAGCGCGGAGACCGCGAAGCTCTACGTTTCCTGACCCAACACCTGCGTGCAGTGCTGATGGCTCCCGTGCATGGTCCCTTGCCCATGGTGGGCATTGATATTTCTGCCAGGGGCGACTGGACCGTCGCAGTTCTTGGGCGCGATGGGGCCGTAGAGCGAGTGGGCCGCATTGACGTGCACGAGAAGGTCCCTGTTGATGCAGCGGAACCAAAGCCGGAAACGCCTACGCCTTCAGCAGAGGCGAGCGCGCCCGCGGTGGAGATCATCGAAGCTCTACCGAAGTCTGATGCGCCCGAAGCTGTGGTGCCTGAGCCTGTGGCGCCCGGAGCTGTCTTGTCTGAGGCCGCTGTGCTTGAGGCCGCTGTGCTTGAGGCTGCTGTGCCTGAAGATGGGGCCGTTTCCACAAAGGAGATCAACGTCAGCGAGGCAAGCCCGGTTGCTGAGAGCAAGGCAGCCCCGGGCCAAGCTGCTTCGGAAGCGCCTCCCAGGGAAAAGCCGGCACCTGCTCCCAAGCCCAAGTTCAAGTCCGTCCCCAAATCCGATGAGACCCTGGGCAGTGAGCTCGCGGCTCTGGTGGGGGACAACAACCCCCGTGCCCTGATCATTGCCAGTCAGCGCACCCTGCGCCGTCACTTGCCAAGACTGCGCCTGGCCGCTCGTTCGGGAGGCATCTTGGTTCCTGCATTGGTGACCACCGATGCTGGGCTTTCGAGCTATTCCAACTCCGAGGCTGCACGCAAGGAACTGCCCGAGCACAGTGTGCCTGAACGTACCGCCATCAGTCTGGCCCGTCGCGCACAGGACCCGCTGGCTGAGTTGCTCAAGGTCGACCCCTGGCAACTCTCCCTCGGTCCCGAGCAGAGCCTCGTCAGCAAGGCCAACCTCCGCCGTGCACTGAGCGAGATGGTCGAATCCACCGCTGCACTGGTGGGTTGTCGATTGAACTCCGCTGCCGAGTCAGTGCTCAGGTCCCTGCCCGGTCTCGATGAGGAAGCCGTGCAGCGGATCTTGACTCGCCGCGCCGAGCGACCCATCAAGTCCCGCGAGGAATTGCGCCTGGAAGATGTGTTGACTGAAGCCCAATGGGCCAGTGTGGTCGCCTTCCTGCGGGTTCCCGAGTCCGAAGAGCCTCTCGACTGCACTTCTTTGCACCCCGAGCAATATCCCCTGGTGAGACGCCTGCTTGAGAGCGTCGGTACCAATGTGGCGGATTCCCTGGGGCGTCCTGGGGTCAGCAAAGGCCTCAAGCGCGCTGACTTCGGAGTGGATGAGGGCACCTGGCGCGACCTGATGCGCGAGTTGTCCTTCCCCGGCCGCGACGCGCGAATGCGCAATCGTTTGCCGGAATTGCTCGATCCTCAAACCGATCCGATTCGCTTGGCCCCTGGTCGAGTGGTGGAGGGGGTCATTACTTCAGTTGCTGGTTTTGGCGCCTTCGTTGATGTGGGCCTTGAGCGAGAGGCCATGCTGCATGTATCCCAATTGGGCCGTCGCTATGTGCGCGATGCTCGAGAGGACCTGAGTGTGGGCCAGACCGTGCGCGCCATCATCAAAGAGTCCAGCGAGAAGCGGCTGACCCTGAGCATTGCCGATGTGCCGCCCCCGGACCGTGGTTCGCGCGGTCGTGGAGGTGGCAGCGGTGGCAGCGGTGGATCTGGGCGCGACAAGGGAAAGAGCTCCGACCGCGGACCCAGGGTCAAGTTGCGCCCGGGAGATGCCCGCGGTATGCCCTTGGGGGATCCCAGCGGCAAGCGCCGTCGACCTACCGGAGGCCCCGGCTCCCACGATCGCCGTGAGCGTGAACCCCGTGGGGAGCGTGTCAATCTCAAGGAGCTCAACGCCGAGGCCCAAGGGGGTGGCAACAACGCCTTTGCCAAGTTCTTCAAGAACCCCGGTGAGGTGGACGCTCAGCCGGCCACGGGTGCCGGGCCGGAGCCTGTTGTTGAGGGCAAGCCCGAGGAAAAGGTCGAGAAGAAAGCCAAGAAGAAAGCCAAGAAGAAAGCCAAGCCGTCCAAGTCTGATCAGCCCAAGCCTGAATCGACCGCGAAGGAAACCAGACCTGCGGAGATCAGTCCTGCGGCCGCTTCTGAGGCAACTCCGCCCTCTTCGGACAAGAGTACCTCCGAGGACCCTTCATCCACCGAAGGCTCCCCCAAAGACAAGTCCTGACTTCGGGCAGTGCTTCCTGCTGGCCCCTATTCGCTTTCGAACAGATCCCAGATTGGTGGCGGCTCGGGGTTTTCCCCGTGGTCCGGCCTGCGTTGCGGCGGGTCGGATCCGTTCCAGGGGGCCTGCGGCCAGTTCTCTTGAGCCGGGTGTTCCTGATGATTCCGATCAGCCCCTGGGGCTTCATCCTGGAATCGGGGGTTTGTCTGCTTGAGTTGCGCCAGGGTGGGGGGGTGGTCTTCCCTTGTGGGTTCAGGATCAGACGGCCTCAATGAAGCGATTCTGTCCAGGTCGATCTCTTCGTGGGCTTGGGGAGCGTCAGCATCCTCGGCTGCCCAGAGTTCGTCGTCAAAGTGCTCGAGCAAGCCCAGGTCCAGGATCTCGAATTCAGGCAGGAGATCGGGGGAAGCGGATTCAATTGAGTTCTCGGGCTCTGACTCGTCCGGGCAGGAGGCGTGTGGGGCCTTGGCGCATGGCCAGGCCTCATCTGGTCCCGCAGTGTCTGCAGCCGGAGCTTCGCCATCCTGCACTGTCTCTCTTGTGCAAGTCTGCTGCGCAAGTTCACCTTTACCCTTGCCCGTATCTCCCTGCTGAACCTCTTGATGCTTGATGGGGAGATTTTCACCCTCCAGCAGTGTTTGCTCTTCTACCGCTGATGGGGGCGCTGCAGCAATGGCCTCGGTCAGGCGATCTTCCAGGCCCTCAAAAGACTCCTGCAGGAAATCTCGGCTGCGTTCCACCAGTTGACTGATTCCCTGCGTTTGGTTCTGGAGATCGGCGCTCATTCCGGCGGTATTTCTGGCCATGCTCTGGTCCAGCTGTGCATGCACCCGGTCCAAGGACGCCGCCAGATTGAAGACCGCATCTGTCATGGTCTTGTCGTCCGTTGCTGGACGAGGTTTATCTAGGACGACACAAAGTCGTTCCATCCGGGTGCGCAGATCGAGCTGTTCAGAGCGCAGGTCTTGCAAACTCTCCTCCGCCAGCACAAAGTCTGCCCCCAATTCAGAAACCGCGCGCTCGGTTTGGTCCCCATCGAGCAGACACTGGACCTGGCGTCGCAAAGCAAACAGCACTACCGTGCTGGCTCCCAAGATCATGGCCAGCTCTGCCAGGAGACGGGCATCGACTCCTATGCTTGCCAGGGGCTTCAGTATCCCACGCAGCCACAGTTCCAGGCCCAGGGGCTCGGCTCCTGCGAGCAAGGCGAATGTGACACTCAGGAGTCCCATCAACCAGGCGCTTGCTTGGCCTCTGGCCCGTCGTTGGTCAAAAGGAAGGGCGCGGATGATTGGTTCGAGCGGGGCCTCGTGAGGGTCCCTTGTAGGCATTTGCATGGGATCACATGCGCAAACGAGCTAAAAAGTGGGGCTCATCCCCCTCGATCGCGCCTCTCTGCTTTCGGACCCCGCATCGTTGGGGCTTGAGTCCTGGGCTCGGGTGTGTCCCCTTGGGTACAATAGTGTCTCGAAGAGATCATGCCCAGCGTCAAAGGGATCCCCGTAGCACCTGGCCTTGCCCTCGGTAAGGTCCATATCATCCGCGCCAGGCCTGGCACGGTACCTCTCTGGTCGATTCCCGAGGATGCGGTGGAGGACGAAGTCCTGCGTCTGGCCGCGGCCCTTGACGCGGCCAGGGAACAGCTCAATCGACAACGGGAAATCGTACGCCGTGGCGGAGGCGAGCAAGAGGCCGGGATCTTTGGTGTACACCTGGCGATTCTCGATGATCCCAGCGCCGTCAGTCAGGTCGAAAAGCGCCTTCGCGAGGATCGGGTCAATGCCGAGTGGGCCGTGCAGTCCCTGATCGATTCCTTGCATCAGCAGTTGTCTGGTCTTGAGGGGGATAGCGTGCGTCGCTACGCCGATGACCTGAGCGAGCCCTGGGTAATCGTGCGTGACTTGCTTGGGGCGCGGGACGCGGAGGAGGTCAGCGCAAGTCAAGAGAAAGTGGTCCTGGCGGCGGCGGACCTGACCCCCCAGGTGGTGACCTTTCTGGAACGCGATCGCATTCTGGCGGTGCTGACTGAAACCGGCGGGCGCTTTTCGCACGGGGCTGTGCTGGCTCGCTCCTTTGGACTGCCAACTGTGGTAGCCCTGCCCAACTTGATGGCTCGCCTGGAGCAGGACATGGAGGTCCTGGTGGACGGCGATGGGGGACTGGTGACCCTGCGTCCGGATCGGGACGCGGTGGATGACTTCCTTGAGCGTCAGCGTCAGAAGAAGGCACGGCAGGGAGTCTTGGCGGCCACTTCAGGCTTGCCTTCAGTGACCCCCGATGGCCATCCCTTTGGGGTCTTTGTCAATCTCGAATCGGTGCGCGACATTGACACCTTCGACGTAGAGACGTGCGATGGGGTTGGGCTCTTGCGTACCGAATTTCTCTACATGGAGCGCAGTCAGTTCCCCACGGAAGAGGACCAATACCGCCTCTACCGGCGCATGGTGGATGCCATGGGTGGGCGACCAGTGGTGCTGCGCATCCTGGATATCGGCGGGGACAAACAGTTGCCCTACTTGAAGATGCCGTCCGAGAACAACCCGGCCCTTGGTTGGCGTGGGATTCGCGTGATGGTCGAGTGGCAGGATCTCTTGCGTGTACAACTGCGGGCGGCGCTGCGGGCTACTGCGCATGGGGAGGTGCGCATCCTGCTGCCTATGATCAGCTCAGTGGAGCAGATTCGGAGAGTCGCCGAGATCTTGGGGCAGGTGCGCGAACAACTGGTGGCTCAGGGCTATGAGATCTCTCAGCGAGTGATGCTCGGCGTGATGATCGAGGTGCCTTCTGCGGTCTGGGTATTGCCGGAGATCCTGGAACGAGTGGATTTTGTCTCCGTGGGTACCAACGACTTGGTGCAGTATCTCCTGGCAGTTGACCGGGACAATTCGCGGGTCAGCGAGTTGTATGATCCATTTCACCCGGCGGTGGTGCGGGTGTTGAGCCGCATCGCCCGAGTCTGCACCGAGGCGGGGGTTCCCTCCGCCGTTTGTGGCGAGCTGGCCAGCGATCAGGCGGCAGCCCTGTCTCTTTTGGGCATGGGCTTTACCTCGATCTCGGCGGCCCCCAATTTCCTGCCGGAGATCCGCTACGCCGTGCGCACTACTCCTATTGCCCAGGCGCGTCAGCTGGCCCAGGATCTGGTCGAAGCCAAGACCTCCAAGGGCGTCCGTCAGCGCCTCGCCCAGGAGCGGCGCCGCCTGCACAGCGCGGTTCGGGGCGGCAGCACTTCGGCCGAGGGTACACCCTAGCCCCATGCTCCTTCCCGTCCCCGTGGCAGGCTCCAGGGCCCATCAATTGCCTTGTCCGCCCTTGTGGGGGTGTTTCCTGCGCTATCCTTCTCGCTCTGATACACTTTTGATGGCCCTGCGCCCCACCCACCAGGGGGCCCCACGGGGTGCTCCGCATGCCTAAGCCTAGATGGGGAAAACCTCCCGCCACCCCGCGTCGCGGTCGGTGGTCGACGGAAGAGATCGCTCGCTTGCGTGAGTTGTATGGTCATAGGACGCGCGCTTCCATTGGACGCGAACTCGGTCGTTCGCCTGAAGCTGTACGTCGTACTGCAGATGCGCTATATGCTAATCAGGAGCTGACCATTGGCCCCTGGGCCGAGCAGGAAATCGCTTTGTTGCGCGAGTGTTTGGGAGCCTCCGACCTGATCGCCCTCAGTCGTATCCTGGCCCGGTCGGTCAGCGATCTGGAAGAGCAGATTGCCAAGCTCGCTCAGCAGCGAGTCTCGCGCCCTTTCAATTCTGTAGAGGTGTCGGAATTCAAGCGCAAGTACGGCAGCCGCACTGACGAGGACCTGGCCATCATCTTTGGGCGCCCCACCCTGGATATCAGCGATCTCGCTGCGAGGCTCTGCCTGGCCAAGGACAAGGCTTTCGTGCGTCGTCGAGAAGGAGAACCCTTGGCCAGCAAGATGCCCCGTTGGTCTCCTGAGGAACTGGCCTTGCTGAATGAAATCTATGCTGTGACTCCCAACCTTGTGATTGCCCGGCGTCTCAACCGGTCAGTCAAGAGCGTTGTCTCCAAGGCCCACGGTCTGAACCTGCGCAAGGACAAGGATCGCCTGCGCGAAATGGGACGCGAGAATGTGGCCCTGCGTCATCGGCAAGCTTCTGACTCCTAGGCCTCGCTCACCTGTTGTACAGCATCACCAGATGCGTTCTGCGCGCAGGGCGCAGGCTCCCATTTGATCTTCCACTACGCCGGTGATCAGCACCAGTGCGTTGAGATTGAGCAGGTGTCCGTCCTGTTGATAAACATCCGGGAAGATCAGCACTTCGCCCAGGCCGCTTTTGTCTTCTAGAGTCAAAAAACGCATCACCTCGCCTTTGGAAGTGCGGGTGCGGCGCGTGGCCGCGGGCCAACCGCGCAGGGTGACGCGGGCCCCGACCTTGGCGCGCAACTGGACGCAGGTGCAGGGGTTGACCGGGCGAATTTTGTGTTGGTCGCTGTGAAAGGTGCCTTTGGCTTGGGCTGGGCGTCCGTGGTTCTCCGGGTTCTTTGCGTTCAAACGATCTTCTCCCGGGCAGGCAAACAATTGGCAGGGATGGGCATCAATGGTCAGCCCCAGCAGGCGAAACTCATCTTTGCCGCGCTCTCGAAAGCCTGGTCCGGGTAGACCCGGCAGGACCACCGCGTCCGGGGGAGGGGCGGGAAAAAGAGTGGCACCCTGCCCTGGAGCCAGGCCCTCGGCCACTACTCCCAGGCCGCGCCCATCCCAACCGCTCATGGGGGCCTGACTGGCCAAGGCCGAGGGTTCGTTCGGGTTCTGCTGGCAAGCGGCCAGGGTCCGGGGATCGAGATTCGCTTGCTTGGGAACTCGGGTGGGTTTGGTCAACAACAGGTGCAGCCGCCAGAGCAACTCGGGCCGTGTACGATCAAAAGCATCGAAGGCGCCCACTTGAATCAGAGTCTCGGCCTCATCCTTGCGCACTTCGCTGCGCTCCAAAAAATCCGGCAGGGAGAGGAACGGGCCGCTGTCTTCCCTGGCCTCAAGGATTGAATCGAGGGCTTTGTTGCTCAGGCCTCGGGCTCGTTCCAGCCCCACTCGTAGGGCCGCGTTGGTTGAACCGCAGCCTTTGGCCAATTCCAACCGAAAGCCGCGTTCGCTGCGGTTCACATCTGGTCCCAGGATGCGCACTCCCATTCGGCGCGCCTCTTCCACGTATACGCGCGAAGGGTAGTAGCCGGTCTCGCTCAACAAAAAAGCTGTCAGAAAAGCCGCCGGATGATGAGCTTTGAGCCAGGCAGCTCGATAAGCGATGCGCCCATAGGTCACCGCGTGAGCCTTGCAGAAAGCAAAGGCGGCAAAGCCCTCGATGCGCTTCCAAAGGTCCAGTGCATCGTCACGGCCGACTCCGTTTTGCAGGGCACCTTCCAAGAATTGCTGCTGCAAGGGACACAATTCTTCGGGCCGTCGCTTTTGCAGGGCTCGGCGTAACTGGTCCGCTTCTGCCAGGGACATGCCCGCCACTCGCGCGGCCACTTGCATTACATCTTCTTGGTAAAGCATCACCCCGTGGGTTTCGAGCAAGAGATCTTTGACGCTAGGGTGCGGCGGAATGGGTTCCTCCAACCCTCGAAAACGGCGCACATAGGCGTCCTTCATGCCGCATTGGGAGGGCCCCGGTCGAATCAGGGCGATGGCCTGGATCACATCGTCCATGGTGTGGGCGCCGGTTTGTTGCAGTAGGTGGCGCATACCCGGGGACTCGATCTGGAAGCAGCCAATGGTTTCTCCTCGCACCAAGAGGCGTTCGGTGTCCGGGTCATCTTCGGGGATTGTCTCCAGATCGATCGTGATGCCTTGCTGTTCCAAGAATCCAAGGCAATCGTCTAGAGTCGTCAAGGCGCGGTTGCCCAATAGATCCATTTTGACCAGACCCAGGGCTTCGACCCCGTCCTTGTCCAATTGGGTCACGAGCGGCCCCTTGCTGGAGGGCTGGCAAGGAACCGTGGCGCTGATGGATCCAGGCGCTACCACCACGCCGCCTGGGTGCAGGCCGAAGTGCCGCGGGGTGTCGAGCAGTCCTGCGGCAGCCATAAGAGTTTTTTGAAAGCGTACATCATCAAAGGGAAAGTCTCGTGCCTCGGGCATACGCGCAAGAGAGTGGGCAATGGAGTTGCTTGCTAGGGGAGTGTTGCGCAACGCCTCGGGAGTCTCCGCGCCCTCTGTTTCGTCTGTACTGCTGCTCAAAAAATGTGGCAGCCGCGCGCTCCAAGGATTGATCTCCGCCGGGGGAATCCCATGGGCCAGGGCTGCTTCGCGAAAAGCACTGCGCAACCCAAAACAGTTTAGGGTCGAGATCATCCCCGTGCGCTTGGTGCCAAAAAGCTCGAACACATGCTCCAGTACCTCGTCCCTGCGCCGCCAACAAAAATCCAGATCGATGTCCGGTCGATCGCTCCGCATGGGATTCAAAAACCGCTCAAAGGGCAGGGAGTAGCGCAGAGGATCCGCATCGGTCAGGCCCAGGCAATAGGCCACCAAGCTGTCCGCCGCCGACCCGCGCCCCACGCAGGGAATGTTTTTTTCTCGGGCAAACCCCGCAATCAAATCCACCAGCAAAAAGTAGGGCGCAAACCCGAGTTGCCCAATGGTGGAGAGTTCCTGTTCCAGTCGCTGCAAAACCTCAGGGCGCAGAGGTCGATACCGGCGCTGGGCCCCGGCCAGGGTCAGGGCGGAAAGGCGCGAATAGGGGGTTTCTTCGCCCTCCAGCTCGATTTCTGGAAACAGAACTCCACCCAGAGCAGGTACAAACCGGCATTGGCTGGCAATCAGCAAGCTGCGCTGCACCACCACCGGTTGCTGGGTCCAGCCTTCGTCCAGTCCAGGAAACGCCCGCCGAATCGAATTCTGCGCTGCTTGATCCAGTGGCCAGGCCCCAGGCACATCGGGAATGTCCCGTGCCAGTTCGCCCAGTTCCTCACTCGTGCAAAGGTGCGCTGGCTGCGCCGCTAGCCAGGCCGGGTCCAGGTTGCTTATCAGTGCGTTGTGTTTGATCGCCACCCGTAGTTGATGGTCGTTTTTATCATCAGCCAAAAGGTGCCAGGCATCCGGCACCATCACCAAAGCCGTGCCCGTGGCCCGAGCTGCATCGAGCATGGTCAGGGCCGAGACCGGCTGCGCTGGGGGCGGGGTCTTGGGTTCGTCCAGGGTTTCACTTGCAGTCAGTTCATCTCCTCGCTTGCTGGCCTTGATTGGATTTCTGTGTGTGTTGCGCGATTTCTGCTTCTGGGCACGGGGATCCCGCAGGCCCCGCACACCCTCCGCAGCTGGCGAGAGCAAGGCCAAGAGCCGCCGCGTTTCCACTCGCCCAGAAAGTTTGAGCAAAAGCCGCGGATGATCCGCCAGCAGCAGCAGCCCTTCTTGATGTTCCACCAGCGCCGTTGCCAGGTCAAAGTTTTCGGGCGTCGCAGCCTGGGGCTCGTCCGAATCTCCCGGGTCATACCCGAGGCGCCTGAGGCTGATCAAACGGCATAGATTTCGATACCCCGCCTCCGTTTCCACCAACGCAACCACCCGGCCGGGCCGTCCCGCACTGTCGCTCAACTCTGCACCAACAATCGGCTGGACGGCCGCCACTTCTTGCTCCTGAGCCGCCTCCAAGAACTCCACCATCCCCGCCAAGGAATCCACATCGGTCAAGGCCAGCGCCGGCAGCCCCAAGGCCCTGGCCTTCGCCAGCCAGGCCTTGGGACTGCCGACCCCGGTGAGCAAGGAATGATGGCCGTGGCAGCGAAGGGGGGAGTGCATGGGGCCGAGACCCTAACAAAACACGAACCAGTTTGGGCTGCCGGTCTTCCGATAGGGAGGTCTTTTGTCCCGATCGCGGGTCGGGATGTGCTGACTCCAAGGTCCCGTGACGGCTCAAAAGGGCTTTGATCCAAGCTGTGCAAGCGACCAGTCCAGACTAGACTCGTGCTTCTCTTCACCACCTTCTATGGGGGCCTTATTTTGCGCACACCGCACGCCTGCTTGATCACCGTTGCCCTACTCGTCCCTGTGGCCGTCGGCCAGGATGACGCGCCAAGACCCAATGTCGTGCTGATCCTTGCCGATGACCTGGGCTATGGGGATGTCGGTTGCTACAACCCCGAAACCAAGGTTCCGACGCCCAACATCGATCGTCTGGCGAGAGAGGGGATGCTGTTCAGTGATGCGCACAGCCCCTCGACGGTCTGCACGCCCACGCGCTACAGCATTCTGACCGGACGCATGGCTTTTCGGACGGGGATGCGCGGCGTGTTCACGGGTGCCGGGGGCCCCTGCATGATCGAGGAGACGCGTCCGACGATCGGCACCATGTTGCAAGGCAGGGGCTACACGACCGCCCTTTTCGGCAAGTGGCATGTGGGCATGACCTTCTTCGACGAGCGGGGCAAGGCCATCCTCAAGAACGGGCTTGAGGCGGTTCAGCGTATCGACTATTCGCGTCCGATCCCCGATGCGCCGATTCATCGCGGCTTCGACCAGTTCTTCGGCACGGTCTGTTGTCCTACGACTGACTGGCTCTACGCCTTTGTCGATGGAGATCGTATCCCTGTTCCGCCGACAGGAATCATCGACCGTGAACCCTTGCCCAATCATCCCTATTCCCGGGACAATCGCCCGGGCATGATCGCTCCGGGTTATGACCTGGAGGAGATCGACCTTGTGTTTCTTGAGAAGAGTCTCGCGTTTCTTGAGAGTCACAGCAGCAAGTCACCCGACAAGCCTTTCTTTCTCTTTCATTCGACTCAGGCTGTGCACCTGCCTTCCTTTGCCGCCGATGCTTTCAAGGGCAAGACCCAGGCCGGCCCGCACGGGGACTTCATCTTTGAGCTGGATCATGTCGTCGGCGAACTGATGAGAGCGCTGCAGAAACACGGTCTGGCAGACAATACGCTCGTGATCTTCTCCAGCGACAATGGCCCTGAGGTACCGACTGTCATCTCCATGCGCAACGACCATGGGCACGATGGGGCGCGCCCCTGGCGCGGCGTCAAGCGGGACAACTGGGAAGGCGGACACCGGGTGCCATTCATCGCACGCTGGCCAGGAAAGATCCCCTCGGGGTCACGCTCGGAGCAGACCATCTGCCTGACAGATCTGATGGCGACCTTGGCCTCCCTCGCTGGGGCCGAGCTTTCTCACGACTCCGCCGAGGACAGCTACGACTTCCTTCCCGCTCTCCTGCAAACCGATGGAGGTACTGCTCCGCGCAAGTACACCTTGCACCAGACCATCAGTCTGGCGTTGGCCATTCGTCGCGGACCCTGGAAGTACCTCGATCACAGGGGCTCAGGCGGAAACGACTATTCCCGCGAGGGTCGCTGGGGAATGAAGCCCTATGCCTTGACCGAAAAGGCCCCCGAGGCGCCCGGTCAGCTCTACCGCCTGGACAAGGATCCGGGCGAGACGACAAACCTCTACTTCGAGCATCCCGCAATCGTGAAGGAACTCAAAGCCAAGCTCGAAGAGTTCAAGGCCAGCGGTCGCAGTGCACCGATGCGCCAGACATCGGGAGCTTCGACTCCGGCGAGCGGGAAATGATGGCCGTGGCAAGGCAGGGGGACATCTATGGGGAGGGGCTGCCCAAAGAGGCCAGTACCCCTATTGCCCCGCGAAGGGGTCTCCGTGGGACTCCATGACCCGCTGCAATTGTTCACGTATCTTGGTCAGATTCCCAGCGAAGGCTGGCTCCTCCGCGAGGTTGGTCTGTTCCCAGGGGTCCTGGGCCAGGTTGAATAACTCTTCGGGCGGTCGGTGTTGCAGGTCATGAATCCGCTGGGCAAGGGCCTCATCAGTTTGGGCGTGGACCTTGATCGCGTCCCAGGAAATAGAGTCCAGCATGACGGTGTTTTGGAAGACGGCGTCCGGGCGGTAATTGCGGATGTACTTCCAGTCCCCTACTCGAAGGGATCGGCAGGGTACATCGGGTTTATGTCGGTGGCTCGTTTGCGTGGCGAACATTTCCCGGCGGTGTTCAGCGCTGCGTCCGAGCAGTACCCCAACCAGTGAAAGGCCGTCTACTTGATCACTTCCTGTGGGTGGCATGGTCTCGCCCGCCAATTCCAGGAAGGTGGGCAGGAGGTCCGCTAGACTCGTCAGGGCAGGGGTCGTGCTGCCTGCGGGGATCTTTCCTGGCCAGCGGGCGATGAGCGGGACTCGAATACCCGCTTCGTAGAGGGTGGTCTTGGCGAAGGGAAAGTCGGCGCCGTGATCGGTGGTGTGCATTACCAGGAGTTCTTCCGTCGGCACCCTTGAGTCCAGCACATCGAGCATCAGACCCACGGTCACATCCAACCGTCGTAGGGCATCATGAAAGCGCGCGAGCTCTTGCCGCACACCGGGCAGGTCCGGCAGGAAGCCGGGCACTTGTGCCTGAGCCGGGTCGTGGGGCTCTTCAGGTCCATCGAACTTTCCCGTGGGGGCGCCGTTGAGGGGAAAGTTGCGGTGGGCATCGCGCAGATTCACTATCAGACAGAATGGGCGTGGGTCTTCCACGGACAGGAACGCCTCAAGTTGCTCCACATACCAGTCCACCGAGCGCGCGCTCGCTTGCCTGGGGAGGTTGCGCGCAAAGAAGTCGAAGTGGAAGCGGTCCAGGGGTTTGCCGCCTAGCTTGCCGATCAAGCCCGTGCGATAGCCTGCGGGACCCAGGAGATCTCCCCAGATGGGTACCCCCTTGCCTATGGGTTCAAAACCATTGCAGCCGTTGTGTGCTGGGTAGAGGCCGGTGTACAGGGCAGCTCGCGAAGGGGTGCAGATGGCGCTGACTGCGTAGGCCGCTTCGAAGCGCATGCCTTCGCTGGCCAGGCGATCCAGACGCGGGGTGGTTACGCTCTTGTCCCCGTAGGCCCCCAGGAAGAGTCCTTGGTCGTCGCCAACAAAAAGCACGATGTTTGGCGTGGCTTGGTCGGCAGGAGGTTTACGGTTGCAGGCCGCGCAGACCAGCAGCAGTCCCAGGTTGAGGAGGTTCTTCGCGCTCACCTGGGCACCCTATCAAAAGCAGGCAAGGGAGTTTGGGGGATTCCAGAACACTGCAGCTTGCGAAGAGTGCCGCGCCCGTTTCAATGTGATCCGGCTCAAGCGCGAGCTTGCCTTAGCCGCCACGCTCGCAGGTAGGACAAGCTCACACTCCAGATCACGCTATTCAAGAAGTACAGGGTCCACTCAAGAGCGTCTGCCTCTTGGCCCCAATTCCGAGAATGACCCACACGAGCAGCCCGGGTGCAGAGAGAATCTGAAAGAGAACATCAGCAATCCTGCCCACCAAGGAGGGGCTCCAATTCGGATCCTCCATTCCAGGCAGGTCCTCAAGGGCAAAGAACAATGCAATCGTGAGGACGATCAGGTGAAGGATGGAGAATCCCAGAACTTGAACGGGTGTGACCTTTGGCATGGGTGTGACCGCACTGCTTGAGTCGGGACACAGGCATTGGAGAAGGCTGTGTCAATGTATGGCTACTTCAATGGTACGCCGCAATAACAGCTGGCAGGCGGGTCGATGTCGGCGCGTGCCCAGGCGTCTTTCAGCCTTGGCTCGAGAGCCGTGGCCTGATCCAGTTTGCCTAGCTTGGTGAGGGCCTGGTGCAGGCCCAGAAGGCTCCAGGCGTTCTCCTTGTGCTTGGATAGATCCGCCTCATAACTCGCCTCCGCTCCCAGGGCATCTCCGCTCGCAAGCTGGATTGCTCCGAGTGCGTGGCGGATTGGAATCATCCAGGGGGGTGGCTCCGTATAGACGAGTTGTTGCTCGATCGAACAGGTATCGTGCAAGATCGCGACTGCCTTGGCAGCATCTCCTTCGCGCCAGCAGATCTCAGCTTCTGCGACCATGCGTGCCAGGCCCAAGACCGTGTGGCTGGGGTTGAACGCGATCGTCCAATCCTCAGGGGTCTCGGCTATTGCGGTATCGAGTTGAATAAGTTCCCGGCGTGCTGCATCTGTGCGTCCGAGGTTTGCCAGGGCAACCGTACGGGCGTAGTGCCGAATGCTGCGGCTTGCCTTCCGGAACTCCGCATACTCGGGAAAAGCCAGGATCTCCTCCCACATTCCGAAGCGAACGAAGACATGAAGCCGGAGCGCGTTCAGTCCGTCTATGAAAGGAGCAAACTTCTCGATGACCGTATCGGGGCTCAATTCCTCCAGCTGATCCACATAGCTCAACGCCAACTCCTTGCGGCCCTCCATCATTGCACCGAACGTTGTGAACATGATGTTGTGGGCGAAGTAATGCAGATAGAAGGTCGGCTTCTTGTATTGGGCAAAGTAGGCTCGGTCCAATTCCACCGCGCGTTCGTTGACCCGGATTGCGTCCTCGTAGCGGCCCACATTGACATATATGTGTGAGGGCATGTGTACGAGGTGTCCGGACCCGGGCATGAGTTCGCCGAGTCGATCAGCTGAGGGGATTCCCCGCGCAGGATTCCCTGAGGATTCAACCATGTGGATATACAGGTGGTTGGCGAGGGGATGGTCCTGGTTGAGTTTCATGCAGTGTTCCAACAACGCAACGATCTCTTCCGCTCGCTCGAGTGGCTCGAAGTCAAGTGTCCAGTAGGCCCACGGCTGCAACAACATCAGCGACTCGGCATAGAGTGCTCCGACATCTGGATTCGAAGGCGCGGTCTTCCAGATCTCTCCCATCGCTGCGCTGTAGGCCAGATCCAGATGGGAGCGCTCTGTTGGTCCCGGAACCGGAACCACGGCTCGAGTCGAGGCAGCAGCGATCAGGCGCTGCTCCAGGGGCGTTGAGAGATGGGCGATCCGCTCCGCTTCCCGGGAAGCAATCAGGGCCCAGACAGCCTCGTTCTTGGGAACTCCCTGGTTGTTGATGTCCACCGCGAAGGTATGGGAGATGCCCCACCACGCCATGGGGCATGCGGGAGAGGCCAGGGCAGCTCGCGCAAAGCAAGCAGCCGCTTGATCCTGATTGAATCCATGGATGTATCGGACACCCTGATCAAACCATGCTTGCGCCTCGGGAGATGCGCCGCTCACCTGCCATGCGTAGGCCCCGATTGGCGGGACATCGAGTGCCCCCTCCGCCAAGAGCGCAGCTACTTCCAATGCACCCGGGAAAGCTCCTTCGTCCTGTCGGGTGCCGGCGCACGAAATGACCAGGACCAGTGAGAGCGCGATAGGGAGAGCAGGTCGAGTCATGGGAGGGTTGAGCCAAGAAGAGGGGCAGGCCATGCGGCAATGCAGGGCATGAGCGACCATCGAGGTCGGGCAGCCGAAAGAACGAAAGCTGTTCTCCAGAGGGCGAATCTAGCTGTGTGCTGCCCCCATGGGTGTTGAATTCCGGTAATGCTCCCCCCCCCAGGTGGCAATCAGAGAGGGGCTCCGGCTGGTTCCTCCCCTGGCGGATTACCAGTCCTGGGCAGGCCCGCGGCGTCAGTATCTTGGATCCATGACTTCAAGCCAAGTCCCCGCTCCCGGTGCCATTGAATGGTGCGACCTGACCGTGCCCGAGGCCTCTGAATTGCGCCCTTTCTATGAGGCCGTTGTTGGCTGGGAGGTCACCGAACATCCCATGGGAGAGTACAGCGACTACTGTCTGGCGCGTCCTGGCGAAGAGAATCCGGTGGCAGGGCTCTGCCACGCCCGGGGTTCCAATCAGAACCTGCCCGCCCAGTGGCTGATCTATGTGCGCGTGACGGATGTCGAGTCCAGCGTGGCCCGCTGCTGCGAGCTCGGGGGAGAGGTCCTGGACGGGCCACGGCCCATGGGAGGGGATCTCTTCTGCGCCATTCGTGACCCCCAGGGGGCGGTCCTGGGGCTTGTTTCCAGCCTGAAGAAGTGATGTGCCTTCGGACTCTCGTAAGCAGCCCAGTGTAGGCTGGACACCATGATGTTCCCCCTGGTCTTGTTCCCCATCCTGGTTTGTCAAGAGCCCGCGCCACCTTCTGCCCCGCAAGCTCCGTCCATCCCGCGTCACGGCGTCGTGACCCACACCGATGAAGCCAGCGGGGGCTTGACCCTGTTCGCCCCTCTGCATTCGGGAACCACCTGGTTGATCAACAGTGAGGGGCGCGCAGTGCATTCCTGGGAGCGAAGCGATTCCCCGGGCAATTCTGTCTACTTGCTGGACAACGGAAACCTTTTGCGTTGCGAGAAATTTGAATCGGACGCGTCTCTTCATGGGGGAGGAGAAGGGGGCCGCATTGTTGAACTCGATTGGGATGGCAACTTGCTTTGGGAGTACGAGTTGTGCACCGACAAGCAGCGTCTGCACCATGACATCGAGCCCCTGCCCAATGGCAACATTCTGGCGATCGTCTGGAGCGCCCGGTCCCGTCGGGACGTGGCTTTGGCGGGGCGCGACCCCGAAGCCGTTGGAGAGGAGGGGCTATGGGTCGACAGCATCCTGGAACTCAAACCCACGCGACCCGAAGGTGCCGAGATTGTCTGGCAGTGGCACGCCTTCGACCACTTGATCCAGGATTTTGACGCTGAGCGCACCAATCACGGAGAGGTCGCAGCTCATCCTCGTCGCATCAACATCAATATCGGCACTCATGCTGCAGCCCAGCCAGAAACCGAAGATGAGAAGAAGGAGCGGCTTGAGCTGGAGAAGCATCTCAGGGCCATGGGCTATGCCGGAGGGGACGAGGACGATGACCCCGACGAGGGTCGTGCTCGGCGGCGCGCCGACTGGATGCATACCAACGCGATCTCCTACGAGCCGGAACTCGACTTGATTGCGATCTCGATCCGTTCCTTCAGCGAAGTCTGGGTTATCGACCATTCCACCAGCACCGAAGAAGCGGCCGGTTCTATTGGCGGTCGCCAAGGCGTCGGCGGCGATCTTGTCTGGCGAGTGGGCAATCCAGTTCAGTTCCATCAGGGTCGAGCCAGCGACCGCACCCTCTTCGGTCAACACGATGTGCGTTGGACCGAGGTGGGAGGGCAATCAGCCCTGTCGATCTTCAACAACGGTGAAGGTCGTCCGGAGGCCAAGTACTCCAGCGTGGAACTCCTCATTCTGCCGGTCGATGAAGAGGGCGTCTTCCAGGGTCTTACCGATAAGCATTTTGTCCCGGCCACTCAGCAAACCTCTTGGGCCATGCCGAAAAAGGAGGACCTTTACTCGGGTCATATCTCAGGCGCCCAAGTGCTTCCCAGCGGAGGCCTCTTGGTTTGCGACGGAGAGGGTGGCCGTTTGATCGAGACCAATTCGAAAGGCGATCTGGTCTGGGAATTCATCAGCCCCCTCGGCCGCAAGCCCGGTGAAGGTGCAGAGGATGGCCGCGGCCCTGGCGGTCGGCGCGGACCACGGTCCGGACCTCCCCGCCGGGGCCAACGCCCTGGGGGACCTCCTCGCGGACCCCGCGGTCAAGGACCTCCCCCCGGTGATGGTGGCCCTCGTCAACGCGGTGGCCGTGGTGGCCCCAGCAACGGCAACGCCATGTTCCGTGCGACCCGTTACCCCCTGGACCATCCCGCTCTTGAGGGGCGCGAGTTCACGCCTCGGGACCTGCCCAAAGAGGCGATTCCTCAGCCCCCGGGCCGGGGTGAACGCCCGGGGCCGCCTCCTGGCGAAAAGGTCGATGGTGCAGGCTAGCTCGGCTTGACCGCCAGATACTGATTCGGCCAGGGCAGGTCCTCATGCCCGTAGTGAATCGCCGCCTGCAGTGTGAGATGGGGATCGGCCAGGTGTGGACGGGCGAAGGCAACCAGGTCGGCTCGTTCCGCAGCCAGGATCGTGTTGGCGTGGTCATGCCCCAGGACCGCACCCACCGCGATGGTGGCAAGGCCGGTTTCGTTGCGCACGCGCTCCGCAAAGGGAGTTTGGTACATGCGGCCGTAGTCGGGTCTGGATTCGAGCACATTGCCTGCGCTGGAGAGATCGAGGGCATCGCAACCCCTTTGCTTGAGGGCGTGAGCGAATTGAATGGTCTCCTCGATGGTCTGACCTCTTTCTCCTATCCAGTCCGTGGCGGAAACACGCACGAGCAGGGGCTTGGAGGTGGGCCAGACCGCACGTACCGAATCAAAGATCTCCAAGGGAAGCCGCATGCGGTTTTCGTGATTGCCTCCGTATTCGTCATCTCGTTGGTTGACTGCCTTGGAAAGAAAGCTCGAGAGCAAGTAACCGTGGGCCATGTGCAATTCGAGCAGATCGAAGCCAGCGCTGAGGGCGCGGCCTGCAGCAGCGATGAACTGATCGCGCAACAGGTCCATGTCTTCGCGCTGTATGGCCTTGGGGGTAGGTCCTTCCGAGCGGAAGGGGGTCTTGGTGGGTCCGATTGTGGGCCAGGCTTGGTCGTTGGTGAGGGGTCGACCTCCTTCCCAGGGAAGGTTGCAGGAGGCCTTGCGCCCAGCGTGGCCGATTTGCAGACCAATGGCCGTTGATGAGTGCTCGTGGGCAAAGTCCACGATGCGTTTCCAGGCCTTGGCTTGCTCATCGTTCCAGATCCCCGTGCAGCCATGGGTGATGCGCCCATCGCGAGCAACCGCAGTAGCCTCGCACATCACCAGCGCTGCGCCGCCAACGCTGCGGGCGCCCAGGTGCACCAGATGCCAGTCGTTGGGCGTACCGTTCACGGCGGAGTACTGGCACATGGGGGAGACCATCACCCGGTTGTTGAGTCTCAGGGGTCCCAGGTCGAAGGGCGCAAACATGGGCTCCGGGGCTCGCTGGCCGTTTTCCAGGGGCAGATCGCGGCTGGTCCAAAAGTCCTCGCGCACGCGGTCAATCAAATCCGGGTCACGCAGGGCTAAGTTCTCCCAAGTGATGCGCTTGGAGCGCGACATCAAGCTGAAGAGGAACGGCAGGGGATCAAGCTGTACATGGCGGTCCACATTTTCGAACCACTCAAGGCTCGTCTGGGCGGCCTTTTGCAGCTTGAGCGTATCCACCCGGTGTTCGTCTTCGTAGGCGGCCAGGGCTGCTGGGATATCGGTGGCGTCGTTGGCTTCGAGGGCCTTGATCAAGGAGATCGCGTCTTCCATGGCGAGCTTCGTGCCTGAGCCGATGGAGAAGTGCGCTGTGTGCGCCGCGTCGCCGATCAGCACGATGTTGCCGGTATGCCATCGCTCGCAGCGTACGGTGGGGAAAGTGCGCCACATGGAGCCATTCGTCAAGAGCTTGTGGCCGTCGAGGAAGTCGGCAAAGAGTTCCTGCATGCGCGTGGCGGTTTCCTCTTCAGTGCAGTCCTCCAGGCCAGCCCTGCGCCAGGTGTCTTCGTGGCACTCCACGATCCAGGTCGAGAGGTTCTTTTCGCCTTTCTCGAAGGGATAGGCGTGGACGCTGAAGACTCCATGTTGCGTAGGCAGAAAGATGAAGGTGAAAGCTTCCAATGGCCGGGTGGTTCCGAGCCAGGTGAACTTGCAATTCCTCCAGTCCATGCTCGGCTGAAGAACATCGGCGTGCAATTCTCGGATCGTGCTGTTGATGCCGTCGGCAGCGATGATCAGGTCGGCCTCGGGCAATTGCGTTGGATCCACTTCGGTTTCGAAGCAAAGTTCGACCCCCAGGTCTTCGCAGCGGGCGTGCAGAATCTGCAGGAGGCGCTTGCGGCTCAAGCCACAGAATCCATGACCTGTTGAACGCACCCAGGTGTCCTTGTGCCAGGTGTCGATGTCGGTCCAGGTGGCGAAGGCGTCGGTGATCGCGGCATAGGATTCTGGGTCCGCTTCTTCGAAGGCCCCGAGGGTCTCGTCCGAAAAAACCACGCCCCAGCCAAAGGTGTCGTCGGCCCTATTGCGCTCGCTGACCCGGATGTTGGCCTGGGGGAACTTTTTCTTGGCCAGGATCGCGGCGTAGAGGCCTCCGGGGCCACCGCCGATGCACTCGATTCTCATGGCAGGAGCATATCGGCAGGCCCGAGGCGGCTGGGCCAATCCTCGGGCTTGGGAGGAGCTTTCAGAGGTGTTCTCCCCGTGGCGGGCTGCTGGAGAGGGTCCCACAGCCCGCTGCTGGCCTTTTACAGATCTGGTGCGAGCTCGATGCTGTCCAGACGGGGTCGAATGGGTTATTCCATGGGCGGGCTGACACCCCTTTTGACTCTCTTTGTCAGTCTGTTCCAACTCGAAAACACACCAGACCCATGAAAAATGTACTTCTGCTGGCCATGCTCGCCGGCTCTTTCGGATTTGTTGCGTGCGGCACCTCCGATGATTCCACCCCTCCCGTTGAGATCCCCAAAGCCAAGGGGGTTTCCTTCGAAATCTCAGGCATGACCTGAGGCACCAATTGCCCCCCGGCAGTGCGGTCTGCACTTGCCACAGGTTTGGACGTGAACGAAGATTCGATCAGCATCGATTACGATGCCAAGATCGTCACCGTGGATTGCGATCCTCCCGTGACCATGGATGCCATTGCCAAGGCTCTTGAGTCCAGCGCGAAATACGGCGTCGTGAACTAATAAGCTTCTCGTCTCTTTGCGAGTACACCAGGGCCCTTCAAGTTCTTGAGGGGCCCTGGTTTTTTAGTGTGCCCGTTTTCGTCATTGATTGAGAGATGGTGTGCGCAACACGAAACCATTTTGGTTCAGAGGGTGGCTGGTCAAGAGTGGCAGGCTGTCGCCGCGTAGCACGCGCCCGAACCCGTGGCGCTCGCGCAGCTCGTCGAGGGTGCGGTCCAGCACAGCCTGGCGGTCTCCGCGGCTTGCGCGGGAGTTTGTCTCGGATTCAGGGTGTTCTTCAGAATTGCCGAAGAGTTCTCCCTGATGGCCCGCACTCTTTTTCAAGAGCAACAGGCTGATTCCGATGCGTTTGACCAGCGCCCGGTGCTGGGGAAGGCTGCGTAGCAGGATGCGGGCCTGGTCCAAGAGGGTGGCGGTGTCCTGGGTCGTGGGTCGCAGGCGTTTGCGGGCGGATAGCCCCTTGGATTCTGGGTTTTGACGCTGTTGGGCGGGAGTACGCGTGTCCACATAGATCAGTCGGACCTCCAGGGAACCTGCACACAGACCATGGCTGCGCAATCGTCCCGCAGCTCGATCTATCAGCCAGGCCAGCATGGCTTCGATCTGTTCCCGGCGCCCTTCTTCTGGTTCAAAGGTACTGTCCCGACGAATCGAGCGTGGGGCTCGGCTGTGAAGATTGCCGTCCGCATCGATGCTGCATTCAGATTCCACCGGATCGGGGTCGAGGCCCCGGGCCCGGTCGTAGAGGGTCAGGCCCAGGACGCCAAAGGTGGTGAAGAGCACCTCGCGGGAAACCAGGGCCAACTGACCAATCGTCTGGATGTGAAAAGACTCCAGGCGGCGGCGGATCACATGGCCGACCCCGGGCAGGTGCTTGATCGGCAGGTGGGCGAGGAAAGCGCACTCGTGGTGGGGCAGGACTTCGGCCACGCCTCCCGGCTTGCCCAGCTTGCCCGCCATGCGCGCCATGAGTTTGCTCGTGCCGATGCCAATGGTGACCGGCATGGCGGTTTGGGCGAAGATGGATTGCTTGAGCTCGACCGCTACTTCAAAGGCGGGACCCAGAAGGCGCCCGCTGCCGGTCAGGTCGATGAAGAAATCGTCGATGGAAGCGATCTGCACCCGGGGCGAGATCTGCAGCAGAATGCGCGCGATGTGGCTGCGCTTTGCATTGGCGGCTTGGGAGTCTCCGGGTAGAAAAATTGCCCGGGGGCAGAGGCGTGCGGCTTCCTTTGAGCGCATGCCTGCGTGCACTCCCTCAGCGCGTGCTTCGTAGGAGCAGGACATGACCAGATTGCGGGAGGTGGGGGCTCCGCCCACGATCACCGGCTTGCCGCGCAACTTTGGTTGCCGGGCTTGTTCCACCGAAGCCAAGAAGGCATCCACATCCAGATGCAGGATGCGACGGGTATGGGCTGCGAGGCGCAGGTCGCGGTGGGGGGCTGGGGCAGGTGAGGGCACAGGCAGAACCCTAACAGATACCGAACATGTGTGCCAGCCCCCTGCCCTCGGGATGAGGCTTTCCTTTACACTCGATGGCATCCCTTCAGCTTGATTTTCAGGGCGGGGGAGGCGCCCATCGATGGTTCAGATGCTGATTATTCGGACGGTACTGGTTCTCCTGACAGTTGCGGCCTCGACTCAGGCCGTGGGCCAGACAGTTGTCTTCCAGGACGACTTCGAGACCCCGATTGCGGGTCGTTGGACCACCACTGGGCTCTGGCGTTGGGTGCGGGCCACAAACCCATGTATGAATGGCTTTGCCCCTATCGCTCCCTTTCCGTCCAATCAGTACGCCATGTGGTTCGGAGAGGATTGCTGCTGCTCCTATGAGAACAATTGGGTTGGTGATCTGACGATGGTGGCACCGGTTCATTTACCGGCCACCGCCAATGATGCCATGCTCACATTCTGGAGCTTTGAGGACGCGGAGTGCAGTTTCTGTGGGTGGGACTGGCGTTTCGTGTATCTCTCGGATGATGGTGGCGCGACCTGGACCTTGCTGGGAGAGGGCAATCTGATGTGGCGCTGGTATCAAGTGGGGTTTGACCTGACGCCGTGGTTGGGCAGTGATATTCTCATCCGTTTCAATTTTGATGCGGTCGACAGTGCCTGGAACAACTTCCGGGGCTGGGTCATTGACGACATGCGCATCGTGCTTGACTCCTGTTCATCTGGTCCGACGAATTTTTGCATCGCTGCACCCAACTCGGTTGGACCCGGCGCGAATGTTGGCTGGAGTGGCTCCACCAACGTGCAGTTGGACGACTTTCACTTGAGGTTGACTGGTGCACCCGCCAATCAGTTCGCCTATTTCTTCTATGGTCCCGACGAGATTTCTCCAGTCGTTCTAGCTGATGGCTTCCGTTGCATTGGCCCTGGAGCCACGAGCCTGGTGCGTATTCTGCCGGTGGCCCACATCGACAGTGGCGGACAGCTCGATGTGAAACTTGACCTTCCAAGCTCCCTCTTCAGCCCCAACTTCATCACGCCGGGATCAACCTGGCGCTTTCAGTGTTGGTATCGGGACGGTGCCGGACCGGGGGGAAGCGGGTCGAACGTGTCGGATGGCTTGAGGGTGACCTTCTGCCCCTAGGAGTGGCGGAAACGCTGAAGCGGCAGGCATGTGGTTTGCGGCCTGATTTCAGGGCGCTGGCCTTGTCCTGGTGGGAAGGTGGCGCAGCCCAGACAACGGCCTCACTCTCCCTCCCCCGGGCGGAGCAGAACGCGTCCTTGATGGGAACTGCGCGTTCGAGCTTTGGGGGTCAGGTTTCTTCTGGGGATGGGCCGGGGGTGGCTCCCAGGTCCACTCCCAATTGTTTCGCCAGAAGGGTCAGCTGCTGTTCCAGATGCGTGACCCGGGCTTCCAAATCAGGGACCTGAGGGGCTCTTGTGGACGGGCTCGGGAGGGGCACCTCTGCTGGCGCTGCCTCCTGTACATCCTCCTCGCTCAACAACTGCTGCCATCGTTCAGCTCGTGAGCCCGGCGCTGGTCCAATGCGCTGCACGAAACCCGCTTGCTGCAATTCGTTCACAGCCTCTGCCAACTCCTCCAGGCTCCCAATCGGCTGCATGCGTGAGGCCCGAGTGCGTAGTTCTCCCCGGGATTGGGCGCCCCGTAGCAGCAATTCTCCCAGCACGGCCAGGGCGCGCTCGCTGATGCCAAAGTGCTCCAGAGCGGTATGTCGCCAGCGCTCCGCTCGGCCGCCGGTCAGGGCCCCGGCTATGTGCTTGAAGCGCAGGCCATCGAGGGCCACGGTGACTTCCGCCTCCCCGTAGTCCGCCTGGGGGTTGCGGTTGGACTTCTGGTTGCAGCCGTTGGTCAGGGCGTTGAGGGTAAGAGGGTACTGATCTGGGGTGGTGAATGCCTTTTCGATCAGGACACCCAGGACCCGGGCTTCGTGGCTGTTGAGGGAGTCGGGCATGGTTGTCTCGGTCCTGTTGTGTCGGGTCTTGCAGTGGGGTAACCTCGATTAGAGTACCCTTTTGCTCCCATGCAAGTCGTCCTTGTCCATCCAGAGATTCCTCATAACACCGGCTGTGCCGCGCGCCTGTGCGCTGCCTTGAACGTGCGATTGCATTTGGTGGAGCCTCTTGGGTTTTCGCTCTCAGATCGCTACCTCAAGCGGGCAGGGCTTGACTATTGGCCGATGGTGGACCTGGTGCGGCATGAGAGTTTGGAGGCTTGTCTTGTGGCTCTCGATCAGGACAACGAGCGACCCCTACAAGAGCGCCTGCGCTTGTTCAGTGCACGGGGAGGCAGGTCGTGTTTTCAGACCGAGTTCTTTGCCGATGACCTCTTGCTGTTTGGGTCTGAGACCAAGGGGCTTCCGGCGGACTTCCTGGCTTCCAATGAAGACAGAAGGGTGTATCTGCCGATTCAGGCAGGCATTCGTAGTTTGAACCTGGCGAACACCATCGCGGTGGGTCTCTACACCGCTTTGGATCGTGCGGGGATTGCCCTGCCGGAGAACGATGGATCCTATGCGCCCCACCCGGATGCCCTGAAAGATGTCTGGCCCCAGGACGTGGTGCGGGATTCGGGTGTCAATGGGTTGCCGGGGTGCTAGAACGGTGTCCATGAGAACGATTCCCGCAGCCCTTCTGCCCTCTGCCCTTGTCCTCTCGGTTCTTCTTTCCGTCGGTTGCGCGGGGTCGCCCAAACGGTCACCTGTTTCTGACCCAGAGGCTGCAAAGGTGCAGTTCGATCGCATTGCCGCCCTTGAGGGTTCTTGGTATGAGGCCGACGGCTCTCAGGAGGCGGCGACTCTGATTTACGAGATGACCTCTGGCGGCAGCGTCGTGCTGGAAACCACGTTTCCCGGTGCGCCTCACGAGATGCGCACTCTCTATTTTGTGGACAACGATGTGCTGACCCTGGTGCACTATTGCGCCATTGGCAATAGGCCGCGCATGGTCGCGAATTCGTGGGACGCGGGCAGCTTGCACTTTTCCCTTGATGGGGACGGAGGGTTGGAGTCCCCCGACGAGATGCACATGCACAGCGCCTCGTTCAGCTTCCTTGGGCCCGACACTCTGCAGACTTCATGGGCCTTGTTCGATCAGGGCGAGCAGACTGCCGATCACGGGTCCAAGCTGACTCGCTGTTCCGAGAACTAGCTCAATCAGTGACGGGCGAACTCAGTATCCATAGTGTCGCCAGAATTGCCTGACTCGCTGTGTGTCTTCGGAGTATTCCCACACCAAGAGGGCATAGGCTTTGGGAAAGTTCACCTGCTGTGGAACTTCGTACACGCGGGGAATGACTGCCTCGCGCAAGGGCGCCTCTCCTTGTGGATCCTGACCAAAGACAATGCGCGCGCTGGCTCGTACTGCGGCGTCAAAAGCGGGAGAATCAGGTTCCAGCGCCGCCTTGGGAACGATCATGGCCTGCAGCACCGTGGGCTTGCGTTTGAGGAACCAGGCGCGGGGTACTCGGCGGTCATGGCCGGCGCTGCGCGACTCTGTCGAACGCGGCAAGCTGGCGACCTCCGGGTCCACCAAACCGTTGCGGTCATAGACCACCATGTCCGACTCCCAGCCGATGGCCCCGATGGCGCCCATCACGATCGAGTCTTCGGGCTTGTAGATTGCTCCAAGAGCACGGCCAATGGCCCGGAAGCTCTCGAGGTTCTGGGCGCTGCGCTTGAACTGGGCGCGCTCGCTGCGAAAGGTCCCCTTGTCGAAGGATCGGTAGTTCAGTCTTTGCAGCAAGGCCTCAGGCGCGATTCCATATTGGAATTCGCCGGACAGAGGCAGGGCACCCATCAACACCAGGGGCAGGCCCGGAGCCCAAGCTCCCCGTGCCGGCAGGTGCGCCAGAGAGATAGCCAAGGCAGCACAAAGGAAGGGACTGATGGGGGTGAGGAAGCGGAAGTAGGGCATCCAATCACCGCCCACCAACAGATTGTAGGCCAGGCCCCCGCAACAGATGAGTAAGCAGGCAAGTAGGCCTGCGCGCTGGGGGCCGCGCAGGGAGAAGGGCGCGAGCACCAGCAAGGCCAGGGGGATCAGAGTCGAGAGTGCCCAGCTTGCGCTGGAGGCCATGCCTCGTGTCAGTACCGCGCCATCCAATCCGCTCTTTGCCGCCACCGTGTTGGGTAGCCAGGTTCCGTACACCGAGTGACGCCAGAACAAGAGCAGCGCCAGTCCGAGCAGCTGCAAGCCAAGGGTCAGGGTCCAGCGCAAGCGAGAGGGGCGTTCTGTCAGAGGGCGTAGTCGTGCGGTCAGGATCATCGTCAGAGTTATGCCTGCTGCCCACAAGAATCCCTCGGGTCTCAGCCAGATGACTGCGATGGTGGCGAGTCCTGCGGTGATTCCGTAAAGCCGCTCTTTCTTCCACTTGCTTTGTTTTTGTAGCAGAGCGCGTGCCGCGAGGAACATGAAGAAGGTCTGGGCGCTGGTCTCAAGCCCGCCGCTGCACCAGATCACGAAAGGAGGATGCAGTACCAGAGCCGCGATGCCCAGGGCCCCGGCTGTGCGGCGCAGCCTCAGGTCCAGGACCAAGAAACGGTGCAGCAAGACCACTGTTCCGCAGCCGAAGATGGCGCCCATCAGCTGAGCGGCCGCGGGCAGGCTGAAGCCAAAGGCGTAGGCCCCGCGCAGGAGCCAGACCCAGAGCACCGTGCTGTACCCTTCCACTGGCGGCGTGTCGCTAGGGTTCCAGGTGGCGAGGCCCATCTCTGCCCAGTTGCGCGCATAGCGGAAGGCGATGAAGGAGTCCTCGATCAGGAACTGGGAGCGAGTGGCAAGTTGACCCACTAGCACTGCCAGGGCCAGGCCCAGGGCGATCCATGCGCCCATGCCGTATGCACCTTGTCGCGACTCCTGTTGGTTTGCCCTGACCATGCTGCTCACCGCAGGATACTCTCCTGCCCTGATGAACGACAATACCCAAGCAAATCCCGGGCCTCTGCCCCGCAAGGGAGATCAGGTGGAGCTGCTGGCCATTGGAATCGGCTCTCGGGGGCACGTTCTTGCGGAGGCCAGCGGGATTCCCGTGCGCATCAAGGGGTGTGCGGCTCCGGGGGATCGGGTCAAGGTGCGGCTGCTACGCAAGGGGCGGGGAGTATTTGATGGCCAGCTTCTTGAGGTCTTGGATGCCAGCTCCGAACACACCGATCCCCTCTGTCGTCACGCGGGAACCTGCGGCGGGTGTTCGTTTCAAGCGGTGAGCTATCCCGCCCAACTCAAAGCCAAGCGGTCGTGGATTCAGAGCGCGCTGGCCGAATCTGATCTGACTCATGTGCCCGAGGTTCAGCCCGTTATCGGCATGCGCGATCCTTGGCACTACCGTAACAAGATGGACTTCACCTTTGGCTCCCGGCGTTGGATTGAAGAGCACGAAGAACAGGGAGTTGTCGCGGACTTTGGACTGGGTCTGCATGTGCCGGGGCGTTGGGACAAGGTGCTAGATATTGAAGAGTGTCTGATTGCTTTCCCCGAAGCTTCGGCGATCTTGAACAGCGCCAGGCGGTATGCTCGCCAGCAGAACTTGGATCCTTGGGATGTGAAGGAATCCCGGGGACTCTTGCGTCATCTGGTCTTGCGCAAGGGGTTTCACACGGGTGAGATTCTGGTGGATCTGGTTACCGAAACGGCGAGTCCCGAGCGCATAGACCCCTTCGCCGCTGCCTTGCTTGCGGCCCATCCGGAGATCACGACTATGGTTCAGGGCATTCACGCGCGCTCTGCCAAGGTGGCGTTTCATGAGGAGCAGCGGATCCTGCATGGGGAAGGAATCATCCACGAAGTTCTGGCGGGCTGCACCTTTGAAGTCAGCCCCACCAGTTTCTTCCAGACCAACACCATGCAAGCAGAGCGTTTGGTGGAGTGCATAGGCGAGGCTGCGGGATTGCAGAATGGGGATGTGCTCTTCGATCTTTATTGCGGCGCCGGGACCCTGGGCCTTTGTCTTGCCAATCAACAGAAGGACGTGCGGGTTTTCGGTTTTGAAAGCGTGGAGGCTGCTGTGCAGGATGCCCGTCGAAATGCGGCGGCCAATGGAGCAGCGAATTGCGAGTTTCAGGTGGGGGATGTGCGCGCGGTGCTCGAAGGCAGCGCTGATGGGGACTTACCCCGGCCGGATGTGGTGCTGATCGATCCGCCCAGGGCGGGCCTGCACCCTAAGGTCCCCGCGCAACTGGCGGCCCTCAAGCCTCGCCGCATGGTGCTGGTTTCCTGCAATCCGGTGGGCAACATGGTGGATCTGGCGCGGCTGGAGTTTCTCGGATGGCATCTGACCCACGTGCAGCCCGTGGATTTGTTCCCTCAGACGCCTCATGTGGAGTGCGTGTTTACCCTCAATGCAGCCCCATTGCCCTAGTAGCTGACTCGAGGCTTCCATGGGGGGGGCGGGATTGAAGATCATAGGCGTGCTTGAAGCACCCCATCCGTTTTTCTTCTGCTGCCGTTGCACAGGCTGGTACCCCTCGCCCGGGCGAGCTTGGAGAGGATCTGCAGTCATGATCTTCTTGGACCCAGGGACTCTGCTGATCGCTTCCCCCGGGATGCTCGATCCGAATTTCATGCACACGGTGGCGATGGTCGGCCATCACGATGGGGAAGGGGCGCAGGGGCTGGTGATCAATCGTCACAAGCCCGGGGGAATGAGTCTTGCTGGTCTGGAGATTCAGGAGGGTGGTCCCGTGGGGATTGGACAGCACCAGTTGTTGCACGCCAGTGAGGACTTCGCTCACTGCTCAACCCTCGTGGTGGACGGCATCTGGATGGCTCAGGAACCTGGGCCTGTTCTGGAAGCCTTGGAGTCGGGGCACTTGAGTGCCGATTCCATGCGGCTCTTCGAGGGCTATTCTGGTTGGGGTGCGGGCCAATTGGAGGTTGAGTTGAGGGAGAAGGCCTGGCTGGTGTGCGAGCCAGCCCCTCAGCTGGTCTTTGGCGAATTGCGAGCAGCGGCGACCTGGCGCGAGGCTCTGCGCTTGATGGGTCCTGCAGCGGAGGGCCTGGCTCACCTGCCCCCGGACATTTCCTGGAACTGAATTGGTTGGACTTGAACCGAGACGAAACCCATGGCCGCTCCTCAGCAACTGCTTCGACTGAATCGCTTCCTGCGCGGGGGGCTTGGGTTCATGGTGAACGCGCTGATCATTGTTTTTTGCGGGACCTCGGGAGTCGTGCTGGCGGGGTACCTATTTGGCCCCAGCATGTTGGCCAGCACCTTCGCGCGCAACCTTGAGGCACAGGTCAGCGCGGATCTGCGGGGAGCCATCAGCATGCGAGATCTGGAGCTTGGGTGGGGGCCCAGTCAGATTGTTCACGGGTTGCGCCTGCTGGATGAGGGGGGCAACCTTGTGTTTGAGGGAGATGTGACCTTCCCCAGCCCCTGGGTCGACTCGCGAGTTCCTTGGGGTGTGGCCCTCATAGCAGGCAGGTTGGTGATTGGTGTGGACGGATCACTCAATCTATTGCGCGCTTTGGAAGACAGCAGTCATCCCGGTGAAGGCCTTTCATCAAGCGTAGAAATTCCGGAAGAACTGGACTTGAACCTGCGAATTCTCCCGGGCGGTCGGGGACTGGATCTGGTCGACCTCCGCAAGCAGGGCGCAAGCCTTCACATAGGCACAGGGCTGTTGGAACTCTCCCTGGATCAAGTATTGAGAGAATCGTCGATTGGTTCCCTGGCCATGAATTGCACGATCAGTGACGATTCACAAGCTGGCGAGGTGGAGTTGTCCCTGATCCGCGCCAGCGAGGACGCAGGTCTCGTTGGAAACCTGCAGCTGAAGACGGTGCCGGGTCACTGGATCGATGACTGGCTGGAAACCTCCTGGAAGTTTGCTGATTGGGTCGAAGATGTGTTCTCCCTGTCCATGACCCTTGAGGCGACAGGTGTGCAGACTTCAACAGTCAGCTTGCAGTTCACGGAACCCGAGGGTACGCGCTTGACAGCAGCCGGAACCCTCGATGCCGAAGGCTTTCGCCTGCGCACCCTGCCTGGTGCCTGTCGTATCAGTGCCCGGGCCGATCTTCTGATCGGTGGCCTGGGGGATCTGTTGGAGCCTGAAGTCGTGATTGCCAAGACAAGTCTCTTGGAGGGGCGCTTGAGCGACGGTGGCTTCTTGGTGGACGCAGACACTCTTGAGACGCGGCTCTTCTTTTCCCTAGCACCGGACTCTTTTCCTAGCGCCACCCTGGGGGAGCTTTCGTTGCAGGCGAATGTCAGCACTCTGTGGGTGGACTTTCAAGGTCAGGATCGACGAGCTGCCGTACTTGGCTTGATTGGCGGAGATGGCGGGCGCTTTGACTTGGACATTCGCGAGTCGTCAGACAGCCCGGCCCGGGCGGACCTCACCCTACGGCAGGTCAGTCCGGCTGTGCTGGAGAAGTGGTGGGGCCTGCCCCCCATGCTGATTGAAACCATGGGCGCGGGGATCGATGTCCTCATGAGCCGCAAGCAAGCGGGGGACCCTTTGCAGATCCAGTTGACTGGTGGTCGCGGGAGAGTTCTCAAAGTGGTTCTGGATCAGCAGGGATTGCGGTCGCTGGAAGGCGTTCCGTTGGAACTTTCGTGCTCTCTGGATCCAGCCTTTTTCAAGTCCTGGATTCAGCCCATGATCCCCTGGCTTGAGTTGCTCAGCACTGACCAGATCGGCACTCTGCCCATTCTCGTTGAGTCCTTCCGATTGCCGCGCAATGGCAAGTTGGAAGATCTTGAGTTGCTGCTCTCCTTGGATTTTTCGGAGGTCCCTCTGCGCTTGTTGGGAGCCCTCGACCGCTTGCTTGCCGCGGGGCAAGAGCGCGCGATCTCGCCAGGTTTGGCCGATCCGATTCGCGTGCGGATTGCCGGAGGTGTGCTTTCTTATGAGGGCTTCACGCTGCCAATGGGTGGTCACGAAGTGGATGCGGAGGGCACCCTCAGTTTGATGGCCCATGAGTGCCGCGTGGCGTTGGAAATGCCCTTGGACATCTTGCATCAGTCGATTCTCGGCATGGCACGGGAGTTTCCCCGCGCGGGCTTGTCGAGCATGACCATACCGATAGAGTTCAATGGTTCCGTGGGGGATGAGCGCCTGCAGGTGGATGTGAGCACCCTGATGCAGGTGCGTGAGTTGCTCGACCCGCTGCTCAGTCGGGACGGCTGATCAGGCTTTGACCGTTCGTCCAAGACGCTGGGAGACCATCTCGGCCAGACGCTGGAACAATTCATGCTCGTCCCGGTCGCAAAGCCAGGCGCTGCGCTCATTGTCCCAGGTGTAGTGCCAGGCGGAAGTCGCCGCGGCGAACCACATTTGGCTGGCGGCAGACTGACGGTTGAGCACGAACTGTGGCCCGCTGGCGAACTCCAACTTGATCACCCCGTCGGCGGAGGAGTAGTCGAGTTCGTCCGCATCAAAGCCCTCAAGCCAGTCCTCAAGGTGCTCGAGGCAGGCATCGGAGCGTTGGAGAAATGTGTTGGTTTCCATGGCTGCGTGTGTTTCTAGGCCTCCTTTCAGATAGTAGCACTATCCCGCCAGAGTCCAAGGGAATGACATCTAGCCTGCCCAAGAACAAACGGGGCAGGCCTTTGGATCGTGGCCCCGGGCAGGGCAATGTTCTCGCCCACAGAAGATCATGGCCAGGTGCAGAAAGGCCCAGTCATCTTCAGGGAAGAGCGCCTTGAGGTCCTTTTCGGTGCGTACTACTGTCGAGCCATTGGAGAGCCCCCAGCGCTCGGCTAGCCTGTGAATGTGTGTGTCCACGGGAAAGGCGGGTACCCCAAAGGCCTGCACCATGACCACGCTGGCGGTCTTGTGTCCAACCCCTGGCAGGTCCTCAAGGGCTTGCATGTTCTCAGGCACTTCGCCACCGTGGCGCTCCAAGAGCAACTGGGACATGCGCTTGAGGTTCTTGGCCTTGGTAGGGGCCAGTCCGATCTGACGGATCAGGTTCTTGATGTCAGGCACCGACATCTTGGCCATGGATTCCGCGTCACCGGCTCGCTTGAAGAGCTCCGGAGTGATCTGGTTGACCTTCTTGTCGGTGGTCTGCGCCGAGAGCATGACTGCCACCAGGAGCGTGAAGTGGCTCGTATGATCGAGGGGCACGTCCGGCGAGGGGAATAGTTCGTGCAGTTGCGCGGCGATGCGCGAGGCCTTGGCCTGTTGCCTGGCGCTGGGGCGCTTGGGCCCCGGACTTTTTGATCCTGTGCGGCCCGGCATGGTTCAAGCGTAACGCCTTGCGGGGAGGGGCGCGGGCGCGAGGCCTGAATCAGGTGGGTTGGTTCTCGCCTTCACTCGCTCCAGGTGGCGCCGGCCTTGGGCGCCTCGCTCGGCAGGCTTTCCAGGCGCGTGCTGAAGAACAGGGTTGGCGTTATGGAATCCGGGGGCCTGCTCGATCTTGGTTCCGGCATGCTGAGTGCGAGTACCTGGGTCACGTCTGGCAGAGCGCGGAAGATGGCCTCGCTGTCGAGAGACTCGATGCGGCGCACAACCCTCAGGCGCAGGTCCTGATCGACTGGCAGGTTGTGGAAAGTGAGTTCTCCCGTAAGGGGGCAGGTTTCCTGGCGCAGGGTCTGCCAGAGCAGGCCGTCTGAGACCTTATTGCTTGGGGCTTGCGCTGGCGCCGTATCTTGCCTGGCCTGTCTCGGCTGCCTCGGCTCCGGAGGCAGTCCCGCCGCCTGACGCTCCTTGCGCTGCTTGAGGCGCTCCTGGCGCATGCGGCGCAGGCGACCTCCCCTGGGGCCCTGATTGGCTTGCGGATTCCCGTCGGGGTCCTCCGCAAACTCCTCGAAGGGCAACCCGCCCTTCTCTCTGGCCTCGTCGCGGATGCTCTTGAGTGTTTCCTGTTGTTTGGCCAGAGCAATCTGACGGCGGGTCTGGGCGTCGTAGGTCTCAAGGAATTGGGTGTCGTCTCGTCCCGCTTTGGCCTTCCTGCCCGATTGAATCGCAATCGAGAACATGGACTGGCGCTCATTTCGTGGGGGCTTGGCTCCCTGTACCACAACCCGAGTGCGGGTGGTTCCGCTGATCACCAGTTCCAGATGTTGCGGGTCCCCGGCCTGGAGCATGGTCAAGTTTTCGTCCTGCCAACGTGGCTTGCCTGGTAGGCCGACCACCATGCGCAGTGGGACATCGGCGGGGATGTGGGCGACAAATTCACCGTTCGTGGCCACCTGACCTCCCAGGAGCTTGCTCGCGCGCTTCAATCGTTTGGGGTAGAGCTCACCATCCCGCAAGAACCAGATGAATTGGCCTACTTGATTGCGCCCAAAACGATCTGTGACCGTGCCACTGATGCGCAGATCGGGATAGAGTTGTACCACCAGATGTTCTTTGCTTCCTGGTTCGAGTACGACGGTACTCAGATCATCGATGAACTCTGGGTGTTGTACGAGCAGTTCCCAGGTACCAGCTGTCAGGCTCGGGAAGGTGTGCACCCCGCTACCGGTCAAGTTGACGCCCAGGTCTGTGCGGCTCAGGCTGACGGTGGCATCGGCCAGTTGCACTCCCTGTGGATTCTTGGTGATCACTTCCAGACTGGCTGGTTCAAACCCCCGGGCATCTTCGCGCTGCATGACCAGCGCTTCATCGGGTTCGTCCTTGGTGGCGGTCTCCTGCTGCGGGCTCAACTCTTGGGGCTCGGGCAGAGGCTCTTGGCCGCCCATGGTCAGGAGGATCGCACCCACGAGGGCAGCGCAGAAAAAAAGGACGATCAGGAGGCGGGACATGGGGGAACCAGGTGGCATCAGAAACGGCCCAGGGGGCGTTCCGTTGGGTCTTTTCGGGTTCTTGGGGGGCACTTCTGGAGGTATGGGCCCCAGGGCATCCCGAAAGGGGACGGGCTGCCCGAATTGTCTTCGGTTCAATCCTCTTCCAACTCGATCAGGGCTTCACCTTGGGTGACTTCGGCCCCGTCTTGTGCCAGCCAGACCTTGAGGCGCAGTCTGGTGGGCCACCCCTCGTCCCCGGAGAAAGCGACCGTAGTGAAGGTCTTCATCACCTCGATCATGCCGATTGCCTGGCCTGGGTGAATTCTGTCTCCGGGGCTGATGAAGGGCTCATCCGTTGGGCTGGCTCGATGATAGAAGCGTCCGGTTTGAGGGCTCTTGAGCACCAGCGCCTTTTCGTCGACGGCTATGTTGGGGGAGTCGTTGGGCTCCGTGCCGGAGAGCTCATCTTCCAGGAGCGACAGGCAGTAGACGCGCGTTCCATAGTCCACTGGTTGCCGCACCAGTTCTGGGCCCGGCCCTTGAATCCGTCCCTGCACCTGGGCGGGTACGAGCAAATCATGGGCCCGTCCCAAGATCATCAACACGCCAGCCGCATCGCCCGGGCTGAGCAGACCGTCCAGGGGTTGGGCGTCGGTGAAGAGGCCCACAGCTGGTGCGTTCAGCCAGAGTTCGTCCCCGTGGCGCTGCACGAGCAACTCCAACGTTGGGCGGCTCATCGGTTGGGCTCCGTCAGCGCAGCGAGATCGTGCAGACTCCAGATACGCGGATTCTTGGTGCGGCGGTTGGTATTGGATTGGTAGCTCGTCTCGGCGAACAATTCAATCCACGAGCGCAATTCGTCCAGGCGCACGATTTCATCGGTGTCCATCTGGCTGGCAGCAGAGTAAGGATCCATGTCCGCTTCAATGCGCGCTTCGGTGGCCTGCATGCCCTCTTCGATGGCAGCCTTTTCTTCGGGATCCTCCACGGCGATCTCGAACTCGTCGTCGAGCTTGCTGTTGAAGGCAGCGATGGCCAGGGTTCGCCCTTCCATAACCGCCAGGCGCGTAAGTGTGGTGGAGAGCTGCACCACAGGCTCATAGGGCATGCCCGCCATGGCGTAGTAGCCCGCACCCGAGGCCTTGCGCAAGAGGACTGTGAACATGGGGGTCCTGCCTGTGCTGTTGGCGTAGATCAAAGACGAGCCATAGCCCAGGAGTCCAACCCGCTCGGCCTCCACTCCGATGTCGAAGCCGGAAACATCCTGCAGCCATACAAGGGGAATGCCATCGTCTTCGCAGGCCCGGCGGAAGGTGGCCAGCTTTGCGATGCCATCCCGATAGAGGATGCCCCCAGGTTTCTGGGCTCCGCGCACTTCGGCGTCGTCGATCAAACCTCCGCGGTTGGCGGCGAATCCCATGTAGAGTCCATTGACCCGGCCGATGCCCACGATGATCTCCTCACCGCGAGCGGGCAGAATCTCCCAGAACATGCTGCGGTCAACCAGGCGCGCCAGAACTTCTTCGATTGCGTAGGTCACTCGGTGATCTGCAGGCAATAGGCCTGATAGCTCGGTGGCACCGTGGAACGGCTCGCTGGCCTCGAATCCATGGCGGTGGTATTCCGCGCCGGAAGAGGGCAGCTTGGCGAGTTCTTCGCGGATCGCCGTCAGGGCAGCTTCATCATCGGGTACGCGCACATCAGCGCAGCCTGACTGGTGCACATGCACTTCCGGTCCGCCGATGTCCAGGCTGGAGAGCTTTTGGCTCTTGGCCCCTTTGATCAACGCTGCGCCCGCGATCACCATGTAGGCCTGTTCGGTCATGAATACCCGGTCGGAGATGATCGGCATGTAGCCGCCTCCCGCGATGCAGTCACCGAAGACGCCCGCGATTTGTGGGACTCCTGCCGCGGAGAGTTCGGCGTTCTTCTTGAATATGTGCCCCGCTCCCGTGCGGCCTGGAAAGGAGCGCGCTTGTTCCGGCAGGAAGAGCCCGGAGCAATCCACCAGGTAGACTGTGGGGATACCAAGGCGCAGGGCCATCTCCTGGGCGCGCTCGATCTTTTCAGGAGTCTGGGGCCACCAGGATCCAGAGGCCACTGTGTTGTCGTTGGCGATCACCATGGTCCAGCGTTCGCAAATCATGACAAAGGCGGTGACCACTCCCGCTGCGGGGGACGTGAGCTTGCCGAAGGACACTCCGTGGTTGACGAAGGTGCCCACCTCGAAGACCTCGCTGTCCTCATCTGCCAGCCGTGCTATGCGCTCGCGGCTGGTGAGTTTTTTCTTCTCATGCACTCGATCCGTGTACTTTTTGCCCCAGCCCTCAGCGACTTTTTCTCGGCGCTTGGTCAGGGTTTCTTCCCGTTCGCGCACGGCGTCTGTCTGGCGCGCAAAGATCTTGGGGTCGAGGGCCTGGTCCAGGGGCGAACCAATAGGAGTGAGGGGAACATGGGCCATGGTTGCTAACTCACCTGTTGGGGGGTCCAGCCGGGAATGGAACCGGTGTTGTAGGCACCGCTTTGGAACTCCCCGCTGGCCAGCACGGCCTGGTGCAAGGGAGTGGTCGAGGTGACCCCCTCAATTACCAGGCCGTCCAGGGCCCGGCGCATGGTCTCCAGTGCCTCGGCCCGGTCTTTGCCGTGGGCGATCAGCTTGGCCATCAGGGAGTCATAGTGGGGAGGGATCGTGTCCCCCTCCTGAACGTGCGTGTCGACGCGCAGGCTGCCAGGGCCCAGGTCGCGCGGGACTTGAAAGCGCGTCAGGTCACCGGGGGTTGGCTGGAAGTTCCGGGTCGGGTCTTCCGCGTTGATGCGACATTCGATGGCGTGGCCGCTGACAGTGATGTCCTCTTGGGCTTGTTCGAGCTTCTCCCCGGCGGCCACCCGGATCTGTTCGCGGACGATGTCTACGCCCGTAATGCACTCACTGATGCCGTGCTCAACCTGCAGGCGCGTGTTCATTTCCATGAAGTGCAAGTCGCCCGATTCCGCGTCCATCAGGAACTCGATGGTGCCAGCACCCACATAGCCCAGGGCAGCGGCGGCTTGGGCGGCCGCGGTTCCCAGTTCTTCGCGCTGCTGTTGGTCCAGGGCGGGGGAGGGGCTTTCTTCGATCAGTTTTTGGTGCTTGCGTTGGATCGAGCACTCGCGCTCATAGAGATGCAGCACCTTGCCCCAACGATCCCCGAGGATCTGCACTTCGATGTGCCGTCCGTTCTGCAGGCATTTCTCCAGAAACAGGTCGCCGTTGCCAAAGGCTCCCATGGCTTCGGCGGAGGCCTGTGCGTAACCCGCGCGTAGTTCCTCCTCGTTGGTGCAGCGGCGCATGCCGCGACCTCCGCCACCCGCGTCGGCCTTGATCATGACCGGATAGCCGATCCTGGCAGCTACTTCCAGCGCTTCGTCCACGTCCCGCAGCAAGCCTTCGGAGCCCGGGATCAGGGTCAGGCCCGCCCGGCGCGCAGCTTGTTTGGAGGGCCACTTGAGCCCCATGGAATCGATCAGGGAGGGGCTCGGTCCGATGAAGGTCAGGCCGTGCTGTTGACAGAGGGCTGCGAAGCGCGCGTTCTCCGCCAGGAAGCCCCAACCCGGATGCAGGGCCGCACAGCCGGTTTGCAGGGCGGCTTGGACCGCGGCCTCCACCCGTAGGTAGCTGAGTTCCGGATTGCCCGGCCCCAGGCAGACTACTTCGTCCATGGCGGAAGCCCAGGGGGTCTCGCGATCTGATTGGGAGACCGCGCAGACCGGGCTGATGCCAAGGGACCTGGCCGCGCGCGCCACGCGCACGGCGACCTCCCCCCGGTTGGCTATGAACAATCGACGGAACATGCTGGCGACAGGGTAGCGCGGAGGGACCGCGGGTTTCGCCCCTCAAGCTGCCAATCGGCGCTCCCCTCGACTCGCCGGGGCTCCGGGGTACACTGGCCAGCCCTTGCTCTGGTCTCCTTTTCCTATTGTGCTCCTGATCGGTCTGGCTCCTTGCCTGGTAGCAGGTCAGGCAATGGGCAGACCCCAGGCGTCCCGGGTCGAATTCCAATCCGTGCCCCACGCTCTGGCCAGCCTGGAGGCACCCAGCCGTCCTCTACGCACCCAGGCCCAGGATTGGTTGGACGAGCATCTCTTGCCCGAGCACACGCCGCTGCTGGTCGAGGCCCTTTCTGCCGGGGCGGAGACCGAGCGGCGGCTAGCCTTGATCATTGGCGGAAGGGACCAGCACTTTGCCCTGGCCGTTGCGCTTCTGTCCTCTCCCCTCGCGCAAGGTCAGGCCCTCGGTCGTGAGGCTTTGATTGCCCGCTACCTCGATTGGAATCCGGAGGGGTCCCGCCTGCCCCAGAGTTGGTTGGCTGTGCGGGGCCGCTTGAGCGATCCGCCGGGTGAGTCTGCATTGATTGACTTGACCGGTGCGCACTTGGGCGAAGTCATCGATCAACTCGATCGCCTCGGCGGTGCGCCTCTGCCCCTGCTTGTGGATCCCCGCTGGACCAACCCCACACCGATCCGGCAGCCGAGCCCGGGTGTTTTGGAAGGGAGCTGGTCTGAGATTCTCAATCGTCTCGCACGACAATATCGCGGCAACCTGATTCTGCTGCCTGGAGCCGATGCAGGCCAGGGTTCACCAGGTGCTGGATCCATGTTGTTGATGGTGCCTCTGGGCGTGGAGTTTTCCTCCCCGAGCGTCGAGACCCTGGTGGATTGGATCAAGCTGGTGCAACGGCCTCACGACCGGGAGGGCAACCGGCGGGGGGCCATGGCATTGGCCCGTTCTGGATGGCCTGGGGCCCTGGTCTGGTTGGGCGAAAGGTTCCGAGCAGACGCAAGCAGTCCAGTCTTGGATGCCCTGCTGGACGCAGCCGCGCGTGGGCGTTGGTGTGTTGCCCTTGACAGGCGCGAAGCTCTCTTGGGGGTATTGGCTGACTTGGAAGAGGGTTTGGAGGTTGATTCAAGCACTGCTTGGATGCGCGCGGGGCGGCTTGCACGAGCCCTGCGGGCTCTCGGTTCGGTGACCCGAGAGGGCTCGAGTCTGGTCCCGGACCTGGTTGCAGGACTTGCCACCTCAAAGGAGATCGGGCAGTGGGTTCGCTTGGAAGCGTTGGCTGCCATGGCCTCGCCGGTGGGATCTTCTGCTGAGCATCCCGAGTTGATTGCCGCGGCCCGGGCTGCTCTGGCACGGCCCGGGCACCCTGCACGTCGCATGGCTGCCTTGACCTGGTTGAACCGCCTGGGTGCACCCCCGCTGGGCCCCGATGCAGAGACCGAACCCTTGCCTGATCCGTGGCCCCTCTTGGAGTGGGGTGTGCATTTGCCCAGTGCGCGATTCATTCCCAAGGCTCTGGTGCGTCAGGGGTGGCGGCCACCGGAGGGAAGCGGGCCCGGGCCCGGGACCAGTTTTTCGGCCGAGATCCTCCACATGCATTGGTTGCTTTCTGGGGGAGAAGTGGAGCGAGCCCTCAAGGCAGTCCCCGAAGAGGATGCTGCCCTGTTGGGAATGGTGGCGATGGCGCTTGACGACTTGCGTCGCGCGGGCGCGTTGGAGGTCCGCGCACGATTTCTGCAGGGCCTACGGGACCTGGGTCGCGGCGTGGCGGTGGGGCATCTTGAGCTGCACCCAGGACCAGGCTTCAATCGACCCTTTGCGGAGCAACTGCTGGCCAGCGAGGCGGGCGGGCGATCTCCCTTGGATTGGAGCAGCATTGGAATGCTCGCGGTTCGTGGGCCTTTTCAAGAGCAGGCCCAGGATCTCCTGGTTGAGGCCCTGGCTGACCCGAAACTGAGGGTGAACGCTTTGAAACCGCTCCAGGGGGTCTGGGTCGGGATGCTGGGGGATCGCAAGGACAAGATGGCTAATGAGTTCATGGGGCGTGTTGAGGAGGCGCTGGGTCCCCAGGCCTTTGGTCCCCAGTCCTCAATTCGCGACATCCTGGAAATTTCCCGTAGTGCATCGGTCGCCCTCGGGAAAAGGGATGTGGCCTGGCCCAGGGATTGAGGCTGGAAGAGGGGAATTGGATCGAAAGAACGGGCCTGGTTTCCCTTTTGCAGCTTCAATCTGCGCCGTATGGGCCTAGGCTGGCCTCCCAAGGTGCAGAAATGGCTGGTTTCCAGTTGCGGTATGCGGCCTGCCTCGCCGATGGAAGCCTCAGGAAGATCCTATGCCCTCGACCAAATCATCAGACGTACTGGCTGTACCTCAGCCTGAAGAGTCCCTGGGTGTGCCTGTGACAGGCGAAGAGCTGTGCGTGATTACTGCTCCTCGCTCCCAGCAGGCCGAGCAATTTCGCGTGCTGCGTAACTCGATCCAAGCCCTCAATCCCGACGGAGCCTCTCACACCCTGGTCCTGACCAGCGCCCTGCGCGGCGAGGGCAAGACAGTGGCGACTTTGAATCTGGCAGCAGCCATGACCGAATTGCCCGGGATCCAGGTACTGGTGGTAGACGCGGATCTGCACCAGCCTTCCATTGAAGAGAGCCTGGGCCTTCCCCTGCGTAAGGGCCTGGCGGATCTCCTCGCGGGTGGCGTTTCTCTGGATAGCGCTGTGCGTGCCACTTCGGTTCCGGGCGTTTCGATTCTTGGTGCTGGAACCCTGCCCAAGAATCCAAGTCAGCTGCTCGGTTCCGACCGCATGCGAACGGTGCTGGACAAACTGCGACAGAACTATTCCTATGTGTTGATCGATACCCCGGCTGCTGCTGGGGTTTCCGACGCTTCGCTGCTCGGTGCCATGGCCGACGGAATCCTGATGGTCGTGCGCTTAGGATCGACGCCGCGGCAATTTGTGCAGCAAACGATCAATGTGCTTGAGTCCCTCGGTGGCAACGTGCTTGGCACCTGCCTGACCGGCGCGGAAGAGCCGGACACCACCGTCGACTGAGCGATCTCCTACCGGATTCGTGCCAGGGAGCGTGCCGCGCGCACCAGGCGGGGGAGATGCTTGCGCTCGTAGGCCCGGGCCTTTTCGTGGTCGGGCCAGGACCGTTCACGCTGGCGGAACTCGGAGTGATGGGGACACCGACGGCCGGCCTGGTCGCGGATGGGTGGATGGGCAGCGTGCAGGAGTTCGTGGACCAGGACTGTGCGCACGAACCAAGCTGGCACGCCGGGATCATCCAGCACCGGATGCAGGCGCACGCGGTTGGTCTGGGCGTCCCAGGATCCGAGGCGCAGGCCGCCTCGGGAACGACTGGCTCGGCGCAGGCCCCACTCCAGGTGAGGGCGTTTGTCCGGCGACAGGCTGGATTCAAGGAAGCCTTCCCAAAGGTCTTGGGCCAATTCAATCAGGTCATAGGTCTCTCCCTGTCCTGATCGGAGCGGTGTCCTGCGCTGAATTCGTTGGGAGTAGATCGTCTCTTCGAGCCATTGATCGAGGCCCTCGCAGGCACGCTTGGAGCGCCGTCCGTTGCGTAGCCAGCGGGCCAGGTTCTCGAGCACATCCTCGGGCGCCTGGGCGAAGGCTCGGTGCAGGCGCAGGTCCCACTGGGCACCCTTGCTTTGTCCTCGTACGGGTTGGCTCATGGCTCTCGTGAGGGTCACTCTGACTGTCAGGCCTGTTTGTTCCGTGAGGTAGGCGCTGAGCTGTTGAGGAGTGTGGGGCATGGGTGCTGAATCCGGCCGTACGATACAAGGTACAAAACCACCACACTCAACCTGGGTCCCGAAGAACTTGCGGGGCCTTTGGCCCCAGGTTGAGTGTGGCGGGTTCTTGCCTGCTAGCCTACGAGGGTCCTCGCGGCTGACGGACTCAGTTCGCCAGGTCGAAGTCTTGCCCCTGGAGATCCTGACCATCGCCCACGGTGATTCGACGGCGGGTGTTTTGGATGTCGCTGGAGTGGGCGAAGGGGTTGCCGCCGCCGCGGATGGGGCGCGTGGCGTGGATCCAGTATGTGCCCGGGCGGGCGTTTGTGATGCGGAAGCGACCTTCCTTGTTGGCCTTGGCGGTGTAGCGTGCGGGGAACTCGTCAGCGGCGGGCTGCAGCATCATGGTCACCACGCTGCCAGGCAGGACTGAGCCACTTGGGCTGCGCACGGTTCCGCTGACCATGGCACCGCGGGCCAGTACGCGCTCGCCCAGGTCCACGGCCACGGCCTCGGTCACGATCACATTGCGCACGGCGGCGTTGGCGAACTGTTTGTGCTCGATCTCAACCAGATAGATGGTGGGGGTCAGGCCATCGATGGAGAACTCGCCGCGGGAGTTGGTGCGGCTGGTCTTGACCATGGCGATGCCCGGGAAGGTGCCCAGGGAGATGTCAAAGTCACTGCCGGTCCAACGGTCGTCGCGGGTGGTGATCTTGACCTGAGGAATGGGCTTGCCGTTGCTGTCCATCACGATGCCCTTGATGCCGCCACCCTTGGTGCAGTGCACGGTGATGCCGCCGAGTTCCTGGCCGTCAGCAATGGTGAACACATCCGAAAGGCTGGCTGCGTGGTCGGGGGCATCTGCTTGGACCATGAAGTTGCCTGCCTTGGGGCAAGGCAAACTGAAGCGGCCCTGCTCGTCGGTAAAGGAGAGGGGCTTGCCGATGCGTACTGTGTTGATCGTGTTCGGCCCCGCGTGGCGGAGGGAGACAGAGAAGCGCCGGAGAGGGCTACCAGTTGCGGCATCCACCACCTGTCCACTGACCTTGGGCAGGCTCATCAGGGCAATCTGCAGGTGCATCTCTCCCGCCTCAGCCCGGGCCACCTGCCCGATACGGAAGCCGGTCGCCTGGGCGCGTAGGGTGTAGTGCCCGGCGGGCACATTGTGCATCACGAACTCGCCCTTGGCGCTGGTTTGGGCCTGGGTCTGGGTGCGGTTCTCGCGGTTGCCGATCGAGTAGGCCGTGACCTTGACATCCTTCAGTGGCACACCGTTCTCGTCAGTGACCACGCCACCGAGGGCCATGGCCAGATCCAGGGTGATGTCGCGGGTCATGTCCCCATCGCCAGCCACATGGATCTGTGAGAGGGTCACCTGCCCATAACCATCTGCTTGGACCTGCAGCACAAAGTTGCCCTTGGCCAGGTTCTTGAATTCATACTCGCCCATGTCATCAGTCACGATTGCGAGGGAGTTGGGATCGGTGCCTCCGCCGATAGCCAGGGCCATCTGACCCAGCTCCAGTTGGGCCTTGGGAACCGTGTTGCCCGCGGTGTCCCGCACCACCCCGCTTAGGGTCACCCCCTTGTTGAGCTGAATTGGGTGCAATTCGTTCAGTTCGCCTTCGACCACAACGATTCCCCCTTCCTCGAGGGGAGCAAACTCTGGGTGCGAAATCAGAAGGGCGTAGCGATCGAACGCCTCGACCCTGGTGAACGAATACTGCCCCGAGCTGTTTGTCTTGGTTGTCTTGTCTCGACTGCGATCGACTTCGGTGGGGTCGATGAAGAGCGCCGAGGTCGTGCCGTGGCGGGTGAGTACAACGCGTGCATCCTTGAGGGGTTTCTCGTCAGGACCGACGATGATCCCGGTCAGGCCGGCCTTGGTGGGCGCGGCTGTGGGGGTCTCCAGATCGACCGCATCGGTGCGGGCGTCTACCTGCTCACGCTCGTTGATCGTCTCGCCTTCGAGCTCAGTGGGCTTGGAAGGCGTCACCTCTCCAGTATTGGAGGTGTTGGTTCCCCCAAGAGCGTCGGGAGCGGGGGTGGGGCCTTCCTGGAAGGCGAAAAAGAGGGCCGCCATAGCGGCAAGCACTAGGCCTAGAACAACGATCGGTCGCATGATGGGATGAAGGAGGGCAGAAGGGGCCTTTGGAGGTTGGGTTGGACGACTTTTTGGGAAATAACTTCCAAGTGGTCGGGATTTGTTGGCAGCGGGATTCAGGCCTGGGCAGGCTTGGGGCCTGCGGTGCCTCGCTCTTCAGCGTCCATGGCCGTGGGCCAGAAGGACTCGTAGGGGGTCAGGCTGCCCAAAAAGTGGGCGAAGAGCAGCAACTCGAAGTTGATCTTGCGTAGTTGCTGGATCTGGGCCGAACCCAGGCCGAGCTTGATCGAAGCTGCCTCCCCTGTCTTGGTGGCGATCACTCGCCAACCCCTACTAAACCCCCGTGCAGGCACGATTCGGAGAGGCTTGCTGCCAGTCCAGATATCGATTTGGCGTCGAAGGAATGCCCAGCGCAGGCTTGAGCCAAGCCACTCGCCGTCTTCGCTCCAGAGAGAAAACTGGCCTCGCAGAAGGCCCGGGTCGCGCCGGATGCGCAGCACCTCGCCAGCCTCAGGGCGGTACTCTCCGGCCACCACCATTCCCCAGCGGTTGCGGCTCACGCTGAGGGTTCCCAAGGGCTGACCCTCCTCGTCACTCAACAGGTGTGTGCGATTCCAGAGGCCTTTTTTCTTGATGCAGATGGTCCGGAGGGCTTGCGACATGGGGCGTTGGGGGTTGGCGGGGTCGGTAGGGTAGCGGGGCCGGGGTCCTTGCGCAGGGGGTAGTAGGGGGCATGCCAGGCCCAGAGGGTCATCGACAGGGCTGGGGGTCACCCTGAGGGGTACTGGCCCCTTTGGATGTCGAATTCCCGCTTGCCTGAGCTGCAGGCAGGTCAGGTAGAGGGACGAGGTCATGTTGTTCCCCAGTCCCGGCCCCAGTAAAGGAATGCTCATTTATCACAGCGAACAGGGCCCAGTACCCGCTACCGTCGAAGTCAGGTCAGGACTGGTGCAAAAACAGCCTGCTCCGAAATCGGCGCGGGGAGTCCGAATCGGTGCCGCTGGACGCGGAGGGAAACGGGTAGAGAGGGCCGTTTCCGGGGGCCTGGCCGCAATCCTCCCCAGTTGATACCCGACACTTTCCATTTTGGAAAGCTATCACTTGACGCAATGGAAAGTGACGGCTACAGTTTCCGTTGTGGAAAGTGACGCCGCGCTCAGCCTGCCTCTCGGTACGCAGCATCGCGCGGTCCCTCATGGCGAAGAAAACCTATCTGAAGAGGACAAACATGGACAGCAATCACAGCGGCATCAACACAGCGGGAACTGGCATAGAGGAGGCCAAACAGGCCCTAAGGTCCGTCCAACAAGCCAAAAGTGCGGGCCTGAACCAGGCGATGCCAACCCGTTGGTTTCGCGCCGCGATAGCGCTCACTATCGGCAGCATGGTGACGGTCTCCG